>Ga0316222_1005610_pt1 | contig 10643 bp, 12 predicted proteins | sample TBH18011metaG_FD_206008 | JGI IMG/M metagenome (GOLD analysis project Ga0316222, IMG submission 206008) | Freshwater microbial communities from Trout Bog Lake, Wisconsin, USA - TBH18011 | ecosystem: Environmental > Aquatic > Freshwater > Lake > Hypolimnion/Profundal zone | place: USA: Wisconsin... | reverse complement strand
CGACTGGCGAATGCCACAAGCCTATCCCGGCTTTCACGAGTTAACGACGCGCCCCGTGCAGGGCGTCACCGGTGTCCAAGGTGTCGATATCAGCGGCAATCGCACGACGTTCGACCCATCCACCTATGAGGTGATGATCGACGCCGAGGGCACCTGCCGCATCCGCGTCGACAACCCGTCCGGGTTCCAGCGCTGCGCGGTGCAATTCACCGCAGGGCTAGCTGCCAGCTGGGCTCAATTGCCCAACCCGATCCGGCAGGGGATCATCTATCTGGCCGCCTATCAGCAGCAGACCAGCACCAATCTGGGTGCGGTTCCGGCGCCGCCCGCGTCGGTAACAGCGCTGTGGCTGCCTTGGCGGCGGGTGCGGTTGGTATGATCACCTCCAGCCCCCAGCCCAGCTTTGACGACCTCGCCAATACGCTGGAGCAAATGGCGCAAACCCTCGCCACCGCGCAGGCGCAGACCCGTGCCGTTTCGCGTGGCAACGACCCGATCCACTGGGGCGTGGCGAGCCTGGTTTGGCCGCTGTTCACCTCGTCCCTCATGAAAAAGCCAAAAGGATAGCGTATGGAAATGCTATTGCGCGCGGCCCTGCTCAGCTGGCTGGCGAGTTCGTCAACGCTGTCCACGACGCTTTCGTCGATCACCGAGGAAAAGCCCGCGCGGACCATCCTGCCTTGGCTGTCGCTCTCGGCCAGCGCGGCGATCGATTGGAGCACCAAGACCGAGGTGGGCCAGGAAATCCGCATCGCGCTGCAATTGCAGTGTCAGGGCGATGAGCTGAGCGCCGCCGCTGCGCTGGTGTCCGAGATCGACGCCCAAGTGCGCACACTGCCACAGGCGCAGGCGGGTTTTAACGTCACCAGCATCCTGTTCATGCGCAGCCGGGTCCAGCAGCGCTCGCCCACTGTCCGCGCGATCCTGATGGAATATCGTTTCCGCGTGCAGGCTGCCTAATTTTACCTTTCAAGGAGATAACCCCATGACCGCCCAATCCGGCGCAGCATTTCTGCTCAAGATTTCCAACGACGCGACCCCAGCCGTTTACCAGACCGTCGCTGGCCTGCGCACCACCCAAATGGCCGTAGCCGGCCAAGCCGTAACGGTGACCACCAAAGACAGTGCCGGCTGGCGCCAGTTGCTGAACCAAGGTGGCGCGCGGTCGATATCGATCAGCGCGGCCGGTGTGTTTCAGGGCAGCGCGGCGGAGGCGCAAATCCTCGCCAATTCGCTGAACGGCAGCATCGACAACTACCAACTGGCCTTTGCCGATGGCCATACTCTGACGGGGCAGTTCTTGGTGCAAAAGCTGGATTACTCTGGCGATTTCAATAATGAGCGTTCTTACACAATCCAGCTCGAAAGCTCTGGCGTGATGGTTTGGGCATGAGCGAGGCCACAGCAGAACCAGCGGCCAACCCTTATCGCGGCGAGGCGAGTATTGTCATCGCCGGACGGCCAAGGCTGCTGCGGCCCAGCTTCTCGGGCCTGGTTGCGGCGGAGGAGGAACTGGGCGCGCTGTTTGCGTTGGTCGACCGGGCGGCGGCGGGCGAGTTGCGGCTTACCGAATTGGCTGCGCTGTTCTGGCATTGCCTCGCCAGCCACGACGGCCTCACCCGCGAGGAAGTGGGCGAGGCGGTGATGCGCATGGGTTTGGCTTCGGCCACCGCACCCCTTCGCGCGTTGCTGACACAGATTTTGCAGGGGCGGGGATGAGTAACGAGTTCGGTCCCCTCAGTTTTGGGCCGGGCGCATTGCGGCTGGCGGGGCACGCGGCGCGCGTCCTCGGCTGGCGGCCGTCTGAGTTCTGGGCTGCGACCCCCGCCGAACTCGCCGCCGCGCTGATCCCGCCAGAGGGCACCGCAGATCCGCGCCCGCTGAGCCGCGATGAATTCAACCGATTGATGGAGAAAGACAATGGCGAATAACAGCGCAGGCGCAGCCAGCGATCAGGTGCAGAGCCTGATGATTGATGTGCGCGCCAATACGCAGGGCTTCGCACAGGATATGTCCACGATGCGCGGCAGCTTTAACTCCACGTTGGTGGACGGGTTTGCGCAGGCCGGCGGCACGTTGGAGGCTGGCCTGACAGCTGCGATCCAGAAGGGCAGTTCGGGCTTTACCGCGCTGCGCACCACCGCGCTGAGCGCCTTGGGCGACATCGCCAACCAAGCCACCGGCACGCTGTTCAGCGCGGTGGGGGCAGACAGCGGCGCTGGCGCAATGAGCGGACTGCTGGGCCTCACCGGCATCGCCAGCACGCTGATGGGCCTGCCGGGGCGCGCGACCGGAGGGCCTGTCTCGCCCGGGCAACCGTTTATGGTGGGCGAAAATGGGCCAGAGATGTTCGTTCCCACCTCGGCGGGCTCGATCGCCAATGGGCAGCAGATGGCGGGCGGCGGGCGCGACGTGCACGTGTCGATCAACGTTAACACCCCGGCGGGCGGCGACGCGCCACAATCTCTGCAACGATCCAGCCGCCAGATCGCCAGCGCGGTGCGCCGCGCCGTTTCGTCTTACTGAGGGATAAAACCATGGCCTTCTGGCTTGCCTCGCAGCTCGGCGGGCAGAGCACCGACACGATCCAGCGGTTTGACCCGCGGTTCTGGACGGTGAACTTCCCAAGGCCGATGATGGCGGCGATCACCACCACCGCGCCCGATGCGCTGAGGGTGGACGCCACCTTCTATACCACCAGCGATCTGGCGGGCCTGATCTGGTCCAGCGCCGATACGCTGTCGCACCCCTTGCTCGCCTATGAGACGTCGCTCGATTATTCGGGCACGACTTTGAGTTTCCAGTGGCAATCGGGCGGCGTGATCGCGCTGGATCAGGTGAACGGGCCGACGCTGACCATCACCGGCAGCGATGCCAGCGGCAATCCGCATACGTGGTATGTGCGGCTGTGGAACTATGCCGTGGGAACCGATACCAACGCCACCATTACGCTGCCGTTTTCGGCGCTGGCGGGGGGGTGGTCGGTGGGGCCGGGCGACGATCCGGTTTATCCGGGCGCCATCACCAGCCTGTCGATCTCGCTGGCGGCGCCGGGGTATACGGGCAGCGGCGCGGCCCCACTGGCGGCGCCGGTGACGGGATGGGTGCAACTGAGCAATATCAGCTGCACTGGCAACAATGCCATGCTGGAAATTGGTAATGTCTTTGTGCCGGCAAACGGCCTGGCGTTGGCGACCGATTTCGACGACATGTGCACCCAAACCCCAGCGCGGGTGGTGCGCACTCTGCGCCAATTGGGATATCGCGGCAGCGTTTGTCACTACATCGGCATGAGCCACCATTTCGCGTTGGCAGCCTACAGTGGCGGCTGGCAGGTGGCCCCCACGGGCGGCGCAGGCGGCGGCCCATTGAACACGCCAGCTACCAATTGGCACGCCAACTTCCTGTCGCTGTGTGCGCAAACGGGGCTGTCGCCGATTATTTCCATGAGTTTTGAAGTCTTGGCGCAATATTGCCCTGCCGGCTGGTTTCAGCAGGCCAGCGATGGCACGCAGGCGCTGACCGGATGGGTGCCGCCCTCGACGTTGTTGTCGCCAGCCAACAGCACCGCGATGAGTTGGCTGCAATCAGTGGCACAGGCTTTTGCCCAGCTGATGGTCGCCGCCGGTGTACCGGTGCGGTTTCAGATTGGCGAGGCTTGGTGGTGGATCACGCCGTCGAATGCCATTTGCCTGTACGATGCCTCGGCCAAGGCGGCGCTGGGCGGCAACCCTGTGGCGATCAGCGACCTGACGCAAACGCTCACCACGGCCCAGCAATCGCTGCTGACGCAGGCGGGAAGTTTGCTGGCCAGCGCGACGGCGGGCATCGTGTCGGCGGTGCGCTCGGCTGCGGCACCGGCCACGACAGAGGCGCTGCTGTTGATCTATCTGCCCACCGTGCTGAACCCGGCCACACCTGGTGCAGAACTCGCCAACATGCCCACGGGCTGGGCCTCACCTGCGTTCGATCGGTTGCAGATCGAGGATTACGGCTGGCTGACCGATGGCGCCACGGCGCTTCGCGCAGCGGCCTATGCCACGGTGAATGCGCGGCTGGGATATGAGCCTGCTGCACAGGATTACTTCGCCGGTTACGTCGCCTCGGCCAGCCTTTCGCCCGAATGGCAACAGATCGACGCCGGCATCGACGAAGCCCTGACCCGCGAACCCCACGAGATATTCGTCTGGGCGCTGCCCGAAGTCTGCCGCGACGGTTACATCCGCAATCCGCCAACCGAGGACGACAATATGCAAGCCTTTGACAATGTCTATTATCCGCTGGCGCTCGGCCTCGACACTAAGGTGGCGCCCGAATTTTCCACCATGATCTCGATCACCGCATCTGGGTTTGAGAGGCGCAACAGCCTGTGGGGCAATGCCCTGCTGCGTTTCGATGTCGGGCCGGGGGTGCGCTCGGATGCGGATATGGGCACTCTCATCGCCTTCTTCCGCGCCCGGCGAGGCGCGGCGCGCGGGTTTTTGCTGACCGACCCATCGGACCACAGCTCAAACGGGATGGTCGGCACGCCCAGTTCACATGATCAGGTCATTGGCACCGGCGACGGCAGCACATCCACGTTCCAGCTTGCCAAAGCTTATGGCCCGGCAGGCGCCACGGGTGATTCATTGCAAACACGGCTGATAACCCGGCCGCAAACCGGCACCGTGCTGGTGGCGGTAAACGGCGTGCCGCAAACCACGGGTTGGATTTTGCAACCCGGCGGCGTGATCGCCTTTGCCACGGCGCCTTCGGTGGGCGCCACAATTACCGCCGGCTTTCTGTTCGATGTGCCGGTGCGGTTTGAAAGCGACAAATTGCAAACCTCAGGCACGACTTTTGCCGCAGGTGAGGCACCCAGTGTTCCCCTCGTCGAAATCCGGGAGGCGTCATGAGCAGGGTTTGGTTTTCGCAAAGTCTGGAAACTGTGGCGACATATTGGCGTGTTCTGCGCACCGATGGCGTCACGCTGGGCTTTGTCACCCATGATGCGGACCTGTGGTTCGACGGCATTTTACACAGCGCTTCGCCGGGCATGACGCCTTCCGCAATCAAGCGCAGCGCCTCGTTCGGCGATGACAGCGCCGATGTCGAAGGGGCAATCAGCTCCGCCGCCATCTCCGACTGGGATCTCAGCGCGGGGCGCTATGACGGGGCAGAGGTAATCGTCGGGCTGGTCGATTGGGAAACGCTGGAAACCCAACCAATCTACAGCGGAACCATCGGCGAGGTAAGCCAACAAGACATCGGTTTTTCCGCCGCGCTGCAATCGCCGAAAATTGACCTGCTGATTGATCCCGTACCCAATACCAGCCCCAACTGCCGGGCGGATTTCTGCGGGATGGCCTGCGGGCTTTCGAGCGCGCTGTTCACTCATGAGGCCGTACTGGCGGCGCAGGATACGGTGAATAACGCGGTCACCGTGACCTGTACCGCCACGCCTGCGAATTTAGTGGGCGGCACGCTCCGCTGGGTTGATGGGCCTTATTCCGGGATAGCGATGGGTATCCTTGGCCTGTCGGGCGGCGGGATCATTCTCGACAGCCCAATCGATGTGGAACTGCCCATCGGTGCGCGCGCCATTGTGAGCGAGGGTTGCGACCACACCTTGGGCACCTGCCACAATCGATTTGCCAATGCGGTGAATTTTCAGGGTGAGCCGTACCTGCCCGGCAATGATCTGATCATGCGCTATGGGTTGCCGTCATGACTTCGGCGCCCACGAAGGGCGCCGCGCTGGCCAAGGCCGCAGAAACACTGGTTGGCGCGCGGTTTCGGATGCATGGGCGCGATCCGGCCACTGGGCTCGATTGCGTAGGAGTGCTGGCAGCGGCCTTGGCCAAGGCGGGACATTCCACAAGGTTGCCCATCTCTTATACGTTGAAAATGCGCGAGTTGGAGCCTTTCACCTGCCTCGCGGGTGCCTGCGGTTTCGTGCCAGCTGATGGCGGGATCGCCCCCGGTGACGTGGTAATGTTTCATGTGGGGCCTTGCCAATATCACCTCGCCATCGCCGCACAGGATGGCGGTTTCATCCATGCCCATGCGGGGCTCCGCCGCGTGATCCATTCTGCCCGCCTGCCCGACTGGCCGGCCCTACGGCATTGGCGCATCGCCCCAAGCGACATCAAAGAAAGCTGACTTCACATGGCAACCTTGGTATTTTCCGCGATCGGCACACTGATCGGCGGCCCAGTGGGCGGCGCGATTGGCGCGTATATTGGCCAACAGGTCGATTCGGCGATTATCGGTGGCCCGAATGTTCAGGGGCCGCGACTGAACGATCTGTCGGTCTCCACTTCCAGCTATGGCGCGGCGATCCCGCGCCATTTCGGACAGATGCGGGTGGCCGGATCGATTATTTGGGCAACCGATCTTGTCGAGCATTCCTCGACTCAGGGCGGCAGCAAGGGCAGCACATCGGTAACAAGTTACACCTATACCTCGTCCTTCGCCGTGGCGCTGTCGAGCCGGCCCCTGCAAGGCGTCGGACGCATTTGGGCCGATGGCACCTTACTGCGCGGGGACGCTGGCGACCTGAAGGTGGGAGGCACGATGACCTTCTACCCCGGCGACTATAACCAGATGCCCGACCCTACCATCGCCGGCAACGAGGGCGCCGCCTGCCCGGCCTTTCGCGGGCTTTCCTATGTAGTTTTCGGCGACCTCGATCTCACCAATTATGGCAATCGCATTCCCGCACTGACCTTCGAGGTTTTCGCGGATACCGGCGAGTTGTCGTTGGCTCAATTGTTCGACGGCGAACTGGACGGGGTTAGTGCCGATGTGCCCTTGCCCGGTATTACCGGCTTTTCTTGCGAGGGAACATTCAAAGACACGTTAGCGAAATTCCAGCCCGTTTTCCCAATGAGCTGCAATGCGAACGGTGATAGCATTACTATTTCACCGCAGTTGTTTCAGCCTTTGCCAATTGCGCTGGCTGATGCAGCCACATCGGAATCCAAAGGTGATTTTGGCGGTCAAAGCGGCTTTCAACGCAAACGCGCCGCCCTGCCGCAAGATCCGCCGCGTATTTTGCGCTATTATGACATCAATCTGGACTATCAGCCGGGGTCGCAACGGGCGTTCGGCCAACCTATCGCCGGCAAGCCAAAGACCGTTCAGTTGCCCGCCTCGCTCTCTGCGGAATACGCATTTCAGCTGATTTCGCAGACGGCCAACAATGCCAATTGGGCACGCGAAACCATTGCCTGGCGCAGCATCGAGCTGGACCCCTCTGTGGCCCCCGGCGCGACTGTAACCATCGAGGGGCAATCCGGTCTGTGGCGTGTCGATAGCTGGGAGTGGAGAGCCGGCGGGATCGATCTGATGTTGGAACGCCTGGCGCCTGTTAGCGCAGATACCTCCATCGCCACCAACTCTGGCCAGGCAAATATCGCGGTCGATCAGTTGGTGGGGACGACGGCTTTGGTCGCCTTTGAATTGCCTTGGGATGGCAACGGAAGTTCTGATGCGGTGGCTATGTTCGCAGCGGCTTCTTCGGCAAGCGGCGGATGGGCAGGCGCTTCACTGTTCGTCGATCAGGGCACGGGTGCTCTCTCGGCAATCGGATCTGCCGGGCGCCAACGCAGCACCATCGGCACCGCGACCACCGTGCTGCCGGCCGCATCACCGCTGCTGTTCGACCGCGTTTCGACACTGTTGGTGCAGCTGGTGGGCGCCGACCTGGCCTTGACCGATGCGACGCCCGATCAATTGATGGCCGGGGCTAACAAAGCGCTGGTCGGTACTGAAATCATCCAGTTCACTTCTGCCACGGCGCTTGGCAGCGGAGCATGGCAGCTTTCTGGCCTGCTGCGCGGGCGCGGCGGCACGGAGGGAAATATTGCCGGTCATGCTGTGGGCGATAGCTTTGTCTTGCTGGATCAAAACCCGGTGGCACTGTCTTCGACGCTGGTGGGTTCGAACCCCGCGGCCAAAATCGCGGCGCTGGGCTTGGCCGATTCTACTGCCGTGGAAGCCTCGATTTTGGGTCGGGGCATAGGCCTTCAGCCGTTGTCTCCGGTGCATCCTTCGTCGGCCAACGCCAGCGACGGCACACTGACTCTGAACTGGTCGCGGCGCGCAAGGGGGGGCTGGCTATGGCTGGACGGTGTCGATGAACCACTGGTCGAGGAAACAGAAGCCTATCTCGTAACATACGGCCCGATGAATGCTCCGGTTTCGGTGTGGTCGGTGGCTTCCCCCACCCTCACCCTCAGCCCGGCCACCATCGCGTCACTGAGAGCCAGTTTGGCACAAGGTACGTTCTACGTTCAGCAGGTCGGCACATATTCCGTGTCGAACGCATTGGTATTGGCTCAACTTAGCTAAGTCCTTCGCCGGGCCGTGCAACAACGCGCGAGCGCACGCCTGCTCCTAAATTTCCGGCCCACGCCGACCACCCAACAAGGAGAGCAACCATGACCATTCCCATCAATTTCACCACCACTACCGGGCGTTTTAACCTACCTTTGCTGTTCGCGGCACAAGCGCAGAAGGAGGTTTACGTTAACGAAGCTCTCGCCATCGTCGATTCGCTGCTGCATTGTGCCATCGAGGGTATCGGAGCAACTCCGCCAACTACACCTGTCAGCGGCACCAACTGGCTGGTTGCTGCAGGCGGAAGCGGCGTGTGGGCCGGGCAGGACGGCCAGATTGCCAGCTATCAAGAAGATAATTGTATATTTATTGCTCCGCGCGACGGAGTCTCGGTGCTGAACCGTGCCACTGGCCAGCAGATACATTATTATGGCGGATGGCAGACCCCCGCCATACCTGCTGCTCCCACAGGCGGGACAATTGTCGATACGCAGGCACGCACGGCGATCACCAGTCTAATTACCGCCTTGCAGACCGCGGGGGTTTTGTGACTTGGCGAGCCACCACCACAGATATTTAGTCCAGAGTTATGGATACGTTTGCGGAGCCGCAATCAATGAGGATTCAGTCGCAAAACTGTTCTAATTGGTCACGCAAGCATGCGAAAACGCGGCATTTTGGCAACAGTTCCAGAATTTGGCACCTTGCACCGACGCGGCGAAGGCGGTAGATGGGCTCAACTCCGCGCTTTTATTTCGAAAAGGGGATACCATAATGCGCAAGCTCATCCTAGGGATGGCTTTGGCCTCAACGGCCCTTGCCACGCCCGCACTTGCACGTGACAAGTCTTGGTACGTTGAAGGCGACCTCGGTGGCGTCATCGTGCAGGACGAAGGCGTTACCGACACCACCGCAGGTGGAACTGGCACGCTGCACAGCCACACCGGCTATACCACCGGTGGTGAAATCGGCTATGACTTCGGGCATTTCCGCCTTGAAGCCGAGGCCAGCTATCAGCACGCTGCGAACAGCAGTTTCATCAATGCCGCTGGCACCAGCGAATCTTTTGGCGCCGGCGCTAACCGGAATGCGCTGAGCTTCATGGGCAATGGCCTGCTGGATTTCGGCCCCGATAACGGCCTACAAGGCTTCGTCGGTGGCGGTATCGGCATGGCTCGCGTTAAGCAGCATGGCGATTCGAGCCTTCAGGGCGTGATGCTGGACGATTCGGACAGCGGCTTCGCTTGGCAGGTTCTGGCTGGCGTTCGTATGCCGGTTAGCGCACATTGGGACGTCGGCTTGAAGTATCGTTACTTCGACGCTTCAGGTGCCAAGCACTTTGTCGAGGACATGGGCGATAGCGCCGTATCGACCTTCCGGTCGCACTCGTTGATGGCGACGTTGACCTACAACTTTGGCGCGCCTGTGGCCCCGCCCCCGCCGCCGCCTCCCCCGCCACCTCCGCCGCCGCCTCCGCCGCCGCCTCCGCCGCCTCCGCCGCCGCCGGTTGCTGTGTGCAACAAGGGTCCCTACATTGTGTTCTTCGACTTCGATAAGTCGAACATCACACCTGAGGCCGCGACCATTCTCGACAGCGCTGTGCAGGCCTACGGTAACTGCAACAACGTGCCGATCATGCTGGCAGGTTACACCGACCTTGCCGGAACGGTTAAGTACAATATCGGCCTGTCTGAGCGCCGTAACACCTCGGTTCGCGGCTATCTGAACGCTCACGGGATCGCCGATTCGGCAATCTCAAGCAAGGCATTTGGCAAGTCGAACCCACGCGTCCCGACCGCCAATGGCGTTCGGGAACTGCAAAACCGCCGTGTGGAGATCACATACGGTCCCGGTTCTGGAAATTAGTTCTAGAAACCATAGATAAGGAGGGGGCGGAGAAATCCGCCCCCTTTTTTATGAGATAAATTGAAAATGTCCTTACGGCATAATGATAGAGCTACCGAGATTTAGAAACATGCGAAAACAGGGTTGTCTGACTGAACAATCGGCTGCTCTGATTGTAGCGTGTAGGGGGGCAAAAATTATATTTGACAGTTCGTATGCGGAAGAATTTGGATTACGTTGACAGTGGCCCTGCCAGATGGAGTCGAGACATCGTGGCTCGAGAAGCATCTGCTGGCAATCACGCACGAGGAACCGTTCGACGAAGGGCGTGCCAATTTCGTCACTCACCTGCTAGTCATCTGAATCCGAAGTTCGGCTCATTGTCTTTTGGCAGAAGCGCTTGACGGAGGAGAGGATCTGATCGGCGGATTTCACCCATTTGTATGGCTTGGGGTTTTCGTTGTGAGCCTCGATGA
>Ga0316222_1005609_pt1 | contig 10645 bp, 12 predicted proteins | sample TBH18011metaG_FD_206008 | JGI IMG/M metagenome (GOLD analysis project Ga0316222, IMG submission 206008) | Freshwater microbial communities from Trout Bog Lake, Wisconsin, USA - TBH18011 | ecosystem: Environmental > Aquatic > Freshwater > Lake > Hypolimnion/Profundal zone | place: USA: Wisconsin... | reverse complement strand
GGCTCCGCAACGCAATGCCTCGGCGAAGCTCGGCGCCGAAATCGACGGAATTGTCGGCATGCTTGCCGCCGATGAGGATGTTCATCATCGGCACCGGCAGGCGAACGGACACGCCGAGGATGGCGTTGGCCTCCAGATTGGCCTTGTTGGAGGTGCCGTCGGTCTCCAGCAGCAGGGCGTCGATCTCGCCCTGCCGGATCGGGTCGAGGCCGATCAGCTTGGGGGCGATGCCCTGGTTGACGTTGGCGACGGCCTTGAATACGCCCTTGCCGCCATAGCGGGAGAAGTGGTGGTGAACCCGAATGATGACAATCAACGCCGCGCCCGGCCGCCCGGAACGCGGAGACCTCCACTCATTCTTCCCCCTGGACCGGTTTGTCCGGACCGTATTGCAGGACCTGGACCTTCTCCAGGGTTACCAGGGTACTGATCACCATCGCGCCGATGACTTCGAAAAACGTCCTCAGTTTTTCCTCGGTATCGACGATCTCGACCACCATGGGCAGATCTTCCGACAGCCGCAGGATCTTGGCGGTATGGATGCGGCTGGAGTGACCGAACCCCAGGGGGCCGCGCAGCACGGTGGCTCCGGCCATGTGCATCTCACGCGCCTTCATCACCACCGCCTCGTAGAGAGGCTGGTGGCCGATCTTTTCCTGCTCTCCCAGATAGATGCGGAGGAGCATGGCGTCCCTGGGCAACTGCTGCATGGCTGTCCTCCTGCTTTCCGACGTACCGCTGTCGTTGCTCGTCTTGTCGCCCTCACTGCGGGCTTGTGGGCTATCTCCATCCGCCCTCTCGGACGCCAAGCCTTCGCGCCACGTGGTCTTACTTGTTGAGCAGCATGGCGCCGCTGTGCCCCAGCCAGACCCCGAACAGGCAAAGGGCGACGGACAGGATGATGTTCAGCCCCGCCCACCCCCACTCGCCGTCATTGGCCAGCGTCAAGGTTTGGAGGCTGAAGGATGAGAAGGTGGTATAGCCGCCACAGATGCCGACCATGAAGAACTGCCGCCATTCGCCGGGGACGAACACCCGCCCTTCCGGCGCGGTCAGAGCCCCGAACAGGCCGATGGCGAACGAGCCGGTGACGTTGATCACCAGGGTTCCCCAGGGGAAGGTCTGGCCCACCGCGTTGGCGATCAGGCCTCCCAGCCAATACCGCAAGGTAGAGCCGAAAGCCCCGCCGATGGCGACAAGAAGATACGTCATGTCCCGCCCTCATGGTGCCGGTGATGTGCGAGCATGAAAGACCCGCCCTTCATGGTTGAACTGGCGGTGGATCGACACGACGTCCCACCGCGCCTTGCAACGCAGTAGGAGTCATCAGCCTTGCGGCGGTTTCGGGAGACCCCATTCCCATCTCACGCCCTAGTATGACCGCAGGAGAAAGACGGTCAACACCGAATCTTCGGCGCTATTTCCCGCCACGTTCCGGGGGCAAGCCCCTCCAGGGTCCAATCGCCCACCGCCCAGCGGATCAGGCGCAGGGTGGGAAATCCCACCGCGGCGGTCATGCGGCGAACCTGACGGTTGCGGCCCTCGCGCAGCACCAGTTCGATCCAGGCGGTAGGAATGGCGGCGCGGTGGCGGATGGGCGGATCGCGCGGCCACAGCCCCGCCGGCTCGGCCATGGCCCGGACTCCCGCCGGCAAGGTGACGCCATCCTTGAGCATCACCCCCCGGCGCAGACGTTCCAGCGCCGCCTCGGTGGGAGTTCCCTCCACCTGAACCCAATAGGTCTTGGGCAGCTTGTGGCCGGGATCGCTGATCCGCTTGATCAGCGGTCCGGAATCGGTCAGCACCAGCAGCCCCTCCGAATCCCGGTCCAGCCGTCCGGCGGCATAGACCCCCGGCACATCGATGAACGACTTGAGGGTGCCCCGGCCGTTTTCACCGCCGGTGAACTGGGTCAGCACGTCATAAGGCTTGTTGAACAGGATCAGCCGGGGCACAACACTGTCTCCATCCGCAACAAGGCCCCAGGACGAAACCGCGGCGTTTCATCCCAAGCGGGTCGGAGAACCGTCATGGCACGACCGCCTGCTCCGCGCAACAAGCTCCCCGCTCCGCACCCCAGACCTCGCGACGACAGCGAACGGATCACCGGCCTGCCGGCGGTCAAGGCGTTGTTCGAGCACGATCCCCGCCGGGCCGAGCGGCTGTTCTACGACGAGCGCATGAAGCCGCTGGTCGGCGGATTTTGCAGCCTGATGGCCAAGCAGCACAAGCCCTACCGGCTGGTGCCCGGCGACGAACTGACCAAAATCGCCGGCACCCAGTTGCATGGCGGCATCGTGGCGGTGACCAGACCCAAGCCGATCCCCTTGTTCGACCCCGCCGAAGCCAGATTGTGGGCCAAATCCGGCGCGCCGCTGTTGATCCTCGACGGCATCGGCAACCCCCATAACCTCGGGGCCATCGCCCGGACGCTGGCCTTTTTCGGCCTGGAGCGTCTGGTGATCTCGGACCACCCCGGACAGGCGGCGCCGTCCGAAGCCGCCTTCCGGGTCTCGGAGGGCGGGCTGGAATGGGTCGAGGTGATTCGTGCTCCCCGGCTGGCGGCCGGCCTGAAGCGGCTGCGCGATTCATACCGGGTGGTCGGCACCGCCCTGGAGGCGGGACGGCCGCTGGCCGAGATTCTAGCCATGCCGGGCAAACCTGTCGCCATGATCCTGGGCAACGAAGAGGATGGCCTCGGCCCCGCCACCTTGGCCGCCTGCGACCATATCGCCACCATTCCCGGCTCGGGACGGGTGCAGTCGCTCAATGTCGCCGCCACCGCCGCCATCCTGATCCATGAACTGACCCGGATGAAGGGCTGATTCACCTTTTCCCGGCTGCGATCGCTTATTCAGGCCATTCCTCTGGCAGCGCCACACCTGTTACAATCCGGCCTCACCCCTTACCGGAGTTCCCCATGTCCGACCAGATCCGCGCCGCCCATATTCTCCTGATGTACAAGGGATCCATGCGCTCCCAGGCCAGCCGCACCAAGGACGAGGCCCGCACCGCCATCACCGAGGTCCTGGCGGAGATTACCGAAGGCGCCGATTTCGGCCAGATGGCACGCCAGTATTCCGACTGTCCCTCCTCCGAGGACGGCGGCGATCTCGGCTTCTTTCCCGCCGGCGCCATGGTTCCCGAATTCGAAGTGGCGGCCTTCGCCCTGGCCTCGGGCGAGGTCAGCGGTGTGGTGGAAACCCCCTTCGGCTTCCACCTGATCATGCGGACCGACTGACGCCGACGTTAGCCGTCACCCACAAAACCCTTGTGTTTCAGCCGAATTGGCGACGTGTCTGGTCTGGACACGTTCGCCAATACGCGCCGGGGGCTGCATTCCGACATCGGCGTGCGAACCCGTCCTATCAATACCACTCACCACCACCAACCATTGACACATCCATTTTGCGATGACGCAAACGGACAAGCAGGCAGCAAGTTTCGGTTGCGATCTTTACCGGGACTTGGCATCCTTTCCCGCAGCTTATGAAGGGGGGGATGCGCCAAATGGAAGTGTCAACGGTAGCCGACGGACAACTCATCAATCCAGAATTCCGAGTGGGCAGCGTCATATCGCGATCCTTGTCCCTGCTGTCCTCGGGATTCTTCAAGTTCATGGTTCTAGCTGGCCTGTTGGCCCTTCCCCAAACGCTTATCGCGCTCTTCGGGCAGGGTGACCATCAGGGCTCGAATTTCCTGGTCTCGATGGTCACCAGTTCGATTACTCAAGGGGTCATCGTTTATGCGGCCTTCCAACAGATGCGCGGTACTCCCGTCGGAATCGGCGAGGCCTTGACCAAGGTTTTGCCGCGGCTGCTTCCGATGATTGGCACGGGGCTCCTTTGTGGGATCGCAGGGGGTGCCGGCATGATCTTGCTAATTGTTCCCGGCCTCATAGCCATGCTCGCTTTTTTTGTGGCACAGCCGGTCTGCGTAGTCGAGCGCTTGTCACCCGTTGCCAGCATGAAGCGGAGCGCGATGCTGACCAAAGGCTACCGCTGGAGTCTGTTCGGCATCCTCGTTGTCTATGGCTTAGCCTTAATGTTGGTTGCCTGGATCGGAATCATCGTGATCGGAAAAGTCACGGGAGGCACCGTTAACCTGGCAACTCTCACAACAGCTAAAGCCCTCATCCCCTTCAACTTCGTCCTGTCCACCTTCTTCGGGGCGGTCATGGCGCTGGTCACCGCCGTCATCTACCACGACCTACGGGTGCTCAAGGATGGCCTCGATCTCGAACAGATCGCCGCTCAGTTCGATTGATCCCGGAGAAGTGCCGGCCGGCGTTCAATCGCCGGCCAGTGCGGTATCGTACTTATTCCGGCGGCGGCGTCCGACCAGTTGCAAGGCTTCGAGATGGGCGCGCTGAGCGGTATAGAAGTCGGCCAGAAACAGCGCCATCCGGTCGTCGGGAATGGGGTCGGGCCAGTCGATCTTGCGGCAAATGCGAAGGCCGACCTCCTTGCACAACCCTAGGGTTTGGTCACCCTCCGGTTGGCGCAGAAGCCCCTCAAGCAGATAAAGCTCGTGGACACCATAGGCGGCAAGTTGAGCGTCGGTGAAGGTGAATCCTCTCGCCCGGCGCGTCAGATCGGCCAGCATCATGTGGCGCGGCAGGACCACGACGATGGTGCCTGCCACCAGATCACCGGCCCGCATACGGTCCCGGTTGGACAGCGGGAAAGCGACGAACAACACCAGCCACAGGACAATAGCCAGGGCCTCCCACCCCGAACCGGTCCACTGCTCTGCCGGATGGCTGGAGATCAGTTCAAGGGGAAAGAATATTTCGATCTCGCGCATGAGGTTGCGGGCAACCACCGCCCGCAAGGACAATGGAATGCCGCGACGGTCGATGACTTTAAGCGATAGCGCCCGCTTTCCCGGTGTCGAGCCGTGCCACTTCGATTCGAAAAACAGGTAATAGGCGTTGCGGCCAACGAAGGCAGCGAAGAGTCCGACCGGAACCGCCACCGAGCCAAGGCCGACGCTGGCACCGGCCAGTATCACGACCAGCAGCAGCACGATGCCGACGGCCGAACCGAGGAATGAATCGATGCCGAACGCCACCAGGCGCTCGCCCAGATCGGCGATCTCCACCGGCAAGGGCACACCCTCGGGGGTGGCGATCTCGCGGGTGCGGCGGGACGCAATGCCGAGCAGTCGCTGAGAGAGGGGCGCCGTCATCGTCCGCCTTTTCGGCCAGCGCCAACGAAATACGCGAGATAGGCCGCCGCCGATAGTGCGGCGACAGCGAATCGGAGCGGAGTCGACTGGATGGCCTGCCGTGCGACGCCTTCGAGGATGGCGGCGATGCAGAACAGGACAACCGCCCCGGCCGCCACTTGGCCGGCAAGCTGTCCGCGCTGGGACAGGCTATCAATCCTGCCGTGGCGGCCGGGAAAAACCACGGCCTCGCCCAGCACAAGTCCGGCTCCGCCGCAGAGCAGGATGGCCAGAAACTCCGTAACGCCATGAATGGACACCCAGCCCATGAAGGCCATGGTCAGCCCACGGTCCCAGTGGAGGGCCAGGAAGGCGCCGAAAATCAGCCCCTGATAGACGGTAAGCAGCAGAGTCGGGAGACCGGCGAGGAACCCGAGGGCGAAGATCAGGAGGCCGACAACGGTGTTATGGGTGAACAGGGCATTGGCGACCATGTGAATGGTCGCTGCCGTGGCCGGAAGAGGGGTCGCAAGAACCGCCGCCAGATCGGCCGCCGAACTCCGTGCTCCACGTCCGGCGGCCAACCCAGCCGGGACGATCGCGGCAAACCAGCCTTCGTCGGTAATGGTAAGCCAGAACCCGGCGAACACTCCCAGCAGCATGGCGAGGGTGGCGATGGCGATGGGACCCGCAATGCTGCGGACCGCCTGGGGCAACGAGTATCGCAGATAGAATGCCAGCCCGGCCGCGATGCTCGAACGCGGCCCATAGACCTGGAGAAAAGCCCGCAGACCCAGATTGTCCAGGTAAAGCTGTAAACCGCGATCGAGAGCGATGCTGCGTGCGACTGACAGTGACGACAAAGCCGACCGATACAATAACGGCAGCCGCTCCAACTGGGATGCCTCCAAACGACGCAAGCCCTTGGTCTCAACCTTGGCCAGCAAGGTCTCCAGCTCCTGCCAGCCGGCCTCGCGCTCGCAGCGAAACTGCTGGCTCTTCATCAGACCCGTCGAAGGCGCCAGTCCCCCCATCACAACAGGTTCCGCTGTTTGATCGCCAAATACCGATTCAACAGAGAGATCGGCAACTGCCCAGCTTCCACGTCGAGACAATGGACACCGATGCGGTCCAGCCGCTCCAGGACGATTTCCCGCTCGCGCATCGCGTCGAAGGCCAAGACCGCCGTGGCAATCTGGTAGAATCGTTCGGGCCGGTGATCGATGGCTTCGGACAGCACGGGATTGCGCAACGTAACGAACAGCACAACATGCCGATTGGCCAGCCTCGCCATGTTCTCGATCATCAGTTCGGCGGTCACCGTATCGATGAAATCGGTAAACAGAACCACCAGCGCACGCCGTTTCAGGCGGCTGCCGAGTTCGGCTAGGCCGAGTGTAAAATTTGTTTCCTCGTATCCGTAGGTCAGTTCAGCCGAAGCGCGCTCAACATGGCCGAACGCCTGAACTCCCCTGACGGGCTGCCGATAGTGGCGGACCTTGGAATCGAAGGCAAACGTGCCGACCAGATCGCCACCGCGCAGCGCAATCCAGCCCAGCAGCAATCCGGCATTGATGCCGTGATCAAGACGCGATATCGGTCCCAACGGCTCTCCCATCAGATGGCCGGTATCGAAGGCCAGAACCACATGGGCATTGCGCTCGGCAATGAATTCCTTGCACACAAGCTTGCGATGGCGCGCCGAACGTTTCCAGTCGATGAAGCGACGGTCATCGCCCGTGGTAAAGTCTCGTAGCGCGTCGAACTCGGCGCCATCCCCCCTCTGCGGCTGCGGCCTCGAACCGAACAGGGCATCCTTGGGAAACGTGTTCAAGACGATTTCCTGAGCCGCCCGGACGTTGGGGAAAACGTCAACGTCATGGCTCAATGGGACGGTCCGTATCGTTTCAACCAATCCCAACGGTCCCCGCCAACGGACCCAGAGCCGTTCAATACTGATTTGCCCGCGACGATGCGGCCGCACCGTGATCGTGGCCCGCGCTTGATTACCGGGATACTGGATGGCGGCAACCATTGCCGTCGGATCGAGCGGCCCCAGATGATCGCACAACATTTCAAAACGAACTGCGCGCCGGTGAGGAGTGGCGGCAAGGACGATTTCGAGAGCCCCTGTCTCGCCAATGAAGAGACGCTCCGGCAACTGGGTGCTGACGGACAATTGCCGCCCCGGAAAGGCCAGCAACATATCGACGACGATGACGAGCAGGACGAACGCACTGTAATCGATCGATAGCGGCCAAAGGCGGCTATCGATCACCAGCAACATCACCGGGACCGGCAACCCGGCGGAAAACAACAATACAGCCCGTCGGCTTGGCCGCATCATCTGGGGGCGCTCTCCTGATCGAGGATTTGCGTAAGGACACGTTCGGGGGTCAGTCCCTCGGCCTCTCCCCGGGCGGTGATCGCGATACGGTGGCATAGCACCACTGGCACCAGCCGTTTGACGTCGTCGGGGAGAACGAAATCCCTTCCCCGGATGACGGCATGTGCCCGCGCCGCCGCCGCCAGCATGGTGGCCGCCCTGGTCGAGGCACCGGTCTCGATGGCGGTGTGTGCGCGGGTAGCGCGTACGATATCGACAATGTAATCGACCAAGTCCTCCGCCAGACGAATCTCCGCCACGCCCTTGCGGATCGCGGTCAGTTGGACCCCGCTCGCCACCGGACGCAGGTCGTGCTCCGCCATGGCGGGAAGAGTGGTGCGGTGACCATGGCGACGAATGATTTCCCTTTCTTCGTCGCGATCAGGATAATCAACCACAATCTTAAATAGAAACCGATCCAATTGTGCTTCGGGCAGCGGATAGGTGCCGTGGTGCTCAACGGGGTTCTGGGTGGCGATCACCATGAAGGAGTCATCCAGGGCATGGGTCGAACCATCGATGGTTACGGCACGCTCACTCATCGCCTGGAGCAGTGCCGCCTGAGTCTTGGGCGGGCTGCGGTTGATCTCATCGGCAAGCAAAAGATCGGCGAAGATCGGCCCCTTGGTCAAGGCGAAGGTGTTGGTGCGGAAGTCGAATAGGTTGGTTCCCAGGATATCGCCCGGCATCAAGTCCGGGGTGAACTGAATCCGGCCGAAACCGAGCGAGAGACCAGCGGCAAACGCCTGGGTCATGAGTGTCTTTGCTGTTCCCGGGACACCTTCAAGCAGAATGTGGCCGCCCACGATCAGGCTGGTCAGCATCAAGTCAATGGTGTGTTCCTGCCCCACCACCACCTTCCGCACCTCGCCACGTATCGCCTCGGCGATCGCTGAAACCACCCCGACATCCATGAAGCAACTCCTCTTTCCACTGATGGGCCGCCTGGGCCGCCAGAAGCAGGCGCCGCCCCTCGTTCTGGCCATCGCTGCCCGCATCTTTGAATATCCGATCCGCTTCGGCACAATGAAGCTTTGCCGGGCCTGCCTTTCCGGCGCGGAAAAGTCGCCCGACCGGCTCCCATCGCTCAGCATAAAGTCGCCGGCCGGTGACCTCGGCCATGGCGTCAAGATACCGCCGGATTACGCTACGGTGATGGCGGCCATACTCCAGCAGACCGGCGATATCGGAAATCAACCCGTGGCTACCCTGGGCCAGCGGTGGGGGAAGTGGCAGCGCTGCCCCGAACCGCCCGATACCAGCCCATATCAGCAGTAACATCGCCAACACCACTTGTCCGGTAACAAGCAGAAATGGGAACTGGAACAACATCATGGCAGGATGGGTGGGACGGGAGACGTATCCGTGCGAGGTTTCATCGAAGACCACCATGTCGCCGTCTTTTCGAGACCAATTGATTACGGCGAGGGCTATATCGGCGTTGTAGCCCATTGCGAGGCCGTGATTTGAGATAATGTCAGGATCGGCCACTAACACCATCTCACGCTCACCCCGCCTCATATAGCCGACCAACATCCCGTCACTGTTAGCGATAAGCGGACGGAAAACGGTCGAGCGGACGAGTTGCGGCGCACCAAGCGTCGGTGGGCCACTGAGTTGGTTGATCGGCATGATGTCGGCGGAACCTGGTCGAACCACCTGGGCTTTGGGATCGACCAGCGCCAGGACACGTTCGACCTCCTCCTGCGGCAGCAGTTGTACTGCTTTAATCTTGTCCGGCGACGTGAGGTCCGGTTGGCCTCGCCACTTGGGCAGCACCAACACCGTGGCGGTCCCTTGCAGCATTTGGCGGACGATGGACAGCGCATTCTCGGTGGTCGGGGGCGCAGCAACGACGAGTACGCTACCTTGGCCGACCTTGGCCAACGAATCGGCGCGGCTCTGGACCACGGTGATCTGCAGAAGCCGCAACATTTCCGCGAAACCCGCAAACCCTATGGCGGAACGCGAAAAGGTGCTGGAGCCGGCCTTGTCGGGCCGGGTGGCGGGATTGTCGCCCTCACTGAGAAAGCCGAGGGAAATTCCAAAGGTCAGTGCGGCGACCACGCCCCAACCGGCCAGAAAATGACCCGAGAACAGTGACGAGTCGCTCATCATCCCTCACCCGGTATGTCCGCCAGAATGGCCTGATGGGCGATCCGGCAGGTGAGATAATCGGATGAGTCCGCCGATCGACCGCCAAACCAGCACCGCTCGACCATGGCGACCATGCAGCTCAACGCGGCGCACATGTCACGTGGTACGGCTGCGGATTCGACGATCTCGCGGCTTGTAAGCGAGTCGGCCAATCGGCCTTCCTGCTGACGACGGATCGAAGTGATCGCATCGAGCAGAAGCTGATGGATGGCTTCATTGAAGAGGCCCCGTGCCGCCATTTCATCCGCCACTGGGGTCGCATCGTCGGTTATAGCGCCGTGCTCCAATGGGCCTAGGGGCGTCTCGTCCACAGGGCCAAGCCTCCGCTGACGCTGTTTCCACCATCCGGGAAAGCTGTTGATCGCCCAAACCGCGAGAGCAACCACAGCAATGAGGACCACCAACCAACCCAAGAGCTCGGCCACGAGACTGGAAGCGTCGGCATGATTGATCCGAGGCGGTGCCGGCATTGGACTCGGCCGCAACTGTGGCTCCGACTCCGGTTGATTGAAGGTGTCACCGGGAAGATCGGTTTGAAGATGAAGCCGCTGGACCGCTAATTCAGCGGCTTGCCCGGGAGAGGGAAGAAGCTCTGCCGCAACGAGCGGAAATGGGCGAAGAAAGGTTCCGGCACATACCGCCAGCACAACGAACGCAACGACCTTGGCGACAAAGCCGTCCCCATGGCCACCGCGCGGAATCGCCCTGCGAGCACGTTCCATAAGGGCGAGCACCACGAACAATGTCCCCCCCCCTTCCGGACTACAGCGGTTGCGAGCGTAACAGCTTCGCACACTGCAATCAAGCGGCTGGCTATTCGCCGCAGGGCTCCGAACTCAGGTTAACGCGGTTTACGTCTTGCGTCGGGCGTGATTCTCTGAGTCTCCCTGATTCGGAGACGCCTGATGCCCCTGACCGCGTTGGCCTTTGGAG
>Ga0316222_1005608_pt1 | contig 10649 bp, 9 predicted proteins | sample TBH18011metaG_FD_206008 | JGI IMG/M metagenome (GOLD analysis project Ga0316222, IMG submission 206008) | Freshwater microbial communities from Trout Bog Lake, Wisconsin, USA - TBH18011 | ecosystem: Environmental > Aquatic > Freshwater > Lake > Hypolimnion/Profundal zone | place: USA: Wisconsin... | reverse complement strand
CGGGTCTCGATCAGCTCGCGAATCTGGGTGACCACCTCGCTTTCCTGACCGGCATCATCGGCCTGATCGTCGCCCACGATGGTCGCCTGGCCCGAGGCGAAATGCTCCATGATGGTGGCCAACACCTGCGGCTTCAGTACCGCCCATTCGGTGGAATCCAGCTTGGCGACGGTGATAAAATCGGAGCCCAGGAAGACGCTGGAGACCCCATCAATGCCAAACAACAACGTCGCCAGCGGCGAGCGCGCGGCCTGGGCGAGCGAGGTGAAGTCGGCGGTGCCATGTCCCATGACCTCGCGGCCGGGGAGAAACTTGAGCGTGGCCGGATTGGGAGTCGGTTCGGTCTGAATGAACATGGCGGGTCCTTGGCAGTGGTGAGCAGGGCGATACGATAAAGTTAGATGGCAAGAGGGCGGCGGGGAGTCAAGCGGGTTAGCCCACCACCGCCGCGATCTGGTCGTCGGTCAGGCCGCCGGGAACGATCGTCAGCGGCACCCGGAGTTTGCCGACATAGCGCCCGGTCAGGGCGGTGACCAGCGGCCCCGGTCCGCGCGGGCCGGGATCGGCGGCCAGGACCAGGATCGAGATGGCCGGCTCTTCGTCAATCAGGGCAATCAGCTCGTCGCGCGGATTGCCGTCGCGGACGTAGAAGACCGGCACTTGTCCCGATACCTCGTTGACCTCGCCGGCCAAGCGTCGAAGCAGGTCCTCGGCGTCCTGGCGCGCCTCTTCCTTCATCAGATTGCCGATGGTGGCGAAGTGCTGGAATTCCGCCGGTTCGATCACCCGTAAGAGGGCGACGCGGCCGTTGGTGGCGCGGGCACGGCCGCAAGCATAGCGCAGTGCCGCGCGCATCTCCTTGCTGTCATCGACCACCACCAGGAAGACGCGGCCGAATTTCGGCTGATCCTCGGCCATCTCAAGCCCTCCTGAACGCCAGAGCCGCCAGCCAGCCGATCAGCACGGCCAGCAGCACAGCGATGATACCGTAAGCGATCGGCCGCCGGAGCGCGAAATCGTGGATCTCGGCGCCCAGACCGATCTTGGAGATCACCAGCGGCGTGGTCTGCGCCCCCACCACCTCGCCCTTATCGATTAGATAGACTTCGACCAAATAGGTTCCCACCGGCACGTTGGCGGGAAAATGCATTTCGGTGCGGAACAGACGGCGGCCAAGGAAGCCGATCTGCTCGGCGCGCTCGCCATAAAGCCCGGCGCGGCCCTTCAGCCGCAACAGCGCTTGGGCGTAGATCTCGGGAGCGGCCGAGGCGTCCCCGTCCTGGATCGTCAGGGCCAAATGGTCGAGGCCGATATGCTGACGCTCCAGCAATTCGGGGCCGGCGATCTCGGCCAGGGGCCGGGTAGCAGCGACCTGATAGAACGAGGGGGTGTTGTCGATGCGGGCGCGGCCAGAATTGACCCAGATACCGAACTGGCGCTGCTTGCGCCGCACCGTCTCGGTATGATTGGGGCCGCGCACCACCACCACCACATCCCCGTCCCCCTCGACGGCACCGAACAGCAGCACATCGGTCCCGGCAAAGCCGGTGGTGATCGCCACCAAATGCTTGGACAGGTCGGCCACCAGCGGCTCGGCGGCCCCGGCGGCGGCCGGAACGAGCAGACAAAAGAGGCCGAACAGGGCGCGAAGAATGGTCATGTACAAGTTTTGGCGCCATGCCCCCACCGAAGCAAGCGGAACTCGAGGCGATCCTCGTTTCGTTGATGCGTCATTCACCATCGCCGTGTAAGAACAGCCGCCATGAGCCTGTTCAAATCCATCGCCACCGTCGGCGGCTTCACCATGCTATCGCGCGTCACCGGCCTGATGCGCGAAATGCTGATCGCCCAATACATGGGGGCGGGAACGGTGGCCGACGCCTTTTTCGTCGCCTTCCGCTTCCCCAATCTGTTCCGCTCGCTGTTCGCCGAGGGCGCCTTCAACGCCGCCTTCGTGCCGCTGTTCGCCGGCAAGCTGGCGGCCGAGGGCGAGGCGGCGGCGCGGAGCTTCGCCCAGCAGGCCATGGCGGTCCTGGGGGTGGCGCTGACCGTGTTCGTGGTGGTGGTGGAATTGACCATGCCCTGGGCGATGCTGGGTCTGGCGCCGGGCTTCGGCGACATTCCCGGCAAGATGGAGCTGGCCACCGAACTGTCGCGCATCTGCTTTCCCTATCTGCTGTTCATCTCGCTGACCTCGCTGCAAGCCGGGGTGCTGAACTCGCTGGGGCGTTTCGCCGCCGCCGCCGGCACCCCGATTCTGTTGAACATCGTTGCCATGGCCGGATTGTGGGCGCTCACCCCCTACACTCCCACTGCCGGCCACGCCTTGGCCTGGGGCACCTTCGCCTCCGGGGTGGCGCAATTCTCCTGGCTGGTGTTCAGCGTGCGCAAGGCGGGGGTTCGACTGTCGGTGGTGCGGCCGCGCCTAACGCCCGAGGTGCGCACCCTGCTGAAGCGGATCGTGCCAGGCGCGGTGGGCGCCGGGGTCTACCAGCTCAATCTGGTGATCAACACCATGATCGCCTCGACCGTGGCCAATGGCGCGGTCAGCTACCTGAACTACGCCGACCGGGTCAACCAATTGCCGCTGGGGGTGGTGGGCATCGCCATCGGCACCGCCCTGTTGCCGCTCTTGTCGCGCCAATTGAAATCCGGCGAGCACGAGGCGGCCATCGAAAGCCAGAACCGGGCCATGGAATTCGGCCTGCTGCTAACCCTGCCGGCCGCAGCCGCCCTGATGACCATCTCCCAGCCGGTGATCCGGGTGCTGTTCGAGCACGGTTCGTTCGGGCCAGCCGAGACCGCCGCCACCGCCAGCGCGCTGGTGGCCTTCGCCGCCGGCCTGCCCGCCTATGTGCTGGTAAAGGTGCTGACTCCGGCCTTCTTCGCCCGCGAGGACACCGCCACCCCGGTCAAGATTGCCGCCGCCTCGATGGGCCTCAACGTCGTCCTCAATTTCGCCCTGGTTCACCCCCTGGCCCATGTCGGCATGGCCCTGGCCACCGCGCTGGCCGCGTGGTTCAACGTCGCCGCTTTGGCGGTGGTCTTGTATCGGCGCGGCTACTTCGCCATGAATGCGCGGCTGCGCTCGCGGGCGCCGCGCATCGTGCTGGCGGCGGCGGCAATGGCCGCCACCCTGGTCGCCGCCGAGCGGTTCAGCCGCCCCTTCGCCACCGGCCATTGGGCCAATCTGGGGGTGACATTGGGGCTGGTATTGGTTGGTCTGACCGCCTTCCTGCTGGCCTGCCAGATCCTGGGCGCCGCCCGGCTGGCCGAAGTGCGAAAGATGATGAAGCGATGAGGATCACCTTCCACCGATTGCGCCTCACCCCCAGCCGCTGGCTGGTGGCGCCGAGTTTGGCCCTGTTGGTGGGGCTGGGCCTTGGCATCACCGGCTGGTCGGTCAATGTCATCGATGCCAATCCCGATTTCGCCGCCGCCGGCACGGTGGTTCCGCGCCAGTCGCGCGGCGTGGCGGTAGCCGCCGCCCTGATCCTGCGCGAGATCGATGTCCATGCCTGGACCGCCAATGATCCCTTCTTCCAGCCCGGCTGGTTGCTGCACGATATGCCAGCCTACCAGCAAGGCATCATTGCCGCCCTGGCCAATTTCGCCGCCGGCCTGTCCGAGCGCCGCGCCGACACGCCTGGGGACGCGCCGCTGGCCACCGCCGCCAGCATGCTGCGTTATCCGGGTACGGTATGGCGCTTCAATCTGTCGGTGTCATGGATGCCGACCACCTCGACCGAGAAGCAATACCGCCGCGCCGCCCACGAATTCGAGGCCTATAATCTTGCCCTGCTCGACGGCGCCGCCAATTTCGATCGCCGCCCCGAGGCTTTGGCGGCGGCGCTGGCCGATATCGGCCGCGACCTCGGCACCGCCAGCGCGCTTGGCGACGAGGCCATTGCCCAGCGCCTGGGCGGCCTGTTCGACCGCCGTCCGGCGTCGGTTTTCTACGGCAACAAGGGGCGGGTTTACGCCGATTCGCTGTTGCTGCGCGAGTTGGGGTGGGACTACGCCCAGACCATCGCCGATCACGGCCTAGGCGCCCAATGGCGCCGCCTACTCGATGCCGCCAGCGCCGCCGCCGCCTTGGCCCCGGCGCTAGTGTTCAACGGCGCCCCCGATTCGACCTTCCTGCCCAGCCATCTGGCCGCCCAGGGCTACGCCCTGCTGCGGGTGAGGCAACAACTGGCCGAGATCGGAGATTCCCTGCTAAAGCCGATCGTACCGGCTGCCCAATAAATTGGCTCGCCGATTTGCCCCTCGGCGGGCGGGCGCGTTCGCGCCCTTGGCCGCCGCCGCAATGGTGGCTGGATGCCGGCGATGCTGGCATCACGTCTTCAACGCCGCCTTGAGCGCCCCGTCGCGCTTGACCGCGAATTCGCGCCGGCTGGCCTGGGCGCGATCGAACGGGCCTTCGCAATAGACCAGGCTCCACGGCCCGCGACCACGGGTGAACTTGGCGCCGGTGCCCTTGTTGTGGGTAGCCAGACGCCGCTCGATGTCGGTGGAGATGCCGGTATAGGCAATGCCCTGGCCGTTGACGATGACGTAGAGGAACCAGCTTTTCCCCTCGCCAATTCCGCCACAATTCGCCGGCATAACGGGACTCGACGGCAGGAGGGGGGCTTGGAGCTATTCGTTGACGGCGGCGTTGAGCACGGCGCGGGCTTCGTGCTCGTCGATCTGATGGACATCGTCGAGATGCCGCTCCCAGGTTTCGACGAATTCCTCGACCGCCAACACCAGCACCGCGTCCAGGCTGCGGTCGGTCGCCTCGGCCAGCGCCTCGAGGCGCTGCTTCAGGTCGTCGGACAGGGTGACCGCCAGGGTATTCATGCTGCTCCAATCCTTCACCACCCCCCATTCCGGGGCGGCCCAAGTCTACAGGTAATGTTTCGCCGTTGCCAGTTTCGAGGCGCCCTTCAATCATGGTAAAAGCCGCCATGCCGAAAAATTCCCCTCCCCCGCGTGGTCCCTCCTTCGACCTTGAGGTCGATCCCGCTGATCGCCTGCGCCCCAGCGCCGAATATGGCGGCGACAACCCGCGTGCCGAGCGGGCGGCCAAGCCCAAGCGAGCGCCCAAGCCGGGAAAGAAGCCCGCCTCTGGTGGCAAAAGGCGGCGGCCGCTGGGCCGGCGGCTGCTGATCTGGGCGATGACCGCAGCGATTTGGGTGGGAATCGGCATTGGCGGGGTGGTGGCCTATTACGCCATCGACCTACCCGACATCGACCAAGTTACCGCCACCACCAGGCGGCCCAGCGTGGTGTTTCAGTCGGTCGAGGGCGAGACTTTCGCGGCCTTCGGCGACATTTACGGCGAGCCGCTGACCCTGGCCCAGATAGCGCCGACCCTGCCCCAGGCGGTGCTGGCCACCGAGGACCGCCGCTTCTACCACCATTTCGGCGTGGATCTGATCGGGCTGGCCCGCGCCGTGGCGGTCAATTTGCACGCCGGCCACGTGGTCCAGGGCGGCTCGACCATCACCCAGCAGCTCGCCAAGAACCTGTTCCTGAAGCCCGACCGCACCCTGAAGCGCAAGGTCCAGGAGGTGCTGATGGCGCTGTGGCTGGAGCACCGCTTCAGCAAGGAGCAGATCCTCACCCTCTACCTCAACCGGGTCTATCTCGGCTCGGGCACCTTCGGCGTCGATGCCGCAGCCAAACGCTATTTCAACGTCTCGGCTCGCGCCGTCAATTTGTACCAATCGGCGGTGATCGCCGGTCTGTTGAAGGCGCCCAGCCGCTACTCCCCGCTCAACGACGCGGAAGCCAGCCACGAACGCACCGTCGATGTGCTGTCCAACATGGTCGCCGCCGGGATGATCGACCGGCAGACCGCCGACCTTGCCGCCGTCACCGGCGCCGCCCAATTGGTGCGCCGGCCCGCCCCGGCCGGGCATTATTTCGCCGACTGGCTGCTGACCCAGATCGATGGCCTGGGCGAGATTCAGGGCAAGGACATTGTGGTCAAGACCACGCTCGATATCAGCCTGGAGCGAGCCGTCGAGGCCGATCTCAAGGCGCTGCTCGACGGCCCAGGCGCCAAGGCCAATGTCGGCCAAGGTGCGGTGGTGGTGCTGTCGCCCGATGGCGCGGTGCGGGCCCTAGCCGGCGGCAAGAATTACGACGACAGCCAATTCAACCGCGCCACCCAAGCGTTGCGCCAGCCCGGTTCGTCGTTCAAACCGTTCGTCTACTTGGCCGCCATGGAAAAGGGCTACAGTCCCGACGACACCTTCGAGGACGCGCCGATCCGCCTGGGCAATTGGTCGCCGTCCAACTACGTCAACAAATACGAGGGCAGCGTCACCCTGCGCCACGCTTTTGCCGAATCCCTCAACACGGTGGCGGTGCGGGTGATCGAGGCGGTGGGACCGGCCAGGGTGATCCAGTTGGCCCACCAGATGGGCATCACCTCGGAACTGCACAACGACGCCTCGCTGGCGCTGGGGACCAGCGAAGTGACGCCCTTGGAACTGACCACCGCCTATGCCGCCTTCGCCAATGGCGGAATCGGCATCGCCGCCTTTGGAATCGCCGAAATCACCGAGGCCGGCACCGGCAAGCCGCTCTACTCCCGCCGGGGCGGCGGCTTCGGCCAGGTGATCTCGCCCAGCGCGCTCGCGCGCATGCATAGTCTGATGCGGGCTGTGATCGAGGAGGGCACCGGCAAATCGGCGCGGCTCGACCGACCCGCCGCCGGCAAGACCGGGACCACCCAGGATTACCGCGACGCCTGGTTCATGGGCTTCACCGCCGATTACGTGACGGGGGTGTGGCTGGGCAATGACGACCAGCGCAACGAGATGAAGAAAGTCACCGGCGGCGGCCTGCCGGCCCAATTGTGGAAACAGGTGATGTTGACCGCCCATCGCGGCCTACCGGCGCGGCCCCTGCTAGCGCCGGAAGAGCCATCCATCTCCAGCCTTGACCCCGGCCGTATCGGCCATGCCGCCGTCCAAGCCGCTGGCGAGGCGGCCGAAGGCGTCGGCAACGCCATCGACGGACTGATCAAGGGGTTGTTCGGGAGGTAGTTTTATCGGTTTGGAAATAATCGATGGCCTGTCGCAGCGTGTCCGCCTGGGCCGCCAGTTCCTCCGAGGTGGCCGAGACCTCGGAGGCGGCCGTCTGATTATGCTCGGTCACCGCGCCTAGGTTGCGGACCGCCTGGCTGACCCGTTCCACCCCGATATTCTGCTGGTGGCAGGCCCCGTTGATTTCCCCGATCAATTCGGCGGTGTTCTCGATGTTGGGCACCAGATCGGCCAGCATTTGGCTGGCCTGATCGGCAACCATGATGGTTTCGCCCGATAGACCACTGATTTCGGTGGCCGCCGCCTGGGAGCTTTCGGCCAGCCGCCGCACCTCCTTGGCCACCACCGCGAAGCCCTTGCCGTGGATGCCGGCGCGCGCCGCCTCGACGGCGGCGTTCAAGGCCAACAAATCGGTCTTGCTGGCGATCTCCTGAATGACCGCGCTTTTGGTGACGATGGTCCGCATCGCCTGACCGGCCTTGAACACCGCCTCGCTGGTAGAATGGGCGTGGTCGGCGGAACGGCGAGCGATCCTCTCGGTCAAATCGGCATTCTCGGCGGTGTCCCTGATGTTGTCGGTCATCTCCTCGATCGCCACCGCCGCCTCGGCGGTGAGCCGCACATGCTCGGTCGAGCCCTGACTCAATTCGCTGGCTGCGGCGGAAAGCTGCTCGCTACCGGCGGCGACGGACCCTGCGGCATTGGCCGCCTCGGCCACCACCTGGCGCAGATGCGCCACCATGGTTTCCAGCGCGATGCCCAGGGTGTCCTTGTCCGACAGCCGCACCGGACTCACCGTCAGATCGCCCTTGGCAATGTCATGGGCCAATCCAGCGGCGTCGCGAAGATTAGCGGTCATGCGATTAAGCGCATCGATCAGATCCTTGATCTCATCATTCCAACTGGTGCGGATCGTCTGGCTGAGATCGCCGATCGCCACCGCTTCGGCCAGCACCGCCAGCTTGCCCAGGCGGCGGCACATGGACAGCGCGATGAGGGTGCCGATGACGACCATGACGGCGATCCCTCCAAGGATCACCAGGGTCATGGTGCGGCTGGCGGACTGAATAGTCCGGTCGGCCTCGGCCTTGGTGGCGACCACATCGCCACGGGATTCCTCGATGAGTTTCTGGATGGCCGGACGCGCGGCCTCGTAGGTTTCGCCCATGACCTTGGCGGCGGCCACGGCAGCCAGGACCGCGTCGGCGGCGCTCTTGAAATCGCGCTGGTAGGCGGCCATGCGGTCCAACACCCCCGCCCGCTCTGCCGCCGGCACGCGCGAGGATTGGATCGCCTGGTCGAACTCGCCGCCGCGCTTGGCCAATTCCGCGACATATTTGGCATCGACGCGGGCGAAGAAGTCCTTCTCGTGGCGCCGCATCATCAACATCAGCACGGTCAGGTGAGCGTCGTCATGGGTCTTTAGAACCGCCTCGGCCTCATGCACGGACTCGCGCAACGTGCCCATCAGGCCATCATTCTCGGTCAGCCCGACCCGCTTTTGGGCGTCGGAGACGAAGCGGAACGCCTCGACATAGGCAGAAACGCCCTTGCGCACCGCATCGACGTGACCCTGGCGAACATCGTCCGGGGCGAGAATAGCCGCGATGGAGTCCAGAGCGGCGATCGCGGCGCTGACCGTCTTGCCGTGCTCGACCACGAACCTGGCGTCCTTGGTGAGCAGGAAGTCCTTCTCGTTCCGGCGCGCCTCAAGCAGGGTGGCATCCAGAATCGCCGCCTGCCGGGCGATGGTCAGATCGCGCGCCACCCTAAGGTTGGCGAGTTCCGAGGCACCCTGCGCCCGCCACTGCACCCCCATGCAGACGGCCAGAATCAGCGCCGCCAGGACAACCAGCGATCCGATCTGAGCCTTCAACGAGAACCGCGACGGCATCCCAGGTAACCCCCCACCGCCTGCCCCCGTACTCCCGGCCCGGCGGTGCCCTTAGGTTGACGGCCGATGCTATGCCGTATCGGCTGAGCGCGTCCACGACTTTGATCGGTCGCCCAAAGGACGCCAATTGGCCCCCGGCTGATCTGGGCACCCTCGGCCCTGTTGGATGTGGCGCGCCTTCACGACTTCCTGAAGCGGAAGAATCGGGATGCTGCCTCCCGTGCCGTTCGGGCCGTTCAGCAGGGCGTCCATGTCCTTGCAGTCCACCCGGAGATCGGACGAGCGATCGACGACATGCCGCCGGAATTCCGTGATTGGCTTATCGAGTTTGGTGGGGGTGGGTCCATCGCGCGCTATCGCTATGACGGAACCGCCGTCAGCATTCTAGCCATCCGGCATGTGAGAGAGGCGGGATTTTAACCCTGGGCCTTGCCCATCTCCACCCCCACCTCATACCCATGCAACCGCCCCCCATTCGCCTTCAGCCAGCGTTTCGCCGGCCCCGGATCGCCGACCAATTCCTCGACCAGAAGCCAGAACGCGGGCGAATGGTTCATCTCGGCCAGATGCGCCACTTCGTGGGCGACCACGTAGGTCAGCACGCTTTCCGGCGCCAGCGCCAGCCGCCACGAGAACGACAGATCGCCCCGGCTGGAACAGCTTCCCCAGCGTGAGCGGGTATCCCTGACCGTCACCCGCCCCGGCGTGCGGCCCAGCCGGGCGGCCAAGTCGAAGGCTAGGCCATAGATACGGCGCTTGGCCTCGGCCTTGAGGTAATCGCCGACCCGGCGGGGCAAATGCTCGGCGCGGCCGGAGACGTGCAGCACACCCGCTTCGGCCCACACCCCGCGCCGCGCCTGCGGCTCGTGGCGGATTTCGTGCTCGATTCCCAGCAAAGGCAGGCGGGCGCCGTCCACCAGGGCGACGCGCGGGGGCAGGCGGGCCAGGCGTTCGGCCAGCCAGATGCGGTGCCCCAGCAGGAACGCCTCGGCCTCGGCGAGGCGGGTCCGGGCCGGCACCACCAAGAGCGGCCCCAAGGCCGGATCGAGGCGCAACGACAATCGCCGGGCGGCGGCCGAGCGGCGTACCGTCACGGTTACCGACCGGCCGCCCAAGTCCACCTCAAGGCTCACGCCGCCGATTTCCGCCCGCTCCGCCCAGACCTAACCGGGCCGGGTGCCGGTTCGTCGAACAGGGCGGTCAGTTGGCGCATCACCGTGCCGCCCAGTTCCTCGGCATCCATCAGGGTGACGGCGCGGCGGTAATAGCGGGTGACGTCGTGGCCGATGCCGATCGCCAGCAATTCCACCGGCGAACGGGTCTCGACCCACTCGATCACTTCCCGCAGGTGCTTTTCCAGGTAATTGCCGGGATTGGCCGACAGGGTGGAATCATCGACCGGGGCGCCATCGGAAATGACGATCAGAATCCGCCGCTGCTCCGAGCGGGCCATCAGGCGGTCATGGGCCCACAGCAGCGCCTCGCCGTCGATGTTTTCCTTGAGGATGCCTTCGCGCAGCATCAGGCCCAGATTACGCCGCGCCCGCCGCCACGGCGTATCGGCGCCCTTGTAGATGATGTGGCGCAGATCGTTGAGCCGGCCCGGCAGCGGCGGCTTGCCCCCGGCCTGCCAGCGTTCGCGGGCCTGGCCGCCCTTCCAGGCGCGGGTGGTGAAGCCCAGCACCTCGACCTTGACGGCGCAGCGCTCCAGG
>Ga0316222_1005607_pt1 | contig 10650 bp, 6 predicted proteins | sample TBH18011metaG_FD_206008 | JGI IMG/M metagenome (GOLD analysis project Ga0316222, IMG submission 206008) | Freshwater microbial communities from Trout Bog Lake, Wisconsin, USA - TBH18011 | ecosystem: Environmental > Aquatic > Freshwater > Lake > Hypolimnion/Profundal zone | place: USA: Wisconsin... | reverse complement strand
TAGTCTGCTATGCAATACGAGCATACCTCTTATGAATGCAAGATTTATTTGAGAATTCTGTACACCAAATCCCTCAAGAAACGTTAATAGAGCAGATGATTTCTGAGGGATTCCAAGATGCAAACACCGGACTTTTTCCGCTGCCGAATTGATGCCATGATCAACCTGCGCGACCCTTTAGCGGTGCTAGCCACCCGGTTGCCGTGGGCACAGATCGAAGCCTTGCTGGCGCCGATGTTTGAACACAGAAATCGCACGGGTGACACTCTGGAACGCAGTGATCTGTTGGGGCCGGTGCAAGTAGTGGTGGGTGCAGGCTTAAGCCCTGCCGGGCGCCCCAGATTGCCGATTCGCCTGATGGCCAGCCTGGTGTATCTCAAGTACAGTTACAACCTCAGCGACGAGGAACTTGTTGCACGTTGGAGCGAGAACGTGCTGTGGCAGTTTTTCAGCGGCATGGAGTATTACGAACACAAGCAACCCTGTGACCCCACGCAGATTGGCCGGTTTCGGCGCGACATTGGCGAAGCGGGTTTGGAACTGCTGCTGAAAGCTACCATCGACACTGCGGTTGCCATCAAGGCGGTCAAACCGAAGGAGTTTGAGCGGATCATTGTGGATACGACAGTTCAAGAGAAGGCCATCGCACACCCGGTGGACAGTCGTTTGCTGGAGATTGCGCGTCACAAGGTGGTGGGGGCTGCCAAGCGTGCGGGCATCGGGTTCAAACAGACCTTTGCTCAGGAAGGAAAAGAGCTGCGGCGCAAAGCAGGGGGCTATGCGCATGCCAAGCAGTTTCGTCGTTTGAAGAAAGTGGTCAAGCGGCAACGCACCATTCTTGGCATTGTCATGCGCGAGGTTCAACGCAAGACCAAGGCACCCGGGTTTGTAGCGGAGCACCCGAAAGCACTCAGCGATTTGATGGTGTTGTTGGAACGCGCCGAACGTATCCGCACACAGCAACGCAACGACAAGAATAAACTGTACGCGCTGCATGCGCCGGAAGTGGAATGCATAGGCAAAGGCAAGGCACGCAAGCCCTACGAATTTGGAGTGAAGAGCGGGGTGGTGATTGCCCATAAAAGTGGTCTGATGCTTGGGGCACGCACGTTCCCCGGCAATCCCTACGATGGTCACGCCCTCAATGCAATTCTGGAACAGGCAACAAACCTGACACGAGACGTGGGTGTTACCCTCAAACAGATTGTGGTCGATCTTGGGTTTCGCGGCGTGGATGCCGACAACCCCGACAAGCAGATCATCCACCGTGGCAAGTTCAAAAGCTTGAGTCCACAGCAAAAGGGGTGGCTGCGCAAGAGACAAGCCATCGAACCGGCGATTGGACATTTGAAATCCGACAACCGGATGGATCGTTGTTGGCTGCAAGGCGCGTTGGGCGATGCGCTGCATGCCATCAGTTGCGCCGCTGGCTACAACCTGCGCTGGTTGCTGCGCGCCATAGCACGTCTGGACATACGGGCGGTTTTTTTGCGCTTAATGAAAGCTGTTTTATCTGCTCATCGGTTCACAGGAACGTCATACAGCGCTTATGGCAGAACTTGCTTACCACGAACGCATGTTTGGTTCGGTTGCGAAACAACTGTCAGATTGCAAATCTTGGAATGCGCCGCGTGCAGTGCTTGAGTAGAAAATCAATTTTGCAGGACCGACTATTTATATCAAATTTCGCAAATTACGCACTTGCATATAACTGAATTTATTAGAGTTTAATTATTCAACGACGCTACAAGGCGTGGGGCGAAGTTTCTGGTGCTATTTTAGAGAGATTCAATGGTATTAGTTTCTACATTAATAACTGGCAACCCACTAATCACTTTGATTCTCTCTTCTCCGGCAAGGAGTGTTAGTCGGCCATTCTGATCTCTGCTTTCCCTGAAGTTTGAAGATGAATAGCCGCTCTCTGCATCGAGAGCCTGAACTTGGTCATTCAGTAAATCATTTCTGATGAAGAAAGCATTTACACCAGCGCTGTTTGTACCAACCAGTGAATATCCTTTTTTATTAGCCAAAAATGTTAGTGCAGCCAATGAGGAGCCGAAGTATAAATTAGAGTAATGTTTTTCAGTTCTATAAAACTTAGGATCATATGGCACCGTTATTTTTCTGTAAGGGCCAAAAACTGCGTTGTATTCACAAATTAATATACGTGGTTTGTAGCTTTCGATTGCTTCAAGAATAAAATAGTCGACTCCGTCCAAATCAATTGAAAGTATGCCCAAATCCTCTTCAAAACCACTTTTAAGAATCAGCTCATTGATATTCTCCTTGGTAATAAATGCTTCAATTGCATTGAGATGATACTTCCAGTAATAATATGAGTTTTTCAATCGATTGATATTGTTAGAAGATCCATCAAGAACAAATCCTTGCCAATTATTATTCATCAAAAGAAAACGGCAGTTGGACTCAGAGAAGTCCTCCACACCAAATTCAATGAAAGTTTTATTTTTTATTTCAATGGCATTAACTAAGTGCTGAATTATGCCGTCTTCGCCCCATTGAGAAAAGATTTTAAATTCATAGTCCTTAATGTTTTTTGATACAACGGATTTATTCAGCTTGGACAGTATCATCCCTTGATTAATCTTAACTTCATCAAATTTATTCTCCTTAAGGAAATTATGTGAGTGGTAATTTGCACTCAGAATTTGACGGTTAGTCTCCAATTGTTCTTTGAGCGAATTGAGTTGATCAAGGCTAATATTTGTTTCCATATTTGCAGATTCCTTTGTCGATGGATTATTTAAAGATTAGAGACCTAATGCACATTTTTGATTATATACTGAAGCTTAAGGGTTTATTAATAAAGGAAAGCAACCAAACTCACAATAATTACTTAACTCGCAGAGAGCAGGCAACGTAAACAGTTTTTTATACGCTGGCATGCACAAAAGCAACTCTGTTTCTTGCATCGGGAAAGATTATCCATTTTAAGTTTAAGGGCCACTAATTTGGTATTGACTGGAGTGGCCTGATAATGGTATTTTCACTTGTTTTGTTTAAAATTACAGTGCATTATATCCTTAATTAAATAGCCTTTTATGTATTCTTCGCTCAACTTTAATATAGCGCCCAAGTGCGCGCACACACAGGGGCATTAAGATTATGAGCAACCGCGCCAACTTTAACACTTTTACTTTTCAAAATCCGAACAGTCAGTTCATTTCTGGAATGGCAATGAACAAAACATCGGGCTCTGCTTTAGAGCTTGAAGTAACGGGATCCTTTGAGCGCATCCCAACAAAATGGAAACCCATTTCCGCTGCCATCACTCATAGCGAAACACAAATCGTCATACAATTTGAACGGCCTATCAATTTTTATCACTTTCGAATCGACGTGTTAGGCTTGATTCCAAACGATCTTACCGCTAACTGCCACTTCATTACCACGCCAATTAAAACGATTGAGGAGGTTGCCGTCTCCTTGAAACAGAAAACCATCACGTTTGTCGGTTGTGCGAGAAACTGCGTTAATGCCATCAGGAACAGTGTCGGGGTGATGCAAAGCCTAGGGCAGCACTTCGGCGCGTACACTATTGCCGTATTTGAAAACGACTCTACCGATGGGACCAAAGAACTGTTGGCTGAACTTCAATCTCAAGGCGTCTTGACCGTGATTCAGCACGACGGACTGGATGCGTCTCTGCCGCTGCGAACGGAACGCATTGCCTACGGTCGAAATCAACTGCTGGGTTATGTACGTAAACAGAATTCAGACTATTTTTGCGTTGCCGATCTTGATGGTATTCTTGGGGATGCTTCCTCCGTAGATGGATTCCTCACCAACTTTACTCTGGAAGATTGTTGGGATGCTGTTTTTCCGATAAATAGGGGAATTTACTACGATATCTGGACGTTCAGGCATCCCGAGATTTGCCCGGACGACTATGAACGGCGGATGAATCAGATTGTGCCGGCCTTTTCCGATCAGAACATCCTGGATTTATGCTTACACAATCTCCAGAACCTTGACTTTTCAAAGCTTACTGCATGGCTAAAGGTGGACTCTGCCTTTGGTGGTATTGGACTTTATAAAACTGCTTCTTTTGCTTATTCGAGCTACTTTGGCTATAAGGATGGTTACGAAGTCACTGACCATCTTGCTTTTCATGAAAAGGCTCGCCTTCAAGGTGCAACGTTTTATATCAACCCGGGTTTTGTGGCGGGTAAACACAAAGATATTTCATGATAAATTCTTCTGGCCTGAGTGGCTCTGTGCGTCACTATCGCAACACATACTTATTGGGTTAACGAATGAGAGCATTGATTTGTGGTGTAGGCGGTCAGGACGGTGCGTACCTAGCACATTTGCTTTTAAATAAAGGATATGAGGTATGGGGGACATCCCGCGATGCGCAAGCTACCTCCTTTAATAATTTAAAGTTGCTGGGTGTGCGCGAGCAGGTAACCGTGCTTTCCATGGCATCGAATGATTTTAGAAGCGTCTTGACTACCCTGAAAAATTGCATTCCGGATGAGGTGTATTTTTTGTCCGGACAGACTTCGGTTGGACTTTCATTTGATCAACCTGTCGAGACCTTGGAGAGTATTACACTCGGCACCCTTAACTTGCTTGAGGCTGTCCGCTTTCTTGAGAAACCCATCAAACTTTATCATGCCAGTTCCAGCGAATGCTTTGGTGATGTCGGCATGGCATCGGCAAATGAAAATACTCCTTTTCGTCCACGTAGCCCCTATGCTGTCGCCAAGGCATCAGCTCACTGGCTTGTGGCCAATTATCGGGAAGCCTATGGTTTATTTGCATGTAATGGTCTGCTGTTTAACCATGAGTCCCCGTTGCGCCCACCCCGTTTCGTGACACGCAAAATTGTATCTACTGCATATCGGATTGCGAATGGCTCAAAAGAAAATTTGGAACTCGGAAAGTTGGATATAGTGAGAGATTGGGGCTGGGCACCTGAGTACGTTGATGCGATGTGGCGCATGCTTCAGCAAGAGAATGCTGACGATTTTATTATTGCCACGGGTGAGGCAAACTCGTTGGAGGAATTTGTTAAATGCACCTTTGATTGCCTTGGATTAAATTGGCTTAATCACGTAGTTTCAAATAGTTCATTGTTCAGGCCGACCGATTTATTATGGAGCCAAGGAAATTCAGGCAAGGCTAAAGAGCGGTTGGGGTGGGAGGCTTCATCAAAAATGAAAAATGTTATTAGTAACATGATTAAGGCAGAAAATCTTCAGAATAGTTCAGTGAAGACATAAAGTGCTCGCATTGTCATACCAGAAGAAAGTTGAACATCAGGCACATCCTCCCTGCACAATCATCAATTGGCTAGCAAATTAAACAAATTTGTTTCAACATCAATCGGTATCAATTTAAATCAAGGCATGCAGTGATTGCGCTGCTCGCCTCCAAGTCATCTTGTTTACTAAATCCTCTCTCCCCCGCGCAAAGGTTTCAGGATTGATTGTGCTGCCATTCACGAATCGTTCCATGGCAGCTATCAATGCATCAAAGTTCGGCTCGCAAAAACGAGCCACAGAACCATCTTTATTGTCATTACGACATCCAGGCGAACTTGCAACACGGTAACTCACCTCAGGCGTACAGAAGTCATCTGTAGCGCCTCCTTCGGTCACTACAACCGGCGTGCCGCTGGCAATCGCTTCCAGGACTGGCAGGTTAAACCCTTCAGCCCGATAAGAAGAGACATAGCTGTCCGCCACACCGTAAAGAAGCCGCAATTGCGCTTGGCTCAGATTTACCGAAACCACCTGAATCGCAGCCAGAGTATCTGATACAAACAAGGCAGGATATCTGCGCGACACATCTGCCATCACTTGATCCACAGAAATACCATATAAGCCTCGCTGATCCTTGAGAATCAAGCGAAGATTACTGTAGCGTGCGCGCAACGTGGCGAAGGCAATCAGCAAAATATCAATACCCTTGTTCCAAGTAGCCACTCCAAGATTAAGAAACACAACATCGCTCGGCGTCAGCCCCAAGTTGCTGCGGTTTAATGTACGCTCTTCTGTTGTCAGGGGATAGAATGTTTGGGCATTAACGCCGTGAGGAATAACATGAATCTTGGCCTCTTCGAAACCATACTCGACCAATCGTGCCTTGGACCAGTTGGTCGGCGTCACGATCCGATTTTCTCCATTGGTAAATGCACTAAGCTGCTGGTATTGCGGAATAAAACATCCTGATGACATTCCGAGTTCCGTGACCATAAATGTCAAAGTTTTATGTGAGAAGTCCCCTCCAAAAGGAGAGGCTGCACGATAAACGCAATCAATTGATTGATTCGAGGGTTCGGACAGTGCATTGATGAGTTGACGGTCACTTTCTGAAAAACCGGCATCCAATGTCTTGGAGTTCCAGTGAGCCATGGCAAAAGGCAAGTCACGATGAAAAAGGCGCAGATCATTGAACTTTAGTAATTCCAGTATCTGACACTGATTAACCAGTGCAAAGGAATGATTGACGCCCCGCCAACCTTCGATAAGAAGGTTTTTTTTACTTTTAATTTGGTTCATAAATACCAAGCTTTCGAAATTTTAATGCCTTACGGTGATGAATCATTCAAATCTAATTTAATAATCCAATCATAGCCCAGCGACCAATTCTTTGAAACGCGTCTCAAGATTACATACAAACAAGGCGGTGTCAAACAATACTCCGCCCTTATGCACTTCATTCAAGTATTTATGCAGGCGTCGGCACTCATCAGGGTTGTTTGCCAACCGCACCGCCTTTTCCTCATAGTCATGCAGGTTGTAGGTAATCAATTCGTCGAGTTTCGCCGCTGTCAGCAATGCTCCTGCCATTCGAGAAGCAAATGAACGACCAGAATACGTCAACACAGGCAAATCCATCCACAACGCATCGTTCGCGGTCGTACCAGCATTGAAGGGAAAAGTGTCGAGAAACAAATCAGCAACGGCGAAACGGGCCAGATAATTTTCAGGAGATACTCTCGATGCAAAAATAAGCCTAGTCTTCTCAATGCCTCGCGCCTCTGCTTCGCGATACAGATTCAACTCGGCCCATAGGTTATCCGAAAGCAACCAGAGTACGCTCCCCGGAGTTCGGCGAAGGATATTCATCCAAACGTCAAACACTTCGGGAGTGTATTTGTAACTGTTGTTCAACGAACAGAAAACAAAACCCTCGGCGGGTAAGCCACAGCTTTCACGGCTGGGCTTGGGGCCAACACTTCGCTTCCTATCACTGACCTGATAGACATCTGGCATGTACAGTGGCTTTTCAGAGTAATACGGGGCGGCACTTTCCGGAATCAGAAAACGATCCGCAATTACATAATCAATGGATGGCAAACCTGTTGTTGCGGGCAGACCTAGATAGGTAATCTGAATGGGAGCTGGACGATACGCCAGAAGGTTCGCCCGTGCGCCCGAAGTTTGTCCCTGTAGATCAACCAGGATATCTATTTCGTGTTCCCTGATTAACCGAGCGGCAACCTCATCGGTCATCTGGTGAATTCGAACAAAATGATCCATTGAATTAATCACTCGTTGGCGCATGGCAGAGCCGTCCTCCGGACTCCAGCAGTATCCATAAACCTCGAAATGTTCCCGGTCATGCAACTCAAACAACTCGGCAGTCAGCATGGTAACCGGATGCAAACAAAAATCTGAAGAAACGTAGGCAATACGTAATTTAGCGTGCCTATACCCTTTTGGATTTGCCAAGGTGGGCACATTCGACACGACCTTTTGGTCTACATAGCGGCGAGCTGCTGCGAGTTGAGCCACCGGATCATCAGATACACTAAGCATTGCCAATGCCGAAGTCGACTTCTTCATTAATTCCAAACTTACACCCGGAGTCGCCGCATACACCGGCCAAATACACTGTTTCTGACGTAAATGCACCCAGTGATGCAAGACATCAGGCTGGTTTGGGTCAATAGCCAAGCTCTTGTTCAGGAAAGAGACAGCTTCATAAAACTGTTTTTTGCCTTCCATTACTCGCGCCAGATGGTTGGTAGCCAACAAAACCATCGATCTATTTTCGGGGTGTGCAGGAGAGATATTTTGCTCGGTCCAACTATTCTGTTCGACCCAACGCCACTCGGATATTGCCTTGTCTAATTGCCCCATCCTCTCAAACAACATGCCCAGATTTAGTCGTGCTTGAAGAAATGAGGGTGCCAACTTAATTGATTGGCTATAAGCAATTTCCGCTTCGACGAAATCATTTTCGTTACTAAGTGTTACCCCCAGATTGAAATAAATGGCATAGGTATAAGGTGATTGACTGTTGCGATGGAGCCATGTCTGATAAAGCACTGCAGCCAGGGCGCCGAGGTTAGCCGCTTCAAGTTGAGTGGCGAAACCGATCAATTGAGTGAAGTCGAGGTCACCCTTCCATGCACGTAATAACGCAGAAGTAAAATCCTGTTCAATAGTCACATCAGTCAACCCAAAGTATTAATGACGGCAAAATCAACAGAACAAGGCAATAAAACAACAATTTCTGTAAAAAGGCGACAAGCCAAATCGAGTCTTGTCGCCTTAACCTCAGGTGAACCTAGCTATTTTCCACTTGCCAGAATTCCATTATTGGCTGGATTCGAAAGTGGTGACGCAGTCAGGGTAGTTGCGGTTGTTACGCTGCCAACTAACGGAGGTGCGACAACCGGAGTACCATTCGGACCAAATTGCTGCAACGCCCCAACCATTCCTGCTACGTTGACCGATACACCGACCAGCCCCGCTACCACAGTCGTACTGCTCTGGCTATTAATTAACGGCATGCCAGATGAACTTACGACAGGTGATTGCGGCTGATTGAACGATCCTATCGCCTGCACCATCCCTCCAATCTGCGATTGCATACTACCTGCATTGGAGAGTGCACCCACTTGGGACGGCATCAGCGCAGCGACCTGAGTAGAAGTCAAGGCAGCAATCTGGGCAGTAGCAAGTGCTTGGGCAATTTGGGTAGTAGTCAAGCTCTGAGAGAATCCAGCAGATACAGTTGTCGATACAACAGCAGCATTAGTGGACTGGACCTGACTGGTTTGGAACCAGACATCAGCCATTTCGTGAGTCTGACCATTGCTAGTTACGAAGCTGGAAATCATTCCTACCAAGTTTCCGTTATTCATGGTCGGATCAGCTGTATACGAAAGATTAAGTTGGACAATTCCCAACGAATCCAAGCTCTCCAACTGACCTCCTTGAACCACACCATTAGTAGAAGTTTCACCAACCCATACTTTCAGATTCGACCATCCCGCATCAGCGCTGGTAACAACACCATCACCATTCGTGTCCATAGCAGCCAGAGCAGCGAAGCCGTTGGCGGCAGTCTGCCCATTCGGAAGAATAGTAGCGGTACCGAATAGCTGGCTACCGCTGGTAATCGGTCCATTGCTTGGATCATAGACCAGCACACCTTCACTGGATGTAACCCAACCGGTATTGACCGCCTGTCCGGTTGCATTCAGGTCAAATTGGGCTCCAGCCGTAATGCTTTGGGTCGTTATGCCATTGCCGCTCAAATCTAGTACAAGTGGTGAACTGAACCCTGCAAGATGCGAGACATCAGTCGTGGTAAATGCAGCAACCTGACTAGATGTCAGTACCATTAGTTGACCTGTGGTCATTGCAGTGACCTGAGCAGTGGTCAATGCAACAATCTGATCAGTAGTCAAGCCCTGAGAAAGTTGAGACGTGGTCAGTGCTAGAATCTGAGATGTCCTCATAGCAACAACCTGGTCGGTGGTCAGCCCCTGGTTCACCTGGGCGGTGGTCAGCGCAGCAATTTGCGTCGTGGTCAGGCCCTGGTTGACTTGTGCTGTGGTCAGTCCCTGGCTGATCTGCGCTGTGGTCAGACCCTGGGCGATCTGCGCTGTGGTCAGCACGGCCACATCGGCCGTGCTCAGTGCAGCAACTTGGTCGGTGGTTAGACCCTGGTTCACTTGCGCCGTGGTCAGCGCAATTATTTGGGCCGTCGTCAGCGCGGCCACATCCCCGGTGGTCAGTGCAGTTACATCTGCGGTGGTCAGTGCTTTGACCTGGGCCGTGGTCAGCGCAGCAACCTGGCTCGTGGTCAGACCCTGGTTAATCTGCGCCGTGCTCAGACCCTGTGAAATCTGCGCTGTGGTCAGCGCCACGGTCTGGGCCGTGGTCAGCACAGAAATCTGGTCGGTGGTCAGACCCTGATTGATCTGCGCCGTCGTCAGCGCGGCAATCTGCGCCGTCGTCAGACCTTGTTTGATTTGGGTTGTAGTCAGTCCTTGGGCTATCTGCGCCGTGGTCAGACCCTGGGCGATCTGCGCCGTGCTCAGCGCGGCCACATCAGCCGTAGTCAGCGCAGCAACTTGGTCGGTGGTCAGACCCTGATTGATCTGCGCCGTCGTCAGTGCGGCAACCTGCGCCGTCGTCAGAGCGGCCACATCCCCTGTGGTCAGCGCGAGCACATCCGCCGTGGTCAGCACTTTAGCCTGTGCCGTGGTCAGCGCAGCAACCTGGCTCGTGGTCAGACCCTGGTTGATCTGTGCCGTGCTCAGACCCTGTGAAATCTGCGCTGTGGTCAGCGCCACGGTCTGGGCCGTGGTCAGCACAGAAATCTGGTCGGTGGTCAGACCCTGATTGATCTGCGCCGTCGTCAGCGCGGCAATCTGCG
>Ga0316222_1005602_pt1 | contig 10658 bp, 11 predicted proteins | sample TBH18011metaG_FD_206008 | JGI IMG/M metagenome (GOLD analysis project Ga0316222, IMG submission 206008) | Freshwater microbial communities from Trout Bog Lake, Wisconsin, USA - TBH18011 | ecosystem: Environmental > Aquatic > Freshwater > Lake > Hypolimnion/Profundal zone | place: USA: Wisconsin... | reverse complement strand
CCTCGAAGTGGCCCTGAGATACCGCCAAAGGTACACGGTGGAAGACATTTTCCGCACATCGAAATCGTTGCTGGAAACCCGCCCGATCTTCCACAAGTGCGACGAAACCATCCGCGGCCACGTGTTGATGTGTGCATCAGACTGCTCCGGATTCGGTCGAATGGAAAATGGGTGCCGGCGAGACTTGGGGGCGTCTTGGGTAGGGACCGCCGTTGCCTTTAACGATAACAGTCCCGGGCGGCAGGCGGTAGTACCACGTGTGGCCCCTGCCGCATGAGTAGCGTTCGACCATTCCGTTGATCGCCCACTGCGATATCGTTGGGCGGGAGACACCAAGTCGCGCGGCCATCTCCCCTTCTCGTTCATAACCTTCTGCACGACGGCGGGCGCCGTGGCTCTGCAGGCCATGGGCCTTGCGGAGGCTGCTGATCTGCGACTTGGTGAAGGGCCTGCCGTGCCAGTTGCAGATCCCAGCTGCGTTGAGCCGTTCGGCAACCAATGGATCATCGCTGACTTCGAGTAGACGATCGATCCTGGCGACAAGATCCGGTGCCGTCCTGTTTTGTGGCGCCAGGATCGAACGAGGAACGATCAAGGTATGGCACGCGCCGCCCCGAAAACGCACCTGCACCGTGATTTCGGCCGCGCTACCAAGGAGCGTCACGTCCTCGACCAGCTGGGCGAGCATCTCCTTTCTTTCGCGGTTGGCGACATCGGGATGGCGCCACAACTCACCCAGATCGTGGCACAGCTCGCCGAGCTTTTGGCGCAATTCGTCGGAAAGCCTGTTCATTGTCTCATCGCGGAAGCGGACGAGATCGTCGTCAGCGGCCGTCAACTCGGCGAGGCGCGCATTCCATTCGGCTTCGAGAGTTGCGGCAACCAAGCGATTGGCTGGGTCCACCAGCATGAACCGCCGACGGGCGGAGTCGCTTTCATAACGCGCCCGCGAGATGCGGAGCTGATAGTGCTGCTCGCTTTCTGCTATTCGCCGATCAAGCTCGGCCTGGACGGCTAGGCTCATCTCGATGGATTCCGGGGCCATGAGATCAACAGCAAGCCGGGCGACGGCGGAATCGACCTCGGTCGCCGGCACGCACTGACACGCGGCATGGCGGGAATCGGCCTGGTCGATGCAAACATACCGTGGCCGCGGCTGACCGCGAGAGGGGCTGCCGTAACGAACATACATGGGGCTGCCGCAGTGTCCGCAGAGGACGCGCCCCTGTAGGAGCGCGGCGCCCTCGCGCGGCGGGCCGAGGGGATTTTGCCGCCCGAACGGCTTGGCGTTGCCATGCAGTTGTGCCTGGACCTGTTCGAATTCTGCCCATGAGACGTAGCCATGAAACCGCTCTTGCAAAGTCACCGCCCATTCGCCCGGCTTGAGTCTGTGGGTGTCCATATGCCCGTCCGGGGCGCGACGGCAGCGCCTACGTCCATACACATAGGCTCCGGCATATGCCGGATTGGTCAAAACGTTGACGACGCGACTGCGCGTGTAATCGCACCAGATGACCGCGCCGGCGTTCTCGCCGCCCCAGACCCGTTGCGCAAAAAGCACCCCGGTGTCGGTCAGCCGCCGCAATGTACCGGCGACGCTGCCGGTGGCGGCGAAGCTGTCAAAGACCGCCGCGATGCTGGCCTGGATCCCGGCATCGGGGTCGCGGACGCAGCCGCCATCGGACAAGCGGACAAATCCAACGGGCAGGCGCACTGCCAGTTCACCGCGGCGCGCTTTATTGATGATACCGCCGCGCAGGCGGCTGCGTAAGAGATGCAGCTCCGCCTCGCTCATGGTGCCCTTCAAGCCGAGCAGCAGGCGATCGTTGAAAGCGGAGGGATCATAAACCCCTTCCTCGTCCAGGATCAAAGTGCCGGTATAGGCGCAGAGCTGCAGCAATTGCTGCCAATCAACCGAGTTGCGAGCCAAGCGGGAGACCTCCAGGCCGAGCACGATGCCGACCTTGCGCAACCCGACCGCGGCGACCATTTCCTGGAAGCCGTTGCGCCCTTCGCTATGTGCGCCGGACTGACCGAGATCCTGGTCGATGACATGGATGCGATCAGTCATCCAACCGAGAGCCAGGGCGCGGTCCCGCAGAGCATACTGCCGTCGCGTGCTTTCACCGTTCTCAGCGACTTGGCGCAACGTCGATTGCCGAATGTAAAGATAGGCTTCGCGGCTCAGATGGCCGGGCGTGACACGCGGATCAGGCATGAACGGCTCCCCTGACAAGACGGAAGAAAATGGAAGCGATTACCGCTGACGCGCCTTTGCTTGGCGCCGACGCAATGGCAGGCGGCGGGTTGCACCTGGGTATGCCGGTATTCAGCCAAGCGGCCAAACCGTGGCGCATAAGGGGCGCTGCCGAGCGTGGAATGAGCGAAGACGTCACGACCATGGCCCGCAGATCTTCGTAATCCGCCGCCCGATCGCGGGTCATCGGCTGCGTCCGGAGTTTTTTTTACCGTTGAGCAAGCGCTCGAGGCTGCGTCGATGAATGACGAGGCCAAACGTCTGCTGCAGTTCGATCAATAGCTGGCTCATGCGCAAATCGGCCTGCTCCTGCCGGCGCCTATCGATGTAGGCAATGACATCCGGCGTGAGCTTGTGGCCTTGCTTGGGACCGCGCCGCTTGGGGAGCAGTCCCGCCAGCCCGCCCGTATCGAAGAGGGTCTGAGCCTGGTACGCCGTCGGCAACGAGACGCCGAACAGTGCGGCGGCGGTCGCCACGGGCATTCCCTCAACCTGATGACGGCGCACCATCTCGTAACGCACCTGCATTAGGTCGTGCGGATCGAAAAATCCGCCGGTCCGGAACAGCGGATCAGTCACCGCCTCGGGATGACGGTTCAGCGTGCCGGTCGCTTGGAGCGACGCCCGCTTTGCCTCGACATCGGTCATGGCCTCTCGATCCTATCAAAATATTTGTCAGACCAGGCTGAAATTTTGCCGCTTCGTGGCGCCGCAGAAGCCGCTTCTATTGCCATAGTGCCCTATTTATGATGCCCACTGCGACATAATTTCTCAGAGTGAAGCGACAAAATTCTCCTTAGTCACCGCCCCGGCCAGGCAGCCGCCGCCTTAGGCGCGCGACCTGGTCGACAAGTTCCTTCAAACCATCAATGTGAAAGGGGCACCGTCCAGCAGACACCCGCAGAAAATCGTCCGGTTCGGCGAGGTTCGTGAAGGCCAGCTTCACTTGCCGGGAAATACCTTGCCGATCGCTGTACCACAGCCAGGCGACCCCGGCGGCAACACGGGTGTGCAAGATCGTAAAACGACGTCCATGATCGGGGTGGAAGGGGTGGGTTATCTCAAACTCTGATTTGCCACCGGTCGGATTGGCCGGTGCATTATGGAAACCATTCCTTCTGCTCGTTCCTGGCCCTGGTCCTGCGCAAGGAGCTGATGGACCGCATGGCCGCCGCCGGCCATGTCGCCGAGTGGGCCGATATGCTGCGCGACCTCGATCGCTTGGTCGAAACCGAAATCCAGCAGGGCACCAAGCGCTTCCGCATCCGCCCGCCCGCTCCAGGCTGCGCTGGCAAGGTCTTCGCTGCCGCCGGTGTCGCCCTGCCGCATCTGGTGCAGCCCATCACCGCCAGGCCACCGCCCGATCCGCCTCCGTCACCCAAACCAAAGCCCCGACGGAAGCCTAGGCGTAATGCCAAGGCCAAATCGACGGCCGCCAACCCGTTGATAGGGAAAGACTATCCAGAGTAAGGTGTCGAAGTCGGAAGTGAGGCATTGCTCTGCGTGGTCTGCCATTCAATTTCCCAACACCGTGGCTGCGTAGGTGCCTTTAAGCTTGAGCCAACCAACCTGTTGCTTTTGGAAATCCCGGAGCGTCGGGACATTTCTCACGCAAGAATAGCGGACACCGCAAGATATCCAATTTTTGCTGTTACATTGATGCAGCCACACTGGAAGAACTAAAGGGCGATATCTTAACTCTTGTGCAAATTCTCAAGCGGTATGCAGAGAGTCTAAAACCTTAACACCCGGAGAAGTCTAACGCCAGTGGTCGCACCAAGGACCGTGGCGAGATGGCACTCAAAATCATCAGCGTTTCACTGGATTGTTGGGCACCACGTCGAAACCTTCCGGTGCCATGCTCGGCTTTGTTGGTGCGGTCACCTGCCCAGGGGGATTTTCCTTTGATGTAGCCGGAGCCATGGCAGGTGATGAACTTCTCTGTGGTGCTTGCGGCTTCGCGACCTGGTGTGGCATTTGGTCGGCCACCGACCTGGGGACCGATTTGACCGCAACCGGCACAGCGGTATCGGTCGGGACCGACTGCCGACCGACGATGACCAGCACCGCCAGCACGGCGACCGCTACCGCCACGCCCGACCATTTCCAGATCGCGAATGATCGCCGTGGCGGCAGCTTCGAAACAGTTGCTGGTCGATTCCTGGCGATGATGGCGGTGACCAAATCGGCTGGCGCAGTCGCTCCTGCCGACGCCATCGCTTCGAGAAAGGCGTCGGCGCTCGCCACCTCATGAACCCGCGCCGGTGATTGGGATAGACGAGCGTGAACTTCCTGCTGCGCGGCATCGTCCAGACCGCCGTCCAGATAGGCGGCCAGAAGGGCGGTGGATCGCTCGGGATTGTCAGCCAGTTCCCCTTTGGTCGGATCGCCATGCTCCATCCCTGCGGCAAGCTCCGCAGTGTGCCGAGCATCAATGCGGCCAGCACCATCGGTGCCGCCGAAAAGCCGCTCAAACAGCGAATGAAGGGGGGCTGGGGTCACGCTCTGTTTTCTCCTCGCTGTTCCATTAGACGGATGCCCGCCAAGTTTTGACCGCAGGATGTTTGTCGAGACTCGACCGCAGCCGATCCATGACCCGCTGCTTGAGCTTGTAGACCTCTTCGACGGGACGACGCATCAATCTGGCGACCTCACGGGCAGGGATCGGATCGCCACCGCCGAGGGCTATGTGAATATACAGCCGCTCAGCCTCGGTGAGATCGGCGGCGGCCTGCCGCAGCACCTGGGTTGCCATGGATAGCAGCCGGTCACCTTCCTGCTCCAGCAGCGCGTCTTCGGGCGATGGCAAATCGGATGGGAATTCCTCCCAACTGGGAGGCGGCTTTGTCGAAAGCATGGTCGCAACGGTCGGCTTGCGGCTGGGCATCGTGTGCCGAATGAAGTCGATCAGTAGCCTATCGACCATGTGCAGGATGAAGCCAGTGAAGCTGCCGATACCCCGATAGGCTTTCAGCCGCCGATAATCGTCGCTGATCAGCGCCACGGAAATTTCCTGGTAGGCATCCTGGCGGATGTGTTCGCGGTCGACACCAGGAAGGCGGCGGGCGATGATGCGGCTGATGTCGGCACCGAAAAATCGCTCGAATGCCGTCCATCCCTTTACGCCAGAATCTGGCAGGAACAGGCGCAGCATCCGCTCAGCCAAAATGTCCCTTGCCGACAGGGCAACAAATGTCTCGATCCGGCTTGAGCCGTCAAACTGGCGAAGGCGGTGGAACCCATCGACATGAAAACCGTCGATCACATCGGCAAAGGCATCCCGCGCTTCTGCGTCGTCGCAGGTCAGCAGACGGCAGGCCGTCCAAACCGTGTCGGCAACACGACGCACGAACCGATCCCATGCCTGCGGCTTGGCATCCAGAACATCGCGGACAAGGGCACGGTCATCGGCAGTGGTCATCTGGGAATCGATTGGTGCATCCGAACATGCTGGAGATTATCCTGCTGCGATCAATTCGTCTCGATCCTTTGATCCACCATTCGCGATTCGTGCGCCCCAATAAGTCTCAAATAGCGTGCGTCCATCACCGCCCACATCACATCAACGACAACACCCAGGTGCAGGCGAGATTAGCGGCGTCATCGGAGGCATCGTGGGTGTGCGGGGCCTGCCGGGCGGCCTGGGTCATCGCCGCCGGATACCGCCCCATGTCGATCCGCGGATCGCTGAAGGCGTCGAGAATGTCGGCGATGGCAAACGTTCGCTGAGCACCCGCGGCGGCGAATAGCTGGTCGAGCCAGACCTTATCGTGCCCTACCGGCCCCGTGTCGACGAACACCGTCAGGCCAGCCAGCCTACCGTTGAGCCAGGCGCAGACAGCCTCCGGCGGGCGGCCATGGGCCATCAGGAAGCTCCGGCTAATCCGATGAACGGCCTCGGCGTCCGACGACCAGCGTTCCAGGTCGTCGAGCCACTCATCGTGCCGGACGAACATCTGGCTGGCCGACCAGGTCGTGCCGTCAACCACGGCGATGCCGACGCTGATCGGGAATCCGCCGAACCCACTGGAGGCTTCAATGTCGAGGAAAACGGGGCCAGGCATATCAGGACGCCTTCCGGATCAGCCAGCAGACCAGCCCGGCGTCGACGACCATCTCGGCCACGCGTTCCGGCCCGATGACGGTGACCTTAGGGTGGTCGCAGGCGGCGTTTCCGGTATGGTGGACGAAGAACATCCGCTGGAAATCCTCATCCATCTCCTCGAACGCGGCCACGTACATGTCCAGCTCCGCCTGGTTGGTGTCGGACTTCACCTGGACAAAGGCCCGCTCGCCCGTCGATGGCAACAGCAGGTCGAGGTCGAGCGTCTTTTGGGTATTGCCGACCACGCCGAGTCGACGCCAGCCGCTGCTGGAGAACACGAGATCGACCAGCAACTCGAAATCCTTGGGGCCGAGCAACCGCATCAACTCCAACGCGGAGGCCCGCATCTCGGCGACGGCGGCGTGTGCCCGCTCGATCTCGGGAGAGCGCTGGCCGTTGATGCGGCGGGTGACGTAGGTGGCGACATCGACGTCGCAGGACGTGCCGCGATAGGCCGCCAGCTTGGTCAGGGCACCGGACAGCTTGTCCTTGGTCAGCAGGTCGCCGCTGGCGTCAGTGCACCGCCAGCCGCCGACCAGCGGCCGCCAGGTGCCCTGGCCGTCCTCATGCGGCTGGGCAGGAACACCGCCGTCCACCATGCCCCAGTACAGCCGCTCGCGCATGAACGTGATCCAGAGCGTGGTGCCGTCGTCCTGGAAAAACAGCCTGGTCTCGTTGGTGAACCGCGTCGCCGTCCCCTGGTCCTTGCCCGCCGATAGCCAGGTCTCGGTCAGCGCGGCCCAGTCGCCAGCGACGCAGAGCTGATAGCATTCCGGCGCGGCCGTCCCAAAGCCCAGGCGGATGACGCCATTCTCCAGGCATTCCGCCTCCCAGTGGCCGCCCTCGCCCAACTTGATGTACCGCACCCGCGATGGGCCGATGGTGCCTGGTGATCCAGCGACAGCTGACATGGACGACTCCGGCGGACTGCGGTTGGTCTCTACACGCCGAATGACTGCCCAGCAGATTTGTCAATAACTTCTTCTGGCGGCACTTTTATATAGCAGTCGCCCATTTCAAGGGCCTCGATGTCGCTATCAGATACACCCTCAGCACGAAATAAATCCTTCCAAATGGATACATTGTTGAGCATATTGCCCAGCGTTTCTTTGGCGTCGTCATGAGATAGGCAGAATGCCGCATGTTCTGATAGCAAGTTCTCAATAGTTGGCATCGCACCATGTTTTCCGACAGCTAATGCCTGTAGACCATCAGGCATAGCTTGCGGCGTCACATCATAGGAAGGAGACAAGCGCCAGCCTTTTTCTGTGCGAATCATGGCATGGTTTTTTAGGTGATCATCCGTGTTCCCGCAAATTGCGTTGTAAATCATCCGCCGAAATAGTTCAGTGGCATCAGCTTCAGGCTGACAAGATAGGTTTCGTAATTTCAATGCCATATCGGGGTATGAGCCGTCCTTCATGTGTTTGCCGCCTACAATCGTCTGCATTGATGCGAACGGGATGCGGCTACCGTCGGTGAGTCGGTCAAACCTCTGGACAAGAACAACGCTTTCATCTTTGCCAGTACGACGGAACACTGTCTTTGCAACATTGATATTGAAGCGCTTTGCAAAGACCATACTGGCGTGCTCAAAGGATGGTACTGATAATGGCGCATCCTTTGGGAGGCTGAATTTCGCCAACCAAACTGTGCCATCATCTTCGCGAAATGAGCATTTCGGACGTGCACCGCCAGCACTTGATCCAGCAAGCGCGGCGGCCTTCAAATCTTCGTCGGTGAGTGGCGCTGCGCCGTCCTCCATAGACATGATGAATCGACCATACCGACTTAGTACATTCTTGGTTGGCAGTGCGGATGATCGCCCACGGATGCTCCGATGCCGAAAGGTAAGCGCGCCGATGCGATCTTCCCCAGAATAGACAAGTCGCTCAACTGGCGTGATGTTATTCAATCCAAAAAGACGGCGAAGCACCAATTGCCCCCAGAAATCTGGAGCAGAATCGCCAAATACGCCTGGATACTCCGCATTTGGGAGTTCGATTGGCGATTTAGTCGCCTTGAGTCCGCTTGGAGCCAATTCAAATGCGGATCCATCGTCAATCATCTCAATATATCTTGGGTTATACTCAAACCAGACGCGCCCATCGCCACTCTCAGAGAATGTCAGTACCCCTGCGGGCGTCGCAGCCTTTAGCGGATCTAGGTGAATGCCGACGAAAACATTATTGTCATCAGACATAGCGCTGCCCCCACTGCCAGATGCCCGTGCATACACTCAGAACAAATCCGCGCCCCAGTCACGCTGCCTCTTTTTCATCGACACCCTTGCACGCTGCAATTTGCTGTGGGAGGCCACCAACACATTCTTCTCTGATGCCACAGAATCCGCAATCAGCCCTGACAACCCCAAAGCATGTGCAGCCGCAAATAAGTTTCCGATGGAAACGCCCGCTTCACCACGTTCCATGCGCTCGATGGTGGCGCGTCCAATGCCCGCTCGCTCAGCCAGCATCGATTGCGTATCACCGCGAGCTAGTCGGGCATCTCGCAAGTTTTGGCACAGGCGCTTCATCGGTTCATCGGCCCCTGGCATCAGCTTGTCGTTCATGGCATCTCCATCACATATGATGCACTGTAGCGGTTAGTGCATCATATGTGATGGATATCGAAAAAGCAACAATTCCTCTCCGCAGCCGTTTCCGATGCCAGCGCCGATGTCGGCGGTGGCGGCGCTCTGGCATCGACGACATATTGGCACCCATCTCCCAGGGGCGGAAGCCACCAGCCAAATGCCGTCGGTACAGGCCGATCATTCTGGCGGAAAAAGTCTGAGGTGCTCGCAGGAGCGCCAGCGGCATCCCTCCTGGGAGTAGAAACATGGTGGCGACCGACGTATCATGCCCGCTATCAACGGGGGCGGGCATGTTGGGGGTGTAAGCCCAAAACGCCGAAAATTCCGCCAAGCCGGGGGCACCCAACGAAAGGGCTATCCCTGTACGCGAAGGTCGCACGAAACCGGGACAGACGGTAGGTTCGCGTCGCGTCGGGCGGCAGTATTGGCCCATGCTGCACCGCACCATTCGGGGCCGGCTAGACTGCCTCGCGGCAGTCCTCCGAGCGGGGCCGCCGCCGCCCCGCCGTGGCGACTTCGGGAAGAGTTGCAGGGGTTCGAATCCCTTCCGGGACGCCATTCCTTCACTAATGCATTGATATTGCTGCGTAATCCGAGCTTATTTGCCATTCGGCACCCTCTGGTGATACAAGAGGGTGATACAAATGGGGCGACGGATGACGCATCTCCACAAGCATCCCAAGACTGGCGGCTGGTATCATCGGCGGAGCGTCAAAGCACGACTTCGCCCATACGTCGCAGAACCCCACACGGGGAAAACCGAAATTCTCATATCGCTTAGGACGAAGGACCGTGCAGAAGCTGAGGTGCGAAACAAGGTTGTCGGCACTGAAGTTGATCGGTTTCTATTCGATGCAGAACGGAAATCACAAACCCAATCTAAATGGGGAGACAAACCGTGGCGTAAGGTTCTCAACCTGACGTATGACCCGGCCGACGTTCTGATTGAGATGGAAGACACGGGGAATTTTCTTTCGTCTAAGATGGGTGCCGCCGCGTCTCTGGCAACAAACAGGCCAGCCCCACCCATAGAAGTCGGCGTATCAATCAGACAGTTATATGGCGACTACATCAATGAGCGGAAGCCCAAGAAGAAGACTGACGATAGCTGGCGTGTGTCATTCCGACGTTTTTTTGAAATCACGGGCCTTGATTGGGATAGCGATATAGCGTCCGTAACAAAATCACATGCACGCCAGTTCAAGCAGGCGATGCTGAAGTTGCCGAGAACAACCTTATCCTTGAAATATAAGGGCAAGACCACTGCCCAGATTATAGAGATGGCCGATAAAGAAGATGCTGAACGCAAAGTCGCCTACGGAGAAAGTGCGAAATTAGTTGAGCGGGTTGCATCGAAGACCGCTGAACGCGATATGAGTGCCATCAGTGCGGTTCTTAACTTTGGCGTTAAAGATCGTTATTTCGGTGATAATGACGTTAACCCATTTTCTGGGATCACCGTTGATACAGTAGACAGCAAGAGTTGGTCGCCATTTACAAATGAGCAGCTTAGATCAATTTTTTCCGATGACATATTCAAAGAGTCGGCTTGGGGTTCAAACCAGTGGATGATCTGCCTTGGATACGCGACCGGAGCGAGAGAGGAAGAAATTGGAGCATTGCGTGTTGATGAGGTTATAAATGGGGCGAATATCACCGACAGTGATAATTGGTATATTAATATCGACACGTTGCACAGA
>Ga0316222_1005596_pt1 | contig 10666 bp, 18 predicted proteins | sample TBH18011metaG_FD_206008 | JGI IMG/M metagenome (GOLD analysis project Ga0316222, IMG submission 206008) | Freshwater microbial communities from Trout Bog Lake, Wisconsin, USA - TBH18011 | ecosystem: Environmental > Aquatic > Freshwater > Lake > Hypolimnion/Profundal zone | place: USA: Wisconsin... | reverse complement strand
AACGACGATATTTGCCAGGAGCTATGCGATGCGTTGCCGACGGCATGGCATGTGCCGCGCGGTGGCTGACGACGAACCCGCCAGGTCGAGCTCAGTGGCCCACTGCTGAAGCCGTGAACGCCGCCTCAAGCTTCCGATCCAAGGTCACGAGGTCGGCTCCGAGCCGCTGGGCAAGCCATAGATAGCTGGCATCGTAGGCGGTCAGGCCCGTCCGCTCGCCGAGTTCAAGGACACCGAGGAAATCGACTTCGACAGTTCGGACGTCCATCTGCATCAGAAACTGGAAGGCCGCGACAAGCTTTTCCCTGTCGGCTGGATGGCGCCGCATCTTCATCAGGCAGACGTTCGCCAGTTCGAAGTGCAGAAGGGGCGGAGCCACGAGTTCGGCCCCCTTCATCCGCAGCGCCACCGTCTCGCCGTCAGGTTCGCCGAACAGGATTGCCGCCAGCGCGGAGGCATCGACGACCTTAATGGCCATCGCGCGCCTCGCGGATCATGTCCGCCGATTCACTCGGTGTCGCCAGGCCGAGGAGGCGAACCTTGGCGAGCACGTCATCAGCCGAGAGCGGCACGGGTTCCCGCACGGCCTCTTCTAGGATCGCCATCAGCTCGCCCTGGAGTGAGCGATGATGCCGTTCCGCTCGCACGCGGAGGCTGTGAACCATGTTGTCGGGGACGGTCTTGATGGACAGATTGACGGGCATGGGGCGGCTCCAAAACGGCTCCAATATGGCGCCATGCTAGGCCGACGGCATGGTGGCTGTCCAGAGGATCAATGGGAAGGGGGCAACGGGGGTGCCGCGCCCCTGCCTTGCGAGCGACGACTATGAATTCTCGGAACGGCACTGGACAAGCGGGCGCTCTCTGGCGATTCTTATTGTCATCTGGGACTGGCACCGCCGCCACCGCCCAGCACAACGGGCACCAGCAGTCCTGAAGGGAGCACCGCCATGGCCAACGCTGACCTTGTTCCCGTGCCGCTACTAAAGCAGATGGTGTCCGTCCTCAATCCCCGTCGGATCATTCTGTTCGGTAGCCGGGCCAGGGGTGAGGCGCATCAGGACAGCGATTACGACTTGGTGGCCGTGCTCGACGACGAGGCCCCCGACGAGATGTTGTCGTCGCGGCGGAGCTACGAGGCCCGCAGGGGCATCGGCCTGCCGATCGACATCCTACCGTGCCGGGAAAGCATGTTGCGGGCTCGGGCGCGGGCGGTCGGCTCGTTCGCCCACACGGTGATGACCGAGGGGGTGGTCGTCTATGAGCGACCCTGACTAGGCCAGTGCGCAGTGGGCCGACGCGGCGGAATGGTTCGCCAAGGCGGACGAGGACATTCGCGCCGCCGACCTGTTGCTGGCGGCCGAACCGCCTCTGATCGACTTGGCAGCGTTCCACTGCCAGCAGGCGGCGGAAAAGCTCCTCAAGGCATTGCTGGTCGCTGCCGCCGTGCGGGCACCGCGCATCCATGACCTTGAGGTGCTGGCGGTGTTGGCGGCACCGATCTATCCGCAGTTGGCGCAACGGATGTCCGACTTCGCCCCCGCCACCGCGTGGACCGCGCGGAGCCGCTACCCGTCTGGCTTTGGCGGGTGCACTGGCACCGATGCCCAGGAGGTGGCCGACGTGTTGGCATCGGTCATGGCATTCCGAGGCGAAGCCGCCGCCTTCGCGCCGTTCGCCGTTTAATCGGTGGAATTCTGAGCCCTGGCGGAATTGGTGGGACTGTATCGCCCGCCCCATAGCATCTCAGGTCGGCACCTCCAAACTCACTCAGCGGCAGTGCGAAGTCGGCAGTGAACTTCCGCGCGATCCGTAGTGCCTTCGTCGGCGAGGGGGCATGGATAATTCATCGATGTTAATTCGGTGTCGAACACGGCAAACGCGCTCAGCCATCGGCCACTGATCGGAGGGCGATGGGCAGTGCTGGACAGCCTCTTGCTATACCGATCGCCATCACGCCATCGCCGCAGTCTATGGCCGCTGGCAACGTCAATTTGCCACCCTGGAGCCGTGCGCGTTAACTGTTGAAAGCGAGATGTCGAGGCTGCACTATCCGCCAATGGATCCGTTGCCATCGTGCCCCCATTGCCAGACTTCGACCAAGCCCTATCGATGGGGGCACAGTCGGGGCGAGCAGCGTTATCGTTGCCGCACCTGCGGGCGGACATTCGGTGCCTTGACGGGCACGCCGACGGCCAGACTTCGCAAGCGGTCGAGATGGCACCAATACCTCGATGCCCGCGATGTCGGCTACAGCTTGCGGCGGACGGCGAAGGCATGCCGTGTCGCAGTGAGCACCGTGCAGCGTTGGAACCAGCGTCTTGACCCCGTTGTCGCCGTCAAGATTGTCGGCATCCCGCCGTCTGTCCGCGGCCTCCAGCGGTCGGATTATGCCACTGAGGTGGCCAACGACGATCGTGCGCAGAATGCCTGCGGCTACAGAATCTGTGACCTGTTCGCTGGGATCGGCGGGCTCCGGCTGCCGTTCACGGAAATGGGGGCGGAATGCGTCTTCACCAGCGAGATAGACAAACCCGCGCGTGTCACCTATGCGGCCAATTTCGCCGCCGATGACCATGAATTCTCGGGCGACATCACCAAGGTGGACGCGGCGGCGATCCCCGACTTTGACATTCTCCTGGCGGGCTTCCCCTGCCAGCCCTTCAGTGCCGCTGGCGTGACGGCTCGCAATGCCCTCGGCCGGGCGCACGGCCTTGCCTGCGAGACGCATGGAACCATGTTCTACGAGGTGGTGCGGGTGCTGGCGGCGAAGCGCCCTAAGGCATTCTTGCTTGAAAACGTGCGCAACTTGGCCACCCACGACGGTGGGCGGACGTTCCGAACTATCAGGGAAACGCTCGAGGTTGAACTGGGATACGACGTGCGGTACAGAATTATCGATGCCAGTCGGTTCGTGCCCCAGCGCCGCCCTAGGTTATTCATGGTGGGCACCCGCGAGCGCACGGACTTTTCCTTTGACGACATCATGGTGCCGTCGTCGGTGCCGACCGTTGGCACCGTTTTCGAGTGCCGCGACACGGGTCGCTACGGGCTGACACCGACCGTCTGGGGGCAATTGCAGCGAATTCGGGCAAAGCATCAGGCACGCGGCAACGGGTTCGGCTATTCGCTTCTTCGACCTGATACGCCGATGTCGCCGACACTGATCGCACGAAACCAACCTGGCAACGGTAACGAGATCCTTGTTGATCGCGGCGAGGGACAGCTTCCCAGGATGCTGTCGCCGAGGGAAGTGGCCCGATTGCAGGGATTTCCCGATTCGTTCGTGCTGCCCGCCGAAGTTTCGGACAGGCAACTGTGGCGACAACTCGGAAACTCGGTCTGCGTCCCAGTGGTGCGGGCAATCGCGCGATGCCTCATAGCGGCCTTGGAGCGTCTGGCGATGCAAGCTGTTGCAGCCTGAACGCCACAAAGAATAGGCCCGCAAGGGCGGCCGTCGGGTCGAATGATGCCCCGATACCGCAGCCCAGATATCCGATTAAAGTGTCTTGAGGTTGACGGCGGAGGTCTTGCCTTTCTTGGGGTCTCGCTCCTCGTCGAAGGCGATCTTTTGGCCGTCGGCCAGTTCGTTCAGCCCAGCGCGTTCCACCGCCGAGACGTGGACGAATACATCTGGCCCGCCGTTGTCAGGAGCGATAAACCCGTAGCCCTTGGTGCCGTTGAACCATTTTACAGTGCCGATCGCCATTCAAACTCTCCGACACGGTTGAGAGATGGCACTGTCGAATCATCGCCGTTGGAAATCAAGATGGTTGAAGCCATTGACCTCGCCCGCCGCTCATGGCATCGGTACGCCAACAATCACAAGGGGGAACTTCCATGAACAAGTCCGATCTCGTCGCCAAAGTTTCAGAGCTTTCCAGCCTGTCCAAGACCGATGCCGAGAAAGCCATCGATGTCGCGGTTGCGGCTATTACCGCCGCGCTGAAATCTGGCGACGACGTGCGCCTAATCGGCTTTGGGACTTTCACGGTGTCCGCCCTTTCTGCTCGTGAGGGCAGGAATCCTCGTACTGGCGAGAAGCTGACCATCGCCGCTAGCAAGGCCCCTAAATTTTCGGCTGGCAAGACATTGAAGGAAGCGGTCAATGGCTGACGACCTGACGGCACTCACTACTAAGGTGGTGGCCGCGTATCTCGCGAGCAACACGATCGAGGCTGACGCGGTACCAGACCTGATCAGGGCCACCTATGCGGCCTTGGTCGGCACCGCCTCACCGATGGCGGCTTCCGTCACGCGTCAGGAGCCCGCGGTGTCCATCAGGAAGTCGGTGATGCCCTCGGCCATCATCTGCTTGGAGTGCGGCGAACACCTCAAGATGCTGAAGCGCCATCTCAGTACAGCCCATGGGCTGACGGTGGACGAATACCGTTCCAAGTGGTCCCTGTCGAGGGACTACCCCGTTGTCGCCCCAGAATACGCGGCACTCAGGTCACAGTATGCCGTAGGCATTGGCCTTGGGCGGAAGCGGTCCGTTCAAGCGGATGCAGTTGGCGGAGAGCCTGTGGCGGTGGAAACCACCAAGCACAACTATCCGCCGTCTCGGTGGTCGAAGCCGAGCGAGTGACCGTGCCGACCGTCGAGCAACGGCTGGCTGGCGGCGAGTAGAATTGGGGTGACTTGGGTAGGAACGATGGACGAAGCTGACTTGGCCAACGATAGAGCCGAACTATTCACCGCCGAAGCCTTGCGCGCGGCTCGTACCAAGGTCAGCCGCGCACCGTCCAGCGGTGTCTGCCAGTCCTGTAGTGTCGTGATCGAGGTCGAACGTCTGCGTGCCAATCCAGCGGCTCGTCTGTGCCGGGATTGTGCCGCGGAGGAAGAGGCGGCAAGGAAGCGTGCCAAGAGGTTGGGGGGCTGAACACCTCATCATCCGCCGAGTGATGTCTGTCGTGGCGAAGCCCGCGCAGCCCAGAAAACTTGCGGATTGATGCGACCGCAGCTTCTCTAGTGCCGTCCTGGCCACATCATGGAACCCGCCAAACCCAGCATGGCATTGGCGGAGATGCATCAGGTCAATGGCTTGGGCAAGGTTACCGCCGAGGTCGGTCAGCTTCACATGCAAGTGCTGTTCAAGAAAGTTCGCCAATCGGCCGACTGATGCTCGGACGAGGCAAGCTGTCACCCTTGACACTCTATGGGCCAAGAGCAATCTGGTTACTTGCAGGATGGGGAACTGGGCGGGGCAGGAATGGCTGCGCAAACTGACGATCAGATGGACTGGTGCGAAATCGTCAGAAATTCGCCAGCGGTGCTGGCCCAAGAAAGGGACTGCGTCCAACAATCAGTCGAGACCGCTCGCCATCTCCTTGCCGTCGCCCACCAGGGATGCCCAAACTTCTCCCTCGATAGTCCGTGCAAAACGACGGGGCGCCTTTGTGACGGGTGCATCCCGCCTCGATGGCGGGGTGAGGCTGTGCCGCCCTAGAGAGCGGGTTGGATAGCGGGGGACGAGGTCGTAGCGCAGATTGACGGCTCTCCGCGCATCAAGTAGCGTCATCCCTGTCGGCGCTGAGGGCCTTCCCTCGCCCCCGAGCCAAGCCCACCCCTCCGTTCTAGGGGCAGCGTCGGCACCTCGTCAGTTGGGAAAGCTCCAACCATGGCCGACGACTCCCTATCATTCGCCAGGCCATCAGCGATGCCCGTGGTCAGGGGCTAGATTCCGTCGGCCAGACGCAACAGGCGGTGCGAGCGGTGTTGAGGGGGCGGCCAGATTTCATGCCGCTGTCGGCGACGATGCTGGTGGAGCGGGTGCGCGCGTGAGCGGTTTGAGCAACGAAGCAGAACAGGTCGGTACTGCCGTCGCGCTGGTCGAGTGGTTGGGCTTTCCTGCCGCGAGAGCAAGGGCAGACGAGATGATTGCCGAGCTGGTCATCTCGACGGCTTCGGACGCGGCCGAAGGATTGGAAGCTTGGAGTGCCATTCGGGCTTATGTCGATGCGCTGGAGGCGAGCGCGGCATAGCTCCCTGGCTGGCGATTGCTATGCCGCAAGTCCATGTTCCGATTTTTGGCCGCCGATACTAAGGTATAGCAAGAGCGGCATGAGATAGGCGAATGGTCCGAACTTGCCCAGGATGCGGACGACAGACCGTCAAGATTTCTGACATTCGTGGAGCCGTGTTCTGGTGTCGGGATGGATGTGCGAGGGTTTGGCCTACCGAACTAGCTGCTACCCTTGATGATCCGTCGGTTGGTGATACTTGCACGTCCTCAACTGGGGATATCGCTGGGGTGTCAACCAGGGGCACTGTGCCCCCATGACAACCATCGACCTGCTGCCAATCATCCGCATCATCCACCGCACCGTCCAGGAAGCTGCCGCTTCAGGGTGTGACTATCTCGGGCAGACGCAAAAGGCTGCCCTGGCCGTCTTGCAGCTCTGGCCCGACATCCCAGCGCATGAAGCGTTAATCTTTGTCCAAAAGGTGCGTCATTCTGCCCCCCTTCCTAACGGGCACACATTCCCATGAGCCATTTGCCCCACCACAGGTGGGCGGACAAGTTGGCCGCATTGGTGGTCTTGAAACGCGCAATCGCATTGCCAAATTTTCACACACGTACCTCCGTGTTACAATCGCATGATGGGTTGGGTTCGCATGAATTGTGGCTGGGAGCAAGGAGGCCGGACAATCGCACGGCTATACTGGATGTCTAGAAACACGCATCAGATGCAATAACTTTGTGAAATAGACGGATGGGCCATGCTGAAACTAACAAGTGACATGGTAATCGGCCATCAGGTTATCGATGATGACCACAAAGAGCTAATTCGTATAATAAATCAATTCCTTATAACTTCCAAAATATGCCTACTTGTAGATGGCGAGTTCAATGGGCAGCACGCTGCCACAATGCATATGGCGCTAACACAGCTTATCGCATACGGAAAGCAACACTTTGCGAGAGAGGAAAAAATACAAAAGGAATGCATGTACGCGTATCACGAGATGCATGTTGCAGAGCATCGCGCTATGATGCGGCACCTCGAAGAAATGGCAAGGTCATATTTTGTTACGAAAACGAAGGTCATCGACCGCAAGTCGCTTGATGAGCTAAATGCGTTTCTTAAACAGTGGCTATTCGATCATATTCTGAAATTTGACACGAATATGCGCGACTGGGTGCGCCAAGAAGATTGACGCTATTGTATCATCGTCGTCGCCCATCACGCTGTCGTCGCATTTGACCGCCACCAGCACGTGCTGGATGCTCTGAAGGGTACCTGGCCGATCAAGACTCCGATGGCGGTAAGGGCGACCTTTCCAGGGCGGCGGTTTTCGCCGACGAACCAATTATCAACCAACGCGCTCGCATCCGAAAGGCATGCATGATTTACGTCACCACGACGGACCCTCGGGCATCCTGTCCTTTACCGCACAAGGTATGGGAAGAATTCTCGATCGGCGCCTAGCATGTGGCGGGCGACCACATCGTGCGCTAGAAACTGGAAGAGTTCTCCAATCCCGAGGGTTTTGGCGTGGAAGCGGCCGACCAAAACGACTGCCTGATCCACCAGTTCGCGATGGATGGCCGCGTGGTCCACCGCACCAGGAAACCCTGCGGCGGTAAAAATCGCCTCCTCGTCCTGAAAATGCTGGACGACATCGCCGACCAAGACATCGATCACGGCGGCCACTTCGTCGGTTGGCCGTCCAGAGAGGATGGCGGCAAGAAGGGCATTGGCATCGCTGAACAGCCCTCGGTGCTGGTCGTCGATCAGCGAATCGCCGCATTCGTATGCGGCATGCCACGCGAGCTGTACGAAATTGGCCGAGACATTTTCGCCAACGCCGAGGCGCTGCGGGGTCTCGGGGGCAACCTGAACCTGATTGCGTCCGCAGGCCTTGGCACGGTAAAGGGCGGCATCGGCCCGCTGAAACCACAGCTCCCAAGTTTCACCCGCCATGCACTCGGCCACACCGATGCTGGCGGTGATATGCTCCACTGCGGGGAACGGCGACCTCGCGATTTTTTCGCGAAGCCGCTCAGCCAGCATCGAAACGGTCGATAGGGTCGTATTGGGGCAGAGCACGACAAACTCCTCACCACCCCAACGCGTCAAGGAATCCGTGGTGCGAATGGTCGCCTGAACAACGGAGGCCAGTTCCGCCAAGACCTGATCGCCGACCCCGTGGCCATGCTTATCGTTGATCCTCTTGAAGAAATCGATATCGATGACGAGCAGACTGAGGGGGTGGTCGTAGCGCTTCAGCCGATCCATCTCGTTTATCACGGCCTCTTCGAGCCGTCGGCGGTTCCACGCGCCTGTCAGCTTGTCGGTGCTGGCCAGTCGGTTCAGTTCGACCAGAGATATTTGTAGCTCATGATTGGTTTGCCTCAGTCGTTCCAGCGACAGCCGCATTTCCGCAACCGCTTCCTGACGAGAGACATCAATCATCACCGCAGCGATAGACAGCACCTTGCCGTCTGGACCGAGAACCGGAAACTTGAGCCATAGGCAACGCATCGGAACGCCGTTCACTGGGAAATCCATGTCGGCCCGTGCCGCCGCCGCGCCGCTAAGAATCTCTTGGTCGGCCTTTTGGAGTTGCACGGCGACATCGGGCGGAAACAGTTCCGCGTCCGTCGCCCCTGAAATCTCGCCGTCGCGCTTGCCGAGCAGGCTTTCCATGGCTTTGTTGGCCAGTTGGTAGCGACCGTCTGGTCCCTTGACACCGATGCCGATGCCCGATGCTTGCGGCATCAACAGCGAAAGTAGGCCGGAGGCGCGGACTACCTGCTCGTTGGCGAAGGCGTTGATCAGACCGCTGTTTCCCATTGGGAGCATTCCTTGCCATGGCGACCGCTATGATAGCCGCCCCACCGATCTCCGATAATAGACAGAGGAATGAAGTGTGTAACCACAAAGTTTCTCTGCCACGTTACCATTCAATGTCCAAGCCGTCTTCTATACAGTGCCCGCGAATGTACACGGTGACATCGGGTGTCGGCCTTATATACCTAGGGGTAACCCTTTCGTGAGCTATTGCCGTCTGGCCCATCCGGTGCTCATGTTATGGCTCGGAAGTTGGCGCAGCCCTTCTTTGGGAGGAGACCAGAGATGACGATCGGGGTCGATAGGCGCGTCATCGGGCATCTTGGTTGTCTGCAGGCATGAGGACGTCGTCGTTGCTGAGGACGCATCGGGCCAGAAAAGGCACTCTGGGGCTACAGCGGATGTTCACGCCAGATGGCGGTCGTCTCGGGTAGAGCGGTCCGACGCGATTAAAAGACGGGCGACGGGGTAACAGTGGCGGGGCGTAGCGCATTGACCACCCCGTCCACGGGCGACCAAAGTCGGCCGCCCGTGAGGTTCCAGATCAGGCCAGGATCAATTCGACTTCGATGTTGCCGCGTGTGGCATTGGAATAGGGGCAGACTAGGTGAGCTGCGTCCACCAGTTCCTGGGCGACTTGGCGGTCCATGCCGGGCAGGCTGATCACCAATTGCGCGGCGATGCCGAACCCTTGGGGGATGGGGCCGATGGACACGCTGGCGTCGATGGTAGCGTCGGAGGGAACGGGGATCTTCTTACCGCCAGCGACGAACTTGAGCGCCCCCATGAAGCAGGCGGAATAGCCAGCGGCAAACAGTTGCTCGGGATTGGTGGCATTGCCGGCGCCGCCCATCGCCTTGGGTGGGCTCAGCTTGACGTTGAGTAGACCGTCATCGCTGACCGACTGGCCGTCGCGGCCGCCGGTGGTGTGGGCCCTCGCGGTATAGAGAATCTTCTCCAACTTCGTCGCCATGCTTGGTTCTCCTCGGTTGTGCGGGGCGACAATCGCGCGCCCCGTCATAGGTTGAACCCATCTCTACCAGAGACGACCTTGCCGGACGAGGTGCCAAAAGCAGGGTTGGTCGGCGCGAGATGGTGGGATGCCAGTGGATGCGGCTCCCATGGAACGATAATTTACCCGGCCGTCAGTCGGTACTTCCCCAGGGGGCCATTTTCTTCAGCAATAAGCGGGCAGCTTGTCGCGACCAAGGATTGCCACGGCTGGTAATCGGACCTCGGGCATTGAGGAAATTGGCGAGCCGCTGCGGTGTGTCCTGACCAGATGTCGTCGCTTCAGCGATCAATGGACGAATTGCTTCAAACGCACGCCGAGCATTCTCGATTTGCGAGTTGTGACCACGATGCCGTGCCTCGGCGACACGTCCGTGCATCAAATTGTCCGATCCATGGGTTTGAGAATTGGCCTTGGGTTCACGCATTTTCCGAGGTGCGGTTGTGGTGCCAGCGGGATTGGCGCAATCACCCAACGGGCGACTTGGGATAAGGCATCAATTCATCGATGCAGAGGCCGAGGCAGGTAGGAAGAATTCGGTGTCTGCCAGCGTGCCGACCGACACCGCCAGTGTTTCATCCCGATAGACCAACCGAGCATGAGGAACGTCGTCAACGGTCGTCCACAGCCTGGAGACCTCCCAGACCTTGCCCGACCGATCCCCGACCTTAACAAACCGATCACCAACCTGAACTGGTGGGGGCCTCCGTCGAAACATCCTGTCTTGCCCCCATACTCGCTGTTCATCCCGCGTTTCGATCTTGGCACAGACCTCAAGATTTTTGAATGGGTCGCTTTTCCAGGAAATTCTGCCTGAATGGCGGCTGCCGGGGGTACAGCGGCCAGTTACCGTGAG
>Ga0316222_1005589_pt1 | contig 10674 bp, 8 predicted proteins | sample TBH18011metaG_FD_206008 | JGI IMG/M metagenome (GOLD analysis project Ga0316222, IMG submission 206008) | Freshwater microbial communities from Trout Bog Lake, Wisconsin, USA - TBH18011 | ecosystem: Environmental > Aquatic > Freshwater > Lake > Hypolimnion/Profundal zone | place: USA: Wisconsin... | reverse complement strand
CGCATTTTTATCCGAGCGCGGACAGCCAGTGGTCAATCCCGGCCACCGCCATGGAAAATCGCGGCGGCAAACTGGCCGACGGCCGTTACTTCGTGGATTGGGGAAAAACTGCCGATGAACTTGGCGTAACAAATTTTACCGCCAAAATGGGCGGTCATTTCGCCGTTCGCGTGGATTTTTCAAATGGTGCCGGCCCGGTCAACACCGGCATCACCTGTGCGGTGAAGAAACTGGAGATTCGCAGCACGGTTTCCGGTAAACTGGTCGCCGAAGGTTATCTGGTCATGCCGCAATCGGGCGACTGGCAGCGGTCTGATTGGTCGTCCATTGTGCGCGCAGATTTGAAAGCCGGCGAAAATTATTCGCTGCGGATATTCGAGGATGAGTATTCGCGCAACATGAGCTATCTGGCGGCCAACGGGCGTTACACCGCACTGCCCGGTGGTGGGGATAATGATTACAACTTTGTGAATATCGCTTCGGTTCAATTCCAGCGTATTCCCAACTGACCGGCGATATTTGAAATTCCCATTGTAAAAATGAAATGTAATTCCTTTGGATGGTAGTTGCCCGCCATCTTGTCAAAAAAATCTGACCAATGGCTTTTCCTTGGCTCGGCTCACCGGCGTTGAAAGGAATCCTTTTGCGCAAGGTGCTACCAGTCCTGCGGAATCGAGAGAGGTCTTCAAAAATGCCGGCTTAATCGTTGTCTCCAAAGAGGTATTTCGGGTTGGATTCTTGAAGGATTATTCGGCTGGGGTTTTTCATGCGCACGCACCTTTCGCCAATCAAGGAACGCCCTGCCGAGCGCGGCACGCAGGCGCAGCCAGTCCTGCTTTAATTCGTCTTCATCCATGGTCTTGACCGTCTTGAACTCCGTCTGCGCGAACCAAGGTATTTGTTCAATTGATCGACAACCGTCTTGTAACGAGTGTGGGTCATTTCACCGGCTTCGATTTCCTTTCGTTTCAGCCAGGAGGATAAAAATTCTTTGATCGTGGAACTAGGCAGGGTGTCCTGATTGGCCAGCGCATAAATGTCAGCTATGGTTTTTCGTGCGCGGCCTTCGGTCAACCTTTTGACTTTACCTTCATTGGCAACGTCTTCAAAGTGATTGGCGATACGCTGGGCTTCCTTTTTCTCGGAGGTGCCTGTGCTGCGCGTGGTGCGGCGTCCATCTGACAGCGTAAAGCACGCCATCCAGAACGGCGATTTGGGATGCCTTTTGACACTGGCCATAAAATATAGTTAACACAATAGTTACCACATTCAGCCATGTCAACCGTGTTTGGATGAGTCGAAATGCCAGTAAATATCAAGCTTTACAGGCCGGATTCGTATTGCGGGTTCGAATCCCGTCGGCCACCCCATCCCTCAGAATCAGATCGCCATTATTTTTAATATAAAAAGCTACCAACATCCCTCCGTATTTCTCTGCATGTGTGTTTCAAATTGAGGGGATCTATAAATCCGCCAGTGCACCATGCCCACCACAATGGGCCCTCATTCTGGTAATAAGCCTTTGAATGCGACTGTAGTCCCTTTCAGTCCCCGGCACTTTTCAGTGCCGGGGATTTTTTGTTTCCATCAACCACTCCACTGAAAGGATTGATCATGTCCCATAGGCAAGTTGGGTATCCTAACGCATCAGCGTGGACGGCGGCATCAACGACGAAACCGGTGCCGACTGTGCCCGCGCCGGTGCCGATACTTTTGTGGCGGGCACAAATTTGTTTGAGTCCACTGATATAAAATCCGCGGTCACCCAATTGTGCCGGAGTGCAAGTGAGGCCGTCCCGCATTAATCAATTTTGTCCTCATGGGGTGTTCACCCCATTCAGTTTTGAGCGGCCGCAGGATATGATTTTCAAAGCAGTTTAATCATTTATGAACACTCAAATGCTGACCGATACCGCGAAGGCCCTGTTCGCCGACCATAAAGGTTTGCTGGCGATGGATGAAAGCAATCCCACCTGCAACAAGCGCTTCGCCAAGCTGGAAATTCCGCAAACGGTCGAAGCCCGGCGCGCTTATCGGGAATTGATCATCACCACGCCCGGCCTAGCTGAAAGCATCAGTGGCGTGATTCTCTATGATGAAACAATCCGCCAACAGAAAAACGATGGCACGCCATTTCTTAAAATCCTCGCGGATGCGGGAATTATTCCCGGCATCAAAGTGGATACCGGAGCCAAGGCTCTGGCCGCTCATCCCGGCGAAAAAATCACTGAAGGCCTGGACGGTTTGCGCGAGCGGCTTGACGAATATTTTCAAATGGGGGCGCGTTTTGCCAAGTGGCGCGCGGTGATTACCATCGGTGAGGACATTCCGACCCGGAGTTGTATCGAAGCCAACGCGCACGCGCTGGCTCGGTATGCCGCGTTGTGCCAGGAAGCCGGACTGGTGCCGATCGTTGAACCGGAAGTGCTCATGGACGGCGATCATACTTTGGAACTTTGCCGCAAAGTGACGGAAGAAGTCCTGCGCAATGTTTTCATCCAGCTCAATTGCCAGCGTGTGCTGCTGGAAGGCATGATTCTCAAACCCAACATGGTGTTGCCGGGATTGACTTGTCCCTCGCATCAAGAAGTCAAAGAAGTCGGCGTCGGTGAACAGCAGTATCGGGTGAGACTTACCGATCGCCAGCCGGGCGAGGAACAAGATATTGACGAGGTGGCCGACATCACGGTGAAGAGTCTTTGGCGAACCGTCCCGGCGGCGGTTCCGGGGATTGCTTTTCTATCCGGTGGCCAATCTGCCGAACTGGCTTCGGCCCGTTTGAATTTGATGAATTTGCGTTTCAAGTCGCAACTGCCGTGGGCGCTGTCATTTTCGTTTGCCCGCGCCATCCAGCAGCCGGCTTTGGAAATCTGGCGCGGCCAGGAGGCCAACGTAAAAGCGGCGCAGCAAGCATTGCGGCATCGCGCCCGATGTAATCGCGCTGCGCGCCGGGGCGAATACACGGCTGCGATGGAAAAGCAATGAGCGGACGACTTCACCCAATCTCGGCGCCGTCGCCTCAGCGCGCGGCAGTGTTCTGAATGTGCGCTTCGACGGGCCGTAGCCGCCAATCTATTTTGCATCGTATTCGCCAGGCGGGAGGCGCTATCAAAAAGAAGCAAACCTCTCCGGCAAACTGGGTCCGATGAGAATTGGGAAACACCGCCGGCAGGCGATTTCTGGAATCCGGCGTTGCACCGCCTATTCAAATGCCGATGAAAAAATCATTTTGCTTCGGCCAGCGCGGCGTGGCTGGTCACGGGGTGGAAGAACACAGGCCGCGCTGTTCATCCTGCGCGGGCGGCCATTTATGCGATGAATTCTGTGGATTCCCCGGCTGGTCACTGCGGCGGATTTTTTTACGCCGTCCCGGAAACTTTCAGTTCGCCCAGAGGGTTCCGGCCGTGCTGACGGGCATGAACTGGTTGTTGCCAATGTATTGGAGTTCCACCGCCGAGCTTTGGCTGCCGGTGAGCGTCCCGTTGGTGCTGGTGGTGCTTTGGGCAGCGGCGGCGGAATAATAAATCTGCCCGGTGGCGGAATTAACCGCACCGGCCAGCTTGCTGCCGTCCGCCGACGCCGTCACCGCCGACCAGACCTGATTGCTCGACCCGGCGAGCGGCGTCCAGTTCCCGCCGAAATTGGCGGAGGCATAAATCAGGCCGCCGCTGACGCCTGCCACGAGCCGGGTGCAGTCAGCGGACGCGGTCAAGCAGCCCCAAGTGGTCCATGGCGCGCTCGTGTTGGTCCAGCTCACGCCGCTGTTGGTGGAAGTATAGATGCCGCCGGGGTTGACGCAGGCGGCGAGCTTGGTGCCGTCGGCGGAAATCACGAGGCCGGTGACGGTCTTGTTGGTCAGGGATCGACTTCCGCCGGCCAAACTAAAGACGCTGCCACTCGTATTGCCGGCGGCGAAATTGTTTCCATTGCCCGCATAAGCAACGATGTTCCAGTTGCCGCCGGTCGCGCCGATGCTCGACCAAACATTGGAAGGGTTGTTTGTATAAACCAAGCCACTACTGCCACTCACAGAACCAATGATTTTTTTACCATCCGAAGCACAGGCGACGTCAGCCCAGTTGGCAGTGGGACTGCCGGTGGCGCTATTCCAACCCGACCCGGCATTGGTGGAGATCTGGATCTGCTTGCTAGAGGGCGTCGTCACGGCCAGCACGGTGTTGCCGTCGGCCGAGGTAGCCACGGCGCTCCATGCGCCGCTGAGGCTGAGGATGGGACCATTCCAAATCTGCCCGGAATCGGTGGAATAAAACACGCCCGAGCCACCCGCCGCATACATCAGCGTGCCATTGGCGGAGGCGGCGAGCGAAAGCCACAGGGTTCCTGAAACCGTGGCCGGAAGCCAGAGCGATGACTGGTAGCCAAAAAAGTTGCCGATGATGGTTTGATTGGTCCCCTGCCCGACCCACCAGCCGCCGGCACCGGCACCGGAAATACGGATGATATCGCCGACCAGAAGATTCGTGCCCGGCGGCAGGGCCACGGACGAGAACTGCGGGCTGGTCAGCAAATAGCCCGTATCGGCTGTCGCCGTCACCGCCGTGTTCGAAACCACAATCCAGCCGACGAGGCCGTTGCCAAAAAAACTGCCGGTGAAATTATTGGCGCGGTTGGTGAAATTGTTTGCGCCAGTGAAATTGTTTGAACCCGTAAAAGTCTGGTTGGTATTCAGCAGCGCCACATTCGTCGTGAGCCGCGCGTCGGCCACCGTGCCGGTCGTCAACTGCGAGGCGTTCAGGTTCGTCAGCAGCGCGCCGTTGCCGGCGAACGCGCCGGAAAAACTGTTGGTGGCATTGGTGAAATTTACAGCGCCATAATATGTGCCGGCCACCTGCGCCGACGGCAGCGTGCCGACCAGTTGCGTCGCCGGAAGTGTGCCGAGCAGGTTGCTCGCACCGGTGGCAAAAATCGCATACGGCACCGGCAACACCGGCTGGCGCGGTGACAGCTCCGTGAAATTAGTGGCGCCGACCGCGCGCACCGCCAAGTCGAGCCAGCCGTTGGTGCCGGTGAAAATGCCCGGGCCAAAATCGAGCGTGACGGTGAACAGCCCGTTGCTCACAGCCACGGCAGAATTGGTCACGGACGCGCTGACGGGACTGCCGCTGGTGAGGGCGTTGTAAACCGTGAACTGGAAATCATAGGCCGCATTGGCCGGCGCCCCCGCATCGTTCAGGCGTCCTTGATAATTAAAGGCCGTTCCCTGCGCGCCCACCTTGAGCGCGGAGACGACGAGCAGCAGCAGAACAAATTGGAGGCAACGATTCACGGCAGTATATTGGCGGGCGGGCGGCCGCATTTCAATGTCGAATAAAAATCATCTGGCCGACAGCGCCGCGAGAATTTCCGGCGGCGGCCGGAGCTGGCCGAGCGTATTGGTCTCCGGCGCGCCCGCATCAATCCACCATTTCAGCAGCGCGATTTCCGGCGCCGTCAACTGCGGCTTGCCGTCCGGCGGCATGTGGTCATCGTCACCGGCCGGCAATCGCGCGCGCTCCAGCAGCGGGCTTAGCGCGGAGTCGCCGGGCTTGACGGCCACATCATCCTTGCCGCCACGCAGCAACGCCGCAAACGAATCGAGCCGCAGATTGCCCTTGGATTTTTGCGCCCCGTGGCAGCTCACGCATTTGTCTTCAAAAACCGGTTCGATGACACCAATGAAAACTGGCAGTTGGAGCAGTTCGTTGAGCGAAGCCGCCGGCGCGGATTTTTTTGCGGGGGCGATGCCCAGCAATTTCTTTAGCGGCTCCGGCGCATAGCGGGTGAGATAGTCACTGCCATGCGTCAGCGAACCGCCCAGATGTCCCGCCACCATCAGCATGGTGACGGCGGCAAACAAGCTGGCGCGATAGGCGATGATCTTTCCGCGCCAAAATAAAATGGCTGCGATTACCGTCGTCACCGCCGTGCCGGTGCCCAGCCATTTGTGCCACGCCAGCAGGTTTACATCGTAGCCACCGGCGAGCGACAGCAGCCAGCCGCAGGCCGCCGTCACCACCGCGAGCGGCGCGGCCAGCGCGAGGATGAAGCCGGCGCTGGCGGCGGCGTTTTTGAAGCGCGGAAACCGCGCGGCGATTTCCAAGGCGGCGAGCGCCGCCAGCATTCCGATGGGCAGATGCACCAGCAGCGGATGCAGGCGGCCGATGAAAAGCAGGATGTCGGGTGGCTGATGCAAGCGAGTTTATTTTGACCGCCGTTTTAAAAAGTGGTGCCCCGGTGCAGACTTGAACTGCAAACCAATTGATTAAGAGTAGGGGCAAACGTGTTTCACCAAGTCTCAACTGGTTTCACAAGGCTACCGTGAAGCCCTTATGAATCAAGCGTATTCTCAATTTCCGCAGCTTGCGGAGCTGGCGGGAGACACGGTGCAACCTCCTGCGACGTGATACTACTTTTGATACTACTCGCCTGCCCTGCCCCTTGGCGCGTCTGGACGGTCAGCCTGATTCGCTGCGCCTGTTTGAGCAAATGATCCGGGCGCACGTCCCCGTAGGTGTGCGCGATGATGGCCGGGCCGCTCCGGTCGCCAATCAGCATGGCAATCTCCGCGTCAGAAAGGCCGCTCTCCCGCGCCTGGGTGACGAAATAGGAGCGCAGACCGTGCGGCGTGACATGGCGCAGCCCCAGCGCCCGGCACGCTGCCGTAAGGCGGTGCCGGATGGCTGATGAATCCCGCTGCTGGTTCGGGTCAAACGGCGATGGAAAGAGCAAATGGCTTTTCGCGCGCTTCTGCATCTCGCGCAGCAATGTCTCCATTTCCGGCAAGATTGGAACCCACGGCGTAATGCCGCGCTTCTCCCGTTTGACGTTGATCAACTTTTGCCCCCAATCAATCGTTTCCCATTCCAGCGGCAACGCCTCGCCGATCCGCAGCCCGCTGTAAGCCAGAAAGCAAATTATGTCCGCCGCGCCATGCTCATTCCGCAAACGCAGCCAATGCTCGATCTGTTTCAAACCGGCTGGCGTCGGCGCAACTTCACGGCAATGTCGGATGTCTCCCGCCGTGCTGTAACGTCCTCTACCCGTCAGCGGATTGGATTGAAGCACGCCCCGCCGCACGGCAAGGTGGAACACATTCGCCAAAATCGTCAGTTCCAAATCCACGCTTCGCGTCCCTGCCCGCATCCGTTTCAACTTCATTGCCTCCACGTCAACCCCGGCAAAAAATCCGCCGCTTGTCCGCCAGTCACGGTAACTGTCGCAAACCGCCAGCGTGATCGTCGCGGCCTGCTTGTCCCCAAAATACTTCCGCAACGGTTTGAGGCACGCCTGCTCATTCTGAAGGGTTGCCGGACACTTTGCCCGGCCTTTCCGCGTCCGCATCCCGTCGGCAACGTAGGCGTCCATCAGTTCGCCGGCCGTCACCCGCGCGCGGTGCAACACCACGCCCTTCGGCTCGATGCCGTTGGCGAGCATGAAGTCTTCGCTTTTCCATTTCTTCAACCATGCCCGCGCCTCTGCCGGATTGCTGGTGCCGGTCGAGCGCCACGTTGGTTTCCCGTTCACGCGGACACGCGCAACGATACTTCCGCCTTCTCATTCACGATCAGCCGCCCCCTGTCGGCTGCGACGAGCACGTTTCTGTGCTTTCTTGACACGGAGCCACTGCGAAGGGGAAAGGCCGCTGGCCGGCGTCCAGCCACTCGCGGCTATCCGGTCCAGCCGGTGAAGGTCTGAACCAGAGGCAGCCGAAAATCGAAATGCAGTCTTCATGCCTCCCTGACGATTCTGGCAAGTTGCGAGGCGCGGATTTTACGATGCCCACATTGCGCCCAAAAAATCAGGGCATCGAGTCGGCAGGGCTTGTCCGACAAAATGCGGCGTGTGAGAATTTCGTTTTGAGGCCAATAGTTTTTTTCCATAGGCCAATTTAGCAGATTGAAAATCAGAAAATTGTTTTGAGAAAACGGCCTGCTGGATGCACGCAGCCACCGCGCCCAGCGCCTACCCACCTACCCCCGTTACGCCTGCGCGTCAAACGGTCGCGCGCGGGAAACCAAAGACTGTTACCCTTCACGCATAAAGTAACAGCGCCGGCGCAACCTATTGATTTGTTCGGCCTTCGGTAGCGTCATGTGTAAAAGAGCTTCTGAAATTGAGCGTTTGCAGAAAAAAAATGAAGCTTGAAAAAATGAACAAACGGGGGCAGCCAAGAGGATGAAACACCTGTCGCAAGCTTCTTGTTTCAATATACTTGCAATAGAAATATGCAGCTTCAGTGCGTGTCAAACACTTTTTTGAAGAAATTGCACTATCTCAAAATCGCCGTTGACTGAATCCGCCGCCGGGTGTCTCATTGGCCTGACATTTTAACGTAGTCGGATTGGATCAGCTAGAAAACCGCGAATTTTCCCGATCCAGAGTCCGCCAACCACGCCCCCATCGGGCGCGGCTTGGCGTGTCTCTGGAAAGGCGCTTCGCGGTGCCTCTAGCTGGGCACGTTGAGTCCGCGCCTTTTTCTTCCGGCTTCCAAACAAAATATCGCATGAATCTGGCACGAACATTTCTGCCGACGCTTATATTCGCCGTGAGCGGGTTTATTGCTTCCGCGCAGACTCTGCAAACGCTTTGCTCTTTCAGTGGAACCAATGGGGCATTTCCGGCTGCCTCACTCATTCTCGGTAATGATGGCAATTTTTACGGCACGACGATTGGCGGGAGTCCCTATTGGTATGGCAATGGAACGATTTTCCGAGTGACAACCAACGGCACTCTAACCAACTTGGTCACTTTCACTATCCTGAATAATAATTATACGCGGGCGAGCATGACACTTGGAAATGACGGCAATTTTTATGGCACGACTGAACTGGGTGGCAATAATAATTTGAACAGTAATCTAGGTGGTGGGACGATTTTCCAAATGACGACCAACGGCTCGTTGACAGATTTGGTTTCTTTCAACGGCACAAATGGTGCCGAGCCGTGGGCGGGGCTGACTCTCGGCAATGATGGCAACTTTTATGGCACAACTTTTTTTGGTGGCAGCTATACCAACTTGGATGATAGCTATAGTGGTGGTGGAACGATTTTCAGAGTGACGACTAATGGCACACTGACCATGCTTGTTTCTTTCAACGGCACAAATGGTGCCAATCCACTCGACGCACTGACTCTGGGTAGTGACGGTAATTTCTATGGCACGACGGAGGTGGGCAGCAGCAATGGAGACACCCTTTTCAATAACGGTGATGGAACCGTCTTCAAAGTCACGACCAATGGCACACTGACCACTTTGGTTTATTTTAACGGCACAAATGGTGCCGAGCCGTGGGCAGGCTTGGCACTGGGCAATGATGGCAATTTTTACGGAACGACAGCTTATGGCGGCAGTAACAATCTTGGGACGGTATTCCAAGTCACGACCAACGGCACGCTGACCACTTTGGTTTCTTTCAACGGCACCAACGGAGCCGAGCCAGTCGCGGCACTGACGCTGGGAAATGACGGCAATTTTTATGGCACGACGGAGGCCGGCGGCTGTTACACTAATTTGAACAACGGCTATGGTGGTGGAACAATTTTCAGAGTGACGACCAACGGCGTGCTGACTACGTTAATTTCTTTCAACGGCACCAATGGGCTATTACCAGAAGCGGCGCTAACGCTCGGCAATGACGGTAATTTTTACGGCACGACGATTGCGGGCGGTGATTACGGTGGCGGCAATGGTGATGGAACCATATTTCGTTTATCTGTCCCGCCGACACAGCCGATGCTTACATTACAATTTTGGTCAAGTTATCCGCTGTTGACACTTTATGGAACTTTGGGCGACACATACACGATTCAATGCACGACGAATCTGGCAGACCCAAATTGGACTCCAATGCTCATTGTGCCGAACCTTTCCATCAGCCCATCCCAAATGATTGATCCTGCCGGAATCGAACTGTCAGCAAAGTTCTACCGCGCATTACAACAATGAGTTTTGGCGGCTTTTGACCGCGCCCCGAACTTGGTCAATTGTCTGGAAAACTTCATCAACTCGTCACCTTTGCCCCAGATAATTAAATCAAACGCGGTTTTGAGCTTGTCCGGCTCGTGCGCCAGCAAATCCAGCAGCCAGATCAATCGCCGCGCCGCGCCACTCGGTTTGCGTTCGCCGGTTTCCCAGCGCCGCAAAACGCTTTGGCTCACTCCCAAAAATGCCGCCATACCCGCGCGCGACCAGCGCAGTTTTTGCCGGAGGCGAAACAGTGTCACCTGGGCTTCTGCCGCCGTTGGAGCAAACCCGCGTTCCAGCATTTCGTAGGTATCGCCCGACATCGCGGCCACCGGCCAGCCGGCAGGCGTCATCGCGGCCACGAAATACGGCGGGAAGCTGCATCGCAGTCCCTTCATCTGATCCGCTGCCAACTCGAACGTCGTCATGGTGCCAATGTGCCACGTTGACCGGGAAAAGTGAAGTGGTGAAGGCACGCCCGTCAGAAATCGCAGAAAGTTCGGAAACCCCCCATGTCGTTTTATCAGCCCCGGCAATTCACAACCCCACCCCACCCCGCCACGCCCTGACAATTCAAGCAAATGCCGTTTGGCCTTATTTTGCGGTTGATGGCGGTGCGTTCCTTACCCCGCGCTGGCTGTCGCGTGCCAACCTCCTCACTTGCGTGATAAACTGCTCGCGCGACATCGGCGGCTGGGCGGCGATGGCCT
>Ga0316222_1005587_pt1 | contig 10680 bp, 8 predicted proteins | sample TBH18011metaG_FD_206008 | JGI IMG/M metagenome (GOLD analysis project Ga0316222, IMG submission 206008) | Freshwater microbial communities from Trout Bog Lake, Wisconsin, USA - TBH18011 | ecosystem: Environmental > Aquatic > Freshwater > Lake > Hypolimnion/Profundal zone | place: USA: Wisconsin... | reverse complement strand
TGAGACACCCACATGCACCATGAGCGAACCGACATCCAGTTTAGAGGAGGTGGTCCCTGTTTAGTCAAAAGGGTGGTTTATGGTTGCGAATGCGCGGGTAAACAGCGATGTTCAACACGGACATCGCTAGGGATTCATCCTACGATACCCAGCAGAACCCATCTTATGGCAAAACCCAATTATCAATTCGAAAAGCGCAGAAAAGAATTAGAAAAGAAGCGCAAAAAAGAAGAAAAAAAGCAACTCAAGCTGGAAAACAAAGCTTCCGAGCCAAAAGATACCCCGGACCAGCCTCAAGAATAAGGCGTGGCCTTCGGTCTGTCCCACGGATGGCGAGCTGACGTCTATTTCTTCTTGGCAGCGGGCTGCACGGACGACACTGCAGGCTTCTTCTGGTTGCTGGCTTTCTTGGCGTTTTGTTGAGCCTTTTTCTTCTGGTTGTTTTTTGGATTTGAATCGCCCATAGGGATTTATATTCAGTGAATAACTGGCAAGATGCAAGAGGGAAGAGCGGATCCTTGCATCAGGGGGATGCGCAAAATATATTTAATAACTTTCCCTTGCATATTCACGGGACAGTCTTAATATAAACCTGTTCGATTGTTATTGTTTCGTCGCGCGGTAAATCGTCAGTTGATATTTCAATGGTGATTTGAAACCCGATTTTCGGGAACGGCTTTGATAGCTGGCATTCGTCACTTAAATCTAAATCACTATGAAATTATACGTTGGAAATCTCTCCTTCGACACCACTGAAAACGACCTTCAGGATCAGTTCGCACAGTTCGGCAAAGTTGTCGAAGTCGCCATGGTCACAGATCGTGAAACCGGCCGTTCACGCGGCTTCGCTTTCGTAACCATGGGCAGCTCCGCAGAAGGCGAAGCCGCAATCAAAGCTCTTGAGGGCAAAGACTTTCAGGGCCGCAATCTCACCGTCAATGAAGCGCGTCCTCGCGAAGACCGTTCCCAGGGCGGCGGCGGCGGTGGACGCTCCTTTGGCGGTGGCGGCGGCGGTGGCGGTCGCTCATCCTCCGGCTCACGCCGTTACTAAGAGGTTCTAAACTTGTCAGCGGGCGGAGTTTCCATCAGAAGCTCCGCCCGCTTTTTTGTGGTTTTATCGCGTCCTATCCTGGCAACCCGTGGCATAGGTCGCCCCCACGGATGTCCTTTACAAATCCCCGTTTTTCTTTAGCAATAGGGCACATGGCTTCTCCCCTCAAAACTCTCGGGCTGGCGGCGGTCGCCTATGCCCTTCTCTGCGTCGGCTCCCAAGCCGCTTTCTGGCGTTGCGAACTTCCCGGCGGAATATACACCGTCAGCCTTCCCACAGTTGTCTCCGTAAGCACGCATGAATACATTGTGGATGGCGCGGCCCGCGTGACGGAATTGACTGTTGGAACGACGGGAGCGGTGGTGGCCCGATTTTATTATATCGAGCCGATGGTTGCGAAATCGCCGATTGGTTTCGGACAGACGCTCATAGACAAAGCGCAGCAGAAGGTGACGGAAGGAGCGAACCGCGCGGGGATGGAAGAGGTGTGGAAAAAAGTGGTCAAAAACTATCCCAGCACGACGCATGCGCATACCGTAGAATATCGGCTCGACAGCGTGGACCAGGTGAAAAAGCTTCAGAAAAGCTTGGAGGATGCCTGGCGGGTGAACAAGGAGACGCTAATCAAAGTCTCGGCTGAGGATTCGGACGATTCCAGTTCGTCGGGCAATTAGGATTACGGCGCGAGCGGCTTGAGCAGGTCAAGCAAGCTTTTGGCCCCGTTTTCCAGCGTCCCTTTCACTCCTTGAACGCTTTGGATCACCTCCTCGGCTGCGGCTGCAGTGAGCCGGGCGCTGAGGTCTTCATTAAGGTGATTCAGCAGACCGGACACTTTCATGGGCGTCCACGCATAGCCATCGTGCTCCTGAGTGAAGACCCGTGCGCGCGAGCCGGGCAACCAGCGGAGGCTTGACGGGGCGACGCCCAGTTGGAACTCACCCTGCAACGTCCTGTTCTCAAGGCTGAAACTCCCGGTTAGCCGGATCAGTCCCTCGGATTCCGCGTCCAAGCGGCTGACGGTCAGCTTGGCGGGCGTCCAGGCAAAGTCAGCTTCCGCCTTCTGCAATGCGAATTGGCGGAACTGCCGGGTGCGCGTGAAGGTGGCGATGGTTTCCAGAATCGGAAGAGCTTCCAGTTGTCCGCCGGTGAGGCTGAGGCTCCCCTTGGCTTGGAGCGATTCAAGGGAACCGGTGACCTGCGCCTCGCCGCTGGCATTTCCTTTGACCCCTGCTCGCCAGTCTTCAGGCAGGTAAGGGGAGATGGCGATCCCGTTGAACTTCACCAGCATATCGAGCGTCCGGGCTGGGCCCACATTGGCCTGCCCGCTGACGTTGAAGGATTCAGAGTCGCTGAGTTGAAACAGGCTGTCAGTGAGAAACAGCTCTGGATAACGGCAACGGACTTTGAGATGATCCACCCGCAGCGCGGGCCAGCCAGCTTGCTGCAAGCGTCCGCCGAAACCGGTGGCGATGAGGTCGTGTCCGCTGGGTTCCAGGATCAAACGCATTTGCTTTAGGCTTCCTTCGCGGCCTGGTGGCGTCCAAGCGAGTTCGGTTTCCTGAATCTGCGTGCGCTGGAGTTCAAACCGCTCGGGAATCCAGGAGGAATGGCGGATCGGCGGTGAAGCGGGGGAGGCGAGGAATGCCGCAGCACCCGAAACGGCGGTGGTCGGTTCCGAGGGATTACCCAGTTCGACCTTCACTCGCTGGATTTGCAGGCTGCTCACTTGCCAGGCTCCTTCAAAAAGCGCAGCGGGCTCGAAATCCGCCCGAATTTGATCGGCCTGCAATGCCTTGAGAAGCGTCCCGGACGCCCCCCGAGCCGAATAGCCATCGGAGTAGAAGGAAAATCCGTTGCATTGAATCGACAGGTATTGACCGTCGGCTGCGAGAAACGCAGAGGTCTTTTGGTTGAGCAACGCGCGGAAGGCCTCGCTGTGCAGATAACGGTTGAGCAAAAACGAAGCGACAAAATAGACGACCAGCGCGAGGACCGCCACCGCACCGCCAGTCCAAGCTACAAGGCGTCCCCAACGGAGAGTCGGTTTTCTAGGGGGAGGCATGAGAACGCAGGATAATCGGCGTTCGCCCTCCGGGCAATCATTGAAATTGTCAACGTCGTCACAGCGGCATAGGATCGCTCCAAGTGCTCGCCCTCCATGACATCACCCTCGAAGTGGGACCCGCCCATGCGCCCCAGGCCCTGCTCCACAACGTCTCGCTCCAGATCCCGGCAGGCCAGTTGGTCGGCATCGTCGGTCCGGCGGGCAGCGGCAAGAGCACGCTGATCAAAGTCATTGCGGGCGTTCACGAGCCCACCGAAGGCAGCGTCCATTGGTGCGGACGCGATCTGGCCGAGGAAGACCTCGCCACCTACGACATTGGCTACGTCCCGCAATTCAGCATCGCCTACGACCACTTGACCGTCTGGGAAAGCATGATTGACGCCCTCCGGCTGCGCGTAGCCGGATTGACCGAGCAGGAACGCTACTTTCGCGCGAAATCAATCCTCGAACAGGTGGGCATCATGGGAATCTCCGGGCGGCGTGTACGCGTCCTCTCCGGCGGCGAAAAACGGCGCCTGGGGCTGGCGCTGGAACTGGTGACCTTCCCCACACTGCTTATCGCCGACGAAGTTACCAGCGGGCTCGATCCCAAGTCCGAAGAGGAAATCATGCGGCTCATGTACGATCTCACGCGCAACGGCGAGCGGATCGTCCTTGCCGTTACCCACAATTTGCGGCACCTCGCCCTCTGCGATTCCGTAATCGTCATGTTCCATGGCGTCATGGTTTTTCATGGATCGATGCCCGGCCTGCTCGACTATTTCCGAAGCGAAAGCGCCGAGGACGTCTTTCCCCGGCTCGCCAAGCGCACCCCGCAGGAATGGGAAGCCCTATGGAGCGAGCGGCGCGCGGAATTCGAGCCGGAAGTCGCGTCGCAAGAGGAGGCCGCAGCCATCAAACCGCAGTCACTCGCGAAAGGCACCGCCCTTGAAGAAACAACCTCAGAAACTGCCGAGGGCTGGCAGGGACGGCACACCGAAACGACTACGCCGGGTTTTTTTACGCAGTTTGCCGTCCTGCTCGGGCGGCGTTGGCGGATTTTCTTCCGCGACGGCAGCCAGGTCTGGCTCCATCTCGCCCTATTGCTGGGCTTCCCGTGCCTGGTGGTCATCTTCGCCTTGGGCGGTATGCCGCAGATCCAAAATCCGGGGATGACTTCAGACATCAACGTCGTCGAGCAGCTTCGCGAAGCCATTGCTTTCACCATCCAGTCCGCCAAAGTCGGGCAACTCGTCTCCGGCCTGGTTATCATGCAAGTCGTCCTCCTCACCTTGATGGGCTCCAACAATTCTGCTCGCGAGATCGCTGCCGAACGGCTGATTTTCGAGAAAGAGAAACTCGGGGGACTTCGGCCCCTCAGCTACATCGCCAGCAAAGCTGTTTTCCTCTCGGTGCTCGTCGCCATGCAGGCGTGTTGGATGGCGATCTTCGTCAATCGCATCTGCCATCTCCCCGGTGATCTGGGCGACCAGATGGGACTCCTCTTTCTGGCCAACGCCGCCATGACCTCCACCTGCCTGGCCATCTCCAGCCTGATGAAATCGCCCGAGCAGGCCTCCCTCGTCTCCATCTACCTCGTCGGCTTTCAACTCCCGCTCTCCGGCGCGGTGCTGGGGTTACCGGATTTTTTCCGCTGGCTCACGCGCCCCTTCATCGCAGCCTATTGGAGCTGGTCGGGCATCCTGCAAACCATGCGCGACACCCGCTATTACGATATCGTCCAATCCGTCTCTCCCACCGACCTTTCCCTCGGGGCGCTCTGCCTGTTTGCGCTCGGCTCCCATGTCATCATTGGCCTGATCATCTCCTACCTCGGTTGCGTCCGAAGCCGGTGGGAATAGTTCAGGTTGCAATCCAAAGCGTTCAACCTTAGAAATACCCGCATGGCCCGTCGCGCAAGTTTCGCCATTCACCCCCTTTGGATCGTCACGGTTTTTCTACTCGTGGTCGGAGCCATCTCCGGCGGCTATTTCCTCGTGGGGAGGGTCAACGACCCCTACCGGACGCTCGCCCCGTTGGATGTGCCCGCTTACCTCGAAAATGCCAACAGCCTGCGCGGCAACAGCTACAAATTCAGCGCCTCCATCTGGAACTACCTGGCCTCCACCACCCAGTCTGGCCGTCTGTTTTCTGTGGAAGTGACCAATGGAGCCGCCACGGAGATACTGCCCCTTTTCATCCCCACCGAGTTCAACAGCGTCAATATCCAAAAAGGGCAGCACTTCAACTTTTCCGTGGAAGTGAACGAAAAGGGAATCCTCACCGTCAAGGGTCTTACAAAAGCATGAAACGCCTCCTCATATGCCTCGGTTTCGTGACGGCCAGCCTGCTGCAAGCCCAGGTGCCCGACGCCCCTTCCGGCGGATCCTCCAATACGCAACCGGCGTCCTCCAGTTCCACGATCCCCGCTCCGACTCGCTCCTCCGGGTCGGATGCGCCTCAAGGTGGCTCGTTTTTGGGGAAGGATGTGCCGGTCCTCAACCCCGGCAACGAAATCCTCACTTGGGATGGGAAGAACTGGAGCATTACCAACCAGCGGTTTTTCCAAGCCCGTTTTGAGAAATACCTGAACGCCGCCGAGGAAACGACTGCGGTGGACCAGCAATACCAGCAACTCCTGCGCTCCATTATGACCCGGCTTGCGCCCGAGAACGACAGCCGCACGGCGACGATTGAAGCCTGGCGACTGCTCCCCCAGGCCTCCAACTTCACCATTGACGCCCATCTTTGCGACGCCATCGCCGACGCTGTCTATAGCACCTGGCTGGCCATGCGGGCTCAGGACCGGCTCCTCTTCGCCAACCAGGAACTCGAAAACCAGCGCAAACAATACGAATGGGCCGCGCAGCATTCTGGCCATTCCGTGATGGCACAAACGCAAGCCAGTGGAAGAGCGAGAGCCGCCAAAGATCAGAAAGATAATCAGCAGCAGGACATGGCGCTGGCTCCCTACGTGCAGCGTCTGGTCGAGGTGAACGCCCGCATCGCCGCCAACACCGCCAAACGCGAGATTACCGAAGTTCAGGCGCGGGTGGAGTTCCAGGCGCTCATCACCCAGTTCTTCCTCCAGCGCCGTTTCCAGCATGTTGTGATCGCGACGCGCTTCTACCGCCATCTTTTCAGCGACGGAAACACGACGATCACTGGCGCCTCCGCCACTCAAGGCGACAACAAAGAGGGGAAGGCTCCAACAAAGGACAAAGATAAGGGAATGGCCGAGCTGTATATGAAGGAGGTCGGGATGCCGCTCACCGTCGGCGTGGTTGATTCCCTCGCCAACGAGGCCATGCGCGACGTGCGCGAGGGAGTGGAAGCCTACAATTTCCTGCTCCAGAAGAATGAAGTCGAGAGCGCCACCAAGCGGCTCGGCGAAGCGTTCCTCGTGGGCGAATACCTGCCGGAAATCCGCACCCTTACCCGCGATAAAAAACGCCAGGCGCTCGAATTCACGCAAAAAGGCAACCGCCTCATCTCCGCCCTCGACGTGCGCGACTATGCGCTGGCAGAGCAACTGGTGAAAGAGATCGAGGAAATCGCCAAGGACTTCGACGCCTCGCAGCCGCGCGCTGCCATCGAGACCGCCCGCACCGTTAGCGCCATGCACTTGGCCAAGGCCAAAAACGCCGCCGTCAGCGGGGACCGGGCCACGCTGGAGAGCGAATTGCGCGAAGCCACTGTCCTCTGGCCGCGCAACCCCGCTCTGGCCGAAGTCTCCGGGATGATCTTCTCCCATGCCGACATGCAGGGAAAAGCCATCGCCGATCTTGAACAATTGATCAGCCAGCGCAATTACCGGCAGATTTACGACGACAAACTCCGCTTCATCGCCGCCACCGCTCTCTACCCTGAGCGCCAGGACCAGCTCAAAAAAGTGCTGGAGAACATGCAGCAAATCGAGGCCGCCATCGCCCGCAGCACAGAGATCGCCAAACGGGGCGACCCAAGTGGCGCGTGGGAGGGAGTCGAACAGGCGTATAAGCAATTCCCCGACGACACCAAACTCAACCAATTGCGGGCCAATTTCTCCTCCGACGCCTCCGATTTCGTCCGCGCCATCCGCACGGCAAAGCAACTTGAAGCCAAGGGCCAGACCGGCTCCAGCCTCACCTGGTATCTCAAAGCGCAGAAACTCTACCCACCCAGCGAATTTGCCCAGGAAGGCATCCAGCGCTTGGTGCAGAAACTCCTGCCGGGTAATAATTAGCGGCGAGCCGTCGTAATCCCGTCAAAAAGTGGGGTATGAGGAGGATTGCGAAGGAAGAGATCGCCGATATACTCCTGCGGATCGGATTCAGTTCGATGCGGATGCACCGGACGAGGAATCCATCCGTCCGCCGACTCATCCCCATGAGCGCCCCCCTTACAGACAACCAGATTGGCGGCATTGACTCCAATGCCCTTCAGCGCGCACTAAAGCGCCTGGTGGCCTGCTTGTTGTTGATGACGGGTGCACCATGGGCGTACGCGCAGACCATCTTCAACTTTACGCTGGCGCGCGCGGGGCACACCAGCGCCGGAGTTTATAACAGTTCCGGAAATCTCGTCCGTTCCTTGTGGTCAGACGCCTTATGGACCTCCCCCGGCCCTTTCTCCTCCACGTGGGACAACCGCGACGATTACGGCAACACGGTTGCCGCAGGCGCCTACACCATCAAAGTGCTTGGGCATAATGTGAACTACGTATGGGAAGGAGTCGTCGGTAACACCTCGGACGCTTCTTCCGGTCCCACCGTTCATGCCTGCCTCAATTTTGTCACCACCCTCAGCTTTAGCGGAACCACGGGATGCTATAGCGTGGGATACAGCGAGAACTCCTCCTGCTTCTACAGCTTCTCGATGGCGAATCCGCAGCAGGTCACCGCACGTTTCACCGGATGTTCCACCGGAGGGAACGACTACGGCTGGTATTATTCCGACGCGGACAACTCCCAAGTCTTCTTCGCCTGCCCGGTCACGGAACTCTCGGGCACCACGCTGATGACGCAACCCGGTGCGGTTTCCAAATTCAACCCGGTGACGGGAACCTCCGTGGCATTCACCAGCGGCATCACGATCTACGACCAGTATCATTCCTTCACCAATGGCGTACACATCGGCACCCAGCCTTCCATTACCGGGCTGGCTGTGCAAAAAAACGGCGGCACGCTGATGGCCGTTTCCGTGGCCGCCGACAACCTCATCTACCTGCTCGATAAAACCAGCGGCAGCGTTATGCGTTCCTTTAGCGTCACCTTGCCAGGGCCGCTCGCCATGGACAACAGCGACAACCTATGGGCCGTGTCCGGCACAACGGTTTACCAATACAGCAACCTCAGCGGCACGCCTATGATTACGGGAACAGCCACGGGGTCTGGCTCGACCGCATTAGTCAAACCACTTGCCCTAGCCGTCTCACCCGCAAGCGCCTCGCAGCCGAACCTCCTGCTGGTTGCCGATGGCGGCACAAGCCAGCAGATCAAGGCATACAACATGTCGGGTGCCTGGCAATGGACCTTCGGCCAGCCCAACGGCTACACAAACGACCCCGCCGTTACCACAGACAAATTCTGGCTATACAACCCAGAGGGCTTGGGCGAGCAGACAGCCATCGCCTTCCAACCGGACGGGAAATTTTGGGTGGTGGATGCGATGAACTGCCGGGTGCTGCGCTACCAACTTGGCGCGCTGGCCAAAGCCTCGCCGATCTATCAAGACCAGATCGCCTTTATCAATCGCTTCTACTCAAACGCCGTGGATCAAAATAACCCCAGCCGCGTTTTTGCTTCCACGGAGGGCAAAATATTGGAGTTTGGAATCGACTACACCAAGACGCTCTCGGGCACGAACGGCTCCTGGACGTTGGCTAAAAACTGGGGCCACGCCAGCTTCATCACATCGGGCACGAGCTACACGGGCTTTACTACCGCAGGATTCGTAAGCGTCAGCACGTTGAGCAATAACCGAACCTATGCGCTGATGCCAGATCGCACCACCAGCAAACAGGCAGTGGTCGAACTTCCCGCTTCAGGTCAGTTGCGGCTCACAGGGACCGAAACCTCCGGGACATTCCTTTATGCGGACGGTTCTCTTCGTTACCAATCCCGGGCTAACAATCTCAATACCTTTAGTAATCAAACATTGCTGAGCTTTGACAACTCCGGCAACCCCAAGTGGAGCGGAACGACCACCATCGCGACTGCCCCCGGCGTTACGGGAACCGATCCCACGTATGAAAGCAACGGTGGCCCGCGTCTCCCTATCACGTCGTCGAACAAGCTAGTATTTTTCGACCACACCAAAAATGACGGCATGCATTTGGGCGCAATCAATCTGAGCGCATCCAACCAGTGGGCATGGGAAGCGGCTCCAGCCGTGGGCTCCGGCATGACAACCGATCCCCAGGTTCCTTTTTTTGGCGATGGCACTTACGACAATTTCTCGGGCATTCAATACGGTGGCGCGCTTCATGACGCCATCGGTCAAAATATCATTTATGAGTATAAAGGGGAGTTCTGGAACGCTTCGGAGGCCAACCAACTCATGCATTTCTACGACGACGGCTTGTTTGTTGGTCAGTTCGGCACTCCTGGTAGTTCCGCCGCCACCGGTTCAACCATCCCCCCCGGCGCCGCTGGCAACATCATGATGGGAGCACTCACGGCCACCAACGGCAATACCTACCTTTACGTTAACGACGAAAACCAACATGGCGGCGAACACCGGTGGCGACTCGATGGGTTAACCACCATCGCCGAACTCGCGGGAAGCGGAACGCTCAATTCCGTCATCACCCTCACTGGAATCGCCCCCATCGGCACTTCACCAACGATCACGAGCGTTCCCGCCGCCGTCACCGGCCTCAAAGCCTTGTCAGGCAATGGCAGCGTCTTCCTTCAGTGGACAGCCAACGACGCCGTCTATTATCAAGTGCGCCGCGCAACGCTCCCCAATAATGGATTCGAGATCATCGCCACCGGATTTTCCATGAATGCCTACACAGACCCGAATGCGGTCAACGGAAGCGTCTATTCCTACGTGGTAGTGCCCATCAACGGTAACGGAGCAGGGATGGCAACGAGTCCAGTTGGCGGTATGCCCAGCGCCACCAGCAGTATTTATGAAGCCGAGAACGGAACGCTGGTAGGCGCTTCTCCCCAACTTGACTGGTCCGCCTCCGGCAATCACAGCGTGGTCAATATGAACACTGGCTCGATCACAATCAACAATGTCAACGGCGGGCTGACTAGCGGAACCTTCCCCATAGCCCTCCGCTACCGGTGGAAATATGGAACTTGGACAAGCGCAACACTCAGCGTCAATGGGAAGCCGGTGACGCTCCCTACGTGGCCGATAGCTGTCAACTACAGCGATCTGATGGTCAACATCCCGCTCAATTCCGGGACGAACAACACGCTGGTTCTTGCCATAGGCCAAGGCTATGGAGGTCCGGCTATAGACAAGTTCACGATTTATCTCCCTCCAGTGCTCACCCTTCCTGCCAACATTACCATCCAGGCCACCAGCAAAAGCGGCGCGGTCGTCACCTTCAGCGGCACCGCAAATGACCCCATCGACGGCTCGCTGA
>Ga0316222_1005584_pt1 | contig 10682 bp, 11 predicted proteins | sample TBH18011metaG_FD_206008 | JGI IMG/M metagenome (GOLD analysis project Ga0316222, IMG submission 206008) | Freshwater microbial communities from Trout Bog Lake, Wisconsin, USA - TBH18011 | ecosystem: Environmental > Aquatic > Freshwater > Lake > Hypolimnion/Profundal zone | place: USA: Wisconsin... | reverse complement strand
CGCTTTGCCCGCGCCTACGACATTCCCCCGGAAGGCAATTGGGAGGGGCGCACCATTCTGCGCCGGCTTACGCTCTTGGGCGGCGAGGCCGAGGAGCGCTTTTTGGCGGAGACCCGTGCCGTGCTGTGGCGCCACCGCGAGACCCGCATTCGCCCTGGCCGCGATGACAAAATCCTGGCCGATTGGAACGGCATGATGATCGCCGCCCTGGCCAACGCCGCCTTCGTCTTCGACCGCCCGGATTGGCTGGACGCGGCGCGACGCGCCTATGCCACGGTGCGGGACCGGATGGCGCTGCCCGATGACCGCCTGGCCCATTCCATGCGCCAAGGCCGCACCAATGGCATCGGCCTGCTCGACGATCTGGCCCTGATGGCGCGCGCCGCCCTGGTCCTCCACGAGAGTACCGGCGGGGCGGCTTTCCTGGCCGATGCCAGGGGCTGGGTTGCCGCCGCCGACCGCCATCACTGGGACGAAAGCCAAGGCGGCTATTTCCAAAACGATGCCGCCGCCACCGACATTATCGCCCGATTGAAGCCGATTTTTGACTCGGCGGTGCCCTCGGCCAATGGGGTGATGGTCCAAGTGTTGGCGCGGCTGGCACAACTGACTGGAGAAGCCGCCTATGCCGCCCGCGCCGAGGTGACCCTGGCCGCCTTCTCTGCCCTGGCCGACGAAGCCATCCCGCAATTGTCCGCTCTATTGGCCGGCTATGAGCAACTGGCACGCCCGGTGGTAATCACCCTGACTGGCTCCGATGGGCTTGAAACCCTTCTCGCCGAAATCGCCCTGGTGCCACTGCCGACCGGGGTGATCAAGCGCCAAGGCGGGCGCGGTCCCGCTACCGCCATGGTCTGCCGCGACGCCACCTGCTCGGCCCCCACCGACGATCCCGCGCGGTTGCGCGACCTGCTATCCGAGGGTTAGACTTTCCCCATGCCCCAACTCGCCACCAACAGCCCGATTGGACCGCTGACCATCGCCGAGGAAGACGGCCGCATCGTCTCGCTCGATTGGGGCTGGCCGCCCGAGGGCGTTGAAACCCCGCTCCTGCTGGCGGCGCGGGACCAGTTGGAACAATATTTCGCCGGAACCCGAACCGCCTTCGATCTTCCGCTCGACCCGCCCGGAACCGATTTCCAACGCCGGGTTTGGCGGGAACTGGCCGCCATTCCCTATGGCGAGACCCGCTCCTACGGCGAACTTGCTTCCCGCCTCGATACCGGCCCAAGGGCCATTGGCGGCGCCTGCGGCCGCAATCCCCTGCCGGTGCTGATCCCTTGCCATCGGGTGCTGGCCGGCAATGGTCGATTGGGCGGCTATTCTGGCATTGACGGCATCGACACCAAGATTTTCCTGCTGCGCCTTGAGGGCGTCACCCTGCGATCGGAGACCTGATCATGACCAAAGCCATCCGCATCCATGAACCCGGTGGTCCCGAAAAGATGGTGTGGGAAGAGATTGAGGTGCCGGCCCCCGGCCCCGGCCAGGCGCTGATCCGCCACAGCGCCATCGGCCTCAATTTCATCGACGTCTATCATCGCACCGGCCTCTATCCGGCGCCGCTTCCGACGGTGCTGGGCCTTGAAGGCGCCGGGTTGGTCGAAGCAATTGGCGATGGTGTCACCGATTTGGTTCCCGGCCAACGGGTGGCCTATGCCAGCCCGCCGCTGGGTGCCTATGCCGAGCGCCGGGTGATCCCGGCCGACCGTCTGGTGGCCTTGCCCGATGGCGTCAGTGACCAGCAGGCCGCCGGCATGATGCTGAAGGGCATGACCGCCCAATACCTGCTGCGCCGCACCTACCGGGTCCAAGCTGGCGACACCATTCTGGTCCATGCCGCTGCGGGCGGCGCCGGTCAATTGATCTGCCAATGGGCCAACCATCTTGGCGCCACCGTGATTGGGACCGTCGGCTCCGACGACAAGGCGGCGATCGCCAAGAAGCATGGCTGCCATTATCCGATCATCTATACCCGAGAGGATTTCGTCGCCCGGGTTAAGGACATCACCGGCGGCGCCGGTGTTCCAGTGGTTTACGATTCTGTCGGCCAGACCACCTTCCTGAAATCATTCGATTGCCTGGCGCCCTTGGGCATGATGGTCAGCTTCGGGCAAAGCTCGGGCACGGTCGCCTCGTTCGATCCCGGTCTTCTGGCGGCCAAGGGCTCGCTGTTCCTGACCCGGCCCAGCCTGATGGCCTACACCGCCAAGCGCGCCGATCTGGTCGCCTCGGCCACCGAATTGTTCGAGGTGGTGGCATCGGGCGCGGTTCACATCGAAATTGGCCAAACCTTCCCGCTGGCCGAGGCGGCCGAGGCCCATCGCGCCCTTGAGGGCCGCCGCACCACCGGCTCGACGCTGCTGATTCCGTAAGCGGTTTACCATCCGCCGCGCTGGAGTATACTGTTGCGGTTGCGAAGGTTTTCCGGCGCGGACGGAGTAGCGGGATGGACAAAAGCATCGCCCCGATGGTCAGAAAGATCTTCATCATCATCTCGGTGGTGTGGATGGCGGCCATGGGCTGGCTGCAATTCGGCAACCTGAATGAAAACGATGTGCTGACCCCCCATTCGGCGGCGGTCCGCGAGCGGATGGATACCGAGTGCACCGGCTCGTTCGGCCAGCGCTACGATTGCAAAGAAACAATCGTCATCCGCACCGTGCGTCATTCCCTGATCAACATGGTGATGCGTCTGGGCATCGTCTGCGTTGTGCCGATTCTGTTGGCGCTGATCTTCCAGAATTTGACGCGGCCGGGCGGCAAATTGTCGGCGGGCGGCTACGTCCCCAAAGCGCCACCGCCGGCCAAGCGCACCTTCTCGTCCCGTCCAACCTCCACCGCTCGGACGGCGATGCCAGCGGCCGAGCCAGAGCCAGAGGAGGAAACCCCGCCCGAGGACGACGATATGTCCTGGAAAAAGGCGGCCCAGCGCCACGTCACCCGCGGTAAACCGGCGGGGGAAGAGTAGACCCTCCGGTCGTCATTGCCGGGCTTGACCCGGTCACCCATGGACCCCGGGTCAAGCCCGGGGGTGACGATACCTAGCTGTTCATCGCGTCGAAGAAGTCATTATTATTCTTCGACTGCTTCAGCTTATCGACCAGGAATTCCATCGCATCCACCACGCCCATTGGCATCAGGATGCGGCGCAGAACCCACATCTTGGACAGCACGCCCTTATCGACCAGCAATTCTTCCTTGCGGGTGCCGGATTTGGTGATGTCGATCGACGGGAAGGTGCGCTTGTCCGACAGCTTGCGGTCAAGGATGATCTCGGAATTGCCGGTGCCCTTGAACTCTTCGAAGATCACTTCGTCCATGCGGCTGCCAGTATCGATCAGGGCGGTCGAGATGATGGTCAGCGAGCCGCCTTCCTCGATGTTGCGAGCGGCGCCGAAGAAGCGCTTGGGCCGCTGCAGGGCGTTGGCATCGACACCGCCGGTCAGTACCTTGCCGGAGCTTGGCACCACCGTATTGTAGGCGCGCGCCAGACGGGTGATGGAATCCAGCAGGATGACCACGTCGCGCTTGTGTTCGACCAGCCGCTTGGCCTTTTCCAGCACCATCTCGGTGACCTGGACGTGGCGCGAGGCCGGCTCGTCGAAGGTCGAGCTGATGACTTCGCCTTTGACCGAGCGGGCCATGTCGGTGACCTCTTCGGGGCGCTCGTCGATCAGCAGCACGATCAGATAGACCTCGGGCTGATTGGCGGCGATGGCGTGGGCGATGTTTTGCAGCATCACCGTTTTACCGGTGCGCGGCGGCGCCACGATCAAAGCGCGCTGGCCCTTGCCCAAGGGCGCCACCAGGTCGATCACCCGAGTGGTCAAATCCTTCGAGGTGGGATTGTCGATCTCGATCTTCAGCTTCTGATCCGGGTAGAGTGGAGTCAGGTTGTCGAAGTTGATGCGATGCCGCACGTTTTCCGGCGGCTCGAAATTGATGGTGTTGACCTTCAACAGCGCGAAATACCGTTCGCCGTCCTTGGGCGAGCGGATCTGGCCTTCCACCGTGTCGCCGGTGCGCAGGCCGAAGCGGCGCACCTGGCTGGGACTGACATAAATGTCGTCGGGACCCGGTAGATAATTGGCTTCGGGGCTACGCAGGAAGCCGAACCCGTCTTGCAGGATCTCCAACACGCCATCGCCGTAAATCGGCGTGTCGTTGTCGGCCAATTGCTTCAGGATCGCGAACATCATGTCCTGCTTCCGAAGCGTACTGGCGTTCTCGATCTGCAGCTCCTCGGCGAATCCAAGCAATTCGGCCGGGGTCTTCTTCTTCAATTCCTGGAGATGCATGGGATTTGGCGTCCGTGTGGGATTGCGGTCGCGCGCCCTAACAAACGGGACCCATGGGGGAAACCCCTGGGGGGATCAATCAATGATCCGGCGCGATGGTGAAGGAGGGATCTGACGGGAACGGCCCAGGCCATGGCGACCGGGCGATTTCGGCACAGCATTAGCCAATGCGTCGGCCCCTGTCAAACGACATTATTAAAGAGATCAGAATGGCTTCAGGATCACCAGGATGACGATGCCGATCATCAACAGTGTCGGTACTTCATTGGCCACCCGGTAAAAACGCTGGGGGCGCTGATTGCGGTCGGCGGCAAAATCGTTTTTCCAGCGCCACATGGCACCGTGGGAAATGGTCAGCAGCACCACCAGCAACAGCTTGGCGTGAACCCAATGCTCCTCGAACAGCCCGCCGCCCCAAGCCAAAGTCAGACCCAGACCCCAGGTGATCAGAGCCGCCGGGTTCATGATCGCCCCCATCAGGCGCCGTTCCATCACCTTGAAGGTCTCCGAGGCCTCGGAACCTGGCGTAACCGTCGAATGATAGACGAAGAGCCGCGGCAGATAGAGCAGACCGGCCATCCAGGAGATGACCGCCATCACGTGGAGCGCCTTCAGCCACAAATACACATCGCCGTCCATAATCACCTCCGGCAAATACGCCCCTGCCCGGCATCGACGCAAGCCAAGCCGGCACAGCTTCCCGGCTCGCGCACCAGACCGGCCAAGCCGGCGATGAAAGCTGGGTGGCAACTGATCGCCGGGACCCGCACATAGCCTGGCAGGCCCAAAGCGTCTGCACGATGACGATATTCGATATCGAGTTCGACCAGGGTTTCGGAATGCTCCGAGACGAAAGCGATCGGCACCACCACCACCGCTTTTCCGTCAGCCGCAGCGCGCTCCAATTCCACATCCAACGACGGGCCAATCCATTCCAGCGGCCCCACTCGGCTTTGAAAACAGACTACCCAATCATCCGCCCCGGCGGCTTCAGCCGCCGCTTCAGCCGTCTTGGCCACCTGCATTGGATAGGGATCGCCACGTTCCACCACGCTTTTTGGCAAACCATGGGCGGAAAAAAGAACCCGCGTCGGCCCTTTTTGTCGCGCCTCGGCCAAACCCTTAGCCACCAATTCCGCGAAGCCTTGGATCATCCCGGCTTCGGTGGGATAGCAGCAAACCGTCTCGGTTCGCACCGTCAAGCCTTGCCGAGCCGCAATCTTGTGCCAGCGATTGAGCGAGGATTGCGTGGTGGTGGTGGAAAACTGAGGATAAAGCGGCAGCAACACGATCCGCTCGGGGTTCCAGTCTTTGACCGCCGCTACCGCCTCTTCGGTGAAGGGGTGCCAATAGCGCATGGCGATGAACACCCGATGCCCGGGCCCCAAAGCCGCTTCCAGCGCTCGCGCCTGAGCCTCGGTCTCGGGCAATATCGGAGACCGTCCGCCAATGCGATCATAGATGGCCCGAGCCACCGGAGCGCGCCGCCCCGAAATAAATTTGGCCAACGCCCAGCGAATCGGCTGCGGCGCCCCGATAATGGCCGCGTCATTGAACAGGTTGAACAGGAACGGCTTGACCGCCGCCGGTGAATCCGGTCCGCCCAGATTGAACAGAACAATCGCGGTCTTGGGCATCGAGGTCAGCCCCGCCAGCCCTTCACTCGCTCGGCCAGCCGCGCCACGTTATCCGGCGGCGTTTGCGGCACGATGCCGTGACCTAGATTGAAAATGAACGGCCCCTTGCCTAGCTTGGTCAGAATAGCGTCGATGGCGGCATCCATGGCCTCGCCACCAGCCACCACCAGGATGGGGTCAAGATTTCCCTGCACCGTGCATTTGGTCTGCAGATTGGCGGCCGCCCAATCCAGCGGCATGCCGGTGTCGAGGCTGACGCCATCCACCCCGGTTTCCTCGACATAGGCTTTGCTGAGCAAACCAGCCCCACGCGGGAAGCCGATAACCTTGATCCCCGGCCGCTCGCCATGAATCCGCTCGACCAAGGCCCGCGTCGGCGCGATCACCCAGCGGCGGAACTCGGCTTCCGGCAGCGCCCCGGCCCAGGTGTCGAAAATCTGGATCACTTCGGCGCCGGCATCAATCTGGGCCAACAGATAATCCCCAGTGGCCTGAACCAACAGCGCCATCAGCCGGGCAAACGTTTCCGGCTCGCCCCACATCAGTCGTTTGGCATGGGAGAAATCCTTGGAACCGCCACCTTCGATCATGTAGGTGGCGACCGTCCATGGCGCTCCAGCGAAGCCAATCAGGGCGGTGGTGGCGGGAATGGCCGTGGAGAGGCCCTTGACGGTGGCCAGTACCGGCGCGAGATGGTCGAGAAATCCCGAGGCGTTGAGACCATCCAGATCCTTTGCCGAGCGAATCGGCGTTAGCACCGGACCCTCACCTTCCCGGAAAGCGACCTTCTGTCCGAGCGCGTCGGGAACCACCAGAATGTCGGAAAACAGAATGGCGGCATCGAAGCCATAGCGCCGCAGCGGCTGCAGGGTGACTTCGACGGCTAGCTTGGGGTTGTAGCACAGCTCCAAGAAGCTGCCGGCTTCGGTGCGAGTGGCCCGGTATTCCGGCAGATAGCGACCCGCCTGGCGCATCAGCCAGAAGGGCGGAGGGGTCAAGATTTCGCCGGCGAAGGCTCGCAGAAAGGGCTTGGTGGGTGAGGTCAACGGGCTCTCCGGGTCGGTTTGTGCCCTAGGTCATACAAGGTTTAGGGTAGCGATAAAAGGTAGTTGCTATAGTGGATGCCTGTGGATCATGGGGATGGGCATTCATCCCAGGCTTTTCCACAGATTTATGCGGAATTGCCGGGTGCCGACGCGGTTTGTGGGTAAATCGGCCGATCGCCAATATCCCCGCCAATCCTGGGGGTGGGGATAGCGGGGAAAGCGGGTGTCGTCGGCGATGATTCACGCTATTCTCGCGCCGGCCGAATTTACCGCCCACAGCGGAGCGGTTCGGTTGATGACCCGGCTTGGGCCGGGGTGAAATTTCACCCCTGTTCCGGCAAGGCCGAGTTATCCCCGTTATCTCATTTGATCCACAGGCCATGCACACCTTCCATCTCCATCTCGTCTCCGACGCTACCGGCGAAACCGTCACCTCGGTGGCCCGCGCTTGCATGGTCCAGTTCGAAGGGGTCCACGCCATCCAGCACAATTGGTGGCTGGTGCGTACCCAGGGTCAGGTCGAACGGGTGATCACCGGCATCGAGGAGCATCCCGGCATCGTGCTGTTCACCCTGGTCGATGCCGGTGTGCGCGGCGTGTTGGAGGAAGCCTGCCGGCGTCTGAAAATCCCGCATATCTCGCTGCTTGACCCGGTGATGGCCACCCTGGCCAATTTCCTCCAGGTCGAGATGAAGGCGACGCCGGGCATGCAATATCAGCTCGACGCCGAATATTTCGCCCGCATCGACGCCATGCAATTCACCCTGGCCCATGACGACGGCGCCCTGATGGAAGAGGTCGAAGCCGCCGATATCGTGCTGGTCGGGGTGTCGCGCACCTCGAAGACACCCACCAGCATGTATTTGGCCAATCGCGGCCTGAAGACCGCCAATTATCCCCTGGTACCGGGTGTGCCGCTGCCGCCCGAGCTGGAGGTGGCAACCCGGCCGTTGGTGGTGGGGCTGACCAAGGACCCGAAAAGCCTGACCGATATCCGCCGCGCCCGGCTGCGTTACCTCAATCAGGAGGAGGAATCGGCCTACGCCCAGTACGAGCAGGTTCGCGAAGAGGTGCAGAACGCCAGGCGACTGTTCTCGCGCCATGGCTGGCCGGTGGTCGATGTCACCCGCCGCTCAATCGAAGAGGCCTCGGCGGCCATCGTCCAGCTTTACAACAAGCATATGGGCAATCCCGAGGACGGCCCGCTCCATCTTCACGAAGAGCTGGACGGATGATCGTCCTGGCCTCCGGCTCGGTGGCTCGGCGCCAGCTTTTGGAACGGGCCGGGCTGGATTTCGTGGTTGAGTGCGTTCCGGTGGACGAGGCGGCGGTCAAACGGGGAATCGCCGCCGAAACCACCGATCCGGCCGTTGCCGCCAACGCCTTAGCCGAATTGAAGGCGCTCAGGGTTGGGCCGCGCCATCCCGGCGCCCTGGTGATCGGCGCCGACCAGATGCTCGATTGCCAGGGCGATTGGTTCGACAAGCCGGAGGATGAACCCGCCGCCCGCCGCCAATTGATGGCGCTGGCCGGCAGGACCCATCGCTTGACCAGCGCGGTGGCGGTGGTCAAGGATGGTCGGGTTCTGTGGCGCCATACCGAGGCGGCTCACCTCACCATGCGGTCCTTCAGCGAATCCTTTCTCGACGATTATCTGGCGGCGTGCGGTCCGGCGGTGCTGGGGGCGGTTGGCGCCTATCATCTGGAGGGGTTGGGGGCGCAGCTCTTCACCGCCATCGAGGGCGATTACTTCACCATCCTCGGCCTACCGCTGCTGCCGTTGCTGGGGTTCCTGCGCGATCACGGGGAGGCGCGGTCATGACCATTTCCGGCAAAGCCCGCCTGGCTGGGGTGATCGGCTGGCCGGTCGGTCATTCCCGCTCGCCGCGCCTGCATAATTATTGGCTGGAACGACTGGGCATCGACGGCGCCTATGTGCCGCTGGCGGTGGCGCCGGCCGATCTCGCCGCCGTGCTGGCGGCGCTGCCGCGCATGGGCTTTGTCGGCGTCAATCTGACCGTTCCTCACAAAGAAGCGGCACTGGCCCTGGTCGATCGGCTTGATCCGTTGGCGGCGCGGATCGGCGCGGTCAACACTCTGGTGGTCGAGGACGGCAAACTGATCGGGCGCAACACCGATGCCTTCGGCTTCCTGGAAAATCTGCGCCGGGGCGCACCGGCTTGGGTGCCGCAATCAGGGCCTGCATTGGTGCTGGGAGCCGGCGGTGCCGCTCGCGCGGTGGTGGCCGCTCTGATCGAGGCGGGGGTGCCGGAAATCCGCCTGGCCAATCGCTCGGCCGAGCGGGCGGAGGCGCTGGCCGCCGCGCTCGGCGGGCCGATCCGCCTGGTGGCTTGGGAGGATCGCGAGGCCGCTTTGGCCGAGGCGGCGCTGCTGGTCAATACCACCACGCTCGGCATGAGCGGGATGGCGCCGCTGGAAATCTCGCTGGACCGCCTGACGTCCGGGGCGGTGGTCAACGATATCGTCTATGTTCCGCTCAAGACCGAATTGCTGCTGGATGCTGAAATGCGTGGCCATGTGACGGTCGATGGCCTGGGTATGCTGCTCTGGCAGGCGGTGCCCGGTTTCGAAGCCTGGTTCGGCCGACGCCCAGAGGTCGATGAGGCCCTGCGCGATTTCGTGCTGGCATGAAGATCCTGGGTTTGACCGGCTCGATTGGCCAGGGCAAAAGCACCGCCGCCCGCATGTTGCGGCGCTGGCGCCTGCCGGTTCATGACGCCGACGCCACCGTTCATCGGCTGCTGGGACGGGGCGGCGCGGCGGTGGCGGCAATCGGGGCGGCCTTTCCCGGAAGCGTGGTGGCGGGGGCGGTCAATCGCGCCACTCTGGGTGCCCAAGTGTTCGGCGATCCGGCCGCGCTTCGGCGGCTGGAGGCCATCCTGCATCCCCTGGTGCGCCGCGCCGAGGGCGCATTCCTGCGCCGTCAGGCGCGGCGGCGGGCCAGGCTGGTGGTGCTCGATATCCCGCTCTTGTTCGAAACCGACGGCCAGCGCCGCTGCGACCGGGTGGCGGTGGTGGTGGCGCCGGCCTTTCTTCAGGCCCAGCGGGTGCTGCGGCGGCCGGGGATGAGTCCGGCCAAGCTGGCCGCCATTCGTGCCCAGCAATGGCCCGATACGGTGAAAGTTCGGGCCGCCGATTTCATCATCCCGACCGGCACCGGCATGGCGCCGGCCTTGCGCCGCTTGAAGGCGGCGGTCACAGTGATGCTGGCCGGGCCGAGCCGGGGCGGATGGCCGCCCGGCATCGCCGTTCATCGTGGGGGTCCATGCGCGAAATCATCTTCGACACCGAAACCACCGGGCTCGATCCGCTCTCCGGCCACCGCATCGTCGAAATCGGCTGCGTCGAGCTGATCAACCACCTGCCCAGCGGCGAGGTTTGGCACACCTATCTCAATCCGGAGCGCGACGTTCCGGACGAGGTGGTCCGGGTTCACGGACTGACCAACGACTTCCTCGCCGACAAGCCGGTTTTCGCCGAACGGGTGGCGGAGTTCCTGGAATTCATCGGCGACTCACCGCTGGTCGCCCATAACGCCGAATTCGATATGCGTTTCATCAACGCCGAAATGGTGCGGCTGGGCTTTCCGGCCCTGCCGGCCTCGCGCGCCACCGACACCGTGGCCATCGCCAGGAAGCGTTTTCCCGGCGCCCAGGCCAATCTCGACGCTCTGTGTC
>Ga0316222_1005581_pt1 | contig 10685 bp, 18 predicted proteins | sample TBH18011metaG_FD_206008 | JGI IMG/M metagenome (GOLD analysis project Ga0316222, IMG submission 206008) | Freshwater microbial communities from Trout Bog Lake, Wisconsin, USA - TBH18011 | ecosystem: Environmental > Aquatic > Freshwater > Lake > Hypolimnion/Profundal zone | place: USA: Wisconsin... | reverse complement strand
GATGTCGGCTCATCACATCCTGGGGCTGGAGCAGGTCCCAAGGGTTCGGCTGTTCGCCGATTAAAGTGGTACGTGAGCTGGGTTTAGAACGTCGTGAGACAGTTCGGTCCCTATCTACCATGGGTGTCGGAAACTTGAGAGGACCTGTCCCTAGTACGAGAGGACCGGGATGGACACACCTCTGGTGTACCGGTTGTCGCGCCAGCGGCATTGCCGGGTAGCTACGTGTGGACGAGATAACCGCTGAAAGCATCTAAGCGGGAAGCTCCCCTCGAAACAAGGTTTCCCTGAGAGTCGTGGAAGACCACCACGTCGATAGGCCGGGTGTGGAAGCGTGGTAACACGTGAAGCTAACCGGTACTAATCACTCGATCGGCTTGATCCATCCGCGTAGCGGCAAGCCCAGACCAAAACGCACACTCAATCGAATTCACCAAATCAGATCAGATCAATATCGTTTGCTTGGACGACCTGGTGGCTATAGTGAAGGGGTCAACACCCGATCCCATCCCGAACTCGGCCGTGAAAACCCTTCGCGCCCATGGTACTGTGTCTTAAGGCACGGGAGAGTAGGTCGCTGCCAGGTCTTCCAAGCAAACAATCAGAAAAACCTGTCCACGAAAAAACCGGCAAAGGATCAAGTCCTCTGCCGGTTCTCCCTTTCCGCGGGGTGGAGCAGCCCGGTAGCTCGTCAGGCTCATAACCTGAAGGTCGCAGGTTCAAATCCTGCCCCCGCAACCAAACCAAGCCCTTGAAATCGCAAGATTTCAAGGGCTTTTTGATTCTCGACCAAACCAATTAAATCGATTTATTGGGACAAATTTGGGACAGCGATCCGAATTTTCTCCGGCTTGGGACACCCGTTGTCCCAACGGCGGCACCGTCGTTCCAACGGCGTCATTGCTGGCATCGGGTAGGCGATCAGGGTCTCCACCACGTCACCGACCGCTTCATGTCCATCCCCTCTCGCGATTTCCGTCATCACGTGGTTGGCGATGTCGAACAGGCGGCGGTGCTGCTTGTCGATGTGCTGCAGCGCGCCGGCCGACAGCGTGCTGCGGAAATCCGATTCGCCGTCGAGCATTTCCACCTGCCCCGTCAGCAACAGGAAGATGGCGCCCTGTGGGGCACCATCCTTTAGCAGGATGGTTTCCGGATTGAAGGTGCGGATCGGCCCGTTCAGCAGGGTGTTGAGATGGTCATAGTGCCCTGGTCGTGGGGGGACCTTTCCTTCGCCGAGCCAACAGGACCTGGCGATGGCCAGATAGGTACATGTCGAGCCGCTCGGTCAGGACATCGGGGATCGGCACGTCGATCTCGATTCCGGTCTTGGTCATTTCGGGATTGAAGCGGAGCCAGTACGTGTCATTGATGCGCACCAGATTCTGCGGCAACTCAATGGTCGAGATGTTGCGCATACGGACGGGGCGGGCGATCAGCAGAGCGATCAGCAGGCCGTCGCGGTATTGGGTGGCGACGAAGTACGGATCGCGACCTTCAGCTGCGGCGGTGTCCATCAGATGAATGCCGAGATCGAACAGGTCCTTGGCGGGCACCACGGCGGCCCGCTTGTCACGGGACGGCTCGGCCCACGCCTTGAGGTCCTGGTACAGACGGCGCATCCATGCCCAGTCGGTGTCGGGGCTGAGCACCGCCAACATCCGGCCCAATGCCCCAATCATCATGCCGACGCTGACCGGCGCGATCCGCTCGATCAACTGGGCAACGAAACGGGTCACTCGCTCGGGCGTCACCCGGTCTTCGGGCGCCGCGCCGGGGTCGAGCAGGCCGTTGGTGTCGAGCCAAGCTAGGTATTGCCCGTACCCCTGTTCGACGATCCGGCGGCGGCGAGGAGACCACTTGGAAGCGGGGGAAGACGCCTGGAACAGCCTAGCGGCCGGCTCCAGAACCCGTGCCCACAGGCGCTGATCGCATTCTGGCCACTGGGTGACCGGCAGGCACAGTACGGTGCTGGATTTGATATAGGTCATCACGACCTCCTCTTGCTGATGATGGACTTGGTCTTTTCGCGGAGGGCCAGAACGCCCTTGTCATAGGTGCGCCCGGCCTTGACTTGGTTAATGCCGGTATAGTGCTGGGTGGTGGTGTCGATGCTTGCGTGCCCCAGCACCTGGCGCACGGTTTCGTGGCCGGTGGGGTGGGCGTCGAGGAAGAACTTGCCGCCGATGTGGCGGAACTGGTGGGGCGTGATCTTCAGACCCGTGCGGGTACGGATGATGCCGCTGATCTGACGGGCCATCAGCTTGTACAGGCGCGGTCCCCCCTCGGAGGACGGGAACAGCCACGTCGATCCCGCACCCGGCAGCGACGGCCGAGTGTTCATGATGTGGCGGTCGAGCATATTCGCCAGATGGGCGGGCAGTTCGAATTCGATCTCGCGCTTGTTCTTGACCTCCCCCTTGGGGATGACGATGTGGGTTGCGCTCTTATTGCCGGGGCGGGATTTGATTAAGTGACGGTCGAGATCAAGGCCGACTAGGTTGCCGATGCGGATCGGGCACATCAGGAGAAATTCGATTGCCAGCGCCACTTCAGCGAGCCGGGCGCCATCCTTGCCGCCGGCTTTTGCCGCTTCCTTCAACAGCCGCGCCGGCAGGTGCAGCAGCTCTCCAGTGTTCCGCAGGTCGTTCTCACTGAACTGGTTCAGGCACCGCTTGTTCTTGACCACCATCCCTCGGTCCGTCGGACGAGATTCGGCGATGACCTGATCCAGCAGGGCGATTCGGGGGTCGATAAGCGTGTTGGTGGGCGGCAGAGGGCGGTTCTTGTCCTGGCGCGTACTCCTGCGGAGACGTCCGGAGAGGTGATGGTACAGCAGGGCACGGACAGCCAGGGCGATGAACTGGATTTGCACCGGCATCTTGTCGGCGGCGCGATGGAAAAAAAAATTCATCGCGTCGGCGATGGCCTTGGTGGAGGTGATGGCATCGACCGAAATCAGGGTGTCGAGGGAATAGCCCTCGACGACTAGCGCCGACACGTACTGCATGATCTGGGTGCGCCGCAGGGCGATGGTCACCGGCGACAGCGACCGACGGGTGATGCCCTGGAGGAACACCGGGGCGTCGCCATCGATGGCGGGACCACCTCCAGCCAGAATGTCGAGGAATGCATCGATCTCCGCTCGAAGCGACGGTGGCAGGTCTCTGTGGCGGAAAGTAGCGATTCTTTCCGCATCCCGTTGCCCGCCTGCCGAGAAAAACTAGGTGCAATCAATTGCACCATCGAAATTACTTTGCGAATGCCCGAGGCATCACTCCGGAATCACTACCAACCGCCTCCGCCCCAAGCGCCTTCTCGCCCATATGGGGCGACACCGGAGATGACGCACAAGCCGTTTGGCTATACAATTGATTGCACCTTGAGCTACCGAGCCTTCGACGGAGGCGGTCACGCGAACGGGATGGAGGGGCATGACAAGACGTCTGAAGCGGGAGACGGCGATCCCCAACCCGCACATGTTCACGGTGAAGGTAACGCCGGATCGGCGGACGGAATTGAAGGTGCTGGCGGCGACCAGGGGGACCACCTTCCTGGACATGTTCGAGGTAGCACTGCGCTCCTTCTTGGTGTCTCAGCCCACACATGTCCGCCGATCACCGGCACCGCCTGGATGGGTGCGCATTGTCTTCAAGGTGGACCAGACCATCAAGGAAGCCTTGCAGGCGCTGGGCTACATCCATAACGTCACCGCTCAGGACATCATCTCTGCCGCTCTGGACACGTACCTGGAGAAAAACGCCATCCGCACCAGGTCAATTCGACCGGCAGCCAAACGGTAACGCTACTCCGGTCGGCCAAGCCAACAGATGGCTGGTACAGTTTCGACAGTCGCTGGAGCCGAAGCCGGGAATCGGCGCTGGGAACCCCGCCAACTCGGACACCAGATCACACTCGTCCCCTCCCCCAAACACCCAGACACCGAGCACCGTGCCGGCGGTGGTGAGTTGATCGATATGCCAGCGGTCGGCCTTGTCCCGGCGCATGTGCCGGCCGACGCGGGCCTTGATACCGCCCGGCCCACGGGCACTGCCACAGTATAAATAGCGTCCCGGCGGCAGGATCACATCTGGACGCCCCGGCAGGCGGACGGTCACATGGTTGGCAAGTTCCACCACCAGAACGTAGGCCCCAGCTTCACGTGGTAGGCCAGCGGCGTCGGCATGGAACTCGGCGCCCATGCCTACGCGGCCAAGGTGGTCAGTCCCACGTCCAATCGCGCCTCGACACCGACAATCAGCCAGTGCTGCTCGCTCTCCGTCAGGTCATGTTCCAACGCCGCCCCCAGACAGAAACGGAGAATAGCCTCCGGATCGGCGTCACGGTCAGCGCGACAACAGACTTGGCCGACAAGGCGGGCAATCAGTGGCTCGCGGAGGGGCGACGAGGTGACGAAGCTGGGAATCAAGCTGTCCATAGATGCCGTCGTGCAATTCAACTGGTAGCCGGCGTCATGCACCGGCGGAGGTTTAGGCTGAAGGTCCTGCTTGGTTCGCAGCCGGTCAGATCGTCAGCCGTTAATCGCGTCCTTCAGAGCCTTACCAGCTGAGAACTTCGGTGCCTTTCTGGCGGCTATGGTCAACTTTTCACCCGTGCGGGGATTTTTCCCTTGGCGGGCGGGACGGGCGGAAACGGAGAAGGAACCGAAGCCGACCAAGCGCACGTCGTCGCCCCCCTTCAACGCGCCAGTGACAGCGGCGAACACGGCATCGACAGCCTTGTCGGTATCGGCCTTCGACAGCCCTGCGAGTTCAGAAACCTTGGCAACGAGGTCGGATTTGTTCATGGATATTCCCCTTGAGACGGCCCAGGTAGCGATGCCACGAGCGGCTTGCCGGGTCAATGAATTCCCCCGCGATCAGCGCACCATCAGATTGTCGGAACGACGGCCTTGCCCACAGGGGCCAGACTGAGCCTTGCCAGCTTCAAATGCGCCCAGGCGAACGGCAAGCCGATGATCGTCACCGCCGACAACGCCGCGCAGAGAAGGTGCCCCAGGGCCAGCCACCAACCGGCCAGCACGAACCACACCACGTTGCCGACAAAGCTGACCGCTCCCGCGTCACGATCTTCCACACTCTGACCGAACGGCAGTAGGGTGTAGCCGGCGATCCTCAGTGCCGCTGGTGCCCACGGCAGGCCGATGATGCTGATCGCCATCAGACCCGCAGCCAGTATCCACCCAAGCGCCATCTCCAGACCACCGAAGACAATCCAAAGAATATTCAGGATGAGTGCCACGCAGCCCCCTCGTCTTTGCCGAAAATCAGTTGCTCATGGTGCGATCCCGGCGTCAACGCTGGGTCAGTCGTTCCCGCAGCTTCGACCACCGCCGCCGGTCTTTGACCCCGCGCACCGCCATGCCGATTGCCTTCTTCTGGCCGACCAGCACGACCAGTCGCTTGCCCCGCGTGATGCCCGTGTAGAGCAGGTTGCGCTCCAGCATCATGTAGTGCGGGGCCATAATCGGGATGACGACGGCGGGGTATTCCGACCCTTGGGATTTGTGGATGGCGGTGGCGTAGCAGAGCGCGATCTCGTCCAACTCCCTGAAGCTGTAAGTGACCTCTCGGCCGTCGAAGTCGATCACCATTTCGGTGGCGTCGGTGTCGATGGTGGCGACGAAACCGATGTCGCCGTTGAAGACCTCCTTGTCGTAATCATTCTCGGTCTGCATCACCTTGGCTCCCCGCAACTCGTAGGGCAAGGTCACTGTGCCGAATAGGTCGAGCACAGCCACAAAGTCGTCGGGGTCGTGGTACGGGTCTTTGCAGATCGCAGGAAATCCGTAGCCTGAGACGTAGCCCGTCGCCGTGCTTCGAGCCATCACTTCACGCAACTGCTCGGCCAGATCACCAAACACCTCCCCAGAAATATCATCCCAGACAACTTGGTGTTCCTGTCCCTGGTTCGTGGTTACCGTGATCGTGTGTCGCATCGTTTCGCCCTCTATTTGCCCAGACCAGAAGCCGTTAATTCTCAAGCATGTTCGGCGAGCACCGACCGCCAATTCTCCGTGGCTCTCCGGTCACCGGAACCGATCCTCTGGTTGACGGCTTCCGCTACCTTGGAACGGAAGGTCGGATGAACCTTCAGAGGAACCATGGTGGCCCAGGGGTAAGCATCAAGCTGCTGGAGCGCCTCCTCCCAGGAGATGACCCACGGCCGGTCCCTCCTTGGGTGCAATCAGTAAACGACGTTCGGGTCTAGCTCTTCCCACAGCACGTGCGGCTCGGCGCCCCGCAACTCGTAGGGCAAGGTCACTGTGCCGTACAGATTGAGGCAAGCCACAAAGTCGTCGGGGTCGTGGTACGGGTCTTTGCAGGTCATCGGAAATCCGTGACCGCAGACGGTGCCTTCGGCTTGGCCTTTAGCCATCGAGGCGCGCAGAGACACCGCCAAGTCGTCATAGGGGCAGTACACCTCGCCGGAAACGTCATCCCAGACAACCTGGTAAGCATCGCCCTGATTCCTGGTCACCGTTATCGTGTGTCGCATTACGCCCTCTATTTGCCCAGACCAGAAGCCGCTAATTCTCAAGCATGTTCGGCGAGAACCGACCGCCAATTCTCCGTGGCTCACCTGCTCCTCCACCTTAACCGCCGGTTCTGGCTTTCGCGTTACGGCCGGCGCCGGATCAACGACGAAGCCGTCCACCACCCGAACCGTCAACGGGTAGATTTCGGTGCGAGCCTCGATGCGCGGCAGTACCATCAAGGGAAATGCTGACCCAGGAGGCATGCGATATATATCTAGTTGCACCAGCCCCAGTGAGAACTGTGTGGCAGACTGTCTGGCCAGCATGTCAGCGATGTTGCGGACTGACTGCGACAGCCCGTCCCCGACGATCAGCCCAAGCATCCGGCCCCGACGGAGATTGCGGCTCACAGCCTCTACGAAGCGATCTTCTTCGAGATCGGCGGCTGCGCCACCGGCCAAAGAGTACAGCGATGCCGTCTCGGTATCGACCTCCCACGCCGACTTCATCCACCGGCGCGCCGCCATGATACCCCTTTCGAGGTCCTCGTATGCCTGAGCGAGCCGTCGCGGCTTGGTACGCCTCTGGGGTTGATCACTGGCCGAGCAACCGGGTTGGGCGAGGTGACCTGCCCGCTTTGTTGGAAACCTACCGGATGCTCGGAGCGACCGAGCATGTACTGGGTGCTACCGCCATGGCGATCAGGAAGGTGCGCGAGCCGATCTTCACCGTCTTTCCGCTGCTGGCGATGATCGCAGACAGGAAGACCATCATCGACATCCCGCCTCCTCCCATGGCGATGGTCGGCGATGTTCCACTATGTTGCCTGGATGGCTTTACCCGCATCGGCAACCCGATCACCACGTGGTCCGGCTTCTTGGGCTACCGCATCGGGGCCATCGTCACCGACGACCAGGTCACCGTCGTTGCCGCACCATCGAACAAGTCGCTGGCCAAGTTTGCGAGCAAGCTGGAACACCTAGCTCTCGCAGGCGCGACCGACGAGCAGGTTTACCGCGCCATAGTTGCCTGGGGTCGAAGCTGGGACTGGACTCTGGCGAACGAGCACGCCCGGTCTGATTTCGAGAATGCTGTGCTCGGAACCGTTTTCAACAGCGTGTCGGATCGGTTCGAAGCCGCACAGGAGGCGATTCATCAAGTTCTTGGCCCTGACACAGATGCACTAGACGAGTGCATCTGACAGAAAGGCAGCCCCGGTGGGCGGCTAATCGGCGCCTCTTATTTCCTGGAACGGGTGGCGCCCAAAGCATCCGTGGGATACGATCAGGCTGGTGGATGAGGGTACCTCGACCCTGGCGGCTTCACCACCCACGCCGCGATCCCAGCCGCCCGCATCGATTTGAACTCGCCGGCTTCGACCCTGGCGGCGACGTCCGGGTGATCCCGCTTGATCCGGGCGGCGATATAGTCGGCGCCACGCTCCTGCTTCGGTGACGTCAAAACAATGGTAGCGTCACTACCTTTGATTTCCGCCCTCTTGGCATTCGCATTTCCCTTCGGGCGCTGCAGCCGAGCCGATCAAGCGGGCGATCTCGGAGGTCGGAGCGGAAATCCGGGCGCGGCTGTCGTAGCCGGCCAGTGTCGTAGCCGGCCAGTTGACCCTCTCAGACGCATCGAGTAGCTTTTCCCCGCCGGTGCTGAGGGCTGCCGCTCTCCCCCGAGACTATCAACAGCCCACCCCTCCGTTCTAGGGGCAGCGCCGGCACCCTTTTGGGAATGATCCGAGCATGCCCGACAGCAATTTGATTCGCATCATCCGCCACGCCATCGCCGATGCCCGCGCCACCGGCCTTGATCATATTGGCCAAACACAGAAGGCCGTGGCAGCCGTCCTACAGGTCCGCCCGGACCTTACGGCCTCGGACGCGATGACATTGGTGGACCGAGTGCGCGAATGAAGTACCAGGACAGGGAATCGGAAATTGTCGGCGCCGCCGTCGCACTGGTTGAGCGGTTGGGCTTTCCGGCTGCAAGAGCCAGGGCAGACGAGATGATTGCCGAGTGGGTCATCTCGACCGCACCCGACGCTGCGGAGGGCCTGGAAGCCTGGAGCGCCATTCGGGCTTACGTCGATTCGCTTGAGGCGAGCGCGGCATAGCTTTCCCCACTGGCGATTGGGGCGCCGCAAGTCCATGTTCCCAGTCTCGCGCGCCAATACTAAGGTATGCTGAGACCGGCGTTGGATTGGCGAATGGCTCAAGCTTGCCCCAGGTGCGGACAACCGACCGTCAGGGTTTCAGACACTCATGGCGCCTTGTTCTGGTGTCGGGACGGGTGCGCAAGGGTGTGGCCAGATGGTCCGCGACCGGAACGGGGGCCAGTGGCGGACGGTGGCGCTGCGTCCCCACCTGGGGATATCGGGAGCGTATCAACCGGGGGCACTGTGCCCCCATGACAACCATCGACCTACTGCCAATCGTCCGCGTCATTCATCGTTCCGTCAGCGAGGCGGCCGCCCAGGGGTGCGACTATCTCGGTCAGACGCAACGGGCAGCGCTGGCCGTCCTACAACTCAGGGCCGACATTCCCGCGCATGAAGCGTTAATCCTTGTCCAAAAGGTGCGTCGTGGCGATAGCCCTTCCTGACGGCACGATTTCGACCAAAGCGAATGAGCTTGTGACCATCTATGGCTTCGTCGGCGCCAAGGAGAAGGCGCGGTACATGGTCATGGAATGGGCGGAGGACACGGGAGCCGACGCGGATTATGGGATGCTGGTGTGGGAGAGGGTCTGGGCCACCATCAGCATAATGCAGGCTCGGTTGATGTAGAGTGGAGCGACCACCTTGGAGAGCGTAACATTGGGCGATGGCGCTTGTATCGGCTTGACGGGCTTCGAGCACCAACGGGAGAACGTCCGCCGCGCCAGCAATCTACTCAAGGCGATGTGCAATGAGCACCGACTGCTGATCCTTTGTTATTTGACCCAAGGGGAGCAGCCCTCCGGTGTAATTGGACAGTTCTTGGGGGCATCGCAATCGGCTACGTCGCAGCATTTGTCCCGCCTTCGCCGGGATGGCCTAGTGCGAACCCGTCGCCAGTCGCAGACAATCTTCTACTCTTTGTGCGGCGAGGAGGCTGCGACGGTACTCAAAACACTGTACAGCCTGTATTGTGACGGCGACCAAGGCCGGGAGCTCTTGAACCCGCGTTAACGAATTCGGCGGCATAGTCGCCACATGAGAAAGAACGTCGCAGATCGAGCCGCAATCGTCAGCACTGCCATCGCCACCGGCCGTCAGGTCGGATGGAGTGACGAGGCGGTGGTGGGTTATGCGGTCACAGCCTTAATGAAATTCGATCCGTCGATTGGCGGCCAGTTCGCCACGGTGCTCGTTCGCGAGTCCCTTCAATCTGGTGGCGGCTCGGTCGCGCCCTAGCCGCTCAGCCCTCTGACGCCAGGGCGGGGGCCAACTGGCGCCGAGCCCAAACAAGCTTCGTGCTGGTGATGGAGCCGTCGCCTCTTCGAACCGTTCAAGTACTCCTCGATGGAATAGGATGGAGCTGACACTGTAGCCTCTCGCCAGATTACCACGTCATCGGCGCTAGACAGCCAGGTGAAGCCAACCGCTTCACGTCATCCTGGTCGTAAAATGCGCTGCCGTCACAAGGGCGCCCCAAAATCACACAGTCGCCGCTGGGACTGATCGACGGGCAGTCACGGTGCGCGATGCTCAGAAGGTGGCAAGCCATGCTGTTCGTCTGGGCGTCGTGCGGTGGCCTATCCCCAAGAACGTTGAGCGCGCCCGCGACGATCTTGCAATAACCTAGTCGGCCGTCCTTAAGCGTCGGCATTGCGCACCTCCCGCTCGGCCGCCCAACCGATGCAGATACTTTAGTATGGTTCTCGCGTCGTGGCAATGAGGATGTCCGCTCGCCCTTCGGACGTGCCGACGACGCTCTGTGCCAGCTTGAACGAGGGGGAGGCGGGCGAGAGGTTGGGAAAGGTTGGCGTGTCGTCCATCGCGGAAATATAAGCGGGGCAGCATGACCGACGCCATCGCTGTTTGGATCATCCCCAGGAAGGGGACTTCTGGGCGCCCAGAGGTCGTGAACGGTGCGGGCCATCATAGGTGCAATCAACTGCACTCAAACTGTCATTTCGGTCAGCGTGGGGATCGCATTGATCACCCAGATGGAAGCTGCGTCGGCAGCTTATTATTCGG
>Ga0316222_1005580_pt1 | contig 10688 bp, 8 predicted proteins | sample TBH18011metaG_FD_206008 | JGI IMG/M metagenome (GOLD analysis project Ga0316222, IMG submission 206008) | Freshwater microbial communities from Trout Bog Lake, Wisconsin, USA - TBH18011 | ecosystem: Environmental > Aquatic > Freshwater > Lake > Hypolimnion/Profundal zone | place: USA: Wisconsin... | reverse complement strand
CCACCGACGCAGAATTGCAGCGCGTGGTCGAGCTGCTTTAATTTTCCCGCTGGCTGAATTCGCGGATCATGGCGCGCCACCACGGCGCCAGTTTTTCCTCCGGCCGCACCCACGCCTGCTGGTGCAGCCACACCAGCACGCGCTGGTCGGCCATCACGGTGATGCGCTCGGACGGCTTGAGTTTGTCGGGCCCGCCGGCCAGCAGTTTCTCGCCCAGCTCGCGCGCCGCGTCCGTGCCCGCGCCGATGCGGGTGAAATGCTCGGCATAGACCGGGTTGAGCTCCTTTTCGCGCAGCAGCGTGACGTGGATGGCGTTCACATACGGGTCCAGCACGACGGCGGCCAGGCCGGCGTGCGGCCGGCAGCGGTTGTTTTCATATTCTTCCTCGGTCAATTCATGGATCGCCATGCGCGAACGCAGCGAGACCAGCTCCATCGGCGGCCGGGTTTCCTCCGGCGTCAGAAAAAGCCCGGCGCTTTTGGCGCGCGCGCCGAGGCTGCGGCGGCTGGTCAGCACGCTCAACGGCACGGAAAAAACCATGCCGGCCAGCACCGGCGTGAACCACCAGAACAAGCCCGGATCAAGTTTCCAAGTAAACCAACCCCACGCCACGCCGATAAGCGTGTGGCCCCAGTGCCGTTGCGCGGCGTAAAGCCAGTCGGTGCCGTCGGCGGAGCGTTTTTGCGTCGTCCAGCCGACGCTGATGCCGGCGATGTTCGTCACCACAAACCGCGTGTGCCAGAGCATCAGCAGCGGCGCGTGCAGCGTGGAAAAAATCGTTTCGCCGATGACGCCGCCGGTGGCGTTGAGTAGCCCGCCAAATTGTTTGCGGCGCGGCCAGTCGCGCGCCAGATCCACGAGCGACAGAAATTTCGGCAGCATGATGACGACCATGCAGATGACGAAAATTAAAAACGCGTGGGCTGTGCCGCTCCAGTTTTTCAGATAGGGATTGAAGGATTCCACCGGAATGTCCGAAAGCCCGGTGTATTTCTGATACCAGTAAATCCAGTTGAATGTGAGCATGAAGGCCAGCCAAAGCGGGCTGGCGACGTAGCCGAAAATTCCAAGGATCAAATGCATCCGACTCACGCCGCGCAGGCCTTTGGCGAATAGCACGAGGCTGTGTTGCAAATTGCCCTGACACCAGCGGCGTTCGCGCTGGGCGTTTTCAATGAGCGCCTGCGGGGCTTCTTCGTAGCTGCCTTCCAAATCGTAGGCGAGCCACACCGTCCAGTTTTCGCGGAGCATCAAAGCGGCTTCGACAAAATCGTGGGAAAGAATTTGTCCGCCGAACGGCTTGCGGCCCGGCAGTTGCGGCAAATCGCAGAACTGCATGAACGGCTCAGTGCGAATGATGGCGTTGTGGCCCCAATAATTTCCAAAATCCAGCGCCCAATAATTTAATCCCGCGATGAACACCGGCGCGTAAAGGCGGTTGGCAAATTGCTGGATGCGACCGAACAAACTTTCCGCGTTCACGAGTGCTGGCACGGTTTGAATCAGGCCGACGGTCGGATGCACCTCCATCAATTTCACCAAGTCCACCAGCGTTTCGCCGCGCATCACGCTGTCGGCATCGCAACAGACGAAGTAGCGGTAGCGCTTGCCCCAAGTGTTGAGGAAGTCGCGCACGTTGCCACTCTTGCGTTCCTCGTTGAACAGCCGGCGGCGATAATAAATTTTTCCCAGCGCGTCCAAGTCGCGCACGAGTTCCGACCAGCGCGCTTCTTCCTCGACCCAGCGGTCGGGATCGGTCGAGTCGCTCAAGATGAAAAAATCGAAACGGTCAAGCTGGCCGGTGCGTTCGAGCGATTCGTAGGTGGCGCGCAAACCTTCCAGCACGCGGACGGAATCCTCGTTGTAAATCGGAAAAATGATGGCGGTGCTAACGCCGTCAAGACTCTGCTCCTTGAACGGTTTCAGCCCGGTGATGCGCCGCTGCGTGCCGAAGATGCGGATAAAAAAACCATACACGCCGTGCATGCAGCCGATGGCCGTGAGCAAAAATAAAATGACGAACAATACCAGCAGCACCGTGCGCGACGCGCTCCAGCCGGTGCGCCAAAGCAAGTCGGCGAAGAGCATCGAAACCGCGCCGGTCAACAGCACCGCCGAGGAAAAAAACAAAAACAGCCGCCAACTGCGCCGGAGACGCGGCGCGGAAACAGCGGTGATGTGGGGCGCGTCAGGCATTTTATTTGAACCAGTCAATCAAATCGGACAGCCGGGTTTTCACCGACTCGAACCCGCCGTGCGTTAGCCAGAAAACTGCGATGAGCAGCAGCGCAAAGCCAATCCACGCCAGCGCCATGCGGACGTAAGGCAACCGGCTGAAATTAGTCAGCGTGGTGAGCGGCCCCAGATCCAACGGGCGCGGCGTCATTTTTGATAATTGAAAATCCGGGCCGGCGCGGAAGAAACTTTCGCGCATGGCTTCCACAAATTCCTGCGGCCACGGACCGGGGCGGAGAAACTGATCCTGCCATTTGCCCGGCATATCGGCGAGCAGCAGCGCCAGCCGGCCGCGCGTCGAGAGCGTGTGTTCGCTGCCGACGGGCGAAGTTTGCAGCACCGCCGCGAACCAGTCGGTGACGATGTGATCCATTTCCTCGGCGGCGATTTCTGTGGCGCTGCGGTTCAGCTCCGCCGGCGCGCGGCGCTGGGCGCGTTCGAGCACGCGCAAAACAATCTGGCCGAGCAGCGGCTTGTTGCGGATGCGCAGCGCGTGAAAGTAATTTTCCACCTTCACATACGCCGCGTTCCACTCGTCGAGCGAGCGCCCGGCGATTTCGCCGGAAACATCCGGCAGAATTTTCAGGGCGGGCTCCATTGATAAGTCCAGGTTTCGCCGACGACATTCGTGCCCTGCTGCAACGAGCAGCGCAAATCCACCGCGTCCTTGCTGCCAGCAAGCGGAATCATTTTCAAAATCACGCGCCAGGTGCCGGCGAAGGTATTGCGGAACACCGAGCAATCCACGATGCGCGCGCCGCCGCTGCAATTCGCGATGGCTGTCGGCGGTTTGTTTTCGGGAATCGCATCCAGCGCCGGCCCGTCAAAATCAATCACGAACTGCCGCCCGCCGAATTGCGTGTCCGGCCCGATGCGCGTCGAAACAATGCGGTTTTCTGAGCGCTTCGTGTCCGCGTCGCCGCTTTCCCAATGCAGCGTGTAGCCGAAGCGGAACGGCGTGAGCGGCGCGGGTTTGTTTTTCGGATCCCAAAAAGCAACAATGTTATCAAGGCCTTCGTAGCTGGTGCTCAATTCCACGAGGTGCAAATCGCCGTCACCCCAGTTGCCATCCGGTTCCACCCAGACGCTCGGCACCTGATGATAGGCATTAAACATATCCTGATACGCGGAAAAATTTCTTTCCCGTTGCAGCAGGCCAAAGCCCTTGATATTCGGCGCGGAAAAAACCTGATGCCGTGTCGCCGGCGGATTGTCGAGCGGTCGCCAGAAAATTTCGCCGTTGCCCATGTGGACGAGCAGACCGTCACTGTCGTGAACCTCCGTGCGATAGTCGTCAAACTTGCGTTCCGTGTCCTTGCCGAACCAGAACATACTCGTCAGCGGCGCGAGGCCAATCGTCTTGGACGGCTTCCGGTTTTTGTCCACGGCGATGACGTTGTTGGTTTCGCGGAAAAATAAAACTGCCCGGATGCTCGCGGTGGTCGTCTCGCCGGGGCGGATGAAAAATTCATACGCGCCGGCGCAGCTCACGCTGTCGAGAATCGCGTAAAGCCGCAGTTCGTTGTCGCCGTTGCTCGGCTTGCCCAGCCACCAGTCGGTGAAGATCGGAAATTCCTCGCCGCGATCGCCCTCGCCAGAATCCAGCGCGAGGCCGCGCGCGGATTCGCCGTAGCGCAGGTTTTTGCCGAGCAGCCGGAAATAGCTCGCACCGAGAAATGCGCCGAGTTCGTCCAGTTGCCCCGGCTGGTTCAGCGGATACAAAACACGGAAGCCCGCGTAGCCAGTCTTCGTCGGAATCTGATTGGCGATGTCCAGTTTGCCGTAATCAAAAAAATCCTGCACGAAGCGGATGGGCTGCGTATGCGTCAGCGTGAATTCATTGACGTGAACCGGCTCTTGGTAAAGATAGCCGGGATGAAAAAATTCCACGCGGAAAGGCAGTTGATCCGCCGACCACAACGCGCGGTCGCGGCGGAAACGGATTTCGCGGTATTTGTCGTAGTCGAGATTGTCCTGCCGCAGCACTTTCGGCAAATCGGCACGGGGCGAGTGGAACGGCGACTTGGCGCGGTCGAGGGCGCGTTGCGCGACGTAATCCAGATTCACCTCGGCGGATTCCGCCGCGCGACCAATCGCGGCGGTCAGCAAACTTCCGAGGATGAGCAGCAGGCCACAGGGTCGAAACATCTTGGAATAAGGAATAACCAAAACGCCTGAATTTGCAAGCCCGGCGCGGCCAATGGCGGAACGGCGGCGGATAAATTGTCAATCCAAAGTTTGCCGGTAGCGCTTGATGCCGATGGCCAGCACTACCACCACAAACAGCGCAATCGGCCATAAGTCCGGCGCACATTCGGCGAGTCCATTGCCCTTGAGCAAAATGCCGCGCACGATGCGGAGAAAATGCGTGAGCGGCAGACATTCGCCAATGGCCTGCGCCCAGCTGGGCATCCCGCGAAACGGAAACATATAGCCGGACAGCAGCAACGACGGCAGGAAAAAGAAAAACGCCATCTGCACCGCCTGCAACTGATTTTTGGCGATGGTGGAAAAGGTGATGCCTACCGCGAGGTTCGCCACGATAAACAACAAGGCCAGCACCACCAGCAACTGCACGCTGCCGATGAACGGCACGTTGAACAGAAATTTCGCCGCCAGCAACACCAACGACATCTGCACATAGCCGACCATGATGTAAGGCACGATTTTCCCCACGATGACCTCGCCCGGATGCACCGGCGTGGAAAGGAGATTTTCCATCGTGCCGCGTTCGCGTTCACGCGTGATGGCGAGGCCGGTGATGATGATCATGGTCATCGTCAGCATCACGCCGATGAGGCCGGGCACGATGTTATACTGGCTGATGCTTTCGGGATTGTAATGCTGGTGCGTGACGAGGTTGAACGGCGGCGCGGACGCGCGCAGTTTGGTAAGCGGCCCGGTCAAATCGCGATTCACCACGGAGGTCGCAAGCTGGTTCACCGCCGCCTGCGCGAAACCGACGGCGGACGGATCGGTGGCGTCGGCTTCGAGGAGCAATTCCGGTTTTTCGCCGCGCAAAAGTTTGCGCGAAAAATCCACCGGCACGGTCACAGCGAATTGCACGGTTCCCTCGGCGAGCCAGTTCTGGATTTCCGCCGCGCTGTGCGCCTCGCGCGTGAGGTCGAAATAGCTGCTGTTGCGCAACGCCCAAAAAATTGTGCGCGAGAACGGACTGTTGTCCGCCGCATAAACCGCCGTGGGCAGATGCTTCGGATTGGAGTTGATGGCGTAGCCGAAAAGGATGAGTTGCACCATCGGGATGCCGACCATCATGCCGAACGTCAGCCGGTCGCGTCGCATCTGGATGAATTCCTTCAGCACGACCGCCCAAAGCCGCCGCCAGTTGAACGCGTAACGGCTCATGAAAAATTATCCTTCGCGGTTTCCATCAGGCTGATGAACACGTCCTCCAAACCTGATTCAGTTTTCGTCCAGCGCTGCGCCTCGGTCATAAACGGCGCGACGGACGCGCGCAATTTTTCCGCGTCGCGGCCGCTGACGTGCAACGTGGTGCCAAAGGCGACGACCTGCTCCACACCGGGCAGACCACGGATTTTGTCTGCGAGCGCCGGCAGATTTTCGCCCGCCACTTCCCAAGTCGTCAGCCCGGCGGTTTTCACCACTTCAGCCACGGTGCCGTGCGCGAGCAGATTGCCGTAAGCGATGTAGCCAAGCCGATGGCAGCGCGCCGCCTCGTCCATATAATGCGTGGTAATGAGAAACGTCAATCCTTCCGCCGCCAGCTTGTGGATTTCCTCCCAAAAATCGCGCCGCGCCTTCGGGTCCACGCCGGCGGTCGGCTCGTCGAGCAACAGCAGTTGTGGCTCGTGAATCAAACACGCGGCGAGCGCGAGGCGCTGTTTCCAGCCTCCGGACAAGGTGCCGGCGAGCTGTTTGCGCCGCTCGACCATGCCGAGGCGTTCCAAACTTTTTTCCACGGCAGCCGGACGCTGCGGCAATTCGTAAAGCCGCGCGATGAAATCCAGATTTTCTTCGATGGTCAAATCTTCGTAGAAGGAAAATTTCTGCGTCATGTAGCCGACGCGCTTTTTGATCTCGGCGGATTCGCGGCGAAAATCGTAACCGAGGCAGTTGCCGCTGCCGGCGTCGGGCTGGAGCAAACCGCAAAGCATTCGCAAAAAAGTGGTTTTGCCGCTGCCGTTCGGGCCGAGGAAGCCGTAGATTTCGCCGGGCCGCACCTGCATGGCGATGTCGTTGACGACGATGCGTGTGCCGAATTTCTTCGTCACACCGCGCACGTCAATGGCGAAAGTTTCCATGGTCAGACGCCGCGCTGTTCCGGCGGCCAGATGATTTTGTGCTGCTGGATTTGAAACCGCACCGGCAGCGCGTCGGCGATGATTTTTTCGGCAAGCTCCTTCCGCGAAATCGGCGTGTGGCCGGCGGGAACTTTTTTAAGAGCTTTGTTTTGCTGCGCCGGCGGAAGCGGATGCACCCACGAAAAAAGTAGCGGGCATTTCACCACCAAATCGTGCGTGGTGATTTGCGATTTCGCCCACTCGTAATCTTCGCGCGTGCCGATGACGAACTTAATTTCGTCCGTGGCTTTCAGGTGCGCGAGGTTGGAAAAGAGATTCCGTTCCACCTCGCCGCTGGACGGACATTTCAAATCCATGATGCGGTGAACCCTTGAATCTATTGGCGAAATGTCGTGTGCGCCGCTCGTTTCAATCAGCACGGTAAAGTCGGCATCGCAAAGTTGCTGCATCAGCGGCAGGGAATTTTTCTGGAGCAACGGCTCGCCACCCGTTAGTTCCACTAACGGGAGTTTTGAGTTTTTAATTTTTAGTTCTGAGTTGAAAAATGGTTTCGCCAATTCGCGCACTTTTTCCAAAATCTCCGCGAGCGTTTGTTTTTTGCCTTCGGTGAAGGCGTAGGCGGTGTCGCAATACGAGCAGCGCAGGTCGCAGGCAGTGAGTCGGATGAAGACGCACGGCAGCCCGGCGAAGGTGCTTTCACCTTGCAGGCTCAAATAGATTTCGTTGACGACAAGCGCGCCGGTCATGCCGGCAGTTTAGCTGACTGCATGGAAAATTGAAATGCGCTTTGCGCGCTGCGGGTTGGCTTTTTCCGCCGGGATGGATTATTTTTCCTCAAACCTGTCCAGAAGCTTTGATGAACCGATTCATTTGCCATGCTGTTGTCTTCGCCACGCTGCTGGCAGCCTGCCTGTCGGCGCGGGCGCAGACTCTTGACCAGACCGGCGTGACCCTGCTCCGCGCGCTGACGACAAACGTGGACGGCTCCGGCATCCGCGTCGCGCAACCGGAGGCGAGCGCGCCCGCCTTTGAGGTCAATCCGGCGGCGGTTGGACAGCCGACGAACCGGTTCACTTACGCTTCGGCGGCAGGAGCGGACACGAATTATCCCAACAGCGTCGGCATCAAATCAGACCATGCAGATGACGTGGGCAATGCTTTTTACGGCATCGCCAACGGCGTGGCAACGAACGTGGCGCACATAGACAATTACGACGCATGGTTTTTCATCACCAACTATGTTTACAATCTCGCGCCCATGCCCATCGCCTCAATCGTGAACCAGAGCTTCACCTACGGCGCGCTATCCGTGGGCGACCAGCAAGCGGTGGATTCAGTTTTTGACGATTATTCCATAAGCAACAAAACACTTTTCGTCTCGGCCGCCTGCAACAGCAACATCAGCCTGACCGTTTGCGCGCCGGGAACATCGTATAATTGCATCAGCGTCGCCGCCTTCGCCGTGGCGGCCAATTCCAGCATCGGCCCGACGATTGACAATGGCCGGTGCAAGCCGGACATCACCGCGCCCGCTGGCGCGACCAGTTTTTCCACGCCGCAAGTTTCCGGCACGGCGGCGGTGCTAATGCAGTCGGCACTGCGCGGCGACGGCGGGGGCGACACCAATGCCGCTTTTGATATGCGGACGATAAAAGCCCTGCTGCTCAACGGCGCGGTGAAGCCGACGGACTGGACGAATTCCAATTCCTCACCGCTCGACGCGCGCTACGGCGCGGGCGTGCTGAATGTTTTCAATTCCTACGAACAGCTTGCCGGTGGAAAAAATAATTCCAGCGCGACAAATCTAATTCCCATCGGCGCAGCGCATCTGCCGATTGCCGCCACGAATTTTATTTCCGCGATGAGTGGCTGGGATTTTGAAGCCCTTTCTAGCACGGCGACGAACGATGCGGTGAACCATTATTTCTTCAATGCCACCAATGGTTTTGTCACGGTCACACTCACCTGGAACCGGCAGCTTGGCGCGACCAACATCAACGACTTGGACTTGTTTTTGTTCAACGCCGCGAACAGCAACCTCGTCGCGTGCAGCACCAGCCGCGTGGACAATGTGGAACACATATTTTTACCGAAGCTCGTCGCGGGCATTTATGATTTGCAGGTGTTGAAAAATGGCGGAACAAATGTCGTGAGCGACAACGAGACTTACGCGCTGGCGTTTGAATTTGCGCCGACAAAACTATATCTCTCGCGCACAGGCACGAACGCCGTTTTGACATGGCCGGCTTATCCGGCGGGCTTTTGCGTGGAAGCAACGACGAATCTGACGACTCCGACTTGGAGCTCAAATGTTTTTCCTACCACACTCACGGGCAGCACGAACATTTTGACGCTGCCGGCAACGAACGCGGCGCAGTTTTTCCGTCTGCGCCAACCGAGTTTTTGAACTGATTGAGCGCAAAATATTTTCCAATGCGATAGCTGTCGGCAATCGCCGCAGTAATAAAGTTTTTCCCAATTTCAACCGCGTGCGGCAAGTCGTGGTCAAGCGCCAGCGCGGCGCAAATCGCGGCCGAATAAGTGCAGCCGGTGCCGTGCGTGGAAACGCCCTTCACAAACGGCGCGGACAGCAGCAGCTCGTTTTTACCATCGTAAAAAACATCAATCGCCATGCGGGAATTTTTTAGGTGTCCGCCCTTCACCAAAACCGCGCAGCCGTAGCGCGAATGAATTTTCCGCACGACGGCGCGCAAGTCTTCCGGCGACGAAATTTTCTGTTCCGCGAGAATCTCCGCCTCGTCCAAATTCGGCGTGACAAGCGCGGCCAACGGCAGCAGTTTTTCGCGCAAAACTTTTTCCGCCGCCGGTTGCAGCAGCCGCGCGCCGCTGGTGGAAACCATCACTGGATCCACCACTAATTTCCAATTCCCAATTTCCAATTTCCAATTTTGAAAAAACTTTGCGACGACCAAAATGTTTTCCGCCGAAAATAACATTCCGGTTTTCACCGCCGCCGGATTTAATTCTTCAAACACGGCTTCGATTTGCTGGCGCAACATTTTGGGTGAGCACGGTTCGACGGCCAGAACGCGTTTAGGATTTTGCGCGGTGAGGCACGCGATGGCGCAAGTGCCGTGGACGCCGAGCGCGGCGAAAGTTTTCAGGTCAGCTTGAATGCCCGCGCCGCCGCCGCTGTCGGAACCGGCGATGGTTAGCGCGACTGGTAAAAATTTTCTCATAATCCTAATCTTAATCGTAATCCCAAACGACGGGGCGATTAAGATTATGATTATGATTAAGATTACGAGCAGTTGAAACAACTTTGAACTTTGAACTCTGAACCGTGAACTTATATTGAGCGCATGGACAAAGACAAAGTTGCGGAAATTTTGGTGGAAATTGGGACGCTGCTGGAATTGAAGGGCGAAAATCCGTTCAAGACGCGCGCGTATGCGAACGGCGCGCGGACAATTGAGGGTTTGAATGAACCGCTGGCGACAATTGTTGCGGAAAAACGGCTGGGCGAAATCAAGGGCATTGGCGCGGCGCTGGAACAAAAAATCACGGAGCTGGTGGAGACGGGGAAATTAAAATACTACAATGAACTCAAGGCTTCCATCGCGCCGGGCTTGATCGAGATGCTGGAAATTTCCGGGCTTGGGCCGAAGAAAATTCAGGCGATGCACAAGCAGCTTGGCATTGATTCTATTGAGAAACTTGAAGCTGCGTGCAAAGCTGGAAAAGTGGCGGAACTGGACGGCTTCGGCGAAAAAACACAGGCGAATATTTTGGAAGGCATCGCGCGCAAGCGCACTTACGCGAGCAAGCATTTGTTGAGCGACGCATGGCTGGCGGCGGAGCCGTTGCTGGAAGATTTGCGGTCGCATCCCGACGTGATCCGCTGCGGCACGGCGGGCAGTTTGCGGCGGTTCAAGGAAATTATTGGCGACATTGATTTGCTGGCGTCGTCAAAAAATGCGGCGGACGTGATTGAGTTTTTCGTGTCACAGCCGGGCATTGTGAAAATTCTGGCGCGCGGCGAAACGAAGGCGAGCGTGATTTTGGAAGGTGGCATCCAGTGCGATTTGCGCGTGGTGAGCGATGCGGAATTTCCGTTTGCGCTGGCGTATTTTACGGGCAGCAAGGAACACAATATCGTCATGCGGCAGCTGGCAATTGCGCGCAGGCTGCGGCTGAATGAATATGGT
>Ga0316222_1005571_pt1 | contig 10696 bp, 12 predicted proteins | sample TBH18011metaG_FD_206008 | JGI IMG/M metagenome (GOLD analysis project Ga0316222, IMG submission 206008) | Freshwater microbial communities from Trout Bog Lake, Wisconsin, USA - TBH18011 | ecosystem: Environmental > Aquatic > Freshwater > Lake > Hypolimnion/Profundal zone | place: USA: Wisconsin... | reverse complement strand
ACACCAAAGGTATCGCGAAACAAGCTGTTCAGCCGCCGCTGTGATAACCCAACCTGACCAGCCATCGTCTCGACCGAGGGTGGGTTGGCGAGATCGGACAACAAGAGGTCACGGACGGCCATCGCCTTGCGTCGGTCAATGCCAAGATCCCGCTGCTCGTTCTCATCGACGCCGACAAGATCGCCCAACACCTCGGCCAGCATGTCGCAGACCCGGCCTTGCCGATAAAGAGCGGCCATCCCGTCAGTGTAGGGATTGCCGCGATATTCACTGGCCGCACGGCGCATAGCAGCAGACAGCCGGGGGGTGGCAGCGAAACGCCCCACGCTGCCGTCGAGAAATCGCTTAACCGGCCCCGGAACGCGGCTTCCCTCCAACATACCCCGCAACCGCTCGGAAGAAAGAATGATGACCAGATTGTCCGTCAGTGCTTCTGGGCGGTGGTGAACCTGACAACCGGAAGTATCCAAGAGGCTGACGCTGTATCTCTCCGGGGACTCCTCCAGCAGATCGGAGTTCATGGAATGTTGAAGCGCCGAGCTTCCTGTCATTGCCAGTCGCAACACCAGAATCGGTCCGTCCACCAGCACCCTGGAATTGATCGTCACCGGAGTGAAGAACTGCCCACGGACATCAAAGACGCCGGATTGATTGCCAATCGACTGGTAATCGACGTTGAGCGCCGCCACGTCGTCTGGCAACGGCACGGGACCGAGAGATACGTCTGTCGTGCGCATGCCATTCGGCAGCTGCCACGAGGCCTCCAGGGGGAACGCCAACTCGGGAACCTGTGGCAATGCAGGGTCGTTAGCCATATTTTTTTGCCATTCTCCATCAATGCAGGACACCATCCTTGACGAGAAATTACGCAAAAAGCAAGCATTGGAGATAAATTGCCCAACGTTTTAGCAGCCCCAAGTGGGGCGGGCCTCGGCAAAAGTATGCGCGGGTGCGCAATGATGACGGTTTCGAGTTTTTTGCTGAGGATAAGAGCTAAATCTGGTGCAGCAACAGCCAATTCCAGAATATTTCAGATCAGTCCCTCTTCTCTGGCGTGAGAATTGGATAGGCCAAGCTGGCGCGGGCTATATGCAGATTCGGTTCCATACATTCATGGAGAAGGCGCAGAATCACCACTTGCAAGGAGCCATCAGACAACTGCTCAACCGCATAATACAGCGTATGTGCCGCCGCTCCACGCCTATCTGCCGCACGTTCCAAATAGAACGCCCGCAACCCAGGTATGACGTTTCCCCGGTCCCATGAACTTACACCCCTAAGCGGAGTGCATCTCGCATTACTTCACTCTGCGTCTGGTATCCTCCTGTCTCCACTTGGTGTTCAACAAATGCAGCAAGATTGTCGGGAAGACTGATGTTCATTGTGGGCATATGAAACCTCTTTGAGACTCTGAGATATGGCGTGCTTGTCATAATTTGACAAGGATAGGCGCTTCCCGCCAAATTTCCCACGCTTTCCCTATGGCGCAGTTATCTTCTCACTTGGTTGCGGGTCATCCCATTTTTCTGCAATCACAGCCCAACGGTCGATCCACGTCTGAAACTCAGGCTCGTCAATCCGGATCTGAAAGGTGTAAAGCTGATCGACGATGTCCTTCATCAATTCACACATCTGGCCGTCGTCAATGTGTGAAGCCTCAGCCCAAGGAATTTTTCGCCCTTCCGCATCCATGACGACCACGTCGGAATAGTCCCCGGCCTTGGTGACCGGGACCACGCCAGCATGGAGATTCTCCAATTTGGTGTTCCGGACGCACATCATGGCCATGACCTTGGCCAACTTGGCGGCGATCCGTTTTTCGTCAGCTCTTTTCATGGGCGAATGGTATCAGCGAGACCACCGGTGGTCCACGGGATTGCACATCACCTGTGTCGGGATACTGACGCCATTAGATGACTCGTTTTTTTTGCGGGAGATGTCCAAGGAACGGTTTCACTCGTTCAGCAGCGAATGGGTTGAACCCATTTTATGTTCGTTCTAGGCTTTTCGACATGTTGATGGTGATTGAGGCGGGAAGATGTTGATTGAGGGGCTGGACCGGGTGCAATTGGCCTTAAAGGAAGCGGCGGATCATATCAAGCGATTGCTGTAACCGATCATTGCTGCCAATCCTAGCGTGGTTGATAGCAAGGAATTTTACTGGGGGCGCGATCAACGCTCCATCGGGATCAATGCCGCCCGGAAAGAAATCTTGATCGCCTTACGCGATGGTGATCTTCACGCTACTGGACGGCTTTCCGTTGAACGTCAACCCCCGTGGTCGGATGACACTAAATGGCAGCTGCACTCCGGCCACCATAGCAGCATCACGGTCGAACAATGGCGAGGAGGTAAGATGGACTGGCAAATCGGGACATTGACCGGTGCCGAAACACAATTTATCGACATCCGTGTCCCGCGTTTCGTGGTGATGGCCATCTGGCCAGAACCGAAAGCCGATCCGTTGCCAACAGCGCCAAGTCTTTATAGGACGCCCTATCTCGACCTGCTTGAGCGGGCGATCACCGAATGGCGAATCACTGAGGACCACCAGCCGAAGAAAGACAATCTTCTGGACTGGTTTATGGAACAGACGGTAGAGGGCGAGAAGCTGTCGGAGAATTTGGCCAGCGCGATGGCAACGCTGGTGCGAATGCCGGCATCGCAACGGGGCGGGGCCAAGCGTATAGGCGCGGCCTTGATCGCAGGTGATCCGCTGATCTCCATCGATAACTGTGAAGCTGGATTGGGTGGCGAGTTACTGTGCCAAGCTCTTACCCAGCCTATGCTTAAGGTCCGCCTACTCGGTAAATCGATCAATATCGAAGTACCCTCTTCGGCAACCATGTTCGCCACCGGCAACAATCTGACCATGGTTGGCGATATGACCCGTCGCGCACTTCGTTGCACCCTGGATGCCGGTGTCGAGCGCCCCGAACTGCGTGCGTTCGATCGTGATCCGCTGGCAATACTCGCCGCCAATCGGGGAGACCATCTGGCCGCGGTTTTAACCATCCTGCGCGCGCATCATCTTGCCGGACGGCCTCAACAGAGTACGCCGCTCGGCTCCTTCACTGAATGGTCGGGGTGGGTTCGCGATTCCTTGATCTGGCTGGGCGAAGCCGATCCTTGCACCACTATGGAGCAAATTCGATGTGCCGACCCTAAGCTCGAATCTCTGACCACCGTTATTGAACAATGGCACACTTATCTCGGCACCCGCCGTGTCTCGGTCAAGGATGTAATCGATGTCGCCACCGATCAGCATTCCAGCTTCCATGGCCGGGCGGAATTCATTAACCCCGACTTCCGCGAATCCCTGCTGGCGGTGGCAGGTGATGGCGGTGCCATCAGCGGGCGGCGACTTGGCAAATGGCTGGCAGCTAACCAGGGCCGTATCGTTCACGGTATGCGACTCGTGGCCGACGGCATGGTGTCTGGGATCGCAAGATGGCGATTGGTGGAGCAGGATGCCAAATCTATTGAGGGGGTCTCGGCCGTTTCTAACATTCGCCCGTTCCCCCATCATGTAGGCTAATGGTAAAAGTGATTTTGGCGGGCACGCCAGCATTCAAAGCTCGTCATAATGACCGTCATAGAAGTCACAGATTGCTTTAATGATTGGCATCGCGGTCATTGCATTGATTTTTAACGTCATCAATGGTATTGACTGATATAGCGGTCTGGAAATAATTTCATGACCGCCATATTAGGCATTGAGGTACCCATGACGGAGCATCCCCGTACCTATTCCCGCCTTACGCGCGAAGCGCTGACCATGATGGGTGGGCTTATTCGGCTCGCGCGCAAACAGCGTAAGATGTCAGAGGCCGACCTGTCGGCCCGCGTCGGCATCGCGCGCAGCACGCTACAGCTCATCGAGAAGGGGCACCCCAAGGTGGAAATCGGGCTGGTCTTCGAGGCCGCGACACTTGTGGGCGTACCGCTTTTCGTTGACGAACCATCGAGGCTCGCTCCCGAGATTTCGCGAGTCAACGACAAGCTGGCGCTCCTTCCGCATTCGGTTCGACGTCCGCGTTTGGAGGTCAAAGATGACTTCTGATCGCCCCCAGCCTACTATCACGCCGGCCACAGAAGCCTTTGTTTGGATCTGGCTCCCAAATGCGCTTAAGCCCGTCATCGCCGGGCGGATCGAGTTGGATGGTGGCCTTTATGTATTCAACTATGGCCGCTCCTACTTGGAACGAGCAGATGCCATACCGATCTATGCGCCGGAGTTGCCGCTTCAGCGCGGCAGAATCATGCCAGAAGCCCCGCTGGATATGGCCGGATGCCTGAAAGACGGCGCCCCGGACGCATGGGGACGACGGGTTATCATCAATCGCCTGAGCGGACTTCGCGGCAAGGCGGCGGACAATATCGACTTCGATGAACTGACCTTCATGCTCCATTCTGGTTCCGATCGCATTGGCGCGTTGGATTTCCAGACATCAGCCGATCACTATCAACCGCGTGAGCAGAAGAACGCGACGATCGAGGAGCTGCAGGAAGCGGCCGAGCGAGTTGAGCGGGGAGAACCCATTCCACAGTCCCTTGATAAGGCGCTGTTCCACGCGAGTTCCATCGGCGGCGCACGTCCCAAGGCTTTGATCCAGGATGAACAGGTCAAATTTATCGCAAAATTCTCGGCGGCCAACGACACCATGGCAGTGGTGAAGGCCGAATTCGTTGCAATGCGCCTCGCGGAAGAAGTGGGATTGAACGTAGCACCTGTTCAACTTGCGACGGCAAACGGAAAAGACGTCCTTCTGGTTCGCCGCTTCGATCGCGAATGGAACGGTACCGCCTGGACCCGTCGTGCAATGGTTTCGGCCCTAACGATGTTCGGGTTGGGAGAAATGCAGGCCCGCTATGCCAGCTATGTCGACCTCGCCGAGATGGTGCGTGCGCGATTTACCGATCCGCAATCGTCGTTGCGTGAACTGTTCGGGCGAATGGTCTTCAACGTGCTCTCGGGCAATACGGACGACCATGCCCGCAATCATGCCGCCTTCTGGGATGGAAACAACCTCACGCTCACGAAGGCCTACGACATATGCCCGCAGCCACGAGGCGGGCGGGAGGCCAATCAGGCCATGCTAGTGAATGGCGAGGACAAGCGTAGCCTTCTGGAAAACTGCCGTCTTTCAGCGTCGAATTTTTTGCTGAGCGACCGCGATGCCCGAGATCTGATCAACGACCAGATGGTCAAAATCGTCCGACTGTGGGGCGACATCTGCGACGAAGCCAAACTCAGCAAGGTTGATCGCGGATATTTGTGGCGCCGCCAGTTCCTCAATGACTATGCTTTCGAAGGCTATGTCGATGGAGCACCGAATCTTTGATGGGGGTTTGGTCGGTACCAATTGAAAGCCCCAGCATTCCAGCAGATCCGCTTGCAGTTGAGTGCGCGCCCAAGGAAAAAAGTCGGAGATGTGACGCCCTGTTTAGTGGGTTTGGTGTCTTTGGTGGGGCTGTTTCAGCACGCCTCTATAAACTGTCAAACATAATTTCTTTTTTCTCAGTGTGAATGAATGCGTCTTTCTCAAAGAAAAAATTCTCTCTGAGAGTTTCCTGCGGGGTATGGGCAAAAACCCACTTGATGTGGTCCGAAAAAACTGGACCGCTTTGAGTTAGAGTTTCCGGATCGGATTTCCTGGCTGGGAAGGAAGATTAGGAAATGAAAGCACCGAAGTTCACGGACGCGCAAAAGTCGTTCATCCTGAAACAGGCGGCTGAAGGAATGCCGGTGGCAGAAGTCTGTCGCAAAGCAGGGATCAGCCAGGCGACGTATTTCAACTGGAAGAAAAAATATGACGGCCTACTGCCAACCGAGATACGGCGGCTTCGCCAGTTGGAAGATGAGAACGGCAAGCTAAAACAAATCGTCGCGGATCTAACGCTCGACAAGGAAATGCTTCAGGACGTTATCAAGCGAAAGCTCTGAAGCCTGTTCTTAAGCGCAAGCTGGTTGACGGGATTTGTGTCGATTGGGAGGTTTCGATCAGGAGAGCCTGCCAAGTTCTGGCGGTGGACCGATCAACCTATCATTACAAATCGCAACGCCAGGAACAGGCTGGGCTTCGGCAACGGATCAAAGAGATTGCGGAAACACGGGTGCGATATGGCTACCGACGCGTTCACGTTCTTTTGCGTCGGGAAGGGGGGGCTGCGGGGAAAACTGTTGAAGCGCAGCCGCATCGAACTCTTGGATGCTCTGCTGAAGCTGCGTCAGGCCTGCTGCGATTCACGCTTGGTCAAAACCGCTTGCGGCAAAGCTGGAACCGAGTCGGCCAAGCTGACTCGCCTGATGGAGATGATCCCGGAGCTGATCGAGGAAGGGTGGCGTATCCTGCTGTTCTCGCAATTCACCTCGATGCTGGCGCTGATCGAAGCGGACCAGCACGCTGCAAAAATCCATTGCGTCCTCTTGACCGGAGACACCAAGGACCGCGCCACGCCGGTGCGCCGCTTCCAGGCGGGCGAGGTGCCGTTGTTCCTAATCAGCCTTAAGGCCGGCGGCACCGGCCTCAACCTGACCGCCGCAGACACCGTCATCAATTATGATCCTTGGTGGAATCCGGCCATCGAGGCCCAAGCCACCGACCGGGCGCATCGCATCGGCCAGGATAAGCCGGTTTTCGTCTACAAGCTGGTGGCGGGAGACACCATCGAGGTCAAAATGGCCGAACTGAAAGCCCGCAAACAGGCTCTTGCCGATGGCCACCATGACCGGGATTTCGGTAAGCCCAAGTTTGCGGGCTGCCAGTACCCGGCCATGTCCGGCAATCAGCATGCCGGTTTCGTCCACCAGTACCGGCGTGGTCCATCCCCATTCTTTGATCGAAGCGGCGATCTGGGCCACTTGCTCATCGCTGTGCGTCCGGGCATTGCGGGCATAGGGCACCAACGCCTCAACGGCCCGCCGTTCCACATTGTCGGCAGGCCAAGCGCCTGTGTCTGGCTTGCTATCCATTGTCTAAGTCACTGTTATTGATGTTGAAAGGAGGATATGAGGCCGCGTTCTGACCCCCTGTTTGAAAAGTGCGACTCTGCACACGAAGGCCCTGGCCGGTAACAGGGGGTAATTGCGCGAAAAATTACGACCCCCATCCCCCCTAGCGGTTGTCGTCGGTCCATCCTTGCCGGGCTGGGCCTAGCGTCGCTTCGGGTCCAAGGGCCAGCCGTCCGCATCCGTACCAATGATCTTGAACTGACCACCGGAGCGGCGGGTGCCGTCAGCGCCTTCCTTGACCTGATTGTCGTGGCGGCGGCACAGCGACCGCAGATCGCGGGGGTCTAACGAGCGCGGCTTGTCTGGGTTGCAATGGTCCACCACCACAGCAGCGGCATGGCAGCCGGGTACTGTACAGCGGTGGCCATCCAGTTGCAGCCGCGATGCACGAGCCTTCCGCCACGCACTGCTCTGGTAGAACGGGTCGTTCGGCATGGGCGTGACAGTGTGTTGGGTTGGCGGCAAGGCGCTGCGGATGAGGTCGAGGTAACAGCGTTACATCCCACAGGGAGTGCGGTTACATCGTTACCGACCTTAAATGCAAAACGCCTCGGCGGTTAGGCCAAGGCGTAGTGATGCAAGTTGCTATATTCCTTATGACAGAGTGCGGTGGGGTTTGTCAATGCCCTTGGTACGGCGTGATCAAAGGTGTTGCCTGAGTGTCCACGTTTGGATACACTTGGCTATGTTTACGATCTTAATGCACGAGGCTTTTGCCGACTGGCTTTCCAGTTTGAAAGACCGCATTGCGAAGGCGAGGATCGCTGCCCGCATACGTTCGGCCAAGGAAGGCAATCTGGGTGATTGCAAGCCGGTTGGTGATGGCGTTAGCGAAATGCGGATCAATACGGGTCCGGGCTACCGGGTGTATTTTGTGCGCCGTGGCGAAAAGGTTTATCTGCTTCTGTGTGGTGGCGACAAAGCCAGCCAAGACCGGGACATAAAACGAGCGAAAGCTCTGCTGGAGGATTTGGATCATGGCGAAAATCACTGAGTTCGATGCTGCCGAGTTTCTGGACAGCGAAGAGACCATCGTGGAATACCTCACCGCCTGCCAAGAAGACCCAAACCCGAACGTGTTTCTGGGGGCGCTCATGGATGTGGCCAAAGCGAAGGGTATGTCCAAAGTGGCAAAGGATGCTGGGTTGGGCCGCGCCGGTCTGTACAAGGCGCTGTCTCCTGGGTCCCACCCTCGGTATGAAACTGTCAGCAAAATTATGCAGGCACTTGGGGTGAAGTTGACCGTCACCCATACTCAGCCTGCGGCGTAGATTGTGCCGTATGTGTTTTGCAGGATGAATTCCCTCAGCCACCACAGCACTTGGCCTATAGTGGCTGCTTCGCGCCCATCTTGGCCTTAAAGCTTTTTGAATGTCGCTCCTGATAGCAGTCGTTCAGATTAATTGGCTCACATCGCAGGCTGCTGCGATCGGGCGGGAGTTTGTTGCCATGCGCAATGGCTTTCTCGAACGGCAGTATTTGGTGGCGGCACTTATGTTGCTGTTGCCATATTTCCTCAATATAAATATGCCAGATGGCGACCATAATGATGTCGCCCACTCCACATTATATTTAACTCATTCAACACGGAGTATCGGATATGAAGCCTATCGATATATCGAACACTCAGCACCTGTTTGGCCCCTCCGCTACAATTTACGGTCCGACCGTTGCGAGTATTATTCCTCGCATTACCTCTGTCGAATACCGTTTTTGGAACAATGACAGCATCGTTTCTGCATTCGAGACAGGGAAAATTGGAATGTCGGAGGTGAATGCTATTTCTGTAATGGAGATCCTGTTCAGTGCGCATCTCGCAGCATCCAGTTCAATTATTCGCTCGGCGCGTTGGTTCGAGGCCACGTGGAGGGAGTACGAGGCGGGTAACCTTCTCGGTTGGGCTGCCTGTTGCCGCTCGCTGCTTGAAGCCATCGGAGATACAATTGACGGGCTCCTAGCGATGGGCAAGACCCTTGCCTATCAAATGCCGATACTACAGCAAGGGCTCACCGGTTTCGACGATCAGTGGCTTAATCTAAAAGAACTTGAGGATAAGTTGATCCACTTCAGCCACGCGCGCAAAGTCGGCAAGGCTGAGCAAGGTACAGTTCCAGCCACTCATGTCGCGCAGCAAACAGCCAATTACATCGCTTTTCTTGAGTCAGCGGGAGGGCCGACAAAGCTCTACGCCGAACTTTGCCAGATTGGTCATCCTGCACGAGGGTCGCTGTCTTGGATGTATGCGGACATCGACGGCGGTTTCCGTATCGATCCGGATAGAGATGCGGAAGCGATCAGGGGCATTGTCGAGAGGCATGTGGATGAGCTTCACATGTTACCTTCGTTAGCTTTCAATCCTGGTCTATTTATCCTGCGTGTTCTGGTGAAGTTTGGGCTTTTCCCACACGTGCCAGAGCTGGAAGATTTCTCATTCCAAGGGGCGAAGGGCTGGGACGATATCAAATCGATACTTGCCAAGTCGCCTGAAACGCTAAGTTGTAATGTTTTGGTTGAGAAAATACGGCGTTTAACTATCACTCCGCCTGGAGGAGTATTTGTGGAGAGATGATTTGAATTCAGTGCCAACTGGGTGGCACCATAACCGTTTCGCCAAAGGGAAACGAACGCTTGCATCTGTCAGAAACGATTGCTCGTGGCTAATTGGGCTGTGAGATGTCGATAGCTCTCAGCCTGCAGCAAGGGCAGCTCCCCTGCCGGCGTATACAAAACCCGCCCTTCCGCTTCCGGCCCAAAGCGGAAGCTCAGTTAAACGGCTCCGGCAAACTGTTTTCAGCCTGCCGCCGCCGCCCCCTCACGGACAAAACACCCCAATCATGCGCTCGATCTCATCCGGCCAGTGCTTTTCCAGCATGCCCATCCCGGACTTGATCCACTTGTAGGGCTTGGTCTTTTCCGGGTGGTCCTGCTCCAGCCACCAGCCCTGATACCCTTCATAGATCACCAGTTCATTGATGGCCCCATGCACTTCAAATCCTCGGCGGAGCAGCAGGGAATTGGCGGCACGGTAGGCGCGGCAGATGGCTTCCGCCGCCACGGGATCGTGCTGCGAGACCATGCCCAATGCCGCCAACCGACTGAGCGGTTCGCAATCGCCCTCGGCGATCTGGTTGGCGACGTCCAGCGCCGACAGGGATTTGACCATGGTGCCACGCCGCCCCAGCATCTGAATGTGCGCCCAAACATGCATCCCGGCGGCCACCAGTTCCGATTTGGTCAGCAGCCCCTTGGCAAACATGATGCCGCAAGGATAGGACGATAGTTCCGGCTGGGTCACCGGCTGCACCGACCAGCTCATGCTGCGCGGGTTGTAGACCGGCATGGAGGCGGTCAACTTGCCGGAGACCGGGTCAAGATGCGGCTTGGCCCCCATGGACCGGAACTGCTGCATCCGAACCAACATGGGGAACTCGGGCTTGTCGGCTTTGGGGCGACCGGGGCGTTTGGTAAACGAATGGGCTTTCATTTTTTGTCCTTCCTTTTTGAGCGGTTTCCGTACTGCTTGGCGGCGGCGTTCAAGACCGCCTGTTTGTCAAAATCGTTGCCCATCAAATCGGGCCAGATCACCACCGGATCGCCGGGCTTGTTCCGGTGCCAGATGGTGCGGGCCAGCTCGAACAGCTGCTCGGGCGTGGTGGGTGTGTCGGTGCGGTAAATCTGGCT
>Ga0316222_1005565_pt1 | contig 10708 bp, 8 predicted proteins | sample TBH18011metaG_FD_206008 | JGI IMG/M metagenome (GOLD analysis project Ga0316222, IMG submission 206008) | Freshwater microbial communities from Trout Bog Lake, Wisconsin, USA - TBH18011 | ecosystem: Environmental > Aquatic > Freshwater > Lake > Hypolimnion/Profundal zone | place: USA: Wisconsin... | reverse complement strand
GCGATACGGTGATCGCGACCTACACGCTGGCAATCGCAGCCGGAGCTTCGCCACTGGAGGCGGCGCTCCTGTCCAATCACGCGGCGGGCATCGTGGTGGGCAAGGTCGGGACGGCGACCACGAACCCGGCGGAGTTGATCCGGAGTTTCAAGCGGCGGTAATAAAGCGGCGGTAATATCTTCCGATGAATTCCACCAAAATCACCCCGGACACGATCCGCGCGATGAAAGGTCGCGGCGAAAAGATCGCGGCTTTGACGGCGTACGACTATCCGCTGGCGCGGATGCTGGACGAGGCGGGCGTACCGCTGCTGCTGGTGGGTGATTCGGTCGGGATGGTGGTGCTGGGCTATCCGGACACCACGCAGGTGACGATGGCGGAAATGGAGCACCATGTGCGGGCGGCGGCGCGGGCGAAAACGAAGGCGCTGCTCGGCGGCGATCTGCCGTACAAAAGTTATGAGACCGTGACGGAAGCGGTGAGCAACGCCAGACGGCTGGTGGCGGCGGGCGCGGAATATGTGAAGGCGGAAGGCGGGCGGGAGATTCTGCCGCAGGTCAAGGCCATCATCGCCGCCGGCATCCCGTTCTGCGGGCATCTGGGCATGCTGCCGCAGCATGTGCTGGAGGAAGGCGGCTACAAGATCAAGGGCAAGCAGGAGGCGGAACAACAGCAGTTGCTGGACGATGCCCGGGCGCTGGCGGAAGCCGGGGCCTTCGCCATTGTGCTGGAACTGGTCACGCCGCCGGTGGCGCGGGAGATTTCGCAGGCGATCGCGGTGCCGACCATCGGCATCGGGAGCGGGACGGAGTGCGACGGATTCATTCTGGTGACGCATGACCTAGCGGGGATGTTCCCGTGGTTCACGCCCCGGTTTGTGAAGCCGCTGGCGCAGTGCGCGGCGGACGTGCAGGCGGCGGTGCGGACATGGAAAGGGAGTTTTGCGGCGAAGCCGTGAGCCGGCGCGCAACTTTTGCCGGGGCGGCGGTGTTTACCCCATGAATTACCGAGTGGCAATGACAACAGATATCCGGAAGCAAAACCGCAATGGAAGCTTGGCCCGGGTGGCAGGCATCATCCTGCTGCTGGCGTTGGGCGTGACCGGCTGCGCAAGCAAGGCGAAGTCCAAGATGGATGCGCTGGCACAGCAACAGGCTTATCTGGCAGGGCAGAATGCCGCCATGCAGCAGCAACTGGCGCGGCAGCAATCCCCCTTTCCGACGGTCACAGTGAACGGGCATGTCCAGAACAACATCGTGCCTTGGGTGGTAGGACTGACCCTGACGCAGGCGATCGCCACGGCCAATTATCTGGATTCCCAAGACCCCACGGTGATCACAGTATTGCGACAGGGACAGATTTCAACGATTGATCCGAAACTCCTGTTCAGCGGCCAGGTCTTCACGCTGGAACAGGGCGATGTCATCGAAATCCGCTGACCCGGAAGAAGGCAAACGTCACTTTCCCCCTGCCCTTCCCCCGCTTGGGAATGCCCGGATTAATGACTTGCCAATCGGCGGCGAGGAAAGACAATCAGCAAAATCATGACTGTGAATTACTATCGAACCGTTTTATTGGCGCTGGGCACCGCATTGGGATTGGCTCAGGGCATGACGTCATTGGCGGCGGCGGCCGGAGACCAGCCGCCCTCCCGCACCGATGCCGCCGCGCTGCAGCGCTGGGAGGACCTGCGCTTCGGCGTGATGTTCCACTGGGGACCGGCGGTGCTGCGCAACCAGGAGATCAGCTGGTCGATGTCCAACCGGGAAAAATACGAGGCGGTCTATGCGCGCTTCAACCCGAAGCGGTTTGATGCGGATGCCTGGATCGGGATCGCGAAGGAAGCGGGCGCCCGCTATGCGGTTTATGTGTGCAAGCATCATGATGGCTTTTGCATGTGGGACACGGCGACCACGGACAACAACATCATGCACACGCCCTTCAAGCGGGATGTGGTGGCCGAACTGGCCGCGGCGTGCCAACGCCAAAATATGTTTTTCGGCACATATCTTTCCATCATGGACATCCACGAGGCGAAATGGAACCGGTGCTATGCCGCCCGCACGGAGATGCCCGGCTATCCGGAGGGAATCCCCCACATCGAGGATATCACCGCCCGCCAGACGCTGGAGCTGCTGAAAAAATACGGTTCCCAACTCATGTGGTATGACGGCGCGTGGCTGCAAGGCTGGCGGACCGGCTCCAGTCCGGCGACCGTGATGGCGCAGATCAAGGACTGCAATCCGCAGGCTTTGATCACCCGCCTGGGGAATAACGTGGATGATTTCGTCTCAATGGAGGCAAAAATCGGCGCTTACCGGGCCACGCCTTGGGAAATGGTGACGAGCACGGCATATCCGACTTATTCCTACAACGACCATATCAAATACAAGCCGGCCGGATATTTCCTCCAAATCCTCAGCCGGGTGGCTTGCGGAAATGGCAATCTGCTGCTGAATTTCGTGCCGGACGTGGAAGGCGAGATCGGCCCGGAACAGCAGCAAATCGCCCAAGGAATCGGCGGGTGGCTGAAAACGAATGGCGCGGCCATCTATGGCACCCAGGGCGGTCCGTGGTACCCGAATGCCTGGGGCGGCAGCACGCGCCACGGGAAGACTGTCTTCGTTCACCTGCTGCCGGAGGCCCCGGAGCATCTGGTTTTGCCAGGCTGCGGGGCAAAAGTTATGGCCGCAAAAGTGCTGGGAGGCGGCCCGGTCACGGTGACGGAATCACCGGCCGGAATGGAGTTGACGGTCCCGCTGAAAGATCGGAATCCGGATGTCACAGTGGTGGAACTGACGCTGGATGCCGAGGTTCAGGGCATGATTGAAGCTTCCAAGCCTCACGGAGCCGTCATCAAAAAGTCAGACTCGGTTCCGGCACCGGCGGAAGAGAGGAAAAAATAGCGGTTGGAAAAGCCCATCAACCGGCGGGCAGTATGGCCGCCTGGTTGACTTGCCGGTGAAATAGCCGAGAAAACGGCAACAAAACCGGCGGTTTTCTCCGTTTCGGACTCCCTTTTTCCGAAAAACGCCAATTTGCAGATATTTCGGGAGTATGTAGATAACGCAAATCGGCATCTCAGATCGAAGATTCCGAAGACTGTTAACCAAAAAAATCAAGCGTTTTTGGCAATCCAAATCAACAACAATACCGGTGCGGTGGCTCGTTTGCGTTATCTACATACTCCCGAGATATTTTCAGGTTGGACAGCCAATGTCCAACCCCGGCTGGCAGGATGTCATCAAAAGAAAGGCATATTATGATGACATCGAACCAGCAACTCGAACTCGGTTTCAACGGCTGCCCTCCCCGTCCCGGCATGCGGCGGCGGGCGGCGCGGGCGGCGCGGGCGCAATGGTGGTTCACCCAGATGCGGGCGGCGGTCGCCAACGCGGCGGACTGGTCCGGGCGGGCGGAACCCCGTTCGCGGCAGGCTTGGCTGCCGGAAACCGACCGGCGAGTGAAAGTTTGAAGCGGCGAAAGCTTTCCGGTAGACTCCCGGGGTGATTGATACCGACACAAAGCTCAGCGCCTATCTGCCTACCCTCCAATCGGCTGCGTGGATCGCGCTGGACACGGAGGCGGACAGCTTGCACGCCTACCCGGAAAAAGTGTGTCTGATCCAGGCCAGCACGCCCGCGGGCGACGAGCTGATCGACCCGCTGGCCGCCATGAATTTGGCCCCGCTCTTTGCGACTTTGCAGGGGTTCGAACTGATTTTTCACGCCGCGGATTACGACCTGCGCCTGCTGCGGAAGCATCACGGGTTCGTGCCGACGGCGATTTTCGACACCATGCTGGCGGCGCGCTTGCTCGGGGAACGGCAGTTCGGTCTGGGGGCGCTGGTGGAAAAATATCTTGGGGTGAAACTGGACAAAGGGCCGCAAAAGGCGGATTGGGCGCAACGGCCGCTGACGGAGCGGATGGAAAGCTATGCGCGCAATGACACCCGTTTCCTGAAACCGATGACCGACCAGTTGCGGGCGGAACTGGTGAAGAAAGGCCGGCTGACGTGGCACCAGGAAAGTTGCGCCCGGCTGATCACGGAAAGTTCCCGGCCGCCGGAGGTGGATACGGACACGGTCTGGCGGGTGAAAGGAAGCACATTTTTGGGCCGCCCGGCGCTGGCGATCTTGCGCGAGCTGTGGCACTGGCGCGAACGCGAGGCGATCGCCGGAAACCGGCCGCCGTTTTTCGTCCTCTCCCATGAGAAGGTGATCGAGGTGGCGCAGGTGGCGTCGGAAAACGGGCCGGTGGAGGATTTGCTGCCGCCGCGGATGCATCCGCGCCGGCGGGACACGCTGTTGCAGGCGGTGCGGGCGGGCCAGGCGGTGCCGCCGGAGCAATTGCCGCAAGTGATCCGCCACCATTCCCAGCGGCCGAGCGAAGCGGAATTCCGCCGGTTCCGGGAGTTGGAAAAGGTGCGGGACCGGCATGCCCATGATCTGGGCATTGACCCGACCCTGATCGCCCCGAAGGCGGTGTTGGGTGAATTGGCCCGGGACGGGGGCGAGAACAAGGCGGAACTGATGGCGTGGCAGCGCGAGCTGTTAAAATGAGTCAAAAATTTTAGGCGCCAAGTCCAAAATTCCTGCTTCGCTGATACAACGGCGGAAAAACGGTCACCGTGAACCAAGGTGATCGGAAGGGTTAAGGAAAGCGAACCGGTTGGGGTAAAATATGTTCCGGTGAAAACAGGGGACAGGGGCGACAAAGGTTTGCCCTCTGAGCGCCAAAAAACCTCCCGAAAAACCAGGAAGCGCACAGAGGAAAGGCGGTAAGTCAACCGGGATAGGCCCCCCGGTAAAGATAATCCGCAAGAACAACGGGGAGACTTTACACCGGGCGAAAAGACTGCAATTCTTAATCGTCGTGCGCAAAACTGTTGGCTGGTTCCGGGCGTCAAGGATGCCAAAGGACCGGTGGTTATCAGCGAGTCCGCACCGGGTAATCAGGGTGTCGGTTGACGGAATCCGCCAAAGTTCACTTTCACGACTTGTTCCAATGAGACCATTCATGCCATGGCGGCATTTGCCGCCGGATCATCCCGGCTTTCCGGCCGGCCATTGGTGTCGCCAGCCCGCCATGCCGGCAGGGTTGCCGGTGAAGGTAAAAAACGGTAATGAGCGCCTGATTTCTATCACCATCCCATGGTAACCCCTGCCAGCGGCCATAATGAAACGAACCAACCGGGCCCGACCCAGGGAACGGTGAGCGTGGAGAAGCTCGCCCTGATCGCCGAGCGGACCGACAACGCCGTGGTGGTGACGGATGCGCAGGGGCGCATCGAATGGATCAACCCGGGGTTCACCCGCATCACCGGGTACGTGCTGGAAGAAGTCCGCGGCCGCCGTCCGGGACGGATCCTGCAAGGTCCGAACACCGACCCGGCCACCGTGGATTATACCCGCCGGCAAATCGCGAAAGGCCAGGGATTCAGCGTTGAATTAATCAATTACACGAAGTCAGGCCAGGAATATTGGATTGGCATCGAAACCCAGCCGATCAAGGACCGGGAGGGGCGCGTGACCAACTTCATGGCGATCTCCAGCGATATCACGGAGCGCAAAGAAGCGGAACTGCGCCTGAGCATCCAGTATGAGGTCTCCCGGATCTTTGCGGAGACGACCCATTTTTCCGAGGCGGTCCGCAGCGTGCTGAAGACCATCGGGGAACATCTCCGGTGGCCCCTCGGCATCCTGTGGCGGCATGACCGGATGTCCGACACGCTGGCCTTCGTGGAATACTGGAAACATCCGGACGCCGCCTGTGACGAATTCATCACGGTGAGCCGGGACATGAAATTTCTCCAAGGGGTCGGCGTCCCGGGGATGGTCTGGCAAAAGAACGAACCGGTCTGGATCAGCGATGGTCCGGCCCACCCTGCCCTGCCCCGCAGCCAGGTGGCGGCCCGGTGCCAGCTGCACAGCGTGGTGGGCTTCCCGCTGTATGTCGGCGGCGAGTTCTGGGGGGTGATGGAATTCGATACTTTCCAAATCTGCGAACCCAACCAGCGGCTGCTGAAAACCTTCGGCATCATCACCCAGCAGCTGGGCATGTTCATTGAGCGCAAGCTGGCGGCGGAGGAACTGCACCAGAACAACACGTTCCAATCGGCCATCCTGAACAGCGCCAAATTCTCCATCATTTCGGTGGATCAAAACGGCATCATCCGCACGTTCAACCAGGCGGCGGAACGGATGCTGGGCTATGCCGCGCAGGAGTTGGTCGGCCAGACCAGCCCGGCCATCCTGCATATGGCCAACGAAATCGGCGCGCGGGCGGAGGAGTTGACCAAGGAGCTGGGGGCCCCGGTCGCGCCGGGGTTCGATGTGTTTGTGGCCAAGACCGTGCGCACCCGGGAACCGGACGAGCGGGAATGGACCTATGTCCGCAAAGACGGCAGTGTCTTCCCGGTGATGCTTTCGATCACGGCGCTGTTTGATGCGAGCGGCGAACCGTTCGGCTATTTGGGGGTGGCGGAGGATATCACCGTGCGGAAGGAAGTGGAGCGGAAGCTGCGGGAGGCCAAAGATCTGGCGGAGGCTTCCAACCGGGCAAAGAGCGAATTTTTGGCGACGATGAGCCATGAGTTGCGCACGCCCATGAACGGGGTGCTGGGCATGACGGAGCTGCTGCTGCAGACCTCGCTGAATTCACGCCAACGGGAGTTCGCGGAGGCGACGGCACAGAGTGCGAACGCGCTGCTGCATGTCATCGACGACATTCTGGATTTTTCCAAGATCGAGGCCGGCAAACTGACGATCGTTCACCAGGAGTTCACCTTGCGCTCCGTGGTGGACGCGGTGCTGGAGATCGCAGCCCTGCGCGAGCCCGGCAAATCCATCAGCCTCGCGGCGATTGTCCACCGGGATGTGCCGCACCGGCTGACCGGCGATCCGTTGCGGCTGCGGCAGGTGTTGCTCAACCTGGTGGGAAACGGCATCAAGTTCACAAACCGGGGCGAGGTGGTGGTGCGTGTCCGGCCGGTGGGCACCCAGGAAGGCAAACTTTGCCTGCGGCTGGAGGTGACGGACACCGGCATCGGCCTGACGGGCGAGCAGATGGAACGGCTGTTCAAGCCGTTCGTGCAGGCGGACACCTCGGCCTCCCGACGGTTCAGCGGGACGGGGTTGGGACTGGCCATTTCCCGGCGGCTGGTGGAATTGATGGGCGGACAGATCGGCGTGGTCAGCGAGCCGGGCAAAGGATCGACTTTCTGGTGCGAACTGCCGTTCAACGTCCCGAGCCAGCCGGTGCTGGCACTCAGCCATCCGGGCTTGATTTTTGCGCGGGTCGTGGCGGGGGCGGCGCAGGCAAGCGTGCGCGAGGCGCTGGTGGAACAGCTCCGCAGCTGGGGAGTGGCCTGCACCACCGCCGGGACGGTGGCGGAACTGACGACCCTGATCCGGGAAGCGGTGGCGGCGGGTGAGAACCGGCCGGTCGTGATCTGCGATGACGAGCTGCTGGAATCAGGCGGCCCGGCCTTGCGCCGGGAACTCGAAGTCTGGCGCGGCAAGGTGCATGGCGTGCTGCTGTCCAGCCCGGTGCTGGCGGTCGCGCGGCCGGAACAGGATTTCGACTGGTTCGGCAGCGTCCTGCTCAAACCGGTGAAACAATCCCAACTCTTCGACGAACTGGTCGGGGTGATCGAAGGCCAGCCGAGTTCGGCCGGCCTGCCGGAGACCGACTTTTTCAAACGCGGAGTCCGGAACGTGGAACGCGTGACATTGGGCCACCTGCGGGTGCTGCTGGCGGAAGATCACCCGATCAACCGCAAGCTGTGCCAGATGATGCTGGAGGGACTCGGCGTCCGCCCGGATGTGGCGGTCAATGGATTGGAAGCCGTGCGCTACTGCCAGGAACGGGAATATGACATCGTGCTGATGGACTGCAACATGCCGGAGCTGGACGGCTACGGCGCCACGGCAGCCATCCGCAAACTGGAGGCCAACCGGTCCCGGCGGACGCGGATCGTGGCGCTGACGGCCAATGCGCTGATCGGCGAGCGGGAGCGCTGCCTGGAGGCGGGCATGGATGATTATCTGACCAAGCCGTTCACGGCCCGCCAGCTGGCGGAGACGTTGCGGTCCGCGCCCGCGCGCCAAAGCGCCGAACGGCCCGGGACGGATTTCTCCCCGGACCGGCTGGAGGAACTGTGCCGGGAACTGGATCCGGACGCGGTGATGGAGATGACTTCGGAATTTGCCGGCGAGCTGGCCGCCCGGGTGGCGGAATTGGAGCAGTTGTTGGCGGAGCACAAATGGGAGGAACTCAACCGGCACGCCCATTCGCTGAAGGGCGTCGCGGCCTCCTTCGGATTGGATGCGCTGACGGCGGTTTTCCTGGCGATTGAAACGGACGCCCATGCGCGGGATGAAGCGGCGGTCAGAAACCAGATCGAGCCGGTGAATCTGGCGGCCGACAAGGCGAAGGCGGCCCTGATGCTCTGGCTGGCCCGCAAAAAATTCCGGACCGGCATGGAACCCGGAGCCCCATCATGAAGCTTTTATACGTTCACGAACGGTTTGGCGCGCTGGCAGGCGCGGAGGCGAACGCCCATATCACCGCGACGGAATTGGGCAAGCGCGGCCACGCCATCGGCATCCTGCACGGGCCGTCCACCGGCAAAAACGAGGCCGGCTGGCAGGCGACCTTTCCCTTCCGGGCTCCGCTCGCCGAAACCGGCAACCCGGCCATCGTCAGAAAGGCGCTGGCGGATTTCCGGCCGGACGCCGTCTATGTCCACAAGATGGCGGATCTGTCCGTCATCCAAACGCTGGTGGAAAGCGGCGTCCCCCTCATCCGCATGGTGCATGACCATGACATCTATTGCATGCGGAGCTACAAATATAATTACTTCACCCGGGCGATCTGCACCCGGGCCGCCTCGCCGTATTGCATCTTCCCGTGCCTGGCCTCGGTGGTAAAGAACACCGGCGGCGGCTTCCCGCTGAAGTGGGTGAGCTACACGGAGAAAAAGCGGGAGATCGACCTGAACCGCCGGTTCAACCGGATGGTGGTGGTCACGACCTACATGCGCGACGAACTGTTGAAGAACGGTTTTGACGCGAAACGCATCGAGATCCACGCGCCGGTGCCGCGGATGGGCGATCCGGACCTGCGCAGCAATTTCAGCGACCGCAACCTCATCATCTATGCCGGCCAGATCATCCGCGGCAAGGGCGTCGATGTGCTGCTGGAAGCGCTGGCGCTGGTGAAGACGAAGTTCGAGTGCGTCATCCTGGGGGACGGCAATCACAAGGCCTACTGCGAGGAACTGTCCCAAAAACTGGGGCTGGCCGGACGGGTGACCTTCAAGGGCTTTGTGCCGCAGGAGGAATTGAAGAATTATTACCGGGAATGCAGCGTGGTCGCGTTGAGTTCGCTCTGGCCGGAACCGATTGCCACGATCGGCCTGGAAGTGATGCGCTACGCGCTGCCGGTGGTGGCGTTTGATGCCGGCGGCATCAAGGACTGGCTGACGGACGGTCAAAACGGCTATCTGATCCCGTGGATGGACCGCGCCAAGTTCGCGGCGGGGATCGACCGGCTGTTGAACGACAAGCCGCTGGCCAAAAAACTGGGCGAGGCGGGCTGGAAATTCGTCAGCGAACGGTATGATTTTGACGCTTACATCGGCGACCTTGAGAACATGTTTGCCCGGGTGACGGCGGAAACCAACGGAAAATGAGCGGGCCGATCCATGTGGCGGTGGTGGGGGGAAGCGGGTCCGGGAAGACCTGGCTGGCGGGAAAAATCGCGGACACCTTGGCCCCGCAGGCGGCGCGCATCAGTCTGGATGATTTTTACCGCGACCTCTCGGCCCTGCCGCCGGCGGAGCGCGACCTGGTGAATTTCGACGATCCGGCGGCCATCGACTGGGCGGCCATGGAGTCGGCGATGGAAGCCATGCATCTCGGGGGCGCGGTGGAACTGCCCGTCTATGATTTTGCCACCCACACCCGCAAAAAGGAGACCCGGAGATTTGAGCCGGTCCGGCTGGTGATCTGGGACGGTCTGTGGCTGCTGCATCACGACTGGCTGCGGGAGCGTTTTGCGCGCCGGATTTTTGTGCATTGCCCGGCGGAAACCCGTTTTGAACGCCGGGCGGAACGGGACATCCGCGAACGCGGCCGCAGCCTGGAATCGGTACGCCGGCAGTTCTGCGAACAAGTCGAACCCATGCATGGGAAATTTGTGGAGCCGCAGCAAGCCGCCGCCACCCGGGTGATGACTTCGCCCCCGGCCCCGGCGGAACTGGATGATTTGCTGCTTGAATTGAAAACGCTGGCGGCACAACCTTGAAACCTGAAGCCATTGATGACTGAAACGGAGATATTGGAACGCATGACCGAACGGTTGCTGGCCGCCCAGACCCCGTGGGGCCGGGCGCGGCTGCATCTGTATGTGAAATGGAAACGGACGGCGTGGAATTTCACCACCAGCTTCGCCCACGTGTTGAAGCGGATCTTCGACATCGTCATCAGCCTCATCGCCATCCTGTGTCTGGCCCCGGTTTTTCTCCTGCTGGCCATCGCCGTCAAAATGGACGGCGGCCCGGTCTTCTTCCGGCAGACGCGTTACGGTCTGCACGGGCGGGAATTCGGCATGCTGAAGTACCGTTCGATGTGCGTGGATGCCGAGGCCAGGTTGAAGGATCTCCTCGCGAAAAATGAAAAGAAAGAGGGCATCACCTTCAAGA
>Ga0316222_1005558_pt1 | contig 10710 bp, 8 predicted proteins | sample TBH18011metaG_FD_206008 | JGI IMG/M metagenome (GOLD analysis project Ga0316222, IMG submission 206008) | Freshwater microbial communities from Trout Bog Lake, Wisconsin, USA - TBH18011 | ecosystem: Environmental > Aquatic > Freshwater > Lake > Hypolimnion/Profundal zone | place: USA: Wisconsin... | reverse complement strand
GCGATCTCCTGGTCGGCCTCCGCCATGGAGATCTGCACGTCCAGGACGCCCAGCACGCGCTGCTGCGGACTGTGGCACCCGGCCGTGGCGCAGCCGGGGTCGTTGGGAATGGGATCGATGATGCCCAGCACCCGGAACCCCTCGGGCGCGCGGAAGATCCGGCTCTTCTTTTCGATATCCAGGTGCTCGAGGGGCTTGCCCTCGGCGTGGCAGACGTAGCAGGCCTCGCCGCGCTTATCCAGCGCCTTGCCGATCTCCCCCGAGTCGGAGGAGAACATGATCTTGCCTTCCTTGTTGAAGATCCGGACCTTCTGGATGCCCTCCCGGCGCAGGCCGCTGATGTTGCGGATCTGCGCGTAGAGGTTCTCCCGGCGGTTCTCCAGCATGTCGTCGTGGGTGCTGGTCTTGATGGTCTCGCTCAGCTGGTTGGCCGCGCGGGTCAGCCCAAGTTCGAGCTGGGCCGTATGGATCCGCGTGATCACCGAGGCCATGACGCCGATGGTGAGGGCCGTGACCAGGCCGGCCCCGATGATCAGGCGGACGCCAATGCGGATTTGCATCTATTCCCCTTCCTCGGCCGCCACCATGCGCCAGCCGGCCTTGGGGGCCGCCTTGGCCTGGGCCGCGACGCTTTCGGGGAAAATCGCCAGGTAGTGGACGGCCAGGGCGAAGACCGCCATGGCCAGACCGACGAAGGCCACCGAGACGATGATTTCCATCGCCGAAGGCACGTAGTGCACCCCCGAGGCCCGTTCCATGCCGGTGACGCTGACATTGAGGCGGTTCATCACGAAGCCCAGCACCGCCAGGAACGCCCCGAGCACCAGACCGCTCTGGCTCGTGCGGACCTTCCGGAAGCCGAGCAGGATCACGGGGGCCAGGACGCCCACCGTGAATTCCAGGAGGAACATCCGGCCCTCGTAGGTGAGGTGGACGACGTCCAGGTACGAGCCGTTCCGGAAGATCGCCTGGAGGCGCATGATCCCGTAGATGCCCAGGATGGCCACCATGGGCCGCGCCAGGGGCGTCAGCAGGTCCATCTCCAGATGCCTGCCGAAGGCGCGCTTGCACAGGTAGGACTCCAGGATCACCATGCCCAGTCCTGCGCCCACCGCCGACAGGAAGAAGAACAGCGGCAGCAGGGTCGAATACCAGAGCGGGTGCAGCTTGGAGGGCACGATGAGGTAGACGGTCCCCAGGGAGGACTGGTGCAGGGTCGACAGGATGACGCCGACGATCACGAACAGCGTGAGGAACTTGTGCACCAGGTGGGCCAGACCGTTCCAGCCCAGCCACTCGAAGAGGATCGGCGAGAACTCGATCGTCAGGACCGTGGTGTAGAGCATCACGCACCACGCCACCTCGAACATGACCGAATGGGGATTCCAGAAGATGATGGCGTGCCAGATGTTCCAGGGCTTGCCCAGGTCGAACAGCAGGGCCACGATCACGAAGATGTAGCCCAGGTAGCCCGTGAGGAGGGTGGACCGGACGATGGGGTCGAACTTCTTGAGGTTGAAGATGTGCACCGCGGCCGTCACCGTGAAGGCGCCCGCGGCCAGGCCGACGCCGCACAGGAGGTCGAAGCCGATCCAGATCCCCCAGGGGAACTTGTCGCTGAGGTGGGTGACCGCGCCCAGGCCGCGGCTGTAGCGGATGAACGTGATGACCAGGAGGGCGAGGAAGAACACGCCGCACAGGACGGTCCAGAAGCCGGCGCGGAAGCGCGGGGCGGGTTGTGCCTGGCTCATTCGTCCCTCCCTTCGAATTTGGCGACTTCATCGCGCCGCGAGGTGATCCAGTGGACCGCATAGAGCGAGGCGCCCCAGACGCCCACGAAGTCAGGCACCTTCGAGAGGACCTGCCAGGTGTGCATGGAAGGCGGCTCGTCGCCCAGGTCCGTCTTCAGGCCCAGCTTGCCGTAGGGCACCCCGGCGAGCATGAGCACGCCGGTTCCGCCCGCTTCCTTGATGCCGTAGATGTGGTCCTGGTAGGTGCCCGGGTTGGCGCGCATGCGCTCCGTGGCGTCCATGATCAGGTCCTTGCGCTCCCCGAAGACCGTGGCGGCCACGGGACAGGCCGTCGCGCACGCCGTGGGCTGCCCCTTCTTGACCAGGTCGGTGCACATGATGCACTTGCCCACCGCCGGGATGGCCCGGTCCCACTGGTACTTGGGCACGTCAAAGGGACAGGCCATCATGCAGTAGCGGCAGCCCATGCAGCGCTCGGCATCGTAGACCACCGGGCCCTCGGCGCTCTTGGTGAGGGCCGCCACGGGGCAGACCGACACGCAGGTGGGCACCAGGCAGTGCATGCAGAGCTTGCGGATGTTGTGGTCTTCCACCGTATGGACGGTGGTCCAGGTGTACGCCGTGCACTCCTCCTGCACCGGCCCGGGCAGGTGGTTCTGCACCTTGCACGCCTCGGCGCAGGCCCCGCAAGCGATGCAGCGCGTGGAATCGAAGAGAAGTCCGACCGTCATGCAGTCCTCCTTCAACGCTCAGTGGATTTCATCCTGAAAGGCTTCCAGGCCATCCCTATTTCATTGATCAAAGCCATGCTATCCAGATTAAAGACCTCGGTGTCCAGAAAGTGATGGGCATCACCCTGTTTTTTTTCGGGATCCGGCGATCCTGGATCCTGAGGATGTTCTGGCCCCCGCCCCGGAGAGGTGCTACCAATGGGTAATCCTTCCAACAATTCATGGAGATCCGTATGAAGAACTTCGCCTTCAAGATCGATCCCCTGACCGGGGAGGAGTACTACGACGTCTTCCTGCGGGGGCGCCAGCTCCTGAACGATCCCCACCTCAACAAGGCCGCCGGCTTTCCCGCCGAGGAGCGGGTCCACCTGGGCATCCACGGCCTGGTCCGGTCCGGGATCTCCTCCATGGACACGCAGGCCGACCGCGCCTACGAGGCCTTCCAGAAGAAGCAGGACGACCTGGAGAAGTACATCTTCCTCATCGGCCTCCAGGACCGCAGCGAAGTGCTCTTCTACCGCCTGGTGGCCGACCACCTCACCGAGATGGTGCCCATCGTCTACACCCCCACCGTGGGCCTGGCCTGCCAGCAGATGAGCCACCTGCAGCGGCGCTACCGCGGCCTCTACGTCACCCCCGACAACATCGACGACATCGACACGGTCTTCCAGGGCATCTCGCTGCCCCAGGTGAACCTGATCGTGGTCACCGACGGCGAGCGGATCCTGGGCCTGGGCGACCTGGGCTCGGACGGCATGGGCATCCCCGTGGGCAAGGTCAGCCTCTACGTGGCCGCCGCCGGCGTCCACCCCTGCGTGTGCCTGCCCATCTCCCTGGACGTGGGCACCAACAACCAGCGCCTGCTGGACGACCCGCTCTACCTCGGCCTGCGCCAGCCCCGGCTCCGGGGCGAGGCGTACGAGACCTTCATCGAGAAGTTCGTCCTGGGCGTGAAGCGCAACTTCCCCGAGGCGCTGCTGCAGTGGGAGGACTTCGGCAAGTCGACGGCCTTCAAGAACCTCGACCGCTACCGGGACCGCATCCTGTCCTTCAACGACGACATCCAGGGCACCGGCGCCACCGCCCTGGCGGCGCTGATGACGGCGATGCGCATCAAGAAGCGCCGGTTCCAGGACGAGCGTTTCATGATCGTCGGCATGGGCCAGGCCGGTTCGGGCATCGCCCTGAACATCCTGTCGGCCCTGAAGGCCGAGGGGCTGAGCGCCGAGGAGGCCCGGGCCCACGTGTTCGCCGTGGACATGCAGGGCCTGCTGGTGGAGGACGACCCGCTTCTGGAGGAGCCGCAGCGGCCGATGGCCCAGCGCCGGGCCGCGGTGTCCGGCTGGAAGACGGCCACGCCCGGCAGGATCACCATGCCCGAGGTGGTGGTGAACGGCCGCCCCACGGTCCTGGTGGGCGTCACCGCCCAGCCCGGGCTGTTCAGCGCCGAGATCCTGGCCGAGGTGGGCAAGCACACCAGCCGCCCGATCATCCTCGCCCTCTCCAACCCGACTTCCAAGTGCGAGTGCACCCCCGAGGCGGCCTGGGAGGCCACGGACGGCCAGGCCCTGGTGGCCACGGGCAGCCCCTTCAAGGCCTTCACCCTGGGCGGGCGCAGCCTGGTGTCCTCGCAGTGCAACAACATGTTCGTCTTCCCCGGCGTGGGCCTGGGAGCCCTGGTGGTGCAGGCCACCAAGGTCACCGACGAGATGTTCCTGGCCGCCAGCAAGGCCATCAGCGAGATGGTGACCCCCGAGCAGGAGGCCATGGGCATGATGCTGCCGCCGATGGAAGTGCTCCAGGAGGTCTCCTACCGCGTGGCCCTGGCCGTCGCCAGGGAAGCCCGGGATTCGGGCCTCGGCCGCGTCCTGGACGATGAGCGCCTCGCCACGCTCATCCGCAAGGCCCAGTGGAAGCCCCACTTCGCGCCCTACCGCGCCGCCAGGGCCCCCCAGGCCTGAGCCGCCGTCCCCCGCTGATCCTGTCGACCCATGCCGGCATTCGGGCCACCACTGGCCCGGATGCCGGGCGGGGCTATGGGAGGGACGGGAGGCTGAGGGAGAACGTGCTGCCCAGGCCGGGGCCGTCGCTGGTGGCGGTGAGGGAGCCGCCGTGCAGCTCCGCGAAGTGGCGGGCCAGGGTCAGGCCGATGCCCTGGCCGCGGATGCCGTGGGGGGACTGGGGCTCGCCGCGGAAGAAGAGGGTGAAGGCCCCGGCCAGGGTTTCGGGGGACATGCCGATGCCGGTGTCCTTGACCTGGAGGTGCAGGGTGGGGCCGTCCTGGCGTGCGGCGATGTCGATCTCGCCGTCGGCGGGGGTGAACTGACAGGCGTTGGCGCACAAGGCACCCAGCAGCTGCTCGAGCCGGGCGGCATCCCCCGCCAGGGGCAGGGGGGCCAGCGGCAGGTGCAGCCTCAGCCGCTGCCGCTGGGCCTCCATGAGGGGACGCCAGGACTCCAGGACCTTGGCGAGGATGCGGCCGAGGTCCTGGGGTTCCGGGTTCAGGGTCAGGGTGCCCCGCGCGACGCGGGAAACGTCGAGCATGGTGTCGATCATCTGCGCCATCGCGGCGACCTGGCGCTCGATGATCCCGCTCAGCTTGGCGCAGTCCGGGGGCCGGGGCCCCTCGGCGTTGAGCAGGTGGGCCGCCATCCGAAGGGGGGTCAAGGGGTTGCGCAGCTCGTGACCCATGACGTCGAGGAAGGTGTGCCAGCCGGTCGCGCCTTCCGGCTGGGACGTGCGCTGCGCTTCGGGGCCGTGGCGGGCTTCCATGGGAATCAACCTCCTGAGCGGGAAGGCGGGGACCAAAAAGCTGGCTTGCGGGTTGAAAGTAATTCTGGCATTGTTCTCACATAATTATTACCAATCTTTGACCCTGGGAGATGGCGGGACGGCGCTTGGCCGGTTCCGGTCCTCTGGCTTCATCCAAGGGTATCTTCCAGGGCTTCGAGGGGTCCGCCGCGGACGGACCCGAGGAGATGGCCATGGCCTCCGACCTTTCGCTCCCCAAGTGTCCGACGGGCATCAAGGGCCTGGATGAACTGACCCAGGGCGGGCTGCCCCTGGGCCGGCCCACCCTGATCTGCGGCGGGGCGGGCTGCGGCAAGACCTTGATGGCCATGGAATTCATCGTCAGGGGGGCGACCGAGTTCAATGAGCCGGGGGTCTTCATGTCCTTCGAGGAGCGCGCGCCGGAACTGGCCATGAACGTCCGTTCCCTCGGCTTCGACCTCGAGGCCCTCGTGGCCGCCAAGCGCCTGGTGCTGAGCCACGTGCGGGTGGAGCGGAACGAGATCGAGGAAGCGGGGGACTACGACCTGGAGGGCCTGTTCATCCGGCTGGGCCACGCCATCGCCTCGGTGGGGGCCAGGCGGGTGGCCCTGGACACCCTCGAGGCCCTCTTCGCGGGGCTGGACAACCAGGCGGTGCTCCGGGCCGAGCTGCGCAGGCTGTTCCAGTGGCTGAAGGACCAGGGGGTGACGGCCGTGATCACCGGCGAGCGCGGGGACGCCACGCTGACCCGGCAGGGGCTGGAGGAATACGTCTCGGACTGCGTGATCCTGCTGGACCACCGGGTCCGGGAGCAGATCTCCACCCGGCGGCTCAAGATCGTGAAATACCGCGGCAGCACCCACGGCACGAACGAATATCCGTTCATCATCGATGAAAACGGGATCGATGTGCTGCCCATCACCTCCCTGGGCCTCACGGGCCAGGTGTCCAGCGAGCGGGTCTCCATGGGCGTGCCCGGACTGGATGAGATGCTCGGGGGCGGGCTCTACCGCGGCAGCAGCGTCCTGTTCTCGGGCACCGCCGGCACGGGCAAGTCGACCGTGGCCGCCACGTTCCTGGCCGCGGCCTGCGGACGCGGGGAACGCTCGCTCTACTTCTCTTTCGAGGAAGCGCCCGGGCAGACCGTCCGGAACATGCGCTCCGTGGGCCTGGACCTTGAACCGATCATCGACCAGGGCCTCCTGCGCCTGCACGCCATGCGCCCGACCCAGCACGGCCTGGAGCTGCACCTGGCCACCATCTTCCGGATGATCCGCGACTTCGGGCCGCGCAACGTCGTGCTCGACCCCGTCACCAGCCTCCTGGCCGGCAACGTCTCGGGGGAGGTCAGCGCCGTGCTCATGCGCCTCCTGGACACCCTGAAGGGGGAGGGGATCACCTGCCTGTTCACGGCCCTCAACACGGGCGGCGGGCCGATGGAGGCGAGCACGGTGGGGATCTCCTCCCTGATCGACACCTGGTTCCTGATGCGCGACATCGAGCTCGACGCCGAGCGCAACCGGGGCATCTACATCCTGAAATCCCGCGGCATGGCCCACTCGAACCAGATCCGGGAATTCATCCTCACCAGCGAGGGCATCCGGCTGCGGCCCACCTACCTGGGGCCGAACGGGGTCCTGACGGGGTCGTCGCGCCTGGTCCAGGAGCGCCGGGACGCGGTGGAGGCCGAACTCAGGCGCCAGGAGATCGAGCGCAAGCAGCGTGAACTGGAGCGGGAGGCCCGCCTGTTCGAGGCCCGGACCCTGGCCCTGAAGGCCGAGTTCGAGGCCCGGGCGGAAGACCTCCGCCGGGGCCTTGCCGAACTGGCGCGGGACCAGGCGCAGGTCCTCACCGATCAGCAGGAGATGGCGGCAAGCCGGAAGAGCCCCTCGGCCCAGGGCCTTTCCGGCGCGGCGGTGGCCGCCCTTCGCTAGGGGCAGGAGGTGGACATGACGACAGCAGCCAGTGGCGACCCGGACACCTGGGAACTCCGCCTCTATGTGGCCGGCAAGACCCCCAAGTCCGTGCGGGCCTTCGCCAACCTGAAGCAGTTCTGCGAGGAGCACCTCCAGGGCCAGTACCGCATCGAGGTCATCGACCTCCTGGAGCAGCCCCAGCTGGCCGACGGCGACCAGATCGTGGCCCTCCCGACCCTGGTGCGCAAGCTGCCGGAACCCATGCGCAAGATCATCGGGGACCTCTCCAATACCGAGCGGATCCTGGTCGGCCTGGACCTCCGGCCGGCCACGGGCCGGCCATGACCGGCGAGGCCGCGGACCCGCCCAGCCGCGAACTCCTGCGGGAAAACGAAACGCTGCGCCGGCAGCTGGCGGAATGCCAGGAGACGATGGAAGCCATCCGCGGCGGGGAGGTGGACGCCCTGGTGGTCACCCGGGGCGGGACCAACCGGGTGTTCACGCTGGAGGGCGTGGACCGCCCCTACCGGCTGTTCGTGGAGGAGATGCAGCAGGGGGCCGTGACCCTGGACCCCGACGGCGCCGTGCTGTACTGCAACGCCTGGTTCGCCCACCTGCTCCAGCGGCATGGCGACGAGCTCCCTGGCAGCAACTTCGAGGACCACGTCGCACCGGCCAGCCGCCCGGCCTGGCGCGGGCTTCGGGGGCAGGCCGAGCGGGGCCGGGCGGCCGGGGAAGTCGCGCTGCAGCGCCGGGACGGGAGCCTGCTGCCCACGTTCGTCGCCGTCAGCGCCCTGAGGGGGGGGCAGGAGGAGAACTTCGCGCTCGTCGTGGCCGACCTGACGGAACAGAAGCAGTTCGAGCGCCTCGTGGTCGCGGAGCGGGAACTGCAGGAGGCCAGCCGGGGCAAGGACCACTTCCTCGCCCTCCTGGGGCATGAGCTGCGCAACCCGCTGGCGGCCATCCGGAATGCCGTGGCCCTCCAGAAGCAGGTCCGGCAGGCCGGCGGCGGCGAGGCGGTCCTCGTCCAGGCCGGGGCGATCCTCGAGCGCCAGGTGCTCCAGATGGTGCGGCTGGTGGATGACCTCCTGGAAGTGTCCCGCCTGGTGAACGGCAAGGTCGCCCTGCGGCTGGGGGACCTGGACCTCGCGGCGGTGGTCCGGTCGGTGGTGACCGACCAGCACCCCCTGCTGGAAGCCCGCGGGCTCGAGGTGGAACTCCGCGTGCCGGACCGGCCCATGCCCGCCTTCGGCGATGCGGCGCGGATCGGCCAGATCCTGGCCAACCTGCTCACCAACGCCACCAAGTTCACGGAGCCCGGCGGACGGGTCACCATCGCGCTCGAACGCGACGCCCAGGGCAGCGCGGCGCTCACCGTGCGGGATACGGGGCAGGGCATCGACCCGGACCTGCTGGACCATCTGTTCGAGCCGTTCGTGCAGGCGCCCGCCGCCCTGGAGCACACCCGGGGCGGCCTGGGGCTGGGGCTGGCCCTGTCCCGGAGCCTGGCGGAACTCCATGGCGGCCGGATCCGGGCCCACAGCCCCGGCCTGGGCCAGGGGGCAGAGTTCACGGTCGTGCTGCCGATCCTGGCGGACGGGGCCGGCGGGGAGGCGCCGGCCGAAGTCGCATCCGTGGGCGCCCGCCCCCTGCGCATCCTGGTCGTGGAGGACAACCTCGACGCCGCCGAAACCCTGCGGATGCTCCTGGATTGCCACGGCCACGACGTCCGGGTGGCCCACAGCGGGCGGATGGGGCTGGCCTCGGCCGAAGCGCGCCCGCCGGAAGTGGTGCTCTGCGACATCGGCCTGCCGGGCGACCTTGACGGGTATGGGGTCGCCGCGGCCCTCCGCCGGATGCCGAAGGCGCGCGACGCGCACCTGGTGGCCATGACCGGGTTCACCGGAGAGGAGGCGAGCCGGCGCGCGCTGGCGGCGGGGTTCGACCGGCACCTGGCCAAGCCGGCCGATCCGGACGCCCTGCTGCGGATGCTCGCGGAGCTGGGCGGCCGGGGCTGAATCCTGGACCCCCCTTTCCTGCGCTGCTGATAGTCTTGGCTCAAGCGCATCATTCTGTGGGAGCCATCCGATGGTTGCATCCAGCAAGAAAGTGTTCGTTCTTGATACCAATGTGCTGCTCCACGATCCGATGGCGATCTTCCACTTCCAGGAACACGAGATCGTCATCCCCATCGTCGTCATCGAAGAGATCGACACCTTCAAGAAGGACCAGACCGATCTGGGCCGCAACGCCCGCAACGTCTCCCGCCAGCTGGACAAGCTCCGGGCCGAAGGCACCCTCAGCAAGGGCGTGCCCCTGGAGGGCGGCGGCTCCCTGAAGGTGGACGTGGCCCAGCACCCCATGGAGATGATCACCACCCTGGACAAGCACAAGGCCGACAACCAGATCCTGGCCTGCGCCCTGGACCTCATGAACCTGCGCAAGGAGAAGGTGGTGATGGTGTCCAAGGACACCAACCTGCGCATCAAGGCCGACGCCCTGGGCCTGCTGGCCGAGGACTACACCACCGACAAGGTGGCGGTGGACGAACTCTACACGGGCACGGCCGTCCTGACGGTGGATCCGGCCCAGGTGGACATGCTCTTCGACGGCGGCCTGGTTCCGGAGGAAGGCCTGGAGCTGAACCCCAACCAGTTCGTCACCCTGGTGGACCGCACCAACGAGACCCACACGGCCCTGGGGCGCTTCTACGCCTCGGACGGCCGGATCCACCCCCTGAAGCGGGTGGAGACGGCCCCCTGGGGCATCAAGCCGCGCAACCGGGAGCAGCAGTTCGCCCTCGAACTGCTGCTGGACGATTCGGTGCAGGTGGTCACCCTCCTGGGCAAGGCGGGCACGGGCAAGACCCTCCTGGCCATCGCGGCGGGCCTGCAGCAGGTGGTGGACGACGAGCGCTTCAACAAGCTGCTGGTCAGCCGCCCGGTGATGCCCATGGGCCGCGACCTCGGCTTCCTGCCCGGCGACATCAACGAGAAGCTCCGCCCCTACATGCAGCCGATCTACGACAACCTCGACTTCATCGTCGCCGCCAACATGGAGCAGCGCCGGCGCTCCTCCATGACCCCGGGGCAGCTGGAGGAGGGCGGCTACATGGCCGTCGAGCCCCTCACCTACATCCGCGGCCGCAGCATCCCCAACCAGTTCATCATCGTGGACGAGGCCCAGAACCTCACCCCCCACGAGGTCAAGACCATCCTCACCCGGGCCGGGGACGGCACCAAGATCGTCCTGACGGGCGATCCCTTCCAGATCGACAACCCCTACGTGGACGCCTCCACCAACGGGCTCAGCTACCTGGCCGAGCACTTCAAGCACCTGGAACTGGCCGGGCACGTCACCCTCAACAAGGGCGAGCGCAGCAAGATGGCTGAGCTGGCCAGCAACCTGCTCTAGGAATATTCCAGCCGAAAATCGGCGAAGTCGCGTTGAATGCTGGCTGAAACGCGCTGATTACGCCAATATGCTTGGATGGTAAACCTCTCTCCACCGGAAGCCCTGGAACTGCTCCTGAAGGGTTCC
>Ga0316222_1005554_pt1 | contig 10713 bp, 9 predicted proteins | sample TBH18011metaG_FD_206008 | JGI IMG/M metagenome (GOLD analysis project Ga0316222, IMG submission 206008) | Freshwater microbial communities from Trout Bog Lake, Wisconsin, USA - TBH18011 | ecosystem: Environmental > Aquatic > Freshwater > Lake > Hypolimnion/Profundal zone | place: USA: Wisconsin... | reverse complement strand
GTTCGCGCCCCAGGCGACGAGGGGAAGGAAAGCGACGGCGCCCCAGTACCAGCGGCGGTCGCCGAGCTGGGAGTAGGCGAGGACGGTGCCGGCCACGAGCATGGCTTGCAGGGCGGTGAGGCCGGAGCAGGCGGCGGTGACTTCGACCGGCAGGCCTTGGACAGTGAGGCCGGTGCCTTCGTGGATGACGTTGAAGCCGGCGAGGTGAAAGATGAAGGCGGCGGTGCCGGCGGCGGTGAGGCGGAACCACCAGCCGAGGGACGGGAGGTCTTCGGTGAGCCAGGGAAAGGCGAGGAAGGCGAGGACGAGGAGGCGGCGCAGCGAGGGGAGTTCTTCTTTCGGGGCGCGTTCGCGGAGCCAGAGCCACAGGAACAGGGTCCAGGCGAGGGCGAGCAGGGTGGTGACGGTGAAAGCGATGCCGAGGACGAGGAGGAGGACGGCGGCGACGGGGAGCTGGAGGCCGCGGGGTCCGGTGGCGGTGGCGGCGCGGGCAAAGAGGGCTTTGCCGCCGGCGAGGATGAAAAGCAAGGGCAGCGCGGCGAAGAGCGGCATGGTGTCCTCGGGCGTGGAAAGCCACGACCGGTCACGCAACCAGATAAAGGCGGCCAGGGCGAGCAAGCCGGCGGCCCAACCGTAATCTTTGCCGTTCATTTATTTTTTAAGGGAGGATTCGGCGCGGTCAATCGCTCCCAGGTTTTCGCGGAATTGCAACTGGTCGGGCGCGAGCCGGATCAGCTCGGTGGTGAGCCGGCGGGCTTCCGCCCAGTTCTTCTTCTGAAAGGCCTGTTTGGCAAAGTATTCACGGGCGGCGAGGGAGGCGCCGAGGTTCGCCTGGTAGATGCGCTCGGCCTCGTTGGTCTGGCCGGCGCCGAGGGCGATGTCGGCGAGGAGATCCTGGCCGGTGGTATCGCGGGACAGGAGCGGGCTCTGGAGGACCCATTTGCGGGCGGTGTCAAACTGCTTGGTATCGATGCAGGCGAGGGCGAGCAGGTAGCTGGCGCGGTAGCCGGCGGGGGTGTTCTGCCCGGCCACGGCGGGGAGCAGTTTCAGGCCGGCCTGGGTCTTGCCATCGGAGATGAGCATTTCGGCGTAGAGCAATTGGAGGGCGGCATCGGGGCGCTGCCGGCCGAGGAAGGCTTCGGCGGCGGCGTTGTCGCGGTTCATGCGCAGGGATTGCGCGATGCCGTAGGCGAACCAGGAGGGTTCGTTGGTGGGGCAGGTGTCGGGGGTGCAGAGGTTCAGGGCGGCTTCGCGCCAGCCGGCGGCCATGAAGGCGGCGGCAAAGGCATCGGGTCCGCGCAGCAGGGCATCGAGCTCGGTGGAAACCTTCAGGCGGCCGGTGGCGGCTTCCTGGGCGGCGAGGGTGTTCAGCGTGGTGAAGAACTGGTGCTGGTTCGTGGCGGCCACGGGGCTGGTGTATTGGAAGCCTTCGGGGTTCAGCGAACCGTGCTGGCGGTAATGCAGGATGCGCACGAGGGCGGATTCCAGGTCCGGCTGCCAGGAGCGGGAATGGAAGGGATTGAACTTCAGCAGTTCGGTGGCTTTCGTCTCGCGGTGATGCTGGAGATCGTCGGCGAGTTCCAGCCAGAAGACTTCCTGGCGCTGGCCTTCGTAAATGCGGGCGTGCGGGAGCTGGGCGAAGGTGTTGGTATCGCCGAAGGTGCCGGCGGGCAGGGCGGCGATCCAGCGGACGAGCGGCTGGAGTTCGCCGGCGGCGGCCTTGTCGCCATCCACGGTCACGGGGCGGATCAGGCGGCCCCAGAAAGCGGTCTTGAGCCAGACGTAATCGAAGGTCGGGTCGGCCAGGCAGGCCTGCCAGAGCTTGAGCGCGTAATCATAATTGCCGCGGCGGAAGTAGAAATCGGCGAGCTGATCGCGGAGGAGCGGGTTCTTCTGGTCGGTGGCGAGGGCGGCGGTGTATTCCACCTGGGCGGCCTCGGGCTTGCCGATGGTCTCCAGGATCTGGGCGCGGAAGGAGCGGAGTTCGGAGTTGCGGGGATCGATGGTGTTCGCCTGGTCGAGCAACTGCCAGGCCTGGGCGAGGTCGCGGGGCGCCACGAGCAGGGCGAGGCGTTCCAGGCGGGCGGCCTCGGGCTTGCCGGCGAGGGTGGTGGAGCGCAGGAGCTTCTCGGCTTCGCGGGGTTTGCCGGCGAGGATGAGCAGATCGCTGTCGAGCGTCAGCCAGTCGTCTTTGCGGGTCTCATGACCTTTCCACAGGAGGCGGACCTTGTTGAAATTGGCCGCGTTGTGGCTGCTCATGAACGCGCGGGCGAGCACCAGGGAGGCTTCCTCGTTCTGGATGACGCGGCCGGGGCTGAGTTCGAAGATGTGCGCCAGATGGGCGGCATCCCGCAGGCCGGCGAGCGCGCTGACCTCGGTGCCGGGCCAGTCGAGCGGGGAATTGGGCCGCGGCTGGGTGCGGATGAGTTCCATGGCTTCGGCCGGCTGGCCGTCGCGGATCAGTTCCTGCGACTTTTTGAAGGCGCGCAGTTCCTGTTTGACGGCCACGCTGTTGCGCCAGGCGCGGAGACCGAAAATTCCTGCCGTGCCCGCGATGGCCAGCACGACGATGGCGATGATGATTTTAGTTTTCATACCGAGGAGAGGTTCGGTTTGGGACGCCCGGCCGGCAAGCCGGGGCGGTCATTCAAGCCTACCTGTCACACTGTGGTCACTTTCTTCTGATGGTTCTGCTGATTTTTACGGACGGCGAACAGCGCGAGGCCGAGGCAGGCGGTGAAGGTCAGCGGCATGGCCGGTTCCGGCGTGGCGAGGAGGGACTTCACCGTGGCCGAGCCGACGTTGATGGCGATGATGGCGTCATTGATATCCTTGTCGCCGCCGCCCCACATATCTTTGAACGCGAGGAAAATATAGGGGCTGTTCAACTGCGGCACCGCGAACAGCGTCGGGGTGAAAGCCGCCACGTGCTGGTTGAAGCCGTCCTGGTTCAGCGCTTCATCGGCCGAGAAAATGTTCGCCCATGATTGGTTCGCGCCATTGGCCATGAGGAAGAAGTCCAGCTTGGTGCCGGCGGCGTAAGTGCCCATGTTCACAAAGTCACCGGGCAGGACGGGCTGCGAGGAAACGCGGGTGCCGACGGGCCCGGACGGCCAGGAACTGACCGTGCTGCCGGTGTTCGCGAAGACGAGCTTGGCCGTCGGCGAGGTGACTTCATCCCAGGAGTTGGCCGGGGCGGTCCCGCCGGGCGCGATGGCATCCACACCGACCGCGCTGTCGAAGGCGCCGCCGTCATGGATGAAAGTGGCGGTCACCGCCGCCGAGGTGGCGAGGACGATCTTGTTCGGGTCAATCTGGAAAGCGGGGCTGTTGAGATTGTTGTGCGCCTCGGGGAGGTTTTTGGCGATGAAGGCCTCGGCTTCCGGGAGAACATTCTTGTCAAAGGCGGCGGAAGCGGCGGTGGAACCGCCGGCCATCACCGGGCCGGAATTGGGGAGATTATACGGATCATCCACAGCCTGAACCTGGTTGGGGGTGCCATTGCCGGAGACGACATTGGGCGCGGCGTGGACCAGCGTGCTGGCGGAGAGGGTCAGGGCAGCCAGGGCGATGGTGCGGGGCATCCGGTTCAGTTGGCTCAGTTTCATATTTTTAGGTTTTTAATTGTTGTTGGTTGAAATTGACACCAGCTTTTAAGCAGCTGCCGTGCCAACTACAATCCACCCCAATTTACTGGCTAAACCTTGCTTAAAACGACCCTAGCACCCTGAACCGCCAAGTCAAGTCTACTCGGTTGACACACAAGAATGATTACGCATTGCATTTGCATTGCCATGGCCGCAACCAACCCTCGCACCTATGCAATTGTGCGGGTGCTTCCCTAATCAGTTCGCACGAACCGTCCTTTTAGCCCTGAACCCGGTCACCGGCGGGCCGGCGTGATTATTGCAGACACACGGTGACCGATGAAAAAGAATCCGCCCAAAGTTTTGCCAAATCACTTGAACGAATCTTCGGGGCCTCTGTCAGAGAGTATGTAGTGATTCATGGGTTTGGGTTAAGAGCCTGGCTTTTTAGGTTAGCCAGGCTCTTTTTTTGCCCAAATTCAGCCCCCATCACCTTCCGGCCGGGCGGGAAACCGCATTGAGGACCATTTGCCAGTTCACGAAGGCGTCGCCGGGGCGGCCGGAGAGCTCCGCCACCATGGTGCCGTATTCGGGACGAAACCACGCGGCGAGACTGAACATCCGGATGGCCGAGTGCGCTTTCCACGGGTGCGGGGCGTATTCGCCCTGCCCGTTGGCGGCGCGCTTGCGGTCGAAGGAGACGGTGCTGTTCACAAATTCCACATGGGTTTTGGTGCCATTCGCGAAGGGAATCACGAAATCCACGCCGCTTTGCAACGTCGCCCCGTTCGTGCCGCGTTCGGCGAAGAGATGCACGTCATTCCGCTCGGCCGTGCGGGCGAGGGTCAGCAGAGGTTCGATGTCGTAGATGTGATAATGCAGGGCGTCGCGCCGGTAGAAATCAGTGGAGGCGCCGTCGGCCTTGAGATTGGCATTGATCTGATGATGATAGCCTTTGACGGCTTCGTCGATGAGGGTCTGGTCATGGATGGTCCAGCCGATGAGTCCCACGATCTTCAGGCGGTGGCTGTACCAGTTCGCATCCAGACCGCGGCGGTCCTTCCAGAGCACAGTTGCCTTTTCGCGCAGCCAAGCGTCCACGGCCTGGCGGTCGGCGGCGGAAAAGGTATCGGTATCGCGCAGGAGATCGTAGACGGTGATGAGGGATTCAAACTGCGTTTCGTCGATGGCATCGCCGTTGGGCCGGTTCACCTGGGCCCAGGCGAGGATGAATTCCCGTGCTTTTTGGGCGTAACGCGCCTCGCCGGTGGCGGCCCAGGCCCAGCCGAGGGCTTCCATTTTGGCCATGTCGGCGAGGGAGGCGACGGTCCGGACTTTCTTGGGGTCGTTGTCGAGATGGCCTTCGGTGATGACGGTTTGGATGGGATTGGGGGTGGCGGCCAGGGCTTTGTCCGCCCACCGGTGTTCGGCGTCGGCTTCCTTGGCGGCGGCGGGGTTGGTGGCGATCAGGGCGCGCAGGGCGGTGACCTCTGCGGGGAGCAGGCTGACGGTGCCGGCGGTCAAACGGGTCAGACTGGCCGCCACAACCGCGCCGATCAGCAAAAGGGTGGTTCTCATCTTTCCCAGCGAGACGGCGGAAACCGGGGTTTTGTTACGGAATTCATGGGGGACGCCGGCGGAGTCCAAGGTCCAAAGTCAGGGGTGGTGGGCACCGGGCGCGGAGAGCCGTTGGCTGGCGGGGCCATGGCAAAGCGTCGGCTTTGCCCCGCCCCGGGTGGGGTTGGCCGCAGCCAACTCGACAAAGGGGGCGGGTTGGGGCAGATTGGGGCCATGGCGGATGAACAGGCCCGGCGCCTTCAAAAACTGGAATTGAACTTTGCCCACCTCGAACACCAGTTCGAGCAGCTGAATGGCGTGGTCATCGAGCAAAGCAAACTGCTCGAACGCCTGAAGCGGGAAGTCCAGCGCCAGTCCAACGCGATGGAAACGATGGAGCTGGACCGCATCAAGTCGAACATCACCAAGCCGCCGCATTATCAATAAGGGCGCGTTGCTTCGTTACATGGTTGCATCGTTACATCGGGGGGGAGGCGCTGCGCAGTTTTAAGTTTTGAGTGCTGAGTTTTGAGTTGGGAGGAAGTTGGGGGCGGGTGCTTGACCTTTCGAAACCGTCTTGTTTGGCCGCCCCTTGGGGCTATTTTCACGGCCCCGTCCGTGTGCCGGCCTTATCTGTGTTTCATCTGTGAAAATCTGTGGCAAAAAACCGGGCAAACGGCACCACATCCCTCCCCCGGCTCGACTTTGGGCGAAAGACGGTTATACTGCGGGGGTGAGTTTCGTCGCTGAATTCAATTCGTTGCCGCTGGCGGAGCTGGCCAAAAAATCGCTGTCCGGCACCGCCGCCGCCGCGCGGGCCGCCGCGGGCAAATCCAAGATCAACCTGGCGGATTTCGCCGCGCTCATCTCGCCCGGGGGCGGGGAGATCCTCGAAACGCTCGGCCATCGCTCCCGGCAGATCACGCAGCAGCGCTTCGGCAAGGTCATCCGGCTTTTCGCGCCGCTCTATCTTTCCAACGAGTGCGTGAACAATTGCTCGTACTGCGGTTTTTCGCGGGACAATCCCATTCTGCGCGTGACGCTCTCGCTGGACGAGGTGCGGCGCGAGGCGGCGGAATTGAAGAAGCAGGGGTTCCGCAACATCCTGCTGGTGGCGGGCGAACACCCGAAATTCGTCTCCAACAATTACCTGCGCGATTGCGTGGCGGCGTTGCATGCGGAATGCCCGGGCGTGTCGCTCGAGGTGGGGCCGATGGAAGCGGAGGAATACCGGCCGCTCGTGGCCGCCGGCGCGGAAGGGCTGATCGTGTACCAGGAAACGTACGATCGCGCGGTGTACGCGGAGATGCACACGGCGGGGCCGAAACGGAATTTTGACTGGCGCTTGGAAACGCCCGAGCGCGCGTATGCGGCGGGGTTCCGCCGGCTGGGCATCAGCCCGCTGTACGGGCTGGCGGACTGGCGCTACGAGGCCCTGAGCCTGGCGGCGCATGCGGATTACCTGCTGCGGCATTGCTGGAAGGCGGCGATCAACATCGGGCTGCCGCGCCTGCGGCCGTGCGCCGGGGAATTCGAGCCGCTCACGCATATCACCGACCGCGAATTCGTGCAGCTCATCTGCGCGCTGCGCCTGACGTTTCCGGATGTGAGCATCACGCTTTCCACGCGCGAGAATCCGCGCCTGCGCGACGGCTTGATCCCGCTGGGCATCACGAACATGAGCGCGGGCGCGCGCACGGAGCCGGGCGGCTATACCGGGGCCGGCCGCGAGAAGATCCATCAGACCGTGCGCGGGCGCGTGGTGGAACTGGATGCGGCGGCGGGCGAACGGGCGCCGGTGGCGAACCGGCCCACGAATGCGACCGGGCAATTCAACATCGGCGACGAACGCACGCCGGTCGAGGTGGCCGAACGCATCCGCCAACTGGGCTATGAACCGGTCTGGAAAGACTGGGATGCGGCGCTGACCACGCTGACGGCCTGACGCTGACGGCCAATTCAAACTATGCGCGTTCTGATCGTCGGCTGCGGATATGTGGGGCTGCCGCTCGGCGCGGAACTCGCGCGGCAGGGCCACGCGGTCTTCGGCCTGCGCCGCAATCCGGGCGCGACGGAAGAAATGCGCGCCGCCGGCATTCAGCCGCTCGGCGCGGACATCACCCGTCCGGAAACGCTCACGCCCCTGCCCCGCCAATTTGATTGGATCGTGAACTGCACGGCCTCGGGCGGCGGTGGCGCGGCGGAATACCGGCAGATTTATCGCGACGGCAACCGGCATCTGCTGGAATGGCTGCGCGACATGCCGCCGCAAAAATATGTCTACACCAGCAGCACGAGTGTTTACGCGCAGAACGATGGTTCAACGGTGACGGAGGCGAGCCCGGTGGAACCGGCGGCGGAGACGGCGCAGGTGCTGGTGGAGACGGAGGAGTTGCTGCGCACGGCGGCGGCGCGGGCATTTCCCACGGTCATCTTGCGCGTGGCGGGCATTTATGGGCCGGCGCGCGGGCATTGGTTCAAGGCGTTTTTGCGCGGCGAGGCGCGGCTGGAGGGCGACGGGTCACGCATCCTTAACATGATCCATCGCGACGATCTCATCGGCATCATCATCGCGGCCTTGCGGGATGCGCCGGCGGGGGAAACCTTCAACGCGGCGGACAACGAGCCGGTGTGTCAGCGGGATTTTTTTGCGTGGCTGGGCGAAGCGCTGCAACTGCCGCCGCCGCCCAGCGTGCCGGCGGATGCGGACCTGTGGCGTCGCCGGGGCACCACGAACAAGCGGGTGAGCAACGCGAAGTTGCGCGCGGTGCTGAAATATCCGTTCCGCTATCCGGATTTCCGGGCGGGGTACGCGGCGGAAATCGCGCGGCTGCGGGCGGCGGGGGAGTTGGGGGAGTGAACCAAATCTCCCAATAAGCCGAAGCCACATTACTGCGACGGGTGGGCAGGCAGAATGAAATAAAACAGCACTCTGGAAAGTAAGTAAACTGTAATTATAAAGCCAAAGGCAGCCACCACCTTATCGGCTCGTGAACCACGAAGCGCGTCAAGGCAACTTGCGAAACAGCACACAAAAACAGCTACCCCGAAAAATACTCTAGCCGGTGAAATTGGTGCTGGATCAAAAAAACAGCCGAAAAGAACCAGCAGAAACACCGCCCGGCCTCTTATGGTTGGAAGATAGCGGGACATGAGGGAAGCTTTGTTTGACAGACGGTACTTTCCCATACGCGCACCGTAAGCCGGGTGAAAAATACTGTCGAGCATAAATTCTCGGCAAACGCATTCCGTGCGAGGTCTTGTTCTCTTAAGGGAGTACGCTTGCGCGCGGCCGGCGAATTGGGGGAGTGAACCAAATCCTGCTGGCAGTTATGTTGATAGCATGCCAAATTCCGGGCAATGAGCAGCATTGCAGAAATTGAAGCCGCCATTGAAAAACTGCCCGCTCCCCAAGTGGCTGAGCTGGCGGTTTGGTTGGAAACGCTTCGCTTGCGCCGCGATACGCCTGCGCCGGTTGAAAGCTGGCTGGCGGGGGCACGAGGCACGGCTCTTTCCGGCATGACGACGGCTAAGATCATGTCTCTCACTCGGGGTGAGGAATGAGCGGATTTCTTTTCGACACCAACGGTATTGCTGGATATTGCAACGGCTGATCCGGTCTGGCTTTCGTGGTCTTGGGTAAGCTGGCCTGTATTAACACCCCTGCAGAAGCAGTGGCAACTGTCATTAGCCCTACCCGGTGCTCCCTCACTGGAATAAATCCATCCTCCATTCTCATTTCTCCATCCTCGTTTCATTTGCTCTCCGCGCCTCTGCGCCTCTGCGTGATGCTTTTCCCAACTTGCGGCTGGCGGAATCTTTGGCTGAAGGGCAGTCTGAACCGGACATGCAAAATCTGGTCGAGGACTTTCTGCAATACTTGCGCCACGAGCGCGGGCAGTCGGACAACACCGCGAAAACGTACGCGGCGTTGCTCGGGCGGTTCACGGCGTGGGCGGAGGCGCAGGGGTTGGCGGCCTGGGAACAGGTGACGCTGAAGCATCTGATGGGTTTTCTCCAGCATGAGCGGACGCGGGCGGTGGACGGCGAGGCGGTGGGTTCCAAACGGCGGTTGAGCGGGGAGAGTGTGTACCTGGAGATCGCGGCGCTGCGGGCCTTCTACAAATTTGCGGAGAACGAAAAAATCCTGCCGGCGAACCTCGCGGAAAATCTTTCGCTGCCGCGCCGGTGGCATCGGCTGCCGAAGGCGCTGTCGGGTCCGGAGATCGACAAATTGCTGGAGCCGGAAGCGCCGGAGACGCCGGAGAACCTGTGCGACCAGTCGGTGCTGGAGCTGGCGTATGCCTCGGGCCTGCGCCTCGCGGAGCTGCGGAATCTGCGGCTGGAGCAGTTGCATCTGGACGCGGGGTTCATTAATGTGATCGGCAAGGGGAACAAGGAGCGCGTGGTGCCGGTGGGGCAGTCGGCGGTGGCGGCGCTGAACCGGTTCATCACCGCGGGCCGGCCGAAGCTGGTGAAGCCGAAGTCGCCGGCGAACGTGTTCCTGACGAAGCGCGGCACGCCGTTCGCGGCGGTCACGCTGTGGCTGCGCATCAAGAACCGGGTGCGCCGCGCGGGCGTGGACCGGAACATCACGCCGCACATGCTGCGGCACAGTTTTGCGACGCATCTGCTGGAGCATGGCGCGGATTTGCGGGTGATCCAGGAATTGCTCGGCCACGCGAAGATCAGCACCACGGAGATTTACACGCACGTCACCGGCAACCGGCTGCGGGAAGTGCACCGGAAGTTTCATCCGCGGCCGTGAGGGGGCGGGGGGGTGGGGGGAGAGAAGCTGGGAGTCAGGAGATAGGAGTTGGAATGGGGAGGCGGGCGGACAGGGTGGCGATTGGCTGCGGTGACTTGGCCGCCCTGCCTATTTAGCAGTTTCATTTGCGTCTTTTGTCTTCACGCCTCGTTTGTTTGGTTTGAGGTGTTTCTCATTCAGAGTGCAAAACCGCAAATCTGACAATACTTGTCTGACGAACTGGAACTGATCAACTGTCTCGAACTGCAGGAAAGTCGCGATGCACGGCTTCATACCGTAAAAAATTGAAACCTCTGATTGAGTGGCTACTGGCTGGCCGTCAATCAACCACTTGGAAATATTTATGCTGGGTGAGAACAGGATGCGGCTTATTCCGGCTCTATTTCGTATAATTTCATTTAGTGCTGCCTCGGATTGTTGCTGGGTCTGTGACCAGAATCCTCCATGTTTCGTAGGAGTGCCCAATAGCTGCTCGAACCGTTGAACATCAGCCGGGTCTGAACCGGGGAGGAACTGAAGCTGACTTTGAGCAAATGAATATTCCGCCACCGCGCGATTAAGAAATTCGGCAAACAACTCCTTTTGTCGGGCCGGGTCCATATTTCGGAGCGAATGTCCCCAAACATTCGATTTTGGTGGCGAATAGCGGTACATATTTAATCAAATAATGGTGAACCACTCAATTGTGGCTTATTACTTTTCCCGGAGACGGTTGTAAACCTTTTGGCGCGGTGTGTCCAGCGGGACTTGGGTGGATTTTGGACAGAATTGACAGAATTTACGGAATGGGGGGGAGACGGA
>Ga0316222_1005550_pt1 | contig 10724 bp, 6 predicted proteins | sample TBH18011metaG_FD_206008 | JGI IMG/M metagenome (GOLD analysis project Ga0316222, IMG submission 206008) | Freshwater microbial communities from Trout Bog Lake, Wisconsin, USA - TBH18011 | ecosystem: Environmental > Aquatic > Freshwater > Lake > Hypolimnion/Profundal zone | place: USA: Wisconsin... | reverse complement strand
AACAACTACGTTGGTTGGGTGTGTATTACTGCTGGCACACCAGGTCAGTGGTTAGGGTTTGGCATGATTGCCGCTCAATAAACTTGATTATCCTATATAAAACTGTATAATTAGTATATGCGGACTTAGACGCTCATCCCGCAATATAAACTCTGCGTGTCATTGTTAACAAGGAGACATAACAATGGCAACTTTACAACCAGTCGCTTACAAATATCAAAGCACAAAAGAATATGTAGACGCATTTCCATGTGCCTACAGACAATGGAGAGCAGACTCTCACTGCAATCTAATTCACGGTTACAGCTTTTCAATGAAGTTCTATTTCGGTACAAACGATTTAGATGTTCGTAATTGGGCAGCCGACTACGGTGGATTGAAAGAACTCAAAAAAATCTTAGAAGATCAATTCGATCATACGTTGTTAGTATCAGAGGATGATCCAGAATTAGAATTCTATAAAGAAATGCAAAATCGAAAATTGGCTAAATTAACTATCCTTCCAAAACTTGGATGCGAAGGTTTAGCAGATATGCTTTACAAGTATATCAACGGTGTCTATATTCCAGACATGTGGGGTCAAGGTGAAGCAGATCGCCTGTGGTGCTATCGTGTGGAAGTTAGAGAAACTCAATCAAATATGGCATTTAGAGAAGGGCACCGCGAGTGGAATGAGGATCTTCTTTCGTAAATTTTGGCGCATTTGGGCCAAAGCATTAGGCGAAAAAGCAGGTAGTTCGGACGAGGAATCGGACCGAATTGCTTGCATTCGCACCTTAATTGTGTTATCATACATACTTACAAACATTTTTATAATCGCAGGCGTGATTCGACACTGGTGACTACTTCCATCGAGAAGTTAGCATACCCTTTGTCCATCCATTAGAGATATAAGTATCTAATTTGGATTTATCTATTCGTAAGTTAGCGGATCCGTTATTTACCCATAAGGCACCTTTTTTAACAGGAGCCCATTTCTTTTTTATCCAGCCGCTGGCAATTTTTGTTGGTAATTCAGATAATTCACATAAACTATATTCATCAAGATTAGAATGATATATCCATACTTTACCTTGTGTAAAAGATTTGGGCAGGCCTCTGGTCCAACCATCGTTTATATAAGAATTTAATTCTGAAGGTAAAATCATTTTCTTTTCATCACCTTTGTGAATCCAAATAGTATCAGTAGTGGAGGAAATATTTCTGCCTATTCTCCATCCTTCTAATAACATTTTATCTACAGCATTAGGGCGAACAGCACATCTTTCTCCCGTCAACGGATAATATAAATGTTTCAATCCAGAAGACCCTTTGTTATATCCTCCATACCCGCCTTCGACGATATTGTATACATTAGATTTTTGTATAAAATCTAAAGTTACTATTTCTTTTTCTTTTAAGAACATTTCTTCGGGGGTCTCAAAAATATATAATATGTCTTTCCTAAACGAATGTTTTCCGTATTTTTCAATAGCACGAGTTATATTAGTTCCAGATCCATAATAGTCATCATTCGGGTCATCTGTCGAATGTGCCCCTATGTAAATTTTATCATTTACCAAATTTACAGTTTGATAAATGATGTGATATTTTCTTTTATTTTGGTAAGTAGTATTTGCCATAATTGTTGATTTTGTTAAAAAAACATTGTATAATGTATTTATGTGTTCGCTTGTAAATGGATAAATTATGATAGTAAAACGTCTGGGATTTGCCTGTAAATGGATTGACCATCCTCATCAGGTCGATGGTATTGGCAAAGATGACGATGCCAAACAATATAACACTGGCACAACTACAATTTCTTGGTTAAATAAACAATCAAGAGATGTCGCGGAACAAAGATTATGGGACCTAATGGTAGGCAATATCGAAGCAACAAGGCGGTTGGTTGAACGTGTTAGCACCCTTGATATTCCTCTTCGAATGGTTAGGATTAGCAGTGACATTCTCCCTGCTTATACTCACGCTGACTTTGCTAGTTATTGGCGTAAACCTGACGTTGTATCATACGCCGAAACCCACTTTGGACGAGTGGGTGATATTGCTCGAGCTAACGGTGTTCGCCTTAGTATGCACCCTGGGCAGTTTACAGTTCTTGCTAGCGATAATCCAGGCATCGTCGAGCGTTCGATAGCAGAGTTTGAATATCATGCAGATATGGCACGTTACATGGGCTACGGCAAAACCTTCCAGGATTTTAAGATCAACGTACACATCTCGGGTAAACAAGGTCCTGAAGGTATTAGACGTGCCTATAATAAACTCTCGCCTGAAGCCCGCAACTGTATTACAATTGAAAATGAAGAAAACTCATGGGGGTTAGATGACTGTCTTACTATTAGCGATATCGTTCCTATTGTGCTCGATATTCACCATCATTGGATTCGCGAAGGGGAATATATCTCTGCAACAGATACTCGTGTTAAGCGTGTTGTGGATAGCTGGTGCGGCCTGCGCCCTACTTGTCATTACTCAGTTAGTCGTGAAGATTATCTTGTGGGGCATGACCAATCTACCCCACCTGTTCATGCACAACTCCTTTTAGAAGGTTACAAAAAGCAAAAACTCAGAGCACATTCAGACTTTTACTGGAATACAGCAACGAACGAATGGGCACTGAGCTTTTTAAATACACACGATATCATGTGCGAAAGCAAGGGTAAAAATCTAGCTAGCTTTGCTCTTTATGAGCAAGCTAAAAAACTCACTCTATTGTAGGAGTTTTTGGTTTACGTGGAGCACGTGGCTTTTTAGCCGCTGGTGCTTTTTCGACTTTTGCTGTCTTTTTAGCCGCTGGCGTTTTCTTAGCAGGCACAGGTGTTGGAATTGATTCCAACATTGCTCTAGTAACATCATCAGCAACTGGTGTTACTGGAGTTTCTACTTTATAAGGTGCTTCTGGTTCTGTTGCTTTTGGTTTAAGGCCAAAAATTCTTTTGATATGATGTAACATATTAATATCTCCTAGTGAATTATTTATTGATAAATATCATTATGTACAACTTTATTAAGCATATCACTCTAAATGAAGGCAAAACTCCTAAAACATTGAAGCAAACTAAACTGCCGTACAGCAGGGATGATTTAGAACCTAGTATTAGTGAAGACACTATAAATTATCATTACGGTAAGTTATATAAAGCCTATGTTGATCGTTTTAACAACGGAGAAGGCGATGCCGACTTTAATGAAGCAGGTGCATTTTTACACGATTTATTGTTTACACAATATCAAAAACCTGCAGATTCCGACGGTGTATCTGGCTCTGCCAGCGAGTTTATTACTAAACATTTTAAGAGTTTTGACAAATTTAAAGATGCTTTTGAAAAAGAAGCAATGAAAGTACAAGGCTCGGGTTGGGTATATTTGGCTCGAGATGGCAAGATTAAAACTATTAAAAACCACGAAATTAAAATGGACATTGTACTATTAATTGATTGGTGGGAGCATGCAATGTATGATTATAAATGGGATAAAAAATCATACCTGAGGAATCAATGGAAAATTATTAACTGGAACGTTATTAGTTCTAGAGTTGGTCTAGCGTTTTAAGACTACTTACTGGCATATCCCAAGGGCTCTTACTTTCGAGCCCTTTCTTTTGGGCAAAACTTTTAACATCACAATTACTGCATACATGATAGTAATTGTTGTTTAACCGATTTGGATCCATTTTGCCCTTTTCCCTAGAAAATATTACTTGGCAATTGTCGCAACGAAGCACCACCATAGTTTTTTGGCGGTAATAGGAATGCTCGGTTCCGAGCTTGCTCTTGCGTGTATGCTCTGTTCTAATGTATTCTGTTTTTATAAACATAATGTTATTTACATTAAGGTTATAAAATGCCTTTGATAAATATCATATCGAGGGCTCAAAGTGTGATTACAATTACAGAATCAGCAAAAACAAAAATCAAAGATATCCTTTACGAAGAAGGAAACCCTAATTTAGCATTACGTACATTTGTCCAAGGCGGAGGCTGTAGCGGTTTTAGTTATGGTTTTACGTTAGATGAAATAGCAAATGAAGATGATTTTGAAATCCCTTTAGACGAATTTAAAGTACTAGTAGATTCTATGAGTATGACGTATCTAAGCGGTGCAGAAATAGATTATAAAGAAGAGTTAATGGGTAGCAATTTTGTAATTAAGAACCCAAATGCAACAACAACATGCGGCTGCGGTAGCAGTTTCGGAGTTTAATAAATGACACAACAAATAATTGATATTGGTATACAGGGTAATGACGGTACTGGCGACAGTATTCGTGAATCGTTTAATAAGGTAAATGCCAATTTTAACGAACTTTATGCTGTATTTGGTCTAGGCGGAAGTATTGCTTTTAGCGATTTAGCCGATGCTCCAGGAACTGCTTCTTATACAGTAACTAGTGCAGTTGCTACAGGATCACAAGTTACATTAAACTTTTCTAATCCAAACGCAGGACTTGGATCTCCATTCAGTTCTGGGGAAGCTATTGTTATTAAACAAGTAGTGCCATCTGGATACAATGGAACTTATACTGTAACTTCAACTACTCCAACTTCAGTAACATTTGCTAGTACTACTACTGGAGCAATTACTACTACAGGTAAAATTTCTGGTAAATCATATCAGGCTAACCAAGTTATTATGTCTAGCACTACTGGTACATTCTTAACTTCAAGAAACCTAGTTGCTGGTACTAACATTTCTATCGATACTAGTAATAATAAGCAGTTAGTAATTAATTCAAATACTGCTGGTTTGATTAGCGATCCTCAACCTAGTTTAGGTTCTCCGATGAACGCAGACTTGTTGACCATTGGTAGATTAGGAGATCCTAGCGAAGATTTAGTTAACACATTTAATGCTGTTTATGCTAATCAAGGAATCACTACTACACTTGGTCAATTAGCAGTTACCGTTAACTATGCTAACAACAATTTTTTACAAGTTACCGACGGACAAGTTGTTGGACCATTGCGTGTACGTTCAGAGCCAACAACACCTCAAACTACTGATCCAGATTATAATGCATCATTAAGTGGAAACTATGTTGCAACTGAAGCAATACAACGTCAACATGCAGTACTGCGTGATGGCGATAAAATGGCTGGTCCATTAACATTAAGTGACCATCCTGCTCCTATGGCAGGATTTGGAACACCTAACGGTTCTGATGATTTACAAGCGGCTACTAAATTCTATGTAGACAACAACACACATTACAGCAATACAAACTTGTATGTTAGTACAAGCGGCGATGATACACAAGCTAAAACTCCTGCTGGTAGAGAAGGCCGTGCTTGGCAATATGCTTACAAAACAGTTGGTGCGGCTGCCTTGCAAGCTGAAAATTTAATTAATTTAGCGTTTACTGAGCCTGGCCCATACCGTCAAACAATTGCCTATACCATTGGACCTACACAATATCAAAGTACTATTCAAAGTATTTCATTCAGTGGTGGTAATATTGGTATACAAGGTTATGAAGATGCGGCTAGTTTGTTAGAAGCTAACAAGGCGTTTATTCAAGCAGAAACTATTGCATATCTTAACAACAAATATGTTAATTCATTTACATTTGACCATACTAGATACACAAACATTATAGAAAATATTGTTAAAGGTGTTGGTTATGACCTAGTAGTAGGTTCTAATTTTAATAGTACTACGCAAGCAAGTATTCTTTTTGATGCTTACAATTCAGATGTTAGTGCTAACTTAACTACAATTCTTGCCGCAATTAATTATGCCGCAGAGCAAATTACAAATTATTCTTATAATTCGGATAACTTAAACACATACCTTACTAATGTTATTACAGCAGTATGTTATGATTTAGAATTTGGTTCGAACTATCGAAGCATACAAGCGGCTATCGGTTTTAATTATGCTAACACCGGATTAGAAACTACTGCGGTTCCTATTAACACCGCCGTAACTTCAACCAGTGGTGATGCATCAGGTACAGCTTGTGCAATTACTGGAACAACTTTGGTTGTTAGTGGTACTGTTACAGGTGTATGGGCAGTTGGCATGACCTTAACTGGATTCGGAGTCACTGCTGGAACTTATATTACAGCATTAGGTACTGGATCAGGTGGTGCTGGTTCATACACTGTTAATATAAGCCAGACTGTTACTACAACTAGTATCACAGGTGCCAACAATTTAGTAATTTGTCAAAGCACTACTGGTATGGTTGTTGGTAATATCGTTACATTCAGTGGAACAAGTTTTGGTAACATTATTGCTGGTAACATTTATTATATTACGTCAATTAATTCTGCATTAAACAGTTTTACTATTAGTAAAACATTAGGTGGAGACAATGTTGGTTTAACAACTGCAACTGGAACTTTAGAAGCTAGTACTACTGGATTGTCTGCAATCGCAGGTGTATTATCAAATTTAGCTAATGATATAATTTCTTTAACTGCTTTAGCACCTTACCCAACAGTTGCGGCACAGATTACAACTATTATCAATAATATTTCAAACATTATTGAAACAGGTGTAATACCTACACCAGTATTTCCTCCTGTTTCATCTAACGTAGATTCAACAGGACAACAAAGTGCAGTAAATTTATTAATAAACAATATTAAATTTATACAAGCTGAAATTGTTGCGTTCTTACTAGCAAATTATCCAACACTAACTTATAACAAAGTTACTTGTGAAAGAGATATCGAATATATTATCTGGGCCTTGAGTTATGACATCATGTACGGAGGCAACAGCCAAAGTATCTATGCCGGTTTACAATATTGGATTAACAGTAAATTCCAAATTCAAAGTTACGAACAAACAGCAACAGTAGCCGCTATCGGTTATGCTGGCACACTAGCAGAAACTATTGTTGTTAATATTGCGCCGGCAACATTGTATCAAACTGGTGTAATCCAGTATGCTAACACTACATTAAGTGGCGGCAGTGTAGCAATAAACAGCATCAATACCAACATTGGTTCTATTCAAGCTATTGTAAATTCTGCAAGCGAACCATCACCATCTGTTACACTTCCGACTACTACTTTAGTTCCAATTGAAATTGGAACTATAGTATCTGCTATTACCGCAGACATTACTACATTACAAACTAATGCTGGAACATACATTACTTCCAACTATCCTGTAATTAATGTTTCTGGTGAACAAACATCTATTTCTAATTTGTTCAATGTTATTACAAGTTTATTAAAAGGTGGAATTAACAGTCGTAGTACTCCAACATACACCGCACCATCAGGCTTGGCAGCAAGTGCTGTTAATGCTACTGCGGCTATTTTAGATAACTTTGGATTTATTACAGCTGAAGTTAATGCGTATATCACTGCAAATTATCCTAGTGTGTCTTATGATACTTCAAAGAGTATAAGAGATTTTACTTACATACTAGAAGCTATTGTTTACGACCTTACTTACGGCGGAACTAGTGCAACTGTACAAGCGGCAAATCAATATTATGTCAACGGATTATCACAACTAACTAGCGATAATAAGGCTGCCTGTTTAGCTGGTATTACACACGGTCTTAACACAGTTCAATCAATTATTGCCAACAGTACAGTAGTACCTAGTGCAGGAAACTATATCACAGTTACAGGATCTAGCGGTAGCGGTACTATTGCTACTCTAACATTTAACACACAAAGCGTTGCACCATATAGTGTTGGTCAAATTATTACCATCCAAGGTATGACACCAACCGGATACAATGGTTACTATACTGTAACTGCATGTAATACCACTAGCGTAAGTTTTGCAAACACTACCACAGGTAACACTGGATTTGTAGCAGGTAAAATTACTAGCCAAGTACAAAATTCTAGTTGGGGTGGAGTAAACTCGGGTGCGGGACAAAGCACAGTTGTAACCAGCTTATTTGGAATCGTTACTGGTGTTATTAATAACCAAGTACTAGCTACAGGTTCATATCCTTCTATCATTGGTTACTCTGGCAATTTACAAATAGCATTTAATATTATAGAAAATAATGCCTACACTATTGCATTGAATACTGTTAAATATCTTGCATCAACATTTGCTGGCGGTTTTAGTTACAATGAAGCAACTTGTTACAGAGACATTGGATACATTATCGACGGTCAAGTTATTGATTTAATATCCGACGGAACTTATCAAAGTGTTACAGCTGGTAAGAGTTATTATAAAAACGTAGCGGCAAAATCAATCGCTATCGGAACTCAGTACGCAGAAACAACCGATGGTATTTCATTTGCACAACAATTAGCGGTGCAAGTTTTAGAACAGACAACTCAATCACGTTACCAAACATTAATTACTCAAAAAACTAATGCAACTTTAGGTACAAATTATAATGCTACTGTAGGAACTAACGTAGTCACTGCATCATATGTGAGCAACACTACTACAACATTGACTATTACTAGTTTATCTGGAACATTGGTTCCAGGAATGGTAATTACTGGCGCTGGGTTTACTTCAGGTCAAACTATTGTTTCAGTTAATTCTATTGGTAATGTAACTCTTAGCGCGGCTCCTAACTCGACACCTAGTGGAGTATTGACATTTACCGCAACTCCTGTTACTACACTCAATGCTAACATGAATACGGTATTAAATATTATTAACAACGGTGTTGGTGCGGCGCCTACTCCAAGTTTTGGTGGAGGTTATTACACATTGACATTCGGCAACGGAGGTAATGGATACGTCGATCAAGGCGAGCCTGGTGACACACATATTTTACCAGCAATGGTATTAGTAGGCGATTCCGGCGGAGCATACGGACAAATTATTTCTTATACACCGGGTGTAAGTACCAATTACGATACAATAACATTAAGTATGACTCGTCCGGGATTCTTCCAGTATGTTCCTACTACTGCATCTGGAACAAACGGTTCATATAGCATAACTGTAGCAAATACATCATACACTGCTCCATATTTAGGAACTACAAATATTGTAGTTGGTATGGGTGTTATCGGTAACAATATTAATTTTGGAACAACTGTTACAGCAGTTAATGGAAATGTAGTAACGTTAAGTCAACCGCTTACTGGAACTATTAGTTCAGTTAATGTTACATTTGGTGAACAGTTAGATTTTGGTTCAACTGTTGCCGATCAAAACATTACAATTTATGTTGAAAGCGGTATTTACTATGAAGACTATCCAATTAAATTACCAGCTAACTGTACAATCCGAGGTGATGACTTCCGTCGTACAATTATTCGTCCATTAAATCGAATTTCACAAAGTCCTTGGAGAACTATGTTCTTCTATCGTGATTCAGTTATCGATGGATTGCAAACTGGTTTAATTGACTTTAGCGGTACAGACTATGCCGCGGTTGCTAATACTACTGCCACTGTTAGCGCCACAACTGGTAATATACAAATTACCCTAGGTAGCGGCACAGCTAGTCCAAATTGGATCGGTTATGTATTCTGCGATCAGAATAGTGAAACCGGAACAACAGGTAAAGCAGTTGTTAATACCGTTAGCGGTAATATAATGAACTGTACTGTAATCTATCCGTTTGCTACAGTTAAGACTTATACTTCTGGACAATGGCATTTATATGACACCATCAACTATGGTCGTCATTATTTGACTAATCCATTAGACATTACTAGTACTCCAAAGAATAATAAAAATATCGACGTGTTCTTATGTAATGATGCAACTCGTGTTAAATTAATTACATGTCAAGGTCATGGCGGATTTATGATGGTGCTTGATCCAGAAGGTCAAATCAAAACTAAATCTCCATACGGACAAGAATCAGCTAGTTTCTCTGGTAGTATTAATCGTCAGCAATTTGCTGGTGGCCAGTTCATCGACGGTTTTGCAGGACGTTTATTTGGTACAATTACTGGAATTGGAAACTCTGGATATACTCTAACTGTTACTGGTACAACTAATAGCGGTTTAGATGTAAGAGCACCGCAAACACCTACAGCATTTTATACACAAGGTAATCGTTATCAAATTAACGATGTATTGAGTTATAATCAAAATACTGCTACAGTAGTATTGCAATTAGACAGTAGTACTCCATTCCTTCCTGCAAGCGTATACAGCGATAGCACTCTTAGCACAAACATTGCTTCAGCAATTCAAGCCGTTGGATATGACATGGCTATTTGTTCATCTGCTACAATGAGTGCTAGTTCTATTAGCGGAAACACATTAACTGTCGGTACTGTTTCAGGAACAATATTTGTAGGCATGTACTTAACTGGTAATGGCATTACTGTTGGTTCTGTTTATATTACTGCTAACATCAGTGGTACTGGCGCTGGTAGTACATGGCAATTGAATACTAATTTAAATATTAATTCTGAAACAATTACAGGAACATTATTCAGCAATTATCAAAGTGCCAAAACTGGACTATATTACACACAACCTGCAAATAGTGTAACTGCTCTTTCTCAAGAAATTGTTACGCAAGCTGTTACTTATGCAGGACAACAAATACTTGCATTAAGTCTTACTTCATTAGATAGTGTTGCTGTTAATGCCAATATAGCAATCATTAATAATATTATTAATAATGCTATCAGCGGCGCAAGTACAGAAAGCACTGCCGTTCCAACATTGCAATTTCCAATTCCATCTGGTAAAACTATTACATCAGACGTGTATTTGGCCGCAATGATTTTGCAAGCCAACAGAACATTTATACAAAATGAAATCAGTGCGTTTATTGCAGGCAGTACAAACACTGGTGCATTAGT
>Ga0316222_1005529_pt1 | contig 10746 bp, 10 predicted proteins | sample TBH18011metaG_FD_206008 | JGI IMG/M metagenome (GOLD analysis project Ga0316222, IMG submission 206008) | Freshwater microbial communities from Trout Bog Lake, Wisconsin, USA - TBH18011 | ecosystem: Environmental > Aquatic > Freshwater > Lake > Hypolimnion/Profundal zone | place: USA: Wisconsin... | reverse complement strand
TTTTTTGCATTTGCATTGATAATAGCCGCTTTTGTTTCTGTAACATCGGGATGTTACGTTGGTTATGGGTATGGATATCATCATCACCATGATCATGATCGCGATCATGAATATCATGATTACCGGTAAACCGGGTTTAGTTTAGATGAGTTATTAAATGAGTTTGTGATAGAGGTTCCGGCTATTCCGGAGCCTCTTTTTGTTTGATCACAGATTTAGGGGTGATTTATTTGATTTCACAGTTTTTTGGACGGATTGTTGACGTAGATTTCTGTGATTTCGTGAGGTTTTTGCCGCTGAACCTCAGGTGTGTTGATGTTGTATAGCTATGTTTTTTAGCTATAAAAAGGCATGTTTTTGGGGATATGTAATAAATAAATGCGGCTTAGCGTTCATAAGGCTTACCTTTACCAATTAAGGACAGTGAATATGGGATTGCCACTAAGGATAACTTTTAAAGATAACGACTACGTTTACCAGATAGTTGACAGCAAATTAATTGATCAGCATACAACTGAATTCGACATTTTATTAAACGGAGAGAAGGTCTCCCTCGTTAAAGATCAAAAGAACTTATGGGTACAAAAGGATGGCAGTAAAACCGTTGATACGGAATTAGTACATGCGCTTGGCCGGTCGGTATCGCTGCGTTTAAGGCTGTGAGTTTTGGGCTGCATTTGCCCTGCTGTTTTTGTCTGAACTAAGATCTTTAAGATTAAAGGATTTTAGGACGAATAGCCCTACAAAAAATGATCAAATGTATCGCTCCTGATCCCTAAGCGCAATGTTTCAAGCGGGATCACTTCGGCTGGGGCTATATTGCCGATGTTAACATTGGCGCCAATTAGTTTTATAAACCAAACCTGCTGCGCTTTTTGCGGAGCTTCCCATATAATGGTTTCTGCGGGGATCTGGGTAAGGATCTCATCAACAAGGCCCTGCCTTACTTCTCCAGAATCACGGTAAATACCCACGTTGCCGCTTTCACGCGCCTCTGCAATTACTTTCCATGAACCGGCTTCGAGTTCGGCCTGCATCAATTTTATCCATTTATAAGGCGCAAAGATTTTTTGAACGTCTTTTGAGCCTACTTCGGAAATTACCGTTACCTGTTGGCTTAATTTACGGATATAGTCGCACTTTGCTTCATGCTCAATTTCAATAGAACCGTCAGATACTTCCGCATATTCCATTTTGTATTTATCTAATATCCGGCAGTAATCATCAAACTGATTTCTTACAATAAAAGCCTCGAATAAAGTTCCGCCAAAATATACGGGGATCCCGGCCTCGCGATAGAGGTCCAGTTTTTTATCAAGATTGGGGGTGACAAATGAGGTTGCCCATCCTAATTTTACAATATCAGTATGGGAACCGGCAACTTCAATAAAATCTTCTGTCTGCCGCAAGCTAAGCCCTTTATCCATAACCATAGTAATGCCGCTGTTCCGCGGTTTGGCAACACGTTCAGGCAGGTTATTCAATTGATAATTCATAAATGCAGATTGGTTATAGACTATAACTAAAAGTTCTAATGACGCAAAGGTCATAAAAAAAACCCAAAATTTGATTCAAATTTTGGGTTTTTTTTATGATTTGAAAATTTGAAGATGTAGTAATTTGAAAATTATTAAATTAAAAATGCTTATCCGAAAAATAACCAACAAATTCTAATTTTCAAATCTTCAAATTATCACATTTTCAAATTAAACTCACTTGGTATACCTATTAATAATATCCACTATCACCTTGTTTTTTTGCAGTTGAGGCAAATAATCAAACAAAATAAAGTGTTTTTCAGGATCTGAGGTTAATGCCATTTCCAGCTGGATCAGTGCTTCATTGTATTCGCCTTTGGCAAATAAATAGGCTACCATACGGTAATAAAGCTCTGCCGCATCCGGGTTGTTTTTTATAGCCTGAGCAATAATTTCTATCGCATCAACCAGTCTTTGCTGCTCATATAAAATAGAGGAATAGTCAAGCCAGGCATCCACATCAATAGGGTTCAGCTCCACCACTTTTTCGTAAGCTATTTCAGCTTCAGGCATGTGGCCAAGTTTATATTCGGCATCGGCAATAGCGAACCAGTAATCGGCATTGGCTATGTCCAGGTCGAGCGCTTTTTTATAAAAATGAAGGGCTTCAAAATAGCGTTCTTCAAAATCAAGTGTAACGCCTATCCCGAACCACGCATCGGCCAGCTTAGGATCCATTTTAACCGATTTTTTATAAAAAGCACGGGCATCGTCCATTTGCTCCAGCTTTTCATAACATTCGCCAATGGCGCAATAGGTATCGGCATTGGGCTGCTCGTATTCAAAAGTCTGGCGGTAAACTTCGATAGCTTCGGCATATTTTTCGAGGTTAACCAGGGCATTCCCTTTGTTAAAATAAGCTGAGGCGAAACTATCTTTTATTAAAATGGCATAGTCATAGGCATCAATGGCTTTTTCAAACAAACTGAGTTTGGTAAAAGCATTGCCTAAATTATACCATGCTGCATAGCTGTAGGGCTCGTTATCAATATATTGCTCATAAAACACAACGCTTTCCTGCTGGTTGTCCATTACATCGTAACAGAATGCCAGTTCGTACAGAGCGTCCTGGTTTTCCATGTTTTGTTTTAAACAAAGCTTCAGGTAAGTGATAGACGTTTCATAGTCGCCCATGTTTTGATAAACATAAGCAATATGCAATAACACCTCGTCGGTTTCTTCGGCCAGTTCGAGCGCTTTTTCATAGTTTTCCAGGGCTTCGCCGTAGCGTTCCATACTTTCGTACAGGTTGCCACGGATAAGATAGATGTCCGGATCAGAAGCTTCGAGCATAGCCGCTTTTTCAAGGGCTGCAAAAGCTTCGGCAACCTGGTTGCTAATCACTAAAAGCTGTGCCTGTTTAATAAGGAAAACTGCCGCAAAAGGATGCTGGTTTCGGGCATACTCTGCAACTTGTAAAGCTTTTGGCGGATCATTCTTCTCGATGTAGTAGTCGATAATGTTCTCAAACGCCTGGGCATCAAAAAAGTACTGATCATGATTGCGAATCATTTCTTCGTACCGTTCTACCGAAAACTTTGCATCTTCGGTATAACCAAATTCAAATTCTTCTTCCATTCAATTTTGTTTCAGAACATATACTCTGTTGGGCACTTTAAACTCGCTCTATTGAACCTAACATGAGATTAAATTACAAGTATTAAACCTCCATTCTACAATTTAGTTATCAACATTCAAACATTGTCAACACGATTAATTACAAAAGCCTGATAATTAATGCAAATGATTTTACCGGCAAAGGGTGAGTTGAATAATAAATTGCCTTAAAGATTTTTACCTTTGGCAAAAGTAACAATTATGGACTTTAATATTTCTGAAATTCTTGATCGTTTACAAATAAACGACATAAATGAGGCATTTAGTATAGGAAGCATGTGGGGAAGTAGCCCTGATGCTGCTATAAAAGCCATTATATCGCCGGTTGACGGCAAAAAAATAGCTTCAGTAAAAACAGCTACTGCAGACAACTACCACCAAACTGTTGAGCTGGCTGCTAAAGCCTTTAAGAATTGGCGTACGGTTCCTGCGCCAAAACGCGGAGAAATAGTGCGTGAAATTGGCAATGCGCTGCGCGCGAAAAAGGAAGACCTGGGTAAGCTGGTATCGTATGAAATGGGCAAAAGCCTGCAGGAAGGGTATGGCGAGGTGCAGGAAATGATTGATATTGCTGATTTTGCTGTTGGATTGAGCCGCCAGTTATATGGTTTAACCATGCACAGCGAAAGGCCTAATCACCGAATGTACGAGCAATACCATCCTTTGGGAATTGTCGGCGTTATTTCGGCCTTTAACTTCCCTGTTGCCGTTTGGAGCTGGAATGCTATGCTGGCCTGGGTTTGCGGCGACGTTTGTATATGGAAACCATCCGAAAAAACACCTTTAACAGCCATAGCCTGTCAGCATATAGCGCAGGAAATATTTAAAAAACATCATATTGAAGACGGTGTGTCCTGCCTGGTGATTGGTGACCGTGAAATTGGCGAAATGATGGCGAATGATATCCGCATACCATTGGTTTCGGCTACGGGTTCAACCCGGATGGGTAAAGCGGTAGGCGCCGCCGTAGGGGCAAGGCTTGGCAGAAGTTTGCTGGAACTTGGCGGAAACAACGCTATCATTATTACCGAAAATGCCGACCTCGATATGTCATTGGTTGGTGCAGTATTTGGTGCGGTGGGTACCGCAGGCCAGCGTTGCACCAGTACCCGCAGACTTATTATCCACGAAAGTGTTTACGAAAGCTTTAAGCAGAAACTGGTAAACGCTTATGGCCAGATCAGAATTGGCAACCCACTGGATGAAAATAATCACATGGGGCCGCTGATTGATCAGGATGCCGTAACCCTTTACCTCAATGCAATAGAAAAAGGTAAGGCTGAAGGCGCAAATTTTGTTGTTGATGGTGGCAAACTGGAAGGTGGCAACTATGCTTCGGGCTGTTATGTAAAGCCATGTATCGCCGAAGTGGAAAATCATTATTGTATCTTATTAAATATAAAACACTTGATGAAGCTATTGCCCTCCAAAACGGTGTTCCGCAGGGGCTTTCGTCTGCCATCATGACCAATAATTTACGCGACGCAGAACAGTTTTTATCTGCTGCCGGGTCGGATTGCGGTATTGCCAACGTGAACATCGGTACGTCGGGCGCCGAAATTGGTGGCGCTTTCGGTGGGGAAAAAGAAACCGGCGGCGGTCGCGAATCGGGTTCGGATGCATGGAAAGTTTATATGCGCCGCCAAACAAATACTATTAACTATTCAAAAACGTTACCCCTGGCACAGGGAATTAAATTTGATTTGTAAAGTGGTGAGTGGTTGACAGGGTTGGATTGAGTTGATTAGGTTTTAAATTTAAACTTCTTTAACAACCGCTTCAAAAAATTCACTAAATCGCTAATTCAATAATTCGACATTAAATACTACATGCATAAATTACGCAATTACGCCCTTAGCTCCCTGACCTGCGGAGCCCTGTTGATCAGCCTGAATGTGTTTGGGCAGCAAATGCCCAAAACAATACCCGATCCGCCAAAAAACTGGCACCAGATGGACCTGAAAACTGACGGTTTTTATGGCGTGAGCCTTAACCAGGCGTACCTGTTTTTAAAAGGTAAAAAAAGCAAAACCGTGGTTGTTACAACAATTGACAGCGGCATAGACACTTTGCAAAAAGACCTGGTAAGCATTTTATGGGTAAACCCCAATAAGAATGATGGCTATGCAGGCGATGTACATGGCTGGGATTTTTTAGGGGGCAAAGACGGCAAGGTTGATTATACCGAAACTACTGAAGAGGTAAGACAGTACTATAAACTGAAAGACAAATACAGCAGCGTAACCACTGCGCCGGCCGGCAAGGAAAAAGAATATGCGCTTTGGCAACATGTTAAAACAGTTTACGATACCACCATAAGTAAGGCACAGGCGGAAGTTACCGACCTTAAGATGGAAGTTAATGTACTGTCGATAACCAATCATTATATAAAAGAGGCGCTGAAGCTGCAATCGGACCAGACCTTTGTTAAGGCCGATCTTGATAGGATCACAACATCGAACGATACGATTAACCAGAGTAAAACAGTTTGGGAATCTGTTTTTTCGCAAATTGGTGAAAATACGAACAATGCAAAGGTGCTCAAAGATCTGACTGAGTATTATGCAAAACAAAACAATACAATTAACCCCGATCTGGATTCAAGAAGCCGTATTGTAGGCGACGACCCGGACGTTAATGATGGAAAGCCTTATGGCAATAACATATTAAAAACACCGGATGCTTCACATGGTACCGGTGTTGCCGGGCTGATTGGCGCAGTACGTAACAATGGTTACGGGATTGACGGTATTGCCGACAACGTGAGAATAATGTCGATAAAAGCGGTACCAAACGGCGATGAGTATGACAAAGACATTGCCAATGCCATCCATTTTGCGGTTGACCATGGCGCCCAGGTAATCAATATGAGTTTCGGTAAAAAAATATCTCCGCACAAAGAATGGGTTGACCAGGCATTTGAGTATGCTGCAGCGCATGATGTGCTTTTGGTGATGGCCTCAGGCAATGAAGGCCAGGATGTTGATGCAAAACCCGAATTTCCAAATACCAATTACCTCGATGGCTCCAAAACTGATAATGTGATCAGCGTAGGTGCATCGGGATCAAAGCCGGATACAACCCTTGCCGCGGATTTTACAAATTACGGTAAAAACAGCGTTGATATTTTTGCGCCCGGAGTAAAAGTTACTTCTATTGATATGGATGCTGAAACTAATACCGAAGATGGCACAAGCTTTTCTGCCCCGATAGTATCGGGTATAGCCGCATTATGTTTGGAATACTATCCAAAACTAAGTGCAAAACAGGTAAAGCAAGCGATTTTGGAATCCGCAACGCCGCTAAACGGCACAATGGTTAATAAACCTGGTGCAAAGGGCGTAAAGGTTGATTTTGCGACACTCTCAAAAACCGGCGGCATTGTAAACGCCTATAGAGCGCTGGAAATTGCTTCAAAAATGAAGGGGGAGAGGAAGTGATCGGAGATTAGTGATTGGAGGTTGTTGAAGCTTCAAGTTTGATTCCATTCACTTATATTTAATGATAGATACACTTAAATTTTATCGCTGATTATTATGAAATACTGTCTTTTTACACTTTTTTCAATTATGCTCAGTTTGGGACTGTATGCGCAATCTGGAAATTGTTCAAGCTTTAAAAGTGGAAAATTTACATCGACTTACGAAGGACGCATTGCGATTATAGAGCGGAATGGCTCTATTCAAAATGAATATTTAACAAACTCAAAAGACTCTTTAAAAATGTCTTTTAATATCAATTGGTTAGATGATTGTACTTATACATTAACACCCACAAAAGAATCTTATCTAAAATATCCAAAATTGCCAAGAAACGCGGTCATAACAATTAAAATATTAAACGTTAGCTCGAATTCTTATACACAAAGTTCAACATCAAATTTTAATAGTAAGGTTATAATTAGTAAAGTGGTTAGATTATAATAATTCTTAAAAAAACTCATCTTTCGGAATTTTATGGTGGAGGAAAATACTCAGAGATGGGATTTTAAATCTCGCAAAAAAACGAGTATTTGCATAACTAAGTAAAAACATTGCTGTAATCCCTACACAAATTGCAATTCACACATCATTGATTATATTTGCGTTCGCAAAAAAAGGAATTTAATAATACGATGAGAGAAATACAGTTCAGAGAAGCGCTTCGCGAAGCAATGCAGGAAGAAATGCGCAAGGATGAGAATATATACCTGATGGGTGAAGAAGTTGCCCAATACAATGGCGCTTACAAAGTTAGCCAGGGCATGCTGGACGAATTCGGCGCCAAGCGTGTGATTGATACCCCCATCTCTGAAGCTGGTTTTGCCGGTATCGGAATAGGCTCGGCCATGAATGGTTTACGCCCTATTATTGAGTTTATGACCTTTAACTTTTCGTTAGTGGCCATCGACCAGATCATTAATGGCGCAGCTAAAATTATGTCGATGAGCGGCGGGCAGTTTTCTGTTCCCATCGTTTTCCGCGGCCCAACCGGTAATGCAGGTATGCTTAGTTCGCAGCACAGTCAGTGTTTCGAAAACTGGTATGCAAATTGCCCCGGTTTAAAAGTTGTTGTTCCATCAAACCCTTACGATGCAAAAGGTTTACTAAAATCATGTATCCTTGATCCTGATCCGGTTATTTTTATGGAGTCGGAACTGATGTACGGCGATAAAGGACCGGTACCGGAAGAAACATATTATATTCCGCTTGGTAAAGCTAAGGTGACCAAAGAGGGCACTGACGTTACCCTGGTAGGTTTTGGCAAGATCATGAAAGTGGTTAATGCTGCTGCCGCCGAACTTGAAAAAGAAGGCATCCACGCCGAAGTGATCGACCTGCGTACTGTACGCCCTATTGATTATGATACCGTAATTACGTCTGTTAAGAAAACAAACCGTTTGGTAATTGTTGAAGAAAGCTGGCCTTTAGGTTCAATTGCTACCGAAGTTGCCTTTAAGGTGCAAAGAGATGCATTTGATTATTTGGATGCACCTGTATTGCGCATAATGGGCGGCGATGTTCCATTGCCTTATGCCCCAACATTGATCCAGGAATATCTTCCAAACCCCGAAAGAGTGATCAAAGCGGTTAAAGAAGTTATGTACGTGACCAAATAAGCCCCCTCTAAATCTCCCCGGTTGGAGAGACTTTAAAATATTTATGAGCCCTCCGGTAAAATGGAGGGCTTTTTTTATGCCTCACATGCCTGCTTTTTGAAAAAGAAGTAAAATGCCTTATATTCGTTTTATGGAAACTAACCTAAAACCACGTCTTCTGATACCTATTGTCATTTTTTTAACGTTTATTATCCTTGCTTCGGTTAAGTTGTACAATGCCATTGGAAGCGGCGATACAACGCGTATAGAAATGAATGTATTTAGTATTATTACCAGCCTTGCAGGCCTTGTTTTGATACTGAGGTATATGGTGAAAAACAATAAAAAGGGTTGAAATCTAACCCCGCCTGTTAAGCGGGCACACTTAACCGGGCGGGGGGCTATCAGAGTTTTCTGCCTACAAATCGTACTACAGCACCCTTGCTGTTGTGATATTTGCCTTCAATCAAATCAATTTCTGTATCCTCCAGCACAATTATTTCATAGCCAGTAAAATCAGCGATTATTTCGGCAGTCGAAAACAGCATATCAATATCTTTTGGGCCGCCCGCTTTAGGATTTAGCTTTTGCAGCTCAAGGTTGTTTTTGCTGTAGGCCTCAAAAATGACTATACCACCAGGCTTAAGGTATTTATTTAATTTTTGATGGAAAACTGATTTTTTTCCGGCTGCAAAATGGGCGTAGATCAGGCCAATAGCATCAAAAGAGTCTTTTTCAAAATCCAACTGCTCCAAATTGCCAACCTCATAATTTAGGGTAACCTGTTTCTCCCTGGCCAATTCCAACGCCTTGGTTTTTCCTTCAGTACTTAAATCAAACGAAGTTACATCCCAACCTGCCCGGGCGGCAAATACACCGTTCCGGCCTTCGCCATCGGCGGGCATCAGGATGCGGCCCGGGTTAAATTTTTCAAGCCATTCTTTAAAAAACAGGTTTGGTTCCTTGCCATAAGCATATACCTCATCTTTGTACCTGTCGTCCCACATTTTTTTGTAGGCATCATCCACTAAATTATCCATATCTCGTTGTTTATTTATTGCTGCAAAAATAATTGACAGGATAAACCCGGAGATAGCACAAAACTGCAGTTAAGCAGTACTTATTTAAAGTTGTGCCTGAATGCCTCGGGTGAGTACCCGGTGTGCTTTTTAAAAAACCTGATAAAATAAGAAACATCCTGGTACCCCAACTGGTAAGCGGTTTGGCTAACCTGGTTTGTTGTGGCCAGCAAGCATCTTTTGGCCTCCAGAATTATTTGTTCATTGATCAGCTGCGAACAGGTTTTCGCCAGTGCAACCTTAACGGTGGCGTTAAGCTGGTAGGCCGAAAGGTTCAGCATCGCGGCATACTGTGCTGGCTGCTTGCAGGTAAAGATGTGTGTCTCTAAAAGTGATAAAAAGGCATCGAGCCGATCCTGTGTATAATGGTTCAAATTACCGGTCGTACTATTACAGCCCTGCCTGCCAAGCTCGATAAAGAGAATGTCCATATTTGCTTTAATAACCTGCTGATAGTTTTCCTTTTTATCCGTTTGCTCCTGAAAAATATTGTTTAGTAAGGCGAGTATTTTTTCAAACCTCAGGGTATCAAATTGGTATTGGTTAGTACCGAATGCTTTGTGTAATAGCTGGTAACCCGGATCATAAATTCCGGCAGCAAATTGTACCAAATAGCCCGTGCTTCCTTCCTTTAATACCAGTTGGTGCACCTGCCCGGGGCGCAGCAGGAAAACAGTATGGTCATCGGCGGGGTAGGATTTAAAATCAATACTATGGCTTCCGCGGCCTTTTGCCAGGGCAAGCATAAAAAAGAAATCGTGCCGGTGCAGGTCCTGTACCAAATCTGTCCCGGCAAGCAAGGTTTGGATATCGCGGATACTAAAGCTTCCGGAAAGGTCCGGTTGCTTCTGCGTTCCATTGATATGTCTTACCGGTATTTTTTCCATTTTAACTAAACTGCGCCAAAAAAGCTTTGGCCGTACCAAAGTAATGTTCAGCCAAATGTAAGCAAATACACTTTACTGCCCTCCCTTCTGGACTAAGTTTAACCCCGCCTGTTCAAGCGTCTTTCGCTTGAACATAAAATGTTGGGAGCGTCTGCGCTCCCGGCAACATGACCTTTTGCAAAACCGCCTGTTTATTTTGGTCGCCAGTAAATTTTATGCTGTTAGCGAAACCAATTGATTAATTTAAGCGCGGATGCTTAAATTTTTGGCATCCAAGTGCGGACACTTGCACGGGCGTGGGTCAAAACTTTAGATGATAACAAACAATATATTTTAAAACTACCGGAATAATTAGAAGGCGGGTAGGTTGCGTGCCTACAGCACGCAAATTTATTTTCATTTGTTTTCTACCAATATTTGGCGCCTAATGGTGCCGGGAATTGGTAGTATACGAACCGATCCGCCAAAGGCGATTAAATTAATTATATTTGTTATATCAGTAAATGGAAGCTACATCAATTAAATATACCATCATTAAAAACAGGGCG
>Ga0316222_1005527_pt1 | contig 10751 bp, 8 predicted proteins | sample TBH18011metaG_FD_206008 | JGI IMG/M metagenome (GOLD analysis project Ga0316222, IMG submission 206008) | Freshwater microbial communities from Trout Bog Lake, Wisconsin, USA - TBH18011 | ecosystem: Environmental > Aquatic > Freshwater > Lake > Hypolimnion/Profundal zone | place: USA: Wisconsin... | reverse complement strand
ATAGGTGGGATACAATTCACCCGGCTGCGGTGCCAGCGCCGGGTTCAGCGTATACCAGTCCGTGCCGTCCGCACTCACCTGCACCAGCGTGGAGGCCGCATGATAATACAGCCCGCTCGCAATCCCGCCGCTGCCCGCGGTGAAGAACTCGTTCGCGAACACGATGAAGTTGATGCCGTACGGATCCGCCGGATTGTTCACCGCCGGCGAACCCAGTTGCAATGTGATCTCGCCTCCCGCACCGATGGAGACGAGCTGGCTCTTGCTGTACGGCGGCGCATACGGCGTGACGCTCCCGCCCAACGCGGGAGCGCCCAACGCCGCGCCGGCGTTGGTGTAGCCCGTGGCAAAGCCCGTGCCGGAGCTGTAGGCAACCACCGCATCCGCATACTGCGCATGGGTGACGGAGGGAACGGCGAAACCACCGGCCAACAAGGCCAGTGCCTGACATGTTTTCTTCATTGCTGATCTTTCCAGTTGGTTCCGCAAACAATTGCGGAACGGTTTTGACATGGCGAGACCAGTGCGCGGCGCCCGGCGGTGATTCCATTTGAAAATAAAAAAACCTCCGGACCCCGGCAAAAACGGAGAACGAAGGCATTCACGAACCCGGACGGAAAACGGTCCGCCCGGCTGGCCTCATCCTTCTCTTTGCGGAGAAGTTGCCCGGGGTTTCCCCCGGACACGACGAGTGCAAATCAAACCGGTATCCTGACTTCGGCATCTGACCTCATTCCGCCTTCCCGTTCTCGCGAACAGTGGCATTGGAACTTGTAGCCGTTACAGTGGCGCAACCGTCCCGGATTCACACCGGGTTCCCTGACATTTGACCGCATTCACTGCGAACGTATGTTCGCGTTTTCAAAGAGCCGGGCATGTTGTATGAAACCGGCGGAAAACTGGCAATGCAAAATTGGAAAAAATTGGCCTCCGGCCGTCACCCCGCCACCGGCAGCAAATCGCAAAACCAGAACCCCTTCGTCACCCGCGGCCCTGGCGGACAGACATACGAAGCAGAACCGGCCGGCACCGGATGCGTCACTTCCAAGGGGCGGTAAACTTTCTCACCGACAGTGTATTTCACCGGCTCCCGGAACACCGGACCCGCGAAGGCGAACGAATGGAATTCGCCGTTCTCGCCGCACGGGTCCACCTCCGGCGGCAGTCCCGCGATGAACTCCCGGTCAATCACCCGCCCCACCGCCTCCTCGCCCAGATACGCGTCATTGGCGCAACAGATCACCGTGCCGAACCCCAGTTCGAAAAACTCGCGCATCAGCGCCTGCGTGTCATTTTTCCACAGCGGAAAAATCCCGTGCATCCCCACCTGCGCCAGATTTCCCTCACGCCATGCCCGCAAATCCTCCAGGAAAATGTCCCCGAACACGCACCCCGTCACCCCGCGCTCTTTGTGGGTTTGCAGACACGCTGCCATCTTCTGCTGGTATTCCTCATTGGAACTCCGCTGACTCACGAAGACCTTCTCCAGCGGCAACCCCGTGGCCGCCGCCTGCGCCTCCAGCAATGCCACCCGCACCCCGTGCATCGAGACCCGCTGGAAATGCTCATTGCACGTCGTCAGCAGCGCCACCACCTCGTAACGCCCCTCCTGCCGGACCCGGTTCAGCGCCAGCGCCGAATCCTTTCCCCCGCTCCAGCAAAAAATCACTTTCTCTTTCATAAATCAAAATTACGGAATCATTTAACCAATTCCCGTTCGTTCCAGGCGCCTCCAAGCGGAGCGCGGAGCAATGCTCCGCGAATTTCATCATATTCAACCGGCCTCGGCCAAAGTGCGGCGCCCCTTTCATCCTTCATAATTCATCCTTGCCCACCTCGCCGCCTCCTTGACTTTGGACTTCCTCAGCCTTTGACGGCCTTGAACATCGCCAGGCATTTCACCCGTTGCTCGTCATGCAAAACAATCCGCGCCGGATATTTCGAACGCGTCAGCAGCAGCGGATTCTCCCACGGCTGATGGATCAGCTCCGCCGGAAAACCCGCCAGCTCCGGCACCCACTGCTTCACGAATTTCCCCTCGGCATCGAACTTCTCCCCCTGCGAAACCGGATTGAAGATGCGGAAATACGGCGCCGCGTCCGTGCCCGTGCCCGCGCTCCACTGCCAGCCGCCGTTGTTCGCCGCCATGTCCCCGTCCACCAGCTGCTTCATGAAATAGCGCTCGCCCCGTTGCCAGTTGATGAGCAGATCTTTTGTCAGAAACATGGCTGTGACCATTCGCAGCCGGTTATGCATCGTCCCCGTCGCGTTCAGACAGCGCATCGCCGCATCCACGATCGGGTATCCCGTGCGCCCCTCGCACCACGCCGCGAAATGCTCCGCATTCTCCGACCACGCCAGTTTGTCATACTCCGGCCGGAACGCCCCTTTGGTGACATGCGGAAAGTTGACCAGCACCTGCAGATAAAATTCCCGCCAGATGAGTTCGTTCAGAAAAATATCGCACCCCAGCACCTGCGACGTCGTCGCCTTGGCCCGCGCCCTGGCCAATTCCGCCAGCACCGTGCGAATCCCCACCGTCCCCGCCCGCAAATGCGGCGAGAGCCCCGATGTCCCCGCCCGCGCCGGAAAATCCCGGGCATCCCCATACCCATAAACCGGTCCCGCCATGAACCCGCGCAACAACTCCAGTCCCGCCCGCTCCCCGCCCGCCGGCACCGATTGCTTCAGGGGAATCCCCAGTTCATCCGGCGATGCCGGCAGCGCGTCTGATTTCAGGCTTTGGACCTTGGATTTCGGACCTTGGACTCTCGCCTTGGGGCCCGGTATGGGCCGCGCCTTCCAGGCCTTGGAATACGGAGTGAAAACCGTGAAGGGATTGCCCGCCTGCGTGAGCACCTCCGTTTCCTCCCACACCACCGCGTCCTTGAACAGCTCAAAGCCCACGCCCGCTTTCAACAGCCGCCCCGTGATCTCCTCGTCCCGGCGGCGCGTGTACGGCTCATACCGTTTGTTCGCGAAGACCGCCTGCGCCCCCGTCTCCGCGCAGATTTGCGGCAGAATCTCCGCCGACTTCCCGCAGCGTACCACCAGCGGCCAGCCCAGCTCCGCCAGGTTCTTGCGCAGGGATTCGACGGATTGCAGCAAAAAAGCCAGCCGCGCCGCCCCCACATCCGGCCCCGTGCGAAACGCGTCTTCGAAGATGAACAGGGGGATGACTTGCTCCGCCCGGCGGACCGCCTCGCTGAGGGCGACATTGTCCGATACCCGGAGATCCCGCCGGAACCATTGGATGACCGTCTTCAGCACGGGGTCAGAGGGAAGGTTTCTTGAGGCCGACCTCGTGGGCAATGTCCTCGAACTCCGCCTTGCTCACCTCTTCCAGCCGCTTGCCGCGCGCCTTGAGCTTCTCGTTGATCTTGATGGCTTTCTCCGTCATCTCTTCATGCGTATTCTGCGTGCCGCCGACCAGGGTGAAATTATCCCCCTTGGTGATGCGTTTGTGCCCATCCGAATCCAGCCCCAAGCCCAGGAGCATCGCGGCATTTTTCTTTTTGGCGTCGGCCATGCCAAAACGTAAGTGCGAAACCTCCGCCGGTCAAATGAAACCCGCAAGCCATTACAAATCATTCACCAACCCAAGGAATAAAATCATCCCCGTGCGCCCGTCCACAATGGCGAACAGAAACGGCCGGTCCACGATCATCTCAAACGGCTTGGGCGGGTCCATTTCAAATGCTTGAGAAGCGGAAATCCCTATTGCTGTCGCCGCCGCCGCCTCTGTACCTTCCTCATTCACTTCCACGAACGCCTTTTGCCAGACCTCGGAGATGCGATGCGGATCAGCGAACATCTTGGAAAAATTCGCGTTCTTCGCATCAAACGCCGTTTTCATGCCCAGCTCCGCCAACGATTTATTCAACCCCAGCTTATTATCAAACTTAAACTTCGGCAGCACCAGGCGACCTTCCTTTTCGCCAAATCCCGGCACCGTCACCCGCCGCCACTTATCCCCATTCATGATTTGCAGCACCTTCCCCGGACTGGACCCCGGGTCCGGCAGGAACACATACATCGCCAAATCACCTCCCATATAAGGCAACTGTACCGCCTGATACCCCGAGCCCTTGCGATACGTAAACTGCTTGAACATCTCCATCATCGGCAGAGTTTTCTCAGCGCCTGCCGCCGGATGAAACGGCCGTTCCTTCGTCAGCTTCTTGTCGAAAGGGTCTTCCCACTTGCCTTTGAAATAGATCGCATTTGCCAGCACCAAGTCTGTGTAAACCGGATCAATCATGCCGTTGGCGATGCCCGTGATGCGACCGTGGGTCTGGTCGCTGGCCCACTGGTTGATCTCCGCCTCCGCCGCCGGCGCGTTGCGAAAATCCAACGCCTTCACCGTGGATTGGAAGAAATCCTGATTGGCTCCCAGAAAGGCTGCTTTCACTTCCGCCCCCTGCCGATACCAAAGCGCATTCGCCGTCGTCAGCACCAGATTCGTATCTTGGGAAGCCAGCAAACCGGCCGCCGCCTTGCAATCCGCATTCAACTCGGCACCCGGAATGCCCGCCGTCCCCAAAACCTGCTCCATCTCCGCCCGGGTCTGTCCCGCCGCGCCATTGGCCGCCATCTGTAGCGCCGTCGCCGCGCTGTACGGCGAAACGAACACCGTTCCGCCCGGCTGCTCCGCCGCCAGTTGCTTGAGCAATTGGAATGAAAAAGCATTGTTCGCCGCGGCCAGCCTGGACAAATCCGTGCCCTGCGCGAAACCGCCTTGCAGTCCCGCGACGCCGACCGCCACCGTCACCAGCCATGATTTGATTTTCATATCATCAAGCTCCGCCAGCTTATGGACGGCGGCAGTCCCCTGCCGCTTTCGCCAGCCACCACCGTCCACTGATTCAAAGAGACCGTCCCCTGCAAACCATCGCCCCCGTGACCGGTCCCTTTTTCTTGTTTTTGTTTATTCCGTGGCTGAAAAACAGTGGCCCTGACGCAGTCAGCGAGGGCTGAACTTCGACTCCCGCGCCAGCTGTTCCCACAGCTTCCGCTCCGTCTCGTTCATTTTCACCGGCACCACCATCTTCGCGGTCACCAGCAGGTCGCCCGTCTTCCCCAAGCCACGGCCGCGCACGCGCAACTTCTGGCCGCTGGGGGTGCCCGCCGGAATCTTGATATTCACCGGCCCGTCCAGCGTCGGCACCGCGATCTCCGCCCCCAGCGCCGCCTCCCACGGGGTCACTTCCAGTTCATGGATGAGATTGTGCCCGTCCACCTCGAAATCCGGATGCCGCGCCAGCCGCACGCGCAGATACAAATCGCCGCCGCTCTCGCCCCGCCCGGCGATGCGCAGTTTCTGCCCTTCCGTGATGCCCGCCGGAATCTTCACCTGATGCGAATCCGTATGGTCCGGATGCCGCACCGTGACCGTGCGCAGCGAACCGCGCTTGGCCTCCTCCAGCGTCACCAGAATGTCGCCCTCAACGTCCCGCCCCGGCTCCTCCTGCGCTCCCCCCGCAAAACCGCCCTGCGCGCCGTGCGGGCCAAAGCCGCCGCCGCCACGCATCCGCGAGCCGAACATCTGCTCGAAGAAATCGCTGAAACCCGTGCCGTCGAATTCGAACTCCTGGCCCCGGCCCGGCCCGCCGCGAAATGACTGTCCCGGCCGGCCACCGAAGCCGCCGCCCTGCCCCGGCGGCGAACGGAACTCCGCGCCGGACTTCCAGTTCGCGCCGAGCTCGTCGTATTTCTTGCGTTTGTCGGGATCGCCGAGCACTTCGTAGGCCTCGTTGATCTCCTTGAACTTCTCCTCCGCCCGCTTCTTGTCCTTCGCCACGTCCGGGTGGAATTCCCGCGCCAGCTGGCGGAACGACTTCTTGATCTCCGCTTCCGTCGCGGTGCGGGGAACCTTCAGCGTCTGATAATAATCTTTGTATTGCACAGCCATGGAAAAGGAAAATGCCCGCCGGCGGCCCGGTTGTCCAGCCGCCAGCGGGCAAAAATGAATACGCAACGCAGCCGGCCGCTTACAACAGGTCCGGCTGGCGGTGATGCCCGGTTTGCTTCACTTCGAGCGATTTGACGGTGACCTTGGAACCCTCCGCCGGGAAGACCGTGACGCACCGGTTGATTTGGGAGTAATCCCCGTCATGCTCGAACCGCAACTGCCCGTCCACGTAGATCGCCTGATGCCTGGGTGTGACCAGCCAGCGGACCGTCACAAACTTGCCCGCCGGAATGCGGCCCTCGCCATCCTGGTGTTGGCCGTCCGCCGGCCCGCCATCCACGCGCAACTGTTCCGGGTTCACCTCCCAGTTGAAGATCACCTGGTCGGCGGCATAAGCCAGCCGGAGATTGGTGGAATCCGTCTTCGCCACCAGCGTGATGTCCACCGGCGGCCGGAAGGATTCCGGCGTGCTCAACCGGTCGCCGCTTTCCAGCACGATGCCCGCATCGCTTTTGATGCCGTCCCGCGTCAGCCGGGCCGAGTTTCCGGCCCGGGAAGGCACTGCGCATCCCATCGCCCCCGCCACCAGGGCGAGCAGGCACAGACCGGTGAGTTTTTTCATAAGCATCGGGTTCACCGGCATCACTGCTGATGCTTGGTGTTGTCCACGGAGATAAAATGCGTGCCCGTATAGCCGCTGCTTTCCCGGCGCCACACCTTGAGGAGAATGTGCTTGCCCTTGGCTTCCTTGCAGATGTTCACCGCCTCATCCGAGCTCGTGACCGCCTTGCGGTTGATCTCCACCAGGATGTCGTTGCGCTGCAGACCGGCCTCGGCCGAATTCGAATTTTCATCCACCTGCGTCACGATCACCCCTTCCACGCTGTCCGGGATATGCAGGTCGCCGCGGATCTGGGGATCCAAGTCCGTGACCGTGACCCCGTCCAGCGCATCCGTGGTGGACCCGCCGGTATCCGGCGAATCATTCTCATTATTCCCCTGGGAACTGCGGTCCGTCGGCAGCAGGCCGAGCGTGACGCCAATCGTCTTTTCCCGGCCATTGCGGATCAGCTTGATCTGCACCGTCGCACCCGGCGCCAATTCCGACACCGTGAGCCGCAGGCTGTGCGCATCGGCGATGGCCTTGTCATTGATGGCGATGATGACGTCACCCGAACGGATGCCGGCTTTGGCCGCCGGGGTGCCCGGATTGACGTCACCGACCAGCGCGCCGTTCTGGTCCGGCAGATTGAATTCCTGCGCGAGATTGGCCGTGATGTCTTGCGAAGTCACCCCGAGAAAGCCGCGCGTCACCTTGCCGCCGCTGATGAGCCGGCTCATCACCTCGCGCGCCATGTTCACCGGCACCGCGAAACCAAGGCCCTGGTTGCCGCCGCTCTTGCTGATGATGGCCGTGTTGATGCCCACCAAGCGGCCCTGGACGTCCACCAGCGCCCCGCCGGAATTGCCCGGGTTGATCGCCGCGTCCGTCTGGATGAAATCCTCATAGCCGCTAAAACCCAGACCGCTCCGGTTCAGGGCGCTGACAATGCCGTGGGTCACCGTCTGTCCCACGCCGAAAGGATTGCCGATCGCCAGCACCACGTCGCCGACTTCCAACTGGTCGCTGTCCGCGAGAGTGATGGCCGGCAGGTCCGTGGCGGCGATTTTCAGCACCGCCACATCCGAAAGCGCGTCGCGGCCGATAAGTTTGGCGGTGTATTCCTTCTTGTCTCCGTTGATGGCCACTTTGATCTCGTCCGCTTCGGCCACCACATGGTTGGCCGTCAGGATATAGCCGTCCGGCGATACGATGACCCCCGAGCCAAGGCTTTGCTCCTTGCGGGTGCGTTCGCGTTCATCCCCTTGGAATTGGTTCCCGAAAAACTGGCGGAAGAACGGGTCGTTCATGAACTGGCTCATCCGGCCTTGCTCATGAACGATCCGGGTGGAATAGATATTGACGACGCTCGGCTGCGCCTTTTTGACCACCGGCGAAAAGCTGGTGCCCATGCGCCCGTCCCGGTTGACCGGCGAAGCATCCACATTGATGTTCGGGCCCGCCTCGCGGGCCAGACAAGTATGGTGCACCGCCGCCACCAGCAAAAGGCTGCCCAGCAAAGCAGACGAAACCCCGAAAACAGTGCCAAAAGTCAATTTCATATATGTATGCAAATTGACACAACCGGCCGCCCGGCGTTCAAACTCCGGAACAGAATCCGAAATTATTGGTTTGTCGCCTTCGGCACGTCCTGCGGCTTGATCACCTCAATTTTGGCACCCTTCTTCATGTCTTCGGCGGAGGGCACCTTGATGATGTCGCTGGTCAGCGGAGCGGCCGGGGCCATGGCCGGACGCGGAGCGTCGGAAGCCACATCCAGCAACTCCACTTCGAAAATCAGCGTGGAACTCGGGGGAATCGGATTACCCGGGCTGCTGCGGTCGCCGTAGGCCAGGTCCGGCGGGAGGAAGATGCGCCACTTGGAACCGGTCTTCATCAATTGCAACGCCTGGGTCCAGCCGGGGATGACCTGGTTCAGCCGGAACGTGGCCGGCTGACCGCGCTTGTAGGAACTGTCAAATTCAGTGCCATCAATCAGCGTGCCGCGGTAGTTCACCTTCACCGTATCCGTCGCCGCCGGGCTCGGCCCGGTGCCGGTGGCCAGAACCGTATATTGGAATTCATGAACCGTACCATCCGGCAGGGTCACCTTCTGGACCTGCACCCCGGGAGCGGACTGGTTCTTGGCCAGGAACGCGGCACCCGCAACCTTGTTGCTGGAACCCTGCTCTGCCTGCTTGGCCATCATCTCGGCCTGCTTCTTCTGCATCTTGGCCTGAAATTCCGCCTGGTAAGCCTTGAGCACTTCGCCCACTTGATCCTTGGTGAGCAGTTCCGGGCTGTCCGTCAGTACATCCTTGATGGCACGGCCGACCAGATCGGGGTCCAGGTCCAATTCCTTGGACTTGAAGTTATGGCCCAATTGCAGGCCAATCGCGTAGCTGACGCGGGATTTTTCATCACTCAACAGATTGGTTCCGTCCGCGCGCAACGACAGGGCGAGACCAAAAACGACGGTGGAGGCAAAAATTAAGGTTTTCATTATTTAGTTGTCGGGGGTGAATGATTCAATATCGCCGGACGAATTGCAACCCGCTTTTGCGAGAAAACGGACCAAACGTCACCGGATCGTTCCGGCTTTGGCCCTTCGACGTGCCCCCCTCCCCCCAGCCAAAACACCGTTATAAACCGATATATCCGGAGGCACCCGGGGGCACCGATATCGCCCGATAAACATCCAATGGATTAGCTTTATCAGCTATAATAATCACCACATCTCCCCCAACTTCGGACCAGACTGGCACCGGCAGGACCGGAGCCCTCCCCGCCCATGTCAAAGATCACGCCCGCCGTTTGGGCCGGCCGGATGTATTATAACATTACACATTGCTCGGGTCAAACTGTTTTTGGGGCATCCCGCTTCCGCCGCGGAACCGACCGGGTCCGGCTGCGCCCCGGACCAAAAAACGGTTTCCGGCGTGCAATTTATTTCCCTCCTTGAACAAATTGGGCTAGATTGCATCAAATCGTGCAAATCAACATGCGCCAAATCCGAATTTCGCTCCTCACCCTCGCCGGTCTTTCCGCTCTCATTTTTCTCGCCGCCGGCGGCTGCGTCAGCCAGCCCCCCCAAGCCGAGACCCTGCAGCCAACCGGCACCAATGTGAGCGGGCCGCTGCATCCCGGTCCCAACGACCCGAAAATCGCCTACGTGGCGGGGGTTCTGCTGGAAAACCTCCATTACTTGCAGCGCCCGCTCGATACCGAGCTTTCCACCCGGTTCTTTGACGGCTACATCGAAACCCTCGATTCGCGCCACGAGAATTTTCTCCAGTCCGACCTGGCGGAATTTGACCATTACCGCACCAATCTGGACAAGTATACCACCTTGAATCGCAACACGGCGGATCTCACCCCCGCCTTTGCCATCTACAACCGCTATCTGGAACGCTACCGGCAACACACCGTTTATGTGGAAGAGTTGCTGAAACAGAATAAATTCAAATTCAACACGGCCGATACCATCCAGCTTGACCGCCGTCACGAGCCGTTCCCCAAGGACCTCGAGGAAGCCAAGGCCCTCTGGCGCGAACATCTCCAATATGAGTATCTCTACCAGGAAAAACTCCCGCGCGAACTGACGGAGACCAACGGCACGGTGCTCGTGAGCCTCAACACCACCAATGCCGCCGATATTCCCAAGGCGCTCCTGCGCCATTACCAGTGGGGGTTGCGCATGACCACCAACAGCGACAGCGATTTCGTGATGCAGTTGTATCTGAACGCCCTGGCTCACGCTTATGACCCGCACTCGGATTATTTCAGCGCGCCCAAGGCCGTGGATTTCTCCATCCAGATGAGCCTTTCCCTCTTCGGCATCGGCGCCCAATTGAACGAGGATGACGGCTATTGCACCATCAACGCCCTCCTGCCCGGCGGCCCGGCGGCGAAAAGCAAGAAACTCCTGGAAAAGGACCGCATCATCGCCGTGGCCCAAAGCAACCAGCCGCCCGTGGACATCGTGGACATGGACCTGGAAAAAGCCATCCAGCTCATCCGCGGTCCCAAAGGCACCGTCGTGCGCCTGACGATCAGCCCTCTGGCCGACCGGACCAGTCGCAAAGTTGTGGAACTCGTGCGCGATGAGATCAAGCTCGATGACGCCGCCGCCAAGGCCAAGATCATCGATGTCCCGAACGGTTCCGGCGGCACCAACCGCCTGGGGGTTCTCGACGTTCCCTCCTTTTACGCCACCATCCCCACCGCCGGCAATGAGGG
>Ga0316222_1005523_pt1 | contig 10754 bp, 9 predicted proteins | sample TBH18011metaG_FD_206008 | JGI IMG/M metagenome (GOLD analysis project Ga0316222, IMG submission 206008) | Freshwater microbial communities from Trout Bog Lake, Wisconsin, USA - TBH18011 | ecosystem: Environmental > Aquatic > Freshwater > Lake > Hypolimnion/Profundal zone | place: USA: Wisconsin... | reverse complement strand
GGCATGATTGCGCCATGAACCCGATTCCGCACACTGAACTGGCGCGCCTGGCCCGCCAGCACGGCACCCCGTTGTGGGTGTATGACGCCGCCACCATCGACCGCCAGGTCGCTTCCCTGCGTTCGTTTGACGTACTGCGTTTTGCGCAGAAGGCTAACTCCAATGTCCACTTGCTGCGCCATCTGCGCGCGCAGGGTGTGGCGGTGGACGCCGTCTCGCTGGGTGAAATCGAGCGCGCGTTGGCCGCCGGTTACCAGCCTGGCCTGCACGACGGACACGCCGAACTGGTGTTTACCGCCGACTTGCTCGACCGGCCAACTCTGGCGCGCGTGACGGAACTTGGCGTGGTCGTGAATTGCGGCTCCATCGATATGCTGCATCAGCTGGCCGATGCCAGCCCCGGCCATCCGGTCTGGCTGCGCATCAATCCGGGTTTCGGTCACGGTCACAGCAACAAAACCAATACTGGCGGCGAGCAGAGCAAGCACGGTATCTGGCACGCTGACGTGGCGCAGGCCTGTGCCCTGATCCGTGAACGCGGCCTGCGTCTGCAGGGTCTGCACATGCACATCGGCTCCGGGGTGGACTACGCCCACCTGCAGGAAGTGTGCGGCGCCATGGAGGAGCTGGTGGCCACGGTGCAGGCGCAGGGCCTGGACTTGCGTGCCATATCGGCCGGCGGCGGCTTGTCCATTGCTTACCAGACTGGTGAGCCGGACATCGACACGGCGCACTATTTTTCGCTGTGGGACGCGGCACGTCAGCGCATGGCGCAGGCCCTGGGCCATCCCTTGCAACTGGAAATTGAACCGGGGCGTTATCTGGTGGCTGAGTGCGGCGTATTGCTCAGCGAAGTGCGCGTGGTGAAGCGCCAGGGCAACCAGCCATTCGTGCTGGTTGACGCTGGCTTCAGCGACCTGATGCGTCCGGCCATGTACGGCAGTTACCACGGCATGGAAATCATCCACGCCGACGGCAGCCTGCCGCAGGGCGCGGAGCAGGACACCGTGGTGGCTGGCCCGTTGTGCGAGTCGGGCGACGTGTTCACCCAGGCCGAAGGCGGCGTGGTGTTACAGCGCGCGCTGGCTCCGGCACAGGTTGGCGATTTACTGGTGCTGCAGGATGCCGGGGCCTATGGTGCGTCGATGTCTTCCAACTACAACACGCGGCCCTTGTGCCCGGAAGTGCTGGTGGAAAACGGCACGGCGCGTCTGATACGGCGGCGCCAGACGGTGGCCGAGTTGCTGGCGCTGGAAGAACGGCTCGGCTAAGCGCTGTTCGCGTACAGTTGCAACCACAGAGGCGCAAAGTCTAGTGGTAGGATATCCCGCTGAACTTTCAATCTGTTTGGCGAATTACGCTAGCACCTTTCTACATCCTCTTGTGAAAACTGAGTTTCTGAAACCCCGCCTTATCGGCTCTCGATTTGATGAGCATTCGATACCGGTTGAAGTCTTAAAGGACTGGGCGGCGTTTGAGGGGCTCATTGTTGAAGCCGCTCGTTGGCTGTATCTTGAGGAAAATCCAAAGCGCAAAAGAACGCCACGGGGCTTTGCTCAGAGTTTTTCTCTCCACTTGAGCAAAGTGGAGGGTGGGAGTGCAATAGCGGTCCTTGAGCGACCACTGGCATCAGGAACGCTGGTTCCAGATGCCTTTGCTGTGTGGTTTGAGAAAGCCCGCGACCGTGTTCTAGAAACTATTGAAGCCGCGTCACTTGGTCAGTCTGTCGACCACCTACTGCCTAAATCGTTGTTGGCCTACTTTGACCAATTTGGAAGGTCCCTTCGCGACGATGAGCAGGTTGAGTTCACTCGATCGTCGACACAAACGAGTGTGCGATATGACAATCGTGTTCGGAAAACGCTGGTTCTGAAATCAGCCACGGTTTATCGCACCGAGGAGTCCGTTCGTGGCTCGATGTCTGAGTTAAATCTCGAAAATCGCACATTTACGCTGAAACTTATCGGTGGCGAAAAAGTCGTTGGCGAATTCAGCGATGAACTGAGGGATGCCGCCCATAGCGCACTTGGCGCATATGGCGAGTCTCTTGTTATGGTAGAGGGTGCAGTCGTTCGTGATCAGTCTGATACGCGTAAGCGTATAGAGCAAGTAACACGCATAGAACCACTGGACGCATTAGACGTGCCTGCGCGTTTAGAGGGGCTTGGCTTTTTACGTGATGGGTGGTTGGATGGTGAGGGAGTAAAGCCGCCGTTGGCGGGATTGAATTGGCTTGCTAAGGCTTGGACTGAGCACTGGCCAGAAGATCTATCGCTCCCACACTGTTATCCCACCCTCGAAGGCGGAATTCAACTTGAGTGGAGCCTGCAAACATCGTCAATTTCCGTTGACGTAGAAATCACAAAACGGGTGGCCAGTTTGCTGGTTTCTCGTACTGAGGACGGTGAAATCCTCGCTGAGCTTGATCTCTTCTTGTCTACATCTGAAGGTTGGCAGCAACTGGCCGAGGCCGTGCGACAAAGCGGTAACTTGAAATAATCCATCAGATCATGGCAGACGACAAACAAACGTTGCATCGCCAAGTCCACCCATCTTGGGTGCAAGACGGGAGAATCACCAGCCAAGCATTTGGTCCAACCCCGAAAGACGCAGGGTTGCTGTCTGTTTATGATGGCCGACTAATTGAGCCCGAACCAAGCTTCATTCACTACACGACCGTGCAGAAGCTAACTGCTATCGGAACAGTTTCGGTTACTGAAGGCGAAGTAGTAGCTACCGGTTTGCCGTGGCGACCAGACCCTGAACCTTTCCCAGAACATGCAGTCATAGACTTTACCGGACTGTCTAGCCCTGGGAAAGTAAAAGCAAAAGCGCAGGCACTTGCTGAGAAAGCACGGCAACGCGGCTGGACATATACGACTTAGCCGCATAGGCGCTCAGATTGTCGCAGATGACGCTTGTACTCAGTCAGGTGACATCGGCGCTTTGACGTGCCGTTAAGGAATCTATTCGTCGCTGCTGTCGACCTGGCGCACGCAATGCAGCACTGCGCCTAGCACGCGAGCTCTTGGCTTATCCTGCTGCACTAGCGTAGGGAGCACGGCCAGCATAAGACCTACGTGATGGCGCGGAGTTCCGTAATTTAGTGGTAACCGATTTCCTTTTGGTGTCGGACTGCCAGAATGGTGACCGTTTCGCCATTGAAGCGATAACGGGCCACATAGCCGCTGTCGCCAAAGTCAATCAGCCATTCCCGGAACGCTTCCGGCATGTCATCAACGGGACGACCGATACCGGGTTGATGCCCGAGAACTTTCACCCCTTGCCGCACGATTTTGATGGCGCGTGTTGCCGCATCGATGTTCTTTATGGCAAGGAAGCGATAAAGGCGCTGCACATCGAGCAGTGCCTGTGGTGACCAGATCAGACGTGACATTCAGGGGGCTCGATGTCGTTGCCCTGTTCGAGTTCGGCCAACCACGCGTCGGCTTCGTCGGCGCTGACATGGAGTCCCGTGGATCGATACGCTTCCCACGCCTTGATCGTGTCTTGCCGGAAAGCCTCACGGCGCTCCTCTCGGTCAACATATTGGGTAATGGCTTCGCGCATGACCCAATGCGCAGAACGTTGGCGTGCCTGGGCCAAACTTTCAAGGCGGGCGCGGGTGCCCACGTCGAGTTTGACGGAGACAGTTTTAGCGGCGATGTGTGGCTGTGGCATGGCATTGCATTCAAGATTGCTACTAGGTGTTACCTTAACACACTCAAGGAATGCTGTGCTCGCTTTTAGAGGGAGCCCTGCCGCAGGGCGCGGCGCAGGACGCCGTGGCGGCGGGCTCGTTGTGTGAGTCGGGCGACGTGTTCACCCAGGCCGAAGGCGACGTGCTGCTGCAGCGCGCGCTGGCGCCAGATTTATGCGGATTTAGACAGCCGCTAACATGGGTCGGATCAGGCCCGCTGGGGTGTGCTGGCGGGCGCAAACGTTGCGCCGCTGGCGGGTGACTATCAGTCGACCCGTGATTTGCTGTTGAAGGGGCAGGAAGACATCAGATCGGTGCACGTCGCAGCAGCCACATTGGCACTGAAAGATGTGCACATCCTGTCACCAATCACGGAGCATCAGCAATTCCTTTGTCAGGGCGTCAATTATGCGAGCCATGTGCGGGAGTCGGGTCTGGATATCCGTCAACTTCCATTCAATACGCTGTTTACCAAAGCACCGTCAAGCCTGTGCGGCGCGTACGACAATATCGTGCGGCCGCAGCACGTGCGGCTGCTGGATTATGAAATTGAACTGGGCATCGTGCTGGGACGGGACATCAGTGAGTCGGTTCGGGTTGCACCAGATAGCCTGCATGACTACCTTGCCGGCGTCACGATCATCAACGATGTGTCAGCGCGGGACGTTCAGCTGCCCCAAGGTCAGTTCTACAAGGGCAAAAGCTACCGCACGTTCGGACCTGCTGGTCCCTACCTGGTGTTGCTCAATGCCGCAGAATGGAAGCGCTGGCCTGAGTTGCGCATGACGCTGGCAGTCAATGGACGGGTGCGCCAGGACGCGTTTTGTGGCGAAATGATTCACAAGCCAGCCGCTACGGTGACCGAGTTTAGTGAGTTGCAAAATCTGAAAGCCGGCGACGTGATTGCAACCGGAACGCCCGCTGGCTGCGCCGCACGTGCCCCTTCGAAGCTGGTTTCGTGGGTCGCAAAGCACATGCTTTCCGACAAGGCCAAGTGGGACGGCTTTATAAAAGGGGGGATCGCAAACCCCGCATATCTGAGGCCTGGAGACGAAGTCCGACTGACCATAAAAACAGAAGATGGCGGCATTGATCTGGGGCAACAGTGCAACAAGGTTACCAACCCGTGACACTGGCGTCGTTGAATCGCTCTGGGGAGCGATTGACTGCGCTTTCAGAAAGAACGACAGCACGCCGCAACCGGATGCGAATCACCTGCCAGCGAAACCCTGAATAGGCGATTGTGCTGCGGACTCAACCGCGCGCCACGGGGCGCGTGGTGTCGTTGCACCATTCACTCCAGCTGCCGGCGTACAGCGCGCTGCCGTGCAGACCCGCATATTCCATGGCCAGGATGTTGGGCACGGCACTGACGCCGCTGCCGCAGTGGTGCACCACGTGCTTCGGGTCGCAAGGCCCCATCAGTTCTGAAAATTCGGCGCGCAGGGTGGCGGCCGGTTTGAAGTAGCCGTTGGCGTCCAGATTGCTTCCAAACGGGCGGTTGAGCGCGCCGGGAATGTGGCCGGCCACCGGATCGATGGGTTCGACTTCGCCTTTGAAACGCGGCGTGGCGCGGGCGTCCACAATGACTTGTTCCGCGCGTCCGAGGTTTTTCTGTATCTGCGCTACCTGCGCCAGTGCCACCAGCGGAGCGGCTGGGGTAAACACGGCAGGCGTGGTGGCGGGCGGGGTGTCGCCGTGTTCTACCGCACCGCCAGCCGCCACCCAGGCTTGCCAGCCGCCGTCAAGCACGGCCACGGGTGCATGGCCCAGCCATCGCAGCAGCCACCACAGGCGACCGCAGTAATTCAGACCCTGGCGGTCATACACCACGGCCTGCATGCCGTTGGCCAGGCCGACGCTGCCCAGCCAGGCCGCCAGTGCGGCCGGTTGCGGCAACGGGTGGCGTCCGCCACAGAGGGTGTCCGGTTGGCCGTGCGGGGCACTCAGGTGCAGGTCGAGGTCGGCATGGACGGCGCCAGCAATGTGTTCCTGGGCAAACATGGCACGCCCGGCTTCGGGCTGCATCAGATTAAAGCTGCAGTCGAACACCCGCAGCGGGGTGCCATTGGCCCGCAATTGCTGCAGTTCTGCGACGCTGATCAGGGTGGAGTAAGGGGCTTGGGTGGCTTGAGCGGAGGCGTTGGCAGGCATGGTGGGCGTTTTCCTTGGTCAATGGTCTTCGGCCGGCGTATTGGGCAGCACGCGTGTGCGCAAGATGGTAGCAGCCACGCCACTGGCGACAATGACGACAATGCCCAACCAGCCCGAGGCACTAATTTGATCGCCGAACAGTGTCAAACTGAAAATGGCGGCAAACACAATGCCGGAATACTGCATGCTGGCGACTACCAGCGTGGCGCCCTTGCGGTAGGCGCGTGTCATGCACCACTGGCCAAGCGAGGCCAGAATACCGATGGGAATCACCCACAGTGCGTCACGCGGGTCGAGGTCGGCCCAGCGTGATACGTGTTGTGTGGCAAACGTGCCTACCGCGCCCACGAGCGTGGTTCCGACCGAAAAATAAAACACGGTGCGCTCTTCTGGTTCGCCTATTTTTCCCAGCGCAGTGACTTGCAGATAGGCCACCGCCGAGCAGATGCCCGACAGCAAACCGATGACGCCTGCAAACAGTTGGTCGTGTTCCAGTGTCGGGTGCAGCGCCAGCACCACGCCAGCAAAGCCGACCAGCACCGTGAGCAGCAGTGGCCCCTGTTTGCGCGCGTCGCCATACAGCAGGGCGCCGCCGACAATAAAGGCGGCGACCCACACGCCGCTCATGTAGTTCAACGTCATGGCGGTTGCCAGCGGCAACTGACCGATGGAGAAGAACCAGCCTGCCATGGACACCACGCCAATGCCGCTGCGGGTGAGGTGCATCATGGGCACTGCAGTGCGCAGACTGGCACCGCGCATGTGCACCACCACGGCCATGAAACACACGCTGACCAGGCCACGGTAAAACACCAGCTCGAAGGTGCTAAAACTGTGGGCGGCATACTTGATGCCAACCGCCATGCTGGCAAAGAAAAACGACGCCAGCACCATCCACAGAGCCTGCATGGAGTTGAACAGGCCTTAGCCAGCGTGCTCCATTTTTTTGCGGTACCAGGCGTGGAAATGTTCCATGCCGTCTTCCATGGGGCTTTGGTACGGGCCGGTTTCGTTGTCGCCACGCTGCAGCAGCGCGGCGCGACCAGCGTCCATGCGCTCACCGATTTCGTCGTCTTCGATGCAGGTTTCCATGTAGGCCGCTTGCTGGGCTTCGACGAATTCGCGCTCGAACGCCTGAATTTCTTCCGGGTAGTAGAACTCGACCATGTTCATCGTCTTGTTCGGCCCCATGGGGTGCACGGTGGACACCGTTAGCACGTGTGGATACCACTCGATCATGATGTGCGGGTAGTAGGTCAGCCAGATGGCGCCGAACTGTGGCGCCTTGCCGCTGCGGTACTGCATCAGCGCCTTTTGCCAGCGCTCATAAACCGGGCTTCCGGCCTTGCCGTGCAGGTTGGCAGCACCGACGGTTTGCACCGAATAGTTGTCCTTGAATTCCCAGCGCAGGTCGTTGCAGGTGACGAACTGGCCGAGACCCGGATGGAACGGCACCACGTGGTAGTCCTCCAGGTAGACCTCGATGAAGGTTTTCCAGTTGTAGTTGCACTCGTGCAGTTCGACGTGGTCCAGCACAAAGCCATCAAAGTTGAGGTCGGTGCGCGGGCCCATGCCACTGAGCTGTGCGGCAATGTCGAGGCCGTTGTCTTCGAACAGCAGGCCGTTCCATTCACGCAGCGGGTAGTTGGCCAGGTGCATGCACGGGTCGTGTTCAAAATGCGGTGCGCCCAGCAGCGTGCCGGCCGGGTTGCCTGTGCCGCCCGCGCTGTAGGTCCAGCGGTGCAGCGGGCAAACAATGGCGCCAGGGTTGGCCGCCGTGGCACCGGCCTGCAGCGAGCCGCGGCCCTTGAGCATCACGGCCTGGCGGTGGCGGCAGATATTCGATACCAGTTCGATGCCGCCGGCATTACGCACCAGGGCGCGACCTTCTTTTTCCTGCGGCAGCGCGTAGTAGTCGCCCACGGCGGGCACCGACAGTGCGTGCCCGACGTAGCGCGGTCCCTGACGGAAGATATGTTCCATTTCCAGCGCATACAGCTGCGGGTCAAAATAGCTTTGCACCGGGAGTTGCAGCGTGTGCTGCGCAGACGCATCGGTGGCACTGCTGGCGCTGTGCAACAGATCGTGGGAGAGCTTGGCCGCTGAGATGGGTGCGTTCATACGGCGTGCCTCACAAAAGATTGCTGGGCAGGGTGCTGGCCGACGGCCAGACCGGGGCGCGCACGCCGGAAAAATGGAGTTGTATTACTCGGTGTCATAAGCTGTAAGGATGCAAAAACCCCGCCTACGGTTGAGTTTGGCGGGGTTCGTTGATGACAGTTACCTCGAGAACTGTCGACCATCCGATTGTACTTTGTGTCTGGAGCGCCGCCAAGGAATGGTTTATAGGGCGCGTGGTGGCAATTTTGGGTGGGCCGGGTGCCACAGAGGCGCCGGGAGCGCCTAAAATCGGGGTTGACGTAAACGTAATGCCCTTATAGCGCCCGTGTAGCCCTGGTGCATGCAGTGACTGGTGTGACTGGTGCGGTATCGGGCAATTTTGTGAAGCGATGGTTTCACTAGCCGCCGGGTATGGCAGTGCGCGCGTCCAACCACTCATTTTTTAATTATGTCCACGCTCAGAGTTTCGACGACTGCCGCCGTTGCAGGTGATCCGGCGCCCGAAGTGCCCGTCAATTACGAGGCCGCGCTGCGTGAGCTTGATGCGCTGGTACGGGCAATGGAAGCGGGGGATCTGCCGCTCGACCAGCTGCTCAGTGCCTACCAGCGCGGTGCGGTATTGCTGCAGTTTTGCCGTGACCAGTTGCAGGCGGTGGAAGCGCAGGTCAAAGTGCTGGATGACGGTGCCCTTAGCACCTGGAAGGCGCAATGAACGCAATGAACGCAATGACCCAAACGACGCCACCGAGGGCGTTGCCCGATGTGCCGGACACGGCCGCTGGTTTCCACTTTGAGGCGTGGTGCGCTGCGCGTCTGGCGACAGTGGAGCAGGCGCTGGACCACTGGGTGGGCGTGGATGCGGCTGCCGACTGCAGCCACGCCGCGCCAGCCGATCTGGTGGCTGCCATGCGCTATGCCGTGCTCGACGGTGGCAAGCGGCTGCGTCCGTTGCTGGTGCTGGCCGCCTATGAGGCGGTCGCGGGTGCGGGTGCGGGTGCCGATGGGCAGGAAGCCGCCTTGCGCGCGGCCTGCGCTGTCGAGCTGATTCATGCTTATTCGCTGGTCCACGACGACATGCCCTGCATGGACAACGATGTGCTGCGGCGCGGAAAACCGACGGTGCACGTGCGCTTCGGAGAGGCCGGTGCGCTGCTGGCCGGTGACGCACTGCAGGCGCTGGCTTTTGAAATACTGACCCCGTCCGAGACACAGGTTAACGCGGTAACGCAGGCTCGCCTGTGTGCCTTGCTGGCACGCGCGGCTGGCAGTGCTGGCATGGCGGGCGGTCAGGCAATCGACCTGGCCAGCGTCGGGCAACGGCTCAATGAAGTCGAACTGCGCGACATGCACCAGCGCAAGACTGGCGCGCTGCTGCAGGGCAGCGTGGTCATGGGGGCCAGTTGCAGTCAGCCGTCGCAGCAGGTGCAGCAGGCGCTGCAGGCTTATGGCGCCGCCATTGGCCTGGCGTTCCAGGTGGTGGACGATATTCTCGACGTCACCGCCGACTCCGCCACCCTGGGCAAGACGGCTGGCAAGGACGCTGACAACGACAAGCCGACCTACGTATCCCTGATGGGCTTGTCCGCCAGCCAGGCTTATGCGCGCGATTTGCTGGCACAGGCACAGGCGGCGCTGCAGCGCAGCGGGCTGCGCAACACGGCTGCGCTGGCGGCTTTGGCCGACATGGTCATTCAGCGCGCCTATTGACCTGACGACAGACAGACAGACAAGCACCCGACCGAGCGACACCGAACACCCATTCCATTGCACCCGACCGGCCAGGCAGCCTGCTGCCGGTTCGCCCGCAAAACACCGAAAAGAGCGCCGAGTTTTCATGCCCCACAACACCTACCCTTTGTTGCACACCATTCAAAGCCCGGCCGATTTGCGCTTGCTGGGGCGTGGGCAGTTGCAGACGCTGGCAGACGAGTTGCGGGCTTTCCTGCTGGACAGTGTGGCCAAGACCGGTGGCCACTTGAGTTCGAATCTGGGCACGGTCGAGCTGACTGTGGCTTTGCATTACGTATTCAATACGCCGTACGACCAACTGGTGTGGGATGTGGGCCACCAGACCTATCCGCACAAAATCCTGACCGGTCGGCGCGACCGCATGTCCACGCTGCGCCAGTTTGGCGGACTGAGCGGCTTCCCGCAGCGCGGCGAGAGCGAGTTCGACACCTTTGGCACGGCCCATTCCAGCACCTCGATATCCGCCGCACTCGGCATGGCGCTGGCGGCCAAGCTGCGCGGTGAAGAGCGCCGCGCCATCGCTGTCATTGGCGACGGTGCGCTGACGGCTGGCATGGCTTTTGAGGCACTCAACAATGGCGGTGTGGCCGAAGCCGACTTGCTGGTGGTGCTGAACGACAACGACATGAGCATTAGTCCACCCGTGGGCGCGCTCAATCGCTACCTGGCCCAACTGATGAGTGGTCAGTTTTATGCCGCTGCCAAGAACGTGGGAAAAACCGTGCTCAAGGGCGCGCCGCCGCTGTTTGAGTTGGCCAAGCGCATCGAAGAACACGCCAAAGGCATGATGGTGCCCGCAACGTTGTTTGAAAAGTTCGGCTTCAACTACATTGGCCCGATTGATGGGCACGATCTGGACTCGCTGATCCCGACGCTGGAGAACATTCGTCACCTGAAAGGTCCACAATTCCTGCACGTGGTCACCAAGAAAGGCCAGGGCTACAAACTGGCCGAAGCCGATCCGGTGGCCTACCACGGCCCCGGCAAGTTTGATCCATCGGTGGGGCTGCAGAAGTCGGCCGCTACACCG
>Ga0316222_1005521_pt1 | contig 10756 bp, 6 predicted proteins | sample TBH18011metaG_FD_206008 | JGI IMG/M metagenome (GOLD analysis project Ga0316222, IMG submission 206008) | Freshwater microbial communities from Trout Bog Lake, Wisconsin, USA - TBH18011 | ecosystem: Environmental > Aquatic > Freshwater > Lake > Hypolimnion/Profundal zone | place: USA: Wisconsin... | reverse complement strand
CGTGGCCCGCTTCGAGGAGACCCTGGCCCCGGCCAAGCTCGAGCGCCGGGCCCTGCAGCCCCAGCTGCTCGTCACCGCCAACAAGGAGGGCATGACCCTCAACGAGGTGGTGGCCGCCGTCAGCAGGCGGATCAAGACCATGCACAGCGACGGCAGCCTGCCCCAGGGCGTCGACGTCGACTTCGCGGGCACGGCCCGCACCAACAAGGAGACCGCCGGCTACATGGGCACGGCCATGCTCCTGGCGGTGTGCTTCATCTACTTCGTGCTGGCCAGCCAGTTCGAGAGCTTCAAGCTGCCCATCACGATCATGCTGAGCCTGCCCCTGTCCATGGTGGGCATGGTGCTGATGCTCCTGGTCACCGGCGACGCCATGAGCATGATGACCAGCATCGGCCTCATCCTGCTCATGGGGCTGGTCACCAAGAACGCCATCCTGCTCGTGGACCGGGCCATCCAGAACATGCGCGACCGCGGCATGTCGCGGCCCGAGGCCCTGGTCGAGGCGGGCACCACCCGGCTGCGGCCCATCCTCATGACCTCGCTGGCCATGATCGGCGGCATGCTGCCGCTGTTCTTCGCGCTGGGCGCGGGGGCCCAGATGCGCGCGCCCATGGCCCGGGCGGTGGTGGGCGGGCTGGTGACGTCGACGATCCTGACGCTGCTGGTGATTCCGGTGTTCTTCGATCTGCTGGACGGGTTCACGTGGGGGGGCGTGTGGGCGAGGCTCAAGGGCGTCGGAAGGTGAGCGCCGCACCCGAGTCCCGCTATCCTGGAGCATCGCCGGAGGCCGCCGTGACCCAGGACTTCTATGACCTCGTCGAATCCCGGCGCACCGTCCGCGCCTTCCTCCAGGAGCCCGTCCCCCAGGACGTGCTGGACCGCTGCCTGGACGCCGGGTTCAAGGCCGCCTCCTCCAGCAATCTGCAGCACTGGGAGTACGTCATCATCCGGGACCCGAAGGTCCGGGCCGAAGCCAACGCCGTCTGCCTCAGCCAGAAGGTGGCCCAGTCGGCCCCGCTCCTGGTGGCGGTGGTGGCCCACATGGACACCTGGCCGCGCACCAGCCGCTTCATGCTCGAGACCCTGAAACAGCGCGGCATCCTGCGCAAGAGCCAGGAGGACTACTGGGGCCGGCACATCCCCGTGCTCTACACCAGCGGCCCCCTGGGCCTGGCGGGCCTGGCCAAGAAGGCCTTCTCGCGGGTGAGCTCCCTGTTCAGGCCGGTGCACAACTTCATGAGCCGGAGCGATCTGCGGGTCATGGCCCACAAGTCCGCCGCCCTGTCCGCGGCCACCTTCATGCTCGCCCTGAGGGCCGAAGGCTACGACAGCTGCCCCATGGAGGGTTTCGACCCCTGGCGGGCCAAGCAGCTGCTGGGCCTGGCGCCCGGCGCCGAGGTCTGCATGTTCCTGGCGATCGGCAAGCGGGGGCCCAAGGCGCTCTGGTGGGACCGGATCCTCGTGCCGAGGGACTGGACGGTGCGCGAGCTGTGACCCCCTTCCCCTGGCTCGCGCCCCTTCTGGACCGCCTTCAGGCCAGGTTCGAGGCCGAATTGCGGGACGGCGCCCACGACCTGGCCCATTGCCGGCGGGATGAACACTCAGACGGGCAGGCGTATGGCCGCCGAACGGGAAAGGGTGATGAAGGATTTCCTGACCGCGCTGGCGGGGGAACTGGGATGAGGCGCGCCAGGCCGCCACAAACGCCCATGGCCGGCATCCAATAGGCGGAGGGCACCTTGACACCATTCGCGGCACCCGATGGCGAGGACTCCGCCCTGAATCTCCCCCGACTCGAGCATACGGGCTATACCCTCCATGACTGGGAGGGCTGGGAAGGGCGCTGGGAACTCATCGACGGCGTCGCCTACGACATGACGCCTTCGCCGAACCTGGAGCACCAGACCCTCTCCTCGAGGCTCCATGTCGCCATCGCCAACGCCTTGAGCGCGGACGGCCACGAAGGTTGCGAGGTCTTTGCCGCCCCCCTGGACGTCTACCTGGGCCAGGATGTCGTGCAACCCGACCTCATGATCCTCTGCGACCCGGCCAGGAAGTCCGTCCGGGGCATCGAGGGCGCGCCGGACCTGGTGGTGGAGATCCTCAGCCCCCGGACCGCGGCCAAGGACCGGAGCCGCAAGCGGGGACTCTATGCGGCCGCCGGCGCCGCGGAATACCTGATCGTCGATCCGGAACAGCGGACGTGCCTCCTGCTGCGCCTGCAGGACCGGGCCTACCAGGAGGCCGGCCTCCTCCCGTGGGGGGACCCCTTGCCCCTCCTCGGGGGCACCCTGCCCGTCACGGTCCGGTGATCACCCGCCCCGGCGCAGCACCGCCAGGAACAGGTCCCCGTAGGTCTCCAGCTTCTTCGGCCCCACGCCGCTGATGGCCAGCAGGTGCTCGGCGGTGGTGGGCCGGAAGCGGGCCATGGCCTGCAGGGTGGCGTCGCTGAAGATGATGTACGAGGGCAGGTTCCGTTCGTCGGCCAGGCGCTTGCGCAGGGTCTTGAGGGCGAGGAAGAGTTCCTCCTCCTCCCCCTGGGGGATGGGTTCCGGGGCCTGGAACACGGCCGTGGACCGGCCGCCCGTGCCGGCAAACTTCGGCGCCTTGTGCCCCTTGGCGGCCCGGGGCGCCTCGGCCAGGACGTCCCGGCCCCCGCAGACGTCGCAGGCGCTCCCGCAGGAAGGGATCCGCTCCCCGAAATAGCCCACCAGGCCCTGGTGGCGGCAGGAGGCGGCGTCCGCGAAGTCGAACATGCCCCGGATCTGCTTCTTCTGCAGCGCGGCCACGGCGGGCTCCAGGCCGTCCAGGAACCGCTCCAGGCTCATGACGTCGGCCCAGGAGTAGAACAGCACGCAGTCCGCGTCGGCGCCGTCGCGCCCGGCGCGGCCGATCTCCTGGTAGTAGCCCTCGATGCTCTTGGGCATGTCCCGGTGGATCACGTAGCGGATGTTGCTCTTGTCGATGCCCATGCCGAAGGCGATGGTCGCGCAGATGACGTCGGCGTCGTCCCGGCGGAAGGCCTCCTGGGCGGCCTCGCGGTCCGCGGCGTCCAGGCCCGCGTGGTAGGCCATGGCCCGCACGCCCTGGCTGCGCAGGTAGTCCGCGGTGGCGTCCGCCGACTTCCGGGACAGGCAGTAGACGATGCCGCTCTGGCCCCGCCGGGCCTGCACCAGGCGCAGGATCCCCTCCCGCACCGCCGGGCCGTCGCCGCCCTTCTTCACGGCGTGGAGCTTCAGGTTGCGCCGGAAGAAGGAGCCCAGGAACTCGAAGGGCGCCTCCATGCCCAGCTGGGCGAGGATGTCCCGGCGCACGTCGGAGGTCGCCGTGGCCGTCAGCGCCAGCACCGGCAGGCCCCGGAAGCGGGCCTTCAGGCCCGAGAGGTTCCGGTAGGCGGGGCGGAAATCGTGCCCCCAGTGGCTGATGCAGTGGGCCTCGTCGACCGCGATGAGCTTGAGGTCCAGACGGTCCAGGAGCGGGCCCACGCTCTGCTCGATGCCCTCGGGGGCCGCGTAGACCAGCTCGTACTCGCCCCGGTTCAGCTGGCGGATGCGCTCGTTGCGTTCGGCGGGCTCCAGGGAGGAGTTCAGGAAGGTGGCCCGCAGTCCCGCCTCCTGCATGCCGTCCACCTGGTCCTTCATGAGGGCGATGAGGGGCGAGATCACCAGGGTCGTGCCCCCCAGGAGCCGCGCCGGCAGCTGGTAGGTGAGGGATTTCCCGGCCCCGGTGGGCATCACGGCCAGGCAGTCCCGGCCGGCCAGGACCGCGTTGATCACTTCCTCCTGGCCGGGGCGGAAGGAGGCGTAGCCGAAGATGCTCTTCAGGCGGCCCAGGAGGTCGGGCTGGCCCTTGAGGGCCTCGGCGATCTCCTTCAGGGCCTGGATCGCGGCCGGGTCGAACAGGGCGGGCGCGGCCCGGTAGCGCGCCCTCAGGCCCGCGAGGGCCTGGGCGCAGGCCTGCCGCTCTCCCGCCTCGGACAGGGAGCGCAACGCCTGGATTTCATTTTCAAGGGACATTCGGGACCGCCGGAATCCTCCATTGTCAGGCCAGGGGGTCCGAATGCCAAATGTCCCTTTCAACCCCAGTCGGGGCATGCGCTACAGGATCGTGCAGACGCCCTGCCAGGTCGTCCCCGGCCCGGCTTCGCCCAGGGCCTCCGCGAGGGCGTCATGCTCCGGGTCGGCATCCCGGACCACCACGTGCGGACCCGGGCCCTGGACCTGGAAGGACGGCGCCAGGGCCACCTCCAGGCTGGCCCGGCCCCGGGGCCCCGCCTCCCCGCCCAGCGTCAGCGTGCCCAGGGGCGTGGGGGGCCCCGGCGCCTCGGCGAACACCTGGAACGTGAGGCGGGAGCCCGGCTCCGCCCCCTCCGGACGGGCCCAGGCCAGGACCATGAGGCTTTCCGGCTTGAGTTCCAGCGCACCCGGCGGGAACGCCCCGCTGCCGAGAAGGCCTTCCCGGACCCCCATGCTCGGGAGGTGGTAGCGGGTGATCCGGACCTGGGCGCAGGTTCCGCCCTGGGGGACCAGCCGCAGGGCCCTCCCGGAGCGGTTGAAGAAGGAGGCCCCGGGCCCCTGCCCCCGGACGGGCGCCCCCGGACCCATCGCCAGGGCCAGGAACACGATGGACCAAGGCTGCGGCATGGCTCCGGCCCCTCCTCCGTGCCTAGGGTGGCCCGGGGGGGCCATTGGTTTCCGGCGCGCGGCCCCATCCCGGGCATTCTGCTGCACACTGGTTGGGTATGCAAAGTCATGACCAAGCCTCCCTGAACGATCTCCTGCGCCTGCTCGACACCCCCGCCCGGGCCATGGCCGAAGCGGAAAGCCGGTTCCGGTGGACCTCCCCCGCCGCCCTGGCCCTCATCCTCGCCCGCTGGAGCACCGACGGGGGCCGCCAGCGCTCCCTGTGGGTGGACGCCCCCTCGGAGCTGGAGGCCCAGACCCTCGCCGCCGATCTGGGGGTCCTGCTGCCCGGGACCAAGGTCGCCTATTTTCCGGGCTTCGCACCCTTCGCCGGGGGCGAGTCCAGCCCGCCCGGCATCGTCCTCAAGGATCGCCTGGCCACCCTCATCGGCCTGCTGGAGCACCGCGTCCAGGTGCTGGTCACGGGGCCGCTGGCGGCCTGCGAAAAGCTCCCCCACCCGTCCTGGTTCCAGAAGCAGAAGCTCGAGCTGCGGCAGGGTTCCGAGGTCCCCCGGGAACTCCTGCTGGAGACCCTGGTGGCCCTGGGCTTCCGCCGCACGGACCTCGCGGGCAGCCCCGGGGACTTCAGCGCCCGGGGCCTGGTGGTGGACCTCTGGCCGGACCACCTGGACACCCCCCTGCGCCTGGAGTTCTTCGGGGACGAGCTGGAGAAGGTCAGCGCCTTCGATCCCGACACCCAGCGCCGCACCGGGGACCCCCTGCCCGCGGTCACCCTCTACCCGCGCTTCGAGGGGGACCGCGGCGACGGCGCGCCGCTGCTCAAGGCCGCGCAGGCCCGGGCCGACCTCACCGCCGACCCCGGGGACGACCTGGCCTTCCGCCGCGCGCGGCTGGCCACCCACGGGCATTTCCCGGGGGAGGAGCTGTTCTACCCCATGCTGGACCAGCCCAAGGGCCAGCTCACCCACTGGATGCCCCCCTGCCTCCGGGTGCGCCTCGAAGCCCAGTGGGCCGGGGCCCTGCGGGACCAGGAGGAGGCGCGGATCCGGGAGAGCCTGGCCGTCCTGCGCCGGGGCGGCGTGGTCTGCCCCGGGTTCGAGGATCGTTTCCTGGCCCAGGATCCCAGCCGCACCACCCTGCTCCTGACCGAATGGCAGAGCGAGGCCACCGTGCCCCTCCAGGCCCAGCCCGCCCGGGAATTCCAGGGCCGGCTGGGAGAGCTCGGGGCCTGGCTGAAGGAACTTTCCCTCACCGAGCACCGGATCTTCCTGGCCGGTTCCACCCAGGGCATGCGCGACCGCCTGGGCGAGCTCATCCAGGAGTACGAGCTCCCCGTGGCCTACGGGACGCAGGCCGGGTGCCGCACCACCCACCTGCCCCTGTCGGCCGGCGTCTACTTCAAGGAACCCCGCCTGCTGGTGCTCACCGAACGGGAGGTGTTCGGCCGCAAGGCCCTGGCCCAGCCCCCCAAGCGCAGCCGCAGCGCGGCGTTCATGTCCGACCTGCGCGACCTCAAGCCCGGGGACCGGGTGGTGCACCTGGACCACGGCATCGGCGAGTTCGTGGGCTTCCACACCCTCACCGTGGGCGGCGAGGAGCAGGAGGTGATCCAGCTCCGCTACAGCGACGGCGGCATGCTCAACGTCAGCCTGGAGCGGGCCGACCTCATCCAGCGCTACATCTCCCCGGACGGCGGCGTGGCGCCCCTGGACAAGCTGGGCGGGGCCTCCTGGGCCAAGGTCAAGCGCCGGGCGAAGAAGGCGATCCGGGACATGGCCGAGGAGCTGCTCAAGCTCTACGCCCAGCGCAAGCTCGAGAAGGGCCATGCCTACCCCGCGGACGGTCCGGAGATGGCCGAGTTCGAGGCCACCTTCCCCTTCGAGCCCACGCAGGACCAGCTGGAGGCCAGCGATGCGATCAAGGCGGACCTGGAGAGCGACCGCCCCATGGACCGCCTCCTGTGCGGCGACGTCGGCTTCGGCAAGACCGAGGTGGCCATGCGCGCCGCGGCCAAGGTGGCCCTGGACGGCCGGCAGGTCGCGGTGCTCTGCCCCACGACCATCCTCTGCTTCCAGCACTTCAGGACCTTCAAGGAGCGCTTCAGGGCTTTCCCCCTGCGCATCGAGATGCTGAACCGGTTCGTGGACCCCGCCGACGCCAAGGCCATCCTCCAGGACGCGGCCGACGGCAAGGTGGAGATCGTCATCGGCACCCACCAGCTGCTGGGCGCCCGGGTGAAGTTCGCGGACCTGGGGCTGGTCGTCATCGACGAGGAGCAGCGCTTCGGGGTGAGCCACAAGGAGCGGCTGAAGAAGCTGCGGGCCAACGTCGACGTGCTGGCCATGAGCGCCACGCCCATCCCGCGCACGCTGCACATGAGCCTCACCGGCCTGCGCGAGATCAGCCTCATCGAGACCCCGCCCAAGAACCGCCTGGCCATCGAGACCGTGGTGGCCCCCTGGAGCGACGAGCTCATCGCCACCGCCATCCAGTTCGAGCTGCGCCGGGGGGGACAGGTCTACCTCGTGCACAACCGGGTGGAGTCCATCGTCAGCGTGGCCGAGCGGGTGCGGACCCTGGTGCCCGACGCGCGGGTCGGCGTGGGCCACGCCCAGCTGAGCGACGAGGCCCTGGAGGCGGTGATGCTGTCCTTCATGGAAGGCCGGCTGGACGTGCTGGTCTCGACCACCATCGTCGAGAACGGCCTGGACGTGCCCAACGCCAACACCCTCATCGTCCACCGGGCCGACACCTTCGGCCTCAGCCAACTCTACCAGCTGCGCGGCCGGGTCGGGCGCAGCGACGTGCCGGCCTACGCCTACCTGCTCATCCCCGGCAAGGGCGAGATCACCGAGGACGCCCGCAAGCGGCTGCAGGCCCTCGAGGACTTCTCCGAGCTGGGCTCGGGCTTCCGGGTGGCGGCCATGGACCTGGAACTGCGCGGCGCGGGCAACCTCCTGGGCGGCGAGCAGTCCGGGCAGATCCACGACATCGGCTTCGAGCTCTACATCAAGCTCCTCGAGGAGACCCTCCAGGAACTCCAGGGGCAGCCCAGCGGCACCTTCGACGTGAAGATCGAACTGGGTTCCGCCCAGCTCTCCCGCCGCTGGATCGATCAGGCCAGTGAGCGATTGGTGGCCTATAAGCGCGCCTCCAGGCTGCGCACCGTGCGGGACCTGGAACTTTATCGGCTGGAGCTCGAGGACCGCTTCGGCCAGAGCCCCGCCGACGACGAGGAGAGCGCCCGCTTCTTCGAGCTGCTCAAGGTGCGCATCCTGGCCCAGGCCGTGGCGGTGAGCGAGGCGTCCGTGGACAGGGGGAGGCTGAAGCTGCGGGTGAGCCCGCAGACGCCGCTGGACCCCGCCAAGCTGATGGCCTGGGTCCGCCAGCGCCCGGGAGGCCAATTGAATCCCGATGGCACCGTCCTCCTGGCCGGAGCCCCCGGCCACGAGGGGATCATCCGGCAGGCCCAGGAAGTGCTGGAAGCATGGGCCATGATGTAATCAAGTCCGCAATTTAACGGGCACCGCCGGCCTGAATCCTGTGCATCCTGTTGCGGCCTGAAAGCCCCCGCGCCCCATGCCCATACCCGCCGCCCACGCCGACAATCCCTTCTTCCAGAAGTGGGAGACCCCCTTCGGGGTGCCCCCCTTCGACCGCATCCGGCCCGAGCACTACCTCCCCGCCTTCGAGGCCGGGATCCGCCGCCAGCGCGAGGAGGTCCGGGCCATCACCCGCAACCCGGCCGCGCCCACCTTCCGGAACACGGTGGAGGCGCTGGAGGACAGCGGCGTGTTCCTGGACCGGGTGCGCGGGGTCCTGGCCGCCCTCGTGGAGGCCGACACGAACGCCGAGCTCCAGCAGGTGGCCCAGGCCGCCGGGCGCCTCCTCTCCAGGCACCTGGACGACCTCCATCTCAACCCGGCCCTCTTCCAGCGGGTGAAGGCGGTCCATGAGGGGTGGACGGAGGCCGCCGGCCCCGAGGCGAACCGTCCGGAAGGGCGCACCCTCGTGGCGCGGACCTGGGCCCGGTTCCTCCGGGGCGGCGCGGGCCTGGGCGCGGCGGACCAGGCCCGGCTCCGGGCCATCCACGCGGAACTGGCCGGGCTCGCGGAGGCCTTCGAGGACAACCTCCTGCGGGAGACCCGCGCCTTCGACCTGGTGGTCACCCGCCGGGAGGACCTGGACGGCCTGCCCGCGCCGGATCTGGCCGCGGCCCTCGAGGCGGCGCACCTGGCCGGGCACCCGGGTCGTTGGCGCTTCACCCTGCGGGACGCCAGCCTCCTGCCCTTCCTCGCCCATGTCCGCAACCGGGCCCTGCGCCGCGCCATGCTGGAGGCCCACAGCGCCCGCTGCGCCCGGGGCAACGCGGAGGACAACCGCGGCCTCGCCGCCCGGATCGCGGCCCTGCGCTGCGAGAAGGCCCGGCTCCTGGGCTACCCCACCTTCGCCCACTATGTCCTGGCCGAGCACATGGCCCGGACCCCCGCGGCGGCCCTGGCGCTCCTGGACGCCATCCTTGGGCCCGCCCTCGCCCGGGCCCGGGAGGAGGCCGCCGCGCTCCAGGCGCTCCTGGACCGGGACGAGCCCGGCGCGCGCCTGCAGCCCTGGGACTGGCCCTACTACGCCGAGCAGGTCCGGAACCTCGACGCCGACGAACTGCGTCCCTACTTCCCCCTGGAGCAGGTCCGCGAAGGCGCCTTCCGCACCGCCAACCGGCTCTTCGGCATCACCTTCAACGAGCGCAGGGACCTCCCCGTCTACCATCCCGACGTCCGGGCCTTCCTGGTCCAGGACCGGGACGGCGGCTTCCTGGGCGTCTATTTCGCCGACTACCCCACCCGCCCCGGCAAGCGCGGCGGGGCCTGGATGGAGACCTTCCGGCGGCAGGGCGTCCTCGACGGCCGGGACCAGCGGCCCCTGGTCTACAACGTGGCCAACTTCCCCCGGCCCACGGCCGACGCGCCTTCGCTCCTGAGGCTGGACGAGGTGCGCACCCTGTTCCACGAATTCGGCCACGCCCTCCACGGGCTGCTGAGTCGCTGCCGCTACCGCAGCCTCTCCGGCGTCGCCACCGCCCTGGACTGCTCGGAACTGCCCAGCCAGATCATGGAGCACTGGGCCTTCGAGCCCGAGGTGATGGCCCTCTACGCCCGCCACCACAGGACCGGCGAACACCTTCCGGAGGGACTGGCCGCCCGGGTCCGCCGGTCCCACCGCCTGAACCAGGGCTTCGAGACGCTCGAGTACCTGGCCAGCGCCTACCTCGATCTCGCCTGGCACACGCTCGAGGAACCCCGGCCCGTGGACGCCCAGGCCCTGGAAGCCGCGACCCTGGCGCGGATCGGCCTGCCCGCCCCGATCCAGCCCCGCTACCGCACCCCGTGCTTCGCCCACAGCATGACCGGGGAGTATGCCGCCGGCTACTACGGCTACCTGTGGTCGGCCGTGCTGGGGGCGGACGCCTTCGAGGCCTTCCTCGAGCGGGGGGACCTGTTCGACCCGGCCACGGCGAGGGCGCTCCGGACGGACCTCCTTGAGAAGGGCGGCAGCGAGGACCCCGCCGAATTGTTCCGCGCGTTCCGGGGGCGGGATCCGGACCTGGGGGCGCTGCTGCGGCGGCGGGGCCTGTAGGCCCAACCGGGAAAGAACCTGGGCGGCTTTCGGTCGAGGCTACCGGCCCACGCCGGCGGCGAGAAGGCCGGCCGCGGTCGCCCGGTACCGCTGCAGACGGCTGTTGGGCTTGTCCGGGATGGTCATCTCGAGGAGACCGGCCTGGAGGGCGGGGTTGAGGTAGGCGAGGCGGAAGTGATCGGGGTCCGTGAGCCCAAGAAGGACCTGCAGTTCTTTGCGACCCCGGGGTTCCCGGCAATGGGAGAGAAGCCCACGGACTTCCGGGGTGACTTCCGTGGCGACTTCCGGGGTGACTTCCGGGGTGACTTCCGGGGTGACTTCCGGGGTGACTTCCGGGGTGACTTCCGGGGTGACTTCCGGGGTGACTTCCGGGGTGACTGGGGGGTCGGAGAGGACCCGTCGAGGCCCGGCATGGAGACCGGCTGGCGTTGCCCGGTATTGCTGCAGGCGGCTGTTGGGCTTGTCCGGGATGGTCA
>Ga0316222_1005515_pt1 | contig 10767 bp, 9 predicted proteins | sample TBH18011metaG_FD_206008 | JGI IMG/M metagenome (GOLD analysis project Ga0316222, IMG submission 206008) | Freshwater microbial communities from Trout Bog Lake, Wisconsin, USA - TBH18011 | ecosystem: Environmental > Aquatic > Freshwater > Lake > Hypolimnion/Profundal zone | place: USA: Wisconsin... | reverse complement strand
ATCAACGTGTCCACAGCTTGCGTCATGGACAGTTTAGAATCTACCCCAGAATCACCTGTCAAGCCCTTTCTTGACGGGGGGGACCTGGGCAGTTACGAATTTCGACGTTAAATCAAACGAAATATGACTGTGAAATACGGATTGGGATGCGTCGACGGCGACGCATCCCCGGGCCATTCCCTATGCCTCCCCTCCCCCCGATCACCGCTCATGGCCCGATCACCGCTCATGGCCCGATCACCGCTCATGGAAGGACTGCTGCACCTGGGTGAAGATCGGCTTGAGCATGTATTGCAGCAGGGTCTTGTCGCCGGTGATGATTTCGGCCGTCACCGTCATGCCGGGATGGATCATGAAGCGTCCAGGGGTGGTGCCCACATAATTATGCTCCAACTCGATGATGCCCTTGAAAAAGGGAACCCCCTTCTCATCGGTGAAACTGGATGCCGACAGCTTGGTCAAGGTGCCGTGGACCGCGCCGTAACGGGCGAAATCATAGGTGGTGACCTTGACCTTGACCGGCTGTCCCACCTTGAGATGGCCGATATCCTTGGTGGCGATCTTGGCGTCGACCTTCATGTCGAGGTCGATGGGGATCACGTCGCACACCTGGCCGCCCGGAAGAATGACGGCGCCCTGGTTCTTGGCGGCCAGCCCCTTGACGATACCGCGCACCGGCGAGACGACCTCGAGCCGTTTCACCCGGTCCTCCAGCCGTCCGATGCTTTCCTGAACCTGGGCCAGCTCATTGATGGTGACGCTGAGATCGTCCATGGTCTGCTTCTGCAGGGCGGAACGGCTGTCGATCAGGCGATTTTCCACTTCCGTCAGGGCATTGCGGGCGGTGACCTCCTGACCGACCAGACGGGCGACTTCGCCCTCGATACGCGACAATTCGCGCTTGGTATCGAGAAAAACCACGCGGGAGACCAAGCCCTTGGCGACCAATTCCTGGCGCATGGTCATTTCTTCCTGCAGCGGTCCCATCTGTTCGCGCAGCGACTTCTCCTGACTTTCCAGCAGCACGAGGTCCGAGCGCTTCTGATCGATCTGCGAGGTGATCACCGACCGGGCGGTATCGCGCGCCTGGGTCTGACTGGTAAAGATCGCCAGATTGTCGGCGATCAGGCGGTCATAGCCCTGCGGCATGCTGGAGAAATCGGGCTGGCGTTCCTCGGCGAAGGCGCGCAGACGCTCGGCCTTGATCAACAAGGTAGCCTCGCGCGCCCGGGTCTGTTCAAGGTCGGAAATGGCCTGGGCCGGATTGAGGCGGATGATGACCTGTCCGGCCTCGACGATCTCGGCCTCCTTGACGACCACGTCCTGGACGATTCCCCCCTCCAGATGCTGGATGGTCTGAATCTGGCCGCTGGGAATGACGTTGCCTTCGGCGGCGGCGATTTCGGGGACGTTGGTGAGCCCCGCCCAGACCACGAAGGCGGCGGTGGTGGCGCTGGCCACCATCATGGTGAAGCGGACCAACCCGGATGTGCCGCTTTCCTCCAGCACCACGGCCTGGGCCAGATGGCGCGACTGTCGGCTGGACATCTTGATCTGCGGTTTGGCGGCAGCCGCAGGCTCTGGCAGGTTGCCGGGATTGGGGACATTGACGAGGCTTTGGCTGGTGCTCATATCAGATCCGGGGGTATGCGCGCCCTCACCTCTTCGGCGGGGCCGGCGAGGCGCAGGTAACCGGCGTCGAACACGAGAATCCGGTCGGCGATGCGCAGATGGCTGGGACGGTGGGTCACCATGAAAATGGTGGACTGGCCGCGGAAGGTTTCAATCGCCCGCATGAAGGTGCGGTCGCCCTCGAAATCAAGGCCGTTGACCGGTTCGTCGAACAGCATGATCGGGCTGCGCTTGAGATAGCCCCGCGCCAGCGACAGCTTCTGGATGAAGCTGGTGGGCAGATGGTCGGCGGCGCCCTCGCCGATGCGGGTATCGAGGCCACGCGGCAAGGCCGCGATCTCGTCCCAGACATCGGATTGATCGCAGGCCCAGCGGATATCGGCGTCGGTGGCGGTGGGATTGGCCAGCCGCAGATTCTGGGCGATGGAGCCAAAGAACAGATTACAGGCCTGGGGCACGTAGGAAATCATGTGCCGCAACTCAATGGGGTCGATCTGGCGGATATCGGCGGCATCGATCTTGATATTGCCGGCCTGGGGCGCGTAGAGGCCGAGAATCATCTTGATCACGGTGGATTTGCCCGAGCCGTTGCGTCCGGTGACCGCCACGACCTCGCCCGGTTCCACCTCGAACGACACCCCGACCAGGGCGGGATCGGATTCGTTGTTGTAGCGCAGCGACACGCGGGAGAAGACCACCCTGCCCTTCACGTTCTTCAGGGGGGGGACGATGGCCTGGGGGTCGCGCTCGGGCCGGATCGACATCAAGCCGTCGATCTGGCGGATCGAGCCGCGCACTTGCTCGACCCGCTGGATCATGGTGAAGCCGGTCTGCAGCGGCGACAGGACCCGCCACACCAGCATCATGGCGGCGATCAGGCCGCCGATGGTCATGTCGCCGCTGATCACGCCCAGCACGCCGAGCGAAATGGTCGCCAGGCCCGAGACAATGATCAGGATGTTGGAGATGGTGCTGATGCCGGCAGCGAACATGCCGTTCTTGAAGCCGCCATAGGCCGCCCTGGCCGACATTTCACGATAGCGCCCGACCCAGGTCCGTTCCGCCGAGGCCAGTTTGACGGCGCGCATCTTGCTGAGAGTCTCCACCAGGAATTCCTGGCGCCGCGCCCCGGCGCGCGAGGCGATGCTGACATTGGAGCGCACCACCGGCATCACCAGATAGCCCCCGATCAGGAACAGGGCGGTGGCAATCATGGGAACCAGGGCGATGATGCCGCCCAGCATGGCGATGACGGCGAAATAGAACAGGGCGAACGGCAATTCCATGAAGACCGTGGCCAGCGGGCCGGTGAAGAACTCGCGGACGGATTCGAAATCCTTGATGCGGGCGACCTGGGCGCCGATGGTGGCGCGCTCGGTGAACCCCGGCGGCAGGGCCAGGATGTGCTGGAAGATATTGTTGCCCATGATGTTGTCGAGGCGGGCGCCGACGAAGGCCAGCACCCGCGCCCGTACCTCCCGCAGCACGGCATCGGCGGCCAGGGCCATGGTCACCCCGATCGACAGGGCCAGCAGCATGGAGTGCGACGACGCCCCGATCACCTTGTCGTAAACCGCCATGACGAACAGCGGCGTCGATAGCGAGAACACGTTGAGGACCAAGGTCACGAAAAACGCCTGCCAGTAGAGCGGCCGGAACCGCGCCAGCACGGTCTTGAACCAGGCGGTCGGGCGGGGAGCGGCGGCGTCGGCCGTCTGATTGGTGAAGAAGTAGGCCGTCCCCTTCAGGCCGCGCACATCCAGGGTCCGGCTCGCCCCTTCGGAACTGTCGAAGATATCGGCCTCGCCCTCGTCGTCGACCGTCTTCACCACCATGGCCGGCTGGCCTTCGGGCAGGAACAGGCAGGGCAGCAGGCGGGGATCGATGGTCTCCAGCGACAAGGTCTCGGGGCGGCTGGAATAGTTCAGCGTCGCCAGCACATTGCGCAGGCCGGTAAGATCGAGGTCATTGGCGAAATGCGGCAGTGATTCCGCCACATGGCGGGGATCGCCCTTCCATCCCAGGGATTTCAGCAGGGGCAACAGGCAGGCGGCCAGATCCGATGCCGCCGAGAACCCGCCCAGCGCATTTTGCGCCAACTGGTGTTCGTATTGTTCGATCGCCCTTTGATTGGGCTTGGAGGCGCCGGAGGTGAGCATGGAATTCACGCCGGTCCTCCCTGGGGCAGCAGGCCGGGCGGCATCGCTATGGACGCCTGAACCGGAGGGGGCGCCTGAACCGGGGCGCGGTCCTCGCGCGGCGGCTTTTGTTTCAGTACGCCCCGGTCCAGTTCGAACACCCGGTCGCCCAGCTTGGCCAGGGAGGGGCGCGACGTCACCAGGACCAGTGTCCGTTTCCCCTTGGCGCGTTCCAGCCAGACCCGCAGGAAGTTGTCGCCGATGGTGTCCACCGCCGTATTGGCCTCGTCGAACAGCACGATGCGGGGATTGCTGACCAGTGCCCGGGCAATGGCGATGCGCTGCTTGATACCGCGCGGCAGCGAATCATAGGCGCCGTTACCCACCGGGGTGTCGAATCCCATGGCCATGGTAGCCACTACTTCGTCCAGGCCCAGCAGCGAGGCGGTCTCGACCGCCACATCCTCGAACTGTTTGCGGAACATGGTGATGTTCTGAAGAATCGTCCCCTGGAACAGTTCGCCCATCTGGGGCAGGAAGGCGATCTGATCGCGAATGCTCTGGGGCTCGTAGAGGGAGGTCGGCTGACCGTCGACCAGGATTCGGCCGCTGGTGGCGCGGAGCGCGCCTTGCATCAGGGTCAGAAGCGTGGTCTTGCCGGCGCTGTTGTCGGCGGAAATGACGATGCACTCGCCCTCGCGGATGGCGATGGAGGCATGGTGGATGATGAAGGGCAGCGTCTCGCCATAGCGGAAGCTGACATCGTCCAGTTCCAAGGCTCCCTTGATATGTTCAAGCTTGGGGAGCCCCTTGGGGGCCTCCGGCTTCAGCGCGAACAGCTCGGTGAGGCGATGGCGCGCCAGCATGAAGGACTGGAAGCGGGTCCAGACCCCGAGGGCCTTCTGCAGAGGGTTCATGGCGCGGCCGGCCAGCATGGAGCAGGCGGCCAGACCGCCGGTGGTCATATCGCCGTTCATCACCACCAAGGCCCCGGCCATGGCGACGCAGATGGTGGTGGCCTGTGAGAAGAACGAGGACACGCCCATGGCGCTGGAACTGTGCAGCGACACCTGATAGGCGCCCTCGGCGCAGGCTTCCTGCAGGCGCTCGTAGCGGCGCACCATCTGCGCCTCCATGGAGAACGCCTTGACGCTGTGGATGCCGCCCAGCACCTCGATGATGAAGTTGAAGCGACGATCATCGGCCACCATGCGACTTTGCAGCGATCCCCGCAGCTTGGTCCCGATCAGGACGGCGGTAATGGCGAAGGCGATCAAAAGCGCGATGGGAATCAGGACCAGCACACCGCCCATCATCGCCACCAGACTGAGATAGAGAATGGCGAACGGCAGATCGAGCAGCGTCAGCATGGCCTGGCCGGCATAGAATTCGCGCACGTTGGCCAGCGACCCCAGGCGTTCGAGATGGGCGCCGGAGCCTCCCTTCTCGAAATCGTCGATGCCGGCCATCACCAGATGGTCGAGGGCGGTACAGCCGGCCTTGTGCTCGAACTTGGCCCCGACCCAGCCGGTGATGTAGGAGCGGCAGAAGTTCAGCACCGATTCCAGCAGTAAGGCGCCGACCACGCCGCCCATCAGCAGCATCATGGTGCCGACCGACTTGTTGGGCAGGATGCGGTCATAGACCTGCAACAGCGCCATGGGAAGGGCAAGGCCCAGGATATTGAGGAACAGCGAGCCGACGGCGAGATCGAACATATTGTTCTTCAAGGTGGACAGCGAGGCGATGCTGACCTCCTGGTCACCGTCCCGCGGGCCAGTCCCGCCATCCGTCATCGGGCCGGAATCACTCATACTGCCGCCCCGCGAGCCATCACGCCCACGCTCCCTGCCCGATCCTCGATACCGCCGGAACACCCCCCAAGGTGTCCCATGGGCAGCATATCGTCACAGCCGGGCGAGAGCCAGAGCCGATTGTTCCCAAGATTGTCCATGGACATGGGGGATACCCTGGCGCAAACCACCCTTGCGGCCCTATGATGGGACGCATCATCACGGTTGCCCATAAGCGTCATCGCCCCGACCATCCGGCGGCCTCCAAGTGCGAGAGTTTCCCTTGAGCGAACATTCGGCTGCGCCGCGCTTATCCAGCATCCTTATGATCGAGCGCTTAGTAGCGTTCGATACTACAAGCTACAAGACTAATTTGCGGTTAATCGAGACCGCCGCCGATATCCTATCCGGGCTGGGCGCCAATATCCGCCTGACCTGGGATGATGACCGTCAAAAATCGAATATATTCGCTACAATAGGACCGGAGGATCGTCCCGGGGTGGTTCTTTCCGGCCATACCGATGTTGTGCCGGTGGAGGGCCAGGATTGGAACAGCGATCCGTTTACCCTGTCCCGGCGCCATGGAAATCTCTACGGCCGCGGTACCGCCGATATGAAAAGCTTCATCGCGGTCTGTCTGGCCCTGGCGCCGGAATTCGCGGCGCGGCGCCTGGCCATGCCGATTCATTTCGCCTTTTCCTATGACGAGGAGGTCGGCTGCGTCGGGGTGCGGCGCCTGATCGACGATCTGGCCCGGCTTCCCGTCGCCCCTCGTCTATGCATCGTCGGCGAACCCACCGAAATGAAGGCGGTGATCGGCCACAAGGGCAAGAAAAGCGTCCGCTGCCATGTGGAGGGGCACGAATGCCATTCCGCCATGAACGACCGCGGGGTCAACGCGGTCGAGATCGCCGCCGAACTGGTGGTCCGGCTGCGCGCCCTCCAGCGCCGCATTCGGCACGACGGTCCGTTCGATCCGGCCTATGAGCCGCCCTATACCACCATTCACACCGGGACCATCCACGGTGGGTCCGCCCTCAACATCGTCCCCCGGTCCTGTGGCTTCGAGTTCGAGATCCGCAACCTCCCCCACCACGATCCCCAGCCGCTGATGGCTGAAATGCGCGGCTGGGCGCAGGACCTCGTGCCGGAGATGCTGGCAGTCTCTCCCGCCGCCGGCATCACCCTGGACGAGCACAATTCCACCGCCGGTCTCGACATGCGGCCGGATGACGAAGCGGTGCGGCTGGTCTGCGCCCTGTCGGGCAACAATGACACCTCGAAGGTCGCCTTCACCACCGAGGCCGGCCTGTTCCAGCAAGCCGGGATTCCCGCCGTGGTCTGCGGTCCCGGCAGTATCATGCAGGCCCATAAGCCCGATGAGTTCATCGCCCTGGAGCAGGTCGCCCAGTGCGAGACCTTCCTGCGGCGGCTGTTGGATCACATCAGCGAACGATAGAGCCGGATGCGATCAGGCTTTCCGCACCACCAACGCCACTCCGAAGGCCGCCGCCGCCATGCCGGCCAGGGCCAGCGGGGTCAGCGCCTCGCCGAACAGGAGGAAGGCCAGCACCGCCGTCACCGGCGGCACCAGATAGAAGAAGCTGGCGACCTTGGCGGCCTCGCCCAGCCGGATCAGAGTCATCAGCAGGCCGATGGCCCCCAGCGACAGCGCCAGGACCAGCCAGGCCAGCGCCAGGACGAAGGACAGCGTCCAGTGGATCTCCATGGCCTCGAATCCCACCGCCACCGGCAGGCAGGCCGCCAGGGCGGCCAGATATTGCACCAGGGTTCCGGTCCGCAGATCCATTCCGGTACAGAAACGTTTCTGGTAGAGGGTTCCGCCGGTGATGGCCAGCAACGCCGCCACGGCAAAACTCATCCCGTCCCAGCCGAAGCCGTGGAAATGGGCGCCCGTCAATCGGGTTGACAGCACCATGGCAACGCCGATCAAGCCGAGGCCGAGGCCGAGCCATTGTCTGGCCCCGACCCGTTCGCCCAGCAGGCGTCCCACCACCGCCGCGGTCAGCAACGGCTGCAAGCCGGCCACCAGGGCCACCAGCCCCGCCGGGACACCGTGGCGGATGGCTCCGAACACGCCGCCGAGATAGATGGCGTGAACCAGAACCCCCGATACGGCCAAATGCCCGATCAGGCAGGGATTGGTGGGCCAGACCGCCTTGGAGACCAGGGCGGCGGCGGCCAACAGGACGATGACGATGGCGAAGCGCACCGCCAGGAAGGTGAAAGGTTCGGCATAGGGCAGCCCGAATTTGGCGCCGATGAAGCCGGTGCTCCACAGCAGCACGAAGGTGCCCGGCATGGCGGCGGTCCAGGCATGGTGGCGCGAGGGCACGGTCCACCCACGGCCGGACGTCAACAGGGCTGACCATCGTGAGGACATCAAGGTGCCCTAAGGCCGGATATCGATATGGCTGACCACCTTCTTGACGCCGTCGCCGTCCTTGAGGGCGGCGATGACGCTGTCGGACTCGTCCTTGGTGTGGGCGCGGCCGATGACATAAAGATTGCCGTAAGAATCGCCGGTGACCCGAAAATTGACGTAGTGGCCGGCGACCGCCGTGGTCAGGCGGGCCTGGGCCTTGGTGGCAATGGCCAGGGTATCGCTCCAGCTGGGAAGGGTCTTGCGCTTGGGATCGGTCTCGGCCAGATAGGTCACGTGCCAATACAGCGCCTTGACCCCATCCACCGCCTTCACGTCCTTCTGGAAGGCGTCATAGGCGGCCTTGTCGTCGAACAACCCGGTCACCAGCAAACGCTGCTCGTAGATCTCGGTGGCGGCCTTGATGGTGGTTTGCTTGGCCATGGCGGCGTTGACCTTGACCACGATGGCGTTGTCCTTGGCGATGTCCGAGACCGAACGGGCTTCCGCCGCCCGCTCGATCAGCGTCTTGGGAGCACTAAGGATGTCCATGAGCTGGGCGGCGGCGGGCAGCGCCGGAGCGGCAATGGCGATGGCGGCGACAAGGCTGGCGATGCGGCGCATGGTCTCTCCTGCTCGGGTGCGGTACGACAGGCGTAACCATACAGGTCAAATCGGCGTCCGCCAACCGGTCAGACCACCGAGCTTCCCTTGAGGTGCTTGTGCACCGCCTGGCGGGAGATGCCGAGCGCCTTGCCGATCTTGGCCAGCGACCATTCGGGATGATCGGATTTCAGCCGGCGCGCCCGCTCCTTGGTGCTTTCGCCCGGCGCCCGGGCCGCCAGGGCGACCGAGACCGCCGCCAGATCATCCCGCAGGACACCATAGCCGCTGCCGTCGTCGCCGCCCCGTCCGGCCCAATAATCGAGCCGGGCGACAATGTCGTCCAGGCCGGCGGCCCGCAGACCCTTGCGCCACAGCGCCTCCACCACCCGCCGTCTGGCGGCGCAGGCGGTGGGCAACGTTCCGGCCCCGGCACAGTCGAACACCAGCTCCAGATGGTGCAGACGCTCTTCCCATTTCAGGCATTCGTCACGGGCGGCGACGACGGTTGCCGGTAGCGGATGGGCCGCCGATACGGCGCGGCAAAGCTCGTCCGGCAGATCGTGCCATGCCAGCTGCCAGCCGGAGAGCGGCCCGAACGGGTCGTCTTCGCCGCCCTCCTCCGCCAGACGGCGGGTGGCAGCGATGAAGATCATTTCGAAAGCGGTCTGAGATGTGGCGGCGGCTTCGCTGCCGTAGAGGGCGATGACCGCCTCCCGTTCGTCGAGCCGGCCGCGTTCACGCCATCGCCGGTGCCGGATGGACTGGATCATGGCCCCCGGCTCGGCGCCCTCCTGCCGCAGTCTCAGCGACTGCATGACCGCTTCGACGGAGCCTTGGGAGCGGCTTTCCAGGCGATGGGCCAAGGCATCCAGGCCGGCGGCATAGCTGCCCCATTCCCGGTCGCAATAGGCCACCACGCGCTCGAGCGCCAGATCCTGCTCGATCTCGCTGTCGGCCTCGAACAGGGACAGCATGGCGTCCAGCCGGTCCAGCGCCTTGTCCCCTCGCCCTTCGGTCAGTTGGTCGAACAGATCCATGCCACCCCCGTCGGAGAGGTTTGTCAACGGGGGCTGCCGAATTGCAAAACAATTCAGCTAAGACCCTTGCTCAGGAATGCATTGCCGTCTAAAGATAGGCACGTAAGTTTGTTGGAGACTCTAAATGGCTAACGGTTCTGTAAAATGGTTCAATTCCACCAAGGGCTACGGCTTCATCGCCCCCGATAATGGTGGTCCGGACGTCTTTGTGCACATCTCGGCGGTCGAGCGTGCCGGCCTCAGCGGCCTCAATGACGGCCAGAAGGTGTCGTTCGACGAAGAGCGCGACCCGAAGAAGGGCAAGACTTCCGCGGTCAATATCAAGGTTCTCTAAGAACCCTGCCGCTAGGAAAGCTCCCCGCCCGATGGCCCAGGGGTTCGCGATAAGTGTGGATAGGTGAATTTCTTAGGAACGCCTAGCAACCGATTGAGTTATCGGCATAACCGGCCGGTGGAAGAATCCATCGGCCGGATTCCCTTTTCCAATGATACCGATGGCCACCTGAGATGGTGGGGCGCGCAGCTTCGTCCCATGGGCACCCTGCGTTGACCAATGGCATAAACGAAGATGACTATCTGATCTTTTGTAGATACGCTCGAACATCCCCACGCATGGCGTATCCATATGTCCATCCTGCAGATGATCATGATGCGGTTCTTGGCCAATGGCCGTGCGACCTGCCAAAAAGGCTGGACGGAGGCAGGTCATGGCAAGCGGATCAAGGTGCAGAGCTGGGCCATGGCCTTCCTGCTCCAAAATGGTGACCTTGGCGGCATCAAGGACGGCGCAGGCATCACGCAATACGACGTCTTTCCAGGAGGCACAGTCAACGCCAAGCAGAAAGACATTGCCAGGGTGCAGGGATTGCTCGGGGAATGGCTCACCTACCACGCCGAGCGCCACCCAACCGAGACGCTGAACAATGCCATGCTTGAGGCCATCCTCCGGCTCATCCTGTCCAAACGCGGCTGGATGCTGGAACGAGGCGATGAGCGATTTCCTTTTGAACCTTCGTTGGCCAGCATCTCAGGGCCAGTCATGGAAGCCTATCGGTTCACCCATAAGACTTTCAGAGAAGCGTAAGCGGTCCGGCTTCACCCTTGATGCTGGGCGTTGACTTTCAGGCTGGGATTTTGGCAGCCCAAGCCCAAGGGGTCAGCTCGGAGATGCGGCTGTT
>Ga0316222_1005491_pt1 | contig 10802 bp, 8 predicted proteins | sample TBH18011metaG_FD_206008 | JGI IMG/M metagenome (GOLD analysis project Ga0316222, IMG submission 206008) | Freshwater microbial communities from Trout Bog Lake, Wisconsin, USA - TBH18011 | ecosystem: Environmental > Aquatic > Freshwater > Lake > Hypolimnion/Profundal zone | place: USA: Wisconsin... | reverse complement strand
CCCGCCTCACGGCGACGCAGTTGGCACGGTCTTCGGTGCTGAACCGTCTAACTGCACCGGTGGGACTCTCACCCACGTTGACGCCCGCTTCACGGGCGCACCAGGATGACAGATAATAAGGGCCGCTCCGGCTTCCACGCTCGGTTTCCGATTTGTGGGTAATGGAAAGACAGGACTGCTGCTCCAAGACGCTGGCGCGTTTCTCGGAAATCCCAACGCAATTCCGTGCGATCGCTTTCTTCGCTAAAGATTGGGGGGCCGAAAGAAAATGCGTGTCACGTTTCGGCAGTTTTGCTTAATTGATTTGTAAACCTTCTAATTATGAATCGAACAATCGTTGCCGGATTATCAGTGCTGCTCATCGTCGCGGCTGGCGTTGCCGCCTTCGAAGTGAAGCAAACGCAAGATCAGTCGCGTGAGATGGAGCAGTTGCGCACCGCCGTAGCCAAAGCGGAAGAACACGCCAGGCAGGATGCGCGGCAAATCGCCGCGGACGAGAAGAAGGCCAAGGCCCTCGACGCCGAATCCGCAGCCTTGCGGAAGGAGATCAAGACCCTGCGGGCCGAGGCTGCTGTTGCACCGTCCGCACCGGTCGCGAGTGCGACAACCGGCAACGCGGAAGCGTCTTCGACGCCGAAGCCCGCGGCGAAGGAAGGCGTTGCGGGGTTGCTCGAAAAGATGATGAAGAATCCCGAGACCCGGAAAGCGATGGCCAAACAGCAAATGATGGTCATGCGTCAATTTTACGGGGATTTCGTCAAGCAACAGCACATGACGCCGGAGCAAGCGGACAAGTTCCACGAGCTTCTCGGTGAAAGGCAGATGATGATGATGGATGCCGGCTTCAAGATCATGCAAGACTCCGAGGGAAGCCCCGCGCAAGACATGACCGCCCAGCAGGACGCCAACAACAAGTCGTTCAAGGATTTGCTCGGCGCCGACGGTTTCGCTGCGATGGAGAAATATGACAAGACCATTGGCGCGCGAGCGCAACTCTGGCAGCTAAGCCAGCAAATGACCGATCCAGGCACCGTGTTGACCGACAGCCAGCGCCAGGGACTCCTTCAGATATTTACCGAAGAAAGCGCGCGCACGCCGAAACCTTTCAAGGAGAACGATCCCCACGCGATGCAACAGTTTGCATCCGGCATGAGCGACGCCGCCTTGCAGGATTATATCCAGAAGGCGCAAGACGGGAGCCAGCGCGTTCGCCTGCGCGCGATGGGAATTCTCAACCAGCAGCAGATGAAAGCCTTTGACGCCAACCAAACGCAGATGCTCGAAATGCAAAAAGCGAGCTTTCAGATGATGCGCGGCAAGTCGCAATAGAAGACCGTTGCCGGGAACGCCGGAGTTCCGTTTGACACGGCGTATTGGATGATCGCGACAGCGTCTTGTACTGTGGTAGTCCTCGCTTTCCATTACCCGCAAATCCGAGACCGGGCAGGGAGACCAAAGCGACCCTCATTATTTGTCATCCTGAGGAGCTAACCTCGCCAAAGCGCGAGGGTGATTGTTGGGCATGAACCTGGCATCGCGCCAGCTTCCGGGGAGCGCACGCGCCCTCGCGTGCGGCCTTTGGCGCCCTCGCCAAAGGCATCTTCGCGGCTGATCGCGTCGGAAGGCGAGTTCCGGGGAGCGCACCCGTCCCGGGTGCTGGCCGAGGCGTCCCGCCTTGGCGAACTTTGCGCGTCGAGTCGCCGCAATACACTGGGGAGACTGGAAGTCCGCGTCGGCGGGACGCCGACGCCAACACGCGAGACGCGTGTGCTCCCCGGATTCCCGCTCCCGAACGCCCCGTCTTTCCGGCAGGTTCAGCGCCAACGGCGCGACCCCATACCAGCTAGGGCAACGCCCCACTGCCATTAAGTTAAGCTTGGAGGCTCTAGTAACGCGCGCTCGTTCCCAGGCTCCTGCCTGGGAATGCAGTATTCCCGGAGGCTCCAGCCTCGTGCCGGGCCTCCAAAAGCACAGCGCACCGGAGAGGAACGGGAGGCTGGAGCCTCCAAGACAGGGGCGTTCCCCGGCTGGAGCCTGGGAACGAGACCGCGAATTCCTTAACTTAATGGCAGTGGGGTAACGCCCTAGGTCTTTGGGCCACAACGGACTAGCGCTGAAAGCGCGTTCCATACCGCCGGAGATATGGAACGCGCTGTTTTTCGAAATCCTAGGGCGTTGCCGGCGTTGCCCTAGCTGGTATGGGGCTGGGCCGTTGGCCCGGAAATGCGCCAAGCGATCCCATGTTCATGCCCAACAATCAACGCCGCGCTTTGGCCGCCTGCAAGTCTCAGGATGACAGCCTTCGGGGCTCCGTCCTCGCTCCTGCGTCCGGTTTGCAAGCTTCCGGGTCATAGAAAGAGTCCTCCACCGCTTTGGGAACGCACGCCTTACGCTGCCAACACCTGCCGGAGGTTCTCCAGCGCGATCGGCTTGGTCAGGTGGACATTGAAGCCGGACTCGATGCTCCTTTGAATGTCTTCCTCGCTGCCGTAGCCGCTCAGGGCAATGGCCTTGATCCCCGGGGTTTTCGCTTTGATCTTGCGAACCACTTCGAACCCGTTCCCGTCCGGGAGGTTGAGATCGCTGATGAGCGCCTGGAACGGCCCCGAAGCGGCGTCTTCGAACGCGGAATAGGCGTCGCGACACGAACTCACCGCCTGAACACGGTGACTCTCCCGTTCCAGGAGCCGCGCCAGCAAGATCCGCGTATCGTCGTTGTCTTCAACCAGCAAGATGTGTAACGGCGCCTGGCGCCTGGCGGGTTCGCGGACCTCCGTGGATTGAACCGCCTTTCCGTCCTTTCCGATCGGGAGCGAGACCGTAAACGTCGCTCCCAAATGTAATCCGTTGCTGGCTGCCGTGATCGAGCCGCCGTGCAATTCGACAATCGCCCTGGAGATGGTGAGGCCCAGCCCGAGACCGCCGAAGTGGGCCTTTCCGGCAGCGGCGCCCTGCTCGAACGGGGTAAAGATTTTCTTTAACATATCGGGAGCGATGCCGGCCCCGGTGTCTCGAACCTCAACGGCGACCGTTTTCAAATCGGGATTGAATGCGCGGACGTGGATGTGACCGTTCTCGGGAGTAAACTTGATGGCGTTCTTGAGCAGGTTCCAGAAGACCTGCCGCAGGCGGACCGGATCGGCCAGCAGGACGCCGCGTGTCGCATCGATGGCGACGTGTATTTCGATCTGCTTTTTGAGGATGCCTTCGCGCACCGTTTCCAACGCGCCGCGCAGCAATTCTCCGATCGACACCTCTTCAGGCTGAATCGAGAATTTGCCCCGCGCTAATTTGGTGGCGTCGAGCAGATCGTCGATCAGCCGAACTTCCATTTCGGTGTTCCTGAGGAGCACTTGAACCTGTTCGCGCGCCGCGAGCGGGAGTTCCGGATCCTCGGCGAGCATGTTGGCGATCATCAGGACGGGCGTCAGGGGTGTGCGCAATTCATGGGAGAGAGCGGCGATGAAATCGTCTTTGGCCCGATTCGCATCCTCCGCCACGCGCTTGGCTTCGGTCAGCGCCGCCTCGGCGGCCCGGCGCTCCGTCACATCCACCATCAGGCCGATGTAGCCCAGGAACGTGCCGTCGTGCGCAAAGCGCGGCACCACGTGGGCATTGGTCCAGCGCCACACCCCGTCGGCGCGCAACTGCCGGAACTCCACCCGGATCGGAATGCGTTTTTGAAAGGCGCTCTGCCACAGTCTAAAGCACGGTTCGAAGTCGTCCGGATGCACGCGCGGCGGCGCGTTCAGGCCGAGCAGATCGTTACGGGGGATGCCGTAAAACTCCGCGGTTTGCTGGTTGCAGTAAATCAGCAGGCCGTCGGGGCCGGTCATCCAAATCCGGGCCGGAGCGGTGTCCGCCACCTCGCTGAACCGCCGCTCGCTTTCGATGATGTTCTGTCGCAAGGCCAGGTTCTCCATCGAGAGTTCCGTGCGGTTCGGCAGCGCCAGCAGCTTTGGGAATGACCGGATCAGAAGCACCGCAGTCGTCACCGCGATCAGGGCCAGCGCCGCCCTGGCCAAATGGGGAACGTGGGGCATCGGTCCCGGGATCAAGCTGGCATCCAGCAGGGTCGCGATCCCGACGGTTGCGATCAATGCGGCAAACCACAGAAAGAGCCAGTTGAAGGTTTGTTCGCGGCGCTTGAAGACAAACAGCACGAGCACGACCGGGATGCAAACGCACGCGAGGCCGATGACGGCGTTCAAGACGGCGTACAGCGTCAAAAAAGGGTCTGGCGTTGGACCATCTTGTCCCGCCATCCTTCTCAGAGCTTCGGTAGCCAGTTGAATCGCCAGGTACATTCCTTTCGTTCTCTCGTGAACACCACAGCATAACGCGTATGGATGCTTTTGTCGCGCGGGGAAACTCTGTTCCGCTCGTTGAAATTGAAACTGCGCCGGCGGTCTCGCTTTGTTGTTTTCCAATGCCGGCAAATCGTGTAAAGGCCTCTTGTACCGCTCTTCCCAATTTCATTTTTCGATCCACACTTGCCTATGGAATCCGTTCACATCCGTGTCCCTGCCACCTGCGCGAATCTCGGCCCGGGGTACGATTGCCTGGGCGTGGCCCTGCGGCTGTACAACCGGGTTGCCGTTCGCCGGGGCGCCGCCGGGAAGGCGCATCCGATGGCGACCAAAGCCGGCGCGCTTTTCTTCAAGACAGCCGGGGTCGATGCCTTTGAGTTCGCGTGGAGCATCTGCGGCGACATCCCGCAATCCCGCGGATTGGGCAGCAGCGTGACTGTCCGGCTGGGCATCCTGCACGGGCTGAACGAACTCTCGGGCCGGCCGATGGAGCGCATCGATCTCTTTCAGCTTTGCAGCGAACTCGAAGGGCACCCCGACAACGCCGCGCCGGCGGAGTTCGGCGGATTTACCGTGGCGAGCGAGGACGGGTGCCTGGCGTTCCCAGTGGACGACGCCTTGAAATTCGTGCTGCTGATCCCCGATTTCGAAATCTCCACTCCGGAAGCGCGCAAGGTGCTGCCGCCGGATTTACAGCACGAACTGGCCGTTGCCAGCGCGGCCAACGCAGCGCGCATCACCGCCGCGTTTGCCTCGGGCCAGTACGAAGCGCTCGTTGGCGCTTTTGACGATTACTTCCACCAGCCTTTCCGTCAGCCCTTGATTCCCTTCCTGCCGTTGGCGATCGAGAACGGCGAGGAAGCCGGCGCGCTGGGCGGATTCCTCAGCGGCTCCGGGTCCACCATAGCGTGCGTGACGCTGGAGGAGCCGGAAGCGGTCGCGGCGGCGATGCTCCAGAGCGTGCCGAGCGGCGTTACCGCGCGGACGCTGGTGCTCCAGGCGGATAACCAGGGCGTGGAGATCGAGGAAGCATAGCTTCTCCCCACTGCCGTGCGCCGCTGGCTCGACGAGTTTGAACAGTTTGCCATCGAGGTCATCCTCGGGAAGCGCTTCGGCAAGCGCGCCGCTGTGCTGCGGGTATTTCTCGGGCTGCTCTCGTGGATCTATCTGGGGGTCGTTCAGTTGCGGCTGTGGCTGTACCGCAAGCGCCTGCTGCGGGAACGCCAGCTCGGCTGCATGGTGATTTCCATCGGCAATCTCACGGTGGGCGGCACTGGCAAGACGCCCGTGGTGGAGAAGTTCGCGCGCGCCTTGCAGGACGGCGGACGGCGCGTGGCCATCCTCAGCCGCGGTTACAAAAGCAAAAAACCGCCGTTGTTCAAACGGCTCGCCAACCGGTTCGGGTCCAAGAAATCGTTCGTCCCGCGGATCGTTTCCGATGGCAAGCGGCTGTTGCTCGGCTCGCGCATGGCCGGGGACGAACCGTACATGCTCGCCGGCAATCTCAAGAACGTCATCGTGCTGGTGGATCGCGACCGCGTAAAGAGCGGCCTGTATGCCATCGAGAAGTTGGGCTGCGACACGCTGCTGCTCGACGACGGTTTGCAGTATCTGCGTCTCAAACACCGCATGGACGTGGTTCTGGTGGATCGCCAGGCGCCGTTTGGCAATGAGCATTTGCTGCCGCGCGGCACCTTGCGCGAACCGCCCCCAAACCTGCGGCGCGCGTCCTACGTTTTCATCACCAAGTGCGAGCCCGGGGTGGATAACTCGGAGCTGATCGCCCGGATTCGGCGCTACAACCGGACCGCGGAGATCATCGAGTGCTCCCATAGTTCCCGGTATCTGCAACACGTTTACAATGGGACGCGCGTTGAATTGAGTTATCTGAAAGGCCGCTACGTGGGCGCCATTTCGGCCATTGCCCGTCCCGACAGTTTTGAGGACGGGCTGCGGAATCTCGGGGCCAAGATCGAGCTTTCCCGCCATTTTGCCGACCACCATCGCTTCACCGAGAAAGAAATCGCCGGGTTTGTCCGCCGTTGCGTCAATCGCGACGTGGACGCCATCATTACCACGGAAAAGGACTGCGTGCGGTTTCCGCGGCTAAAAGGGGTGGAACTGCCGATCTACTTCCTGCGCGTGGAGATTGAGATCCTCACCGGACACGAAAGCTGGTGGCAGTGCGTGGACCGCATCTGCCAGCCGCAGCCGATGATGGCGCCGGAACGGTTCTTTTGAGCAGGGGGGACGTCGCAAACCGGATGCATCAGCCGGATCGAAGCCGCGGAGTGCGACGGTAGGGACGCGCGTGCGCTCCCGCTTCATCGAAACCACGGATTTCACGGATTGGCCCGGATAAAACCTATCCGTGTTCATTCGTGTAATCCGTGGTTCATCGGTTGAATGCGAGCTTCTGGAGCGAAGATGCCTTTGGCGAGGGCGCCAAAGGCCGCACGCGTGGGCGCGTGCGCTCCCCGGAAGCTGGTGGCGCGACCGCGGGTTCTTGCCAAACAATCAACGCCGCGCTTTACTTCCCGGTCATCCGCGGGAAAATCTGCGGGTTGCCGCGCATGAACCGATCCACTATCCAAAACACCCTGGCCGGTCTCGGAACCCGCGCCACCAAGAGCCTCGGGCAGAACTTTCTGCACGACGAAGAGGCTGCGGCATTCATTGTCGCCCAGCTCGAACTCACCCCGGAGGACCACCTGGTGGAGGTTGGCCCCGGCCTCGGCGCGCTCACCGATCTGGCGGTCGGACGGTGCGCTTCGGCGACGCTCATTGAAAAGGACGGGCGCCTCGCCGAATTCCTCAGGACCCGGTTCGCCGGACGCGCCAGCGTCGAGGTGCTGCATGACGACGCTCTGCGATTCGACGTGCGCACCCTCTTTGAACGGGGCGCGGCGAAAGTCCTCGGCAACCTGCCCTATTACGTCTCCAGCCAGGTGCTGCTGCGCTTTACCGCCGAGCCTTCGCCTGTCAGCCGCCTGGTGTTTACCCTGCAAAAAGAGATGGCCGAGCGCCTGTCCGCCAAGCCGTCCACTAAAGATTACGGGGCCTTGACGCTTATCGTGGGTCGGCAATGGCGGGTGCAGTACGCGCGCACGTTGCCGGGGACCGTTTTTGTTCCCGCGCCCAACGTCGAGAGCGGCGTCGTGGTGCTCACGCCGCGCGATCCCGCCGAATTCCCCGGGTGCGACGGGCGGCTCTTTAACCGGTTGGTCAAGGAAGGCTTCTCCCAGCGGCGCAAAATGCTCAAGAACCTTCTGACAACACATCGCTTCGACTGGCCGGCCCTGTGCGCGGCCATCGGCGCGTTGGAAACGGTCCGCGGCGAAGCGCTCTCGCTCGGGCAATGGATCGAGCTGGCGCGCTTTGCCGAACGAGCGCGCGATCCGCACGCCCTGAGCACCGAAGGCCAGGACGTCCACGGGGAAATGTTCGACGTGGTGGACGAAACCGACCGCGTCATCGACCGGCTCAGCCGCCACGAAGTTCATCTCCAGAAACTGCGCCACCGCGCCGTCCATATCTTCGTGTTCAACCGCAGGGGCGAGATGTTTTTGCAGAAACGCTCCCGATTCAAGGATGTGAATCCGGGCCGGTGGGATTCCAGCAGCGCCGGGCATGTAAATTCGGGCGAAGGCTACGACGACACCGCCTCGCGCGAGTTGCAAGAGGAACTGGGCGTGAGCGCGCCGCTGGAGTTGATCGGCGAACTGCCCGCCAGTCGGGAGACCGGGTACGAATTCGTCCGCATCTACCGGGCGCAGCACGAGGGGCCGTTCCACTGGCCGCGGGCGGAGGTGGAAACCGGGGCGTTTTTTCCCATCGACCTGCTGGAGCGCTGGATCGCCGCGCGCCCGCACGATTTCGCTGGCGCGTTCCGGGCGTGTTTCCGGGTCTGGCGCGCGACTGTTTCCCATGCCTAGACGACGGAGCGACCAGGATTCGGAGCCGCCTGACGGACTCATCGCGGCGGCCCGGTGCGTGCGCCAGGATCAAGCCGAGGAGCGCGGCCTGGTGGTGCTCGCCATGGGATTGCCCTACTGGATCGTCTCCGGCGAGGGCATTTATTACCTGATGGTGCGCCCGGAGGATTTCGAAGCGGCGATTGCGGAAATCGCCCGCTTTGACGAGGAACGCCGGGCGGATCGCGAGAGCGCCTGGCGCGAGTTCGAGGCGCTTCGATTGGAACCGGAACCGCAGTCCGCTCCACGAACTTCGCTGGTTCTGTTCTGCGTGGTGCTCGGCGTGTTCTTCATGCTGCAGGCGCACTTTTCGGCTCCGCTGGATTGGGCGGGGCGCGGCGAAGCGGATTCCGCGGCGATCCTGCACGGCGCCTGGTGGCGGACGTTCACCGCGCTGACGTTGCACGGTGATTTCGGGCACCTGGCGGCCAACATGATTGTCGGCACCATTTTCGGCTGGGCGCTGCTGCCGCATCTCGGGGCCGGCTGGACGTGGTTAGGGATGCTCCTTAGCGGAGCGGTTGGCAACTGGCTCAACGCCTGGGGCCACAACCGGGCGCACGAGCAACATTTCTCGATCGGCGCATCGACGGCGGTGTTTGGCGGGCTGGGGATTCTGGTTGGCTGGCAAACGCTGGTGGCGATCCGCTTCCGCGGTTTCCGGCGGGCGCAGGGCCGAACGATCCGGGAGGTCTGGATTCCCATCGGCGCCGGTCTTGCGTTGCTGGCGTACCTCGGAACCGGCGGCGAGGGTCAGCACGTCGACGTGATGGCGCACCTCTTCGGCATGGCTGCCGGAGGCGTTCTGGGCGCGTTGCTGGCGTGGACGCGCCTGCCTCAGCGAACCCCGCCCGCGGCCCAGACCGCACTGGGAATCGCGGCGGTCGCGCTGCTCATTGCGGCGTGGTGGTTTGCGCTGCGGTGAGGCGGTCATCCGTGCCGCGTTCCTGGCCGCAACGCCGCGATCGCCGCCGCGCGGTCCGCGGCCCCAAATACCGCGGTGCCGGCCACCAGGACATTGGCGCCGGCATCGACGCAGGCTTTCGCTTGTGGCGTATAGATTCCGCCGTCCACCTCGATGTGGAACGCCAGCCCCCGTTGCGCGCGCAGGCTGGCGGCGCGGGCGATGCGCTCCAGCATGGCGCCGATGAACGACTGCCCGCCAAAGCCCGGTTCAACGGTCATCACCAGCAGCAGGTCGATCCGGTCCAGGAACGGTTCCACCGCTTCAAACGGCGTGCCAGGGCGCAGGGAGAGCCCGGCCAGACGGTCCGCGCGGCGGATTCGTTCGAGGGTCGCCGGCACGTCGTGCCTGGCTTCCACGTGGACGGTGACAACATTGGCGCTCGGAAGAAATCGGTCGAGGTAATGGTCCGGGCGCTCGATCATCAGGTGGACATCCAGCGGAACCGTTGCATGCCTGCGAACCGCGGCGCAGAAACCCGGGCCGAAGGAAATGTTGTCCACGAAATGGCCGTCCATGATGTCGAGGTGCAGCCAGTCGGCGCCCGCGGTTTCGGCATCGCGGCATTCGACTGCGACCTTGGCGAAATCCGACGCCAGCAGCGACGGTGCGATCAGGACTTTGGAGAAATCGGGCTTCATCGGTTCGGCTGGTGTGTACTACCAGCGCCGCCAAAATGGAAGCGCGTTCCCTGTTATCGCAGCCGGGCGAGCGTCTTTGCCGGGGCCGGCGGCGCCGCAAAGACGATTGTGGAGGCCTGAGAACTCTGCCGCGCCTTGGGTTGTGGCAGGGCGACAAATGCCAGGAGCAATCCCGCCGCCCACCCCAGCAGGGCCACGCGGGGCAGGCTCAGCCAGGGGCGGCATGTGTTGGCCGGCGCCAGATTGTGCAAACGGACGACCGCGATGCCATCCGGCGCGGGGACGTAGGCGAGCGGTTCCAAAGCCGGAGCCGGAACAAAAAGGGCGACCACGCGGTCGAATCTGGGTGCGTGCTGGTTCATGGCGCAACTTCTGTTTTTCCACCCAGAATTTCGCAGAAGCGGCGCACCTTGGACGGTCAGGGACGGCCTGAAGGCGGCATCGGGGAATTAATTCGCGGTCTCGTTCCCGGGCTCCAGCCTCAGACCTCGTGACCTCTACCTGGAATGGACGCGAGACCATTCGGAGCGGCGAAGCCGTGGCGCGTTGTGGTTGCGCCAGCGTCTTATAGGACTGCGGCGAGGCCTGTTTGCCTCCACAGCGACGAGCCGATGGGCGCAGGAAACGCTTTGGGTAATTCTTGAGACCAATCGCTTCGAAAGCGGTGGAGATTCCTTTCCATTGCCCACAAGTTTGCAAATCGGGCGCAGGAGTGAGAACGGAGCCCCGAACGTTGTCATCCTAAGACTTGCAGGCGGCCAAAGCGCGGCGTTGATTGTTGGGCAAGAACCTGCGTCGCGCCAGCTTCCGGGGAGCGCACGCGCCCTCGCGTGTGGCCTTTGGCGCCCTCGCCAAAGGCATCTTCGCGGCTGATCGCGTCGGAATGCGAGTTCCGGGGAGCGCACCCGTCCCG
>Ga0316222_1005490_pt1 | contig 10804 bp, 12 predicted proteins | sample TBH18011metaG_FD_206008 | JGI IMG/M metagenome (GOLD analysis project Ga0316222, IMG submission 206008) | Freshwater microbial communities from Trout Bog Lake, Wisconsin, USA - TBH18011 | ecosystem: Environmental > Aquatic > Freshwater > Lake > Hypolimnion/Profundal zone | place: USA: Wisconsin... | reverse complement strand
CTGATTCAATCAGGTCTCCACCCGGTCTAAGTTATGGCTAAATTATGGGGACGCTTTACTTAATTGCCGCGCGGCAATTAAGTAAAGCGTCCCCCGACCTGGCTCAGCAGGGCCGGCACGGTGGCGGCGAGGGCGCGGCGCCAGTCGGGTTGGGCGATGCCGTGGATGGCGGCGATGCGGTGGCAGTCGAACACCGAATAGGCCGGGCGGCGGGCGGGGGTGGGGAAGTCGGCGGTCGCGATCGGCGCCAGCGGCGGCACCGCCAGGCCGTGGGCCGCCGCCTCGGCCAGGATGGCGGCGGCGAAGCCGTGCCAACTGGTGGTTTCGGCGCCACAATAGTGGAAGGTGCCGAAGCCGTGGCCGTCGGCCAAGTGCTGGGCGAGGGTCAGGCAGGTGGCGGCGATGTCGGCGGCGGGAGTGGGGGCGCCGATCTGGTCGTTGACCACCCGCAACTGGGGCCGGGTTGCCGCCGCCCGCAGCATGGTGCGGACGAAATTGCCGCCATGGGCGGCGAACACCCACTGGACGCGCAGGATCACGTGGCGCGGGCCGGCCGCCCGCACCGCCTCTTCGCCGGCCAGTTTGCTGGCGCCGTAGACCCCGAGCGGGCCGGTGGCGGATTCCTCGCGCCAGGGCGCGCGGCCGGCGCCGTCGAAGACGTAATCGGTTGACAGGTGGATCAGCGGCAGGCCGCGCTCGGCGGCGGTGGCGGCGACGATGCCGGCGCCGTCGCGATTGATCGCGAAGGCGGCCTCGGCCTCGGTCTCGGCGCGGTCGACGGCGGTATAGGCGGCGGCGTTGACCACCGCGCCCCCCTCGATTCCGGCCAGCGCCCGCTCCACCGCCGCCGGATCGGTGATGTCGCAGCCGGCATGGTCGAACACCCGCCGCTCCCAGCCGGCGGGCAAAGCGGCCTCGGCCAGGCAGCGCCCGACCTGGCCGAGGCCGCCGAAGATGACCAGGCTAGGCATGGCCCAGCCCTCGGCGCCGGCGGGCGCCAGCCCAGCTCAAGGCGTCGAAATTGACCGCCGAATCCTCACCACCGGTGATCAGGAACGTCATCCTTGGCTCCAGGTGAAGGCGGGCGCTAGTTCGGCCAGCACCGGCAGGGTGAGGTCGCGGGGCAGGATGACCAGGTCGGCGGCGGCGATCGGCCAGGCGATGGCCAGGGTGGGATCGTCCCAACGCAGGCCGGCCTCGGTCTCGGGGGCATAGGGCGCGTCGACCTTGTAGGTCGCCTCGCTGTCGGCTTCCAGGGTGACGTAGCCGTGGGCGAAGCCGGCGGGGATCAGCATCTGCACACCGTTGGCAGTCGACAATTCATGGCCGACCCAGCGTCCATACCAGGGCGAGCCGGCGCGAAGGTCCACCGCCACGTCCCAGATTGCCCCGCGCGACGCCCGCACCAGCTTGGTTTGGGCCTGGGGCGGCCGCTGGAAGTGCAGGCCGCGCAACGTGCCGCGCATGGTTGAAAGCGCCTGGTTGTCCTGACTGAAATCGCACGGCAATCCGGCCGCGCGCCAGCGCTCACGGTTGAACACCTCGGTCAAGAACCCGCGATCGTCGCCAAAGCGGCGCGTCGTCAACAACAGCACATCGGGGATTTCAGTCGGGGTGACTTCAAGCAGGGCGGACATACGGCAATCCATGGCGTCGGGGTCCAGTGGGCCAAAGACTATCGCGGCGTGACAAATCGCGCCAGGGCGGCTATATCGGCCGCCATGAAGACCATCCTCTGCATCGCCGGGGCGCGCCCCAATTTCATGAAGATCGCTCCGGTGATCGCCGCCCTCGACGCCGTCGGATTCCAGGCGCCGCTGGTCCATACCGGCCAGCATTACGATGCCGGGATGAGCGATCGCTTTTTCGCCGACCTCGGCCTGCCTCGCCCCGACGTCAACCTCGAGGTCGGCTCGGGCAGCCACGCCCAGCAGACCGCCGAGGTGATGAAGCGGATCGAACCAGTGATCGAGCGCTTCCAGCCGGCGGCCCTGCTGGTGGTCGGCGACGTCAACTCGACCATCGCCTGCGCCCTGGTGGCGGTCAAGATGGGGGTGCGGGTGGTCCACGTCGAAGCGGGCTTGCGCAGCGGCGACCGCGCCATGCCCGAGGAAATCAACCGGGTGCTGACCGACCAGATTTCGGATTTCCTGTTTACCACCGAGGATTCGGCGCTGGCCAATCTGGTGCGCGAGGGCATCGACCCGGCCAAGGTGTTCTTCGTCGGCAATGTCATGATCGATTCGCTGCGGCGCAACCTGGAACGCGCGGTACCGCCAGCGGTCACCGCCGGCGAAGGTGCCTATGCCCTGGCCACCCTGCACCGTCCCTCCAACGTCGACGATCCGATTGCGTTGGCCAATATCCTCGGCGTGCTGGGTGAGCTGGCCGAGCGGCTGAGGGTGGTGTTCCCGATGCACCCGCGCACCCGGGCGCGCATCACCGCCGCCGGGCTCGATGCCGTGCTGGCACGGCCGGGGATGGTGGTGCTGCCGCCGGCTGGCTACCTGGAGATGCTGGGATTGATGGCCGGCGCCACGATGGTGCTGACCGATTCCGGCGGGATTCAGGAAGAAACCACCGCGCTGGGGGTGCCCTGCCTGACGCTGCGCGACAGCACCGAACGCCCGATCACCATCAGCCACGGCACCAATACCCTGGTCGGCACCGATGCCGACGCCATCCGCCGCGCCTTCGCCGAAGTGATGGACAATGGCGGCAAGGCTGGCCGCATCCCCGATCTGTGGGACGGCCAGGCGGCGACGCGGATTGCCGCGGTGCTGGCGGGGCGGATTTAGGTCCCCCGGATGGCGGCGATGTTGCCGGCGTAATCGTTGGTCTTGAACACCGCCGAGCCGGCCACCAGCACGTTGGCGCCGGCCGCGATCACGGTTGCGGCATTGTCGGCGGTGACGCCGCCATCGACCTCAAGGTCGATCGCGCGGTTGCCGATCATGCGGCGGATGCGGGCGATCTTATCCAGCTGGCTGGGGATGAAGCTTTGGCCGCCGAAGCCAGGGTTGACGCTCATCACCAAGATCAAATCCAGCTTGTCGAGGACGTAATCCAGCACGGTTTCCGGGGTGGCGGGATTGAGTGACAGCCCGGCTTTCTTGCCCAGCGCGCGGATCTGCTGCAGGGCGCGGTCGATATGGTGGGTGGCTTCGGCGTGGACGGTGATGATGTCGGCGCCGGCCTTGGCGTAGTCCTCGATGAAGGGTTCCACCGGGCTGATCATCAGGTGGACGTCGAAAGTCTTCTTGGTCCACGGCCGCAGCGCCTTGATCACCTGGGGCCCGATGGTCAGGTTGGGCACGAAATGGCCATCCATCACATCGACATGGATCCAATCGGCCCCGGCCTGATCAATGGCGGTGATTTCCTCGCCGAGACGGGCGAAATCGGCGGACAGGATGCTGGGGGCGATCTTGACGGACATGGTGGCTCCGGAAATGGGACCGCCCCCGGGGAGTGACCCGGGGGCGGCGGTTAGGACGGAATGGGCTCAGACCACCTTGGGGTCGAGTTCGCCCTTGACGTAGCGGTTGGCCATCGCCTCGAGGCCGACCACCTTGATCTTCGAGGCCTGGCCGGCGGCGCCGAACGCCTCGTAGCGGTCCTTGCAGATGCCCGACATGCTGGTGATGGTCAGCTTCAGGTATTCGCGCGGATCGAACTTCTTCGGGCTGTCGACGAAGAACTTGCGGATGGTGCCGGTCGAGGCCATGCGCAGATCGGTGTCGATGTTGACCTTGCGCACGCCGTGCTTGATCGCCTCGACGATCTCGGCCACCGGCACGCCATAGGTCTGGCCCAGGTCGCCGCCATGGGTGTTGATGATCTCCAGCCAGTTCTGCGGCACCGACGACGAGCCGTGCATCACCAGGTGGGTGTTGGGGATGCGGGCGTGGATCTCCTTGACCCGCTTGATCGCCAGCACGTCGCCGGTCGGCGGCCGGGTGAACTTGTAGGCGCCGTGGCTGGTGCCGATGGCGATGGCCAGGGCGTCGACCTTGGTCAGCTTGACGAATTCGGCGGCCTCGTCGGGGTCGGTGAGCAGCTGCGAATGGTCGAGCTTGCCCTCGGCGCCGACGCCGTCTTCTTCGCCGGCGGTGCCGGTTTCCAGCGAGCCCAAGCAGCCCAACTCACCCTCGACCGAGACGCCGCAGGCGTGGGCGATGGCCACCACCTGCGAGGTGACGGCGACGTTGTAGTCCCAGCTGGACGGGGTCTTGCCGTCTTCCTTGAGCGAGCCGTCCATCATCACCGACGAGAAGCCGGACTGGATCGCCCGCACGTTGATCGCCGGCGACGTGCCATGGTCCTGATGCATGCAGATCGGAATATCGGGGAAGGATTCGAGCGCGGCCAGGATCTGGTGGCGCAGGAAGGCTTCGCCGGCGTACTTGCGGGCGCCGGCCGAGGCCTGCAGGATCACCGGGCTGTCGGTGGCCGATGCGGCCTCCATGATCGCCTTGACCTGCTCCATATTGTTGACGTTGAAGGCCGGAATTCCGTAGCCGTTCTCGGCCGCGTGGTCGAGGAGCTGTCGAAGGGAAACAAGAGCCATGGTTAGCTACTCCTTGATTAGGGTCCCAGGGACCGCGATCAGAGCCGGGCGAGGGCGGAATCGACCACCGCCTGGGCGGTGATGCCGAAGTGTTCGAACAGCTTGTCGGGCGGCGCCGAAGCACCGAACCCGGTCATGCCGATGATCGCCCCGTCGAGGCCGACATAACGTTCCCAGCCGAAAGTACCCAACGCCTCGATGGCGACGCGCACGGTGCCTTCCCCCAGGACTTCGGCACGATACTCCTTCGCCTGCCGGTCGAACAGCTCCCAGCAGGGCAACGACACCACCGCGGCGGCAACGCCCTTGTCTTCAAGCATCTTCTGGGCGTCGAGCGCCAGTGACACTTCCGAGCCGGTGGCCAGAATGGTGACTTGGCGGGCGCCCTTGGCCGGCGACAGCACGTAGCCGCCCTTGGCCACCAGGTTCTCGGCGCTGACGCCGCGCACCGTCGGCAATACGTTGCGCGACAGCGACAGCACGCTGGGACCCTTGTCGTTGAGCAGGGCGACTTCGTAGGCCTCCATCGTCTCGATGCTGTCGCAGGGGCGGAGCACCAGGACGTTGGGGGTGGCGCGCAGCGCCGCCAGGGTCTCGATCGGCTGATGGGTGGGACCATCTTCGCCGAGCGCGATCGAATCGTGGGTCAGCACATAGAGCACGCGCTGGCCCATCAGGGCGCTCATGCGCAGCGCCGGCCACAGGTAGTTGGCGAAGATCAGGAAGGTGGCGCCGAACGGGATGAAGCCGCCATGCAGCGCCAGGCCGTTCATCATCGCCGCCATGCCGTGCTCGCGGATGCCGTAATGAAGGTAGCGGCCGCCATACTCGCCGGCCTTGACCGCCGGGCTCAGCGCCTTGGTGTCGGTCAGGTTGGAATGGGTCAGGTCGGCCGAGCCGCCGATGATCTCGGGGATGGCGGCGGTCAGCACTTCCAGGCAGTCCTGGCTGGATTTGCGGGTGGCCAGCTTGGGCCTCTCGGCGGCGATCTTTTGCTTGAAGGCGGCGGCGGCCTGTTGCCAGCCTTCGGGCAGGCGGCCCTCCAGGGTGCGGGTGAACTCGGCCTTGAGCTTGCCGTCCAGCTTGGCGAAGCGACCCTCCCAGGCTTGGCGCAGGGCGGCGCCGCGGCTGCCTGCCTGGCGCCACGGGGCGAGAATGGATTCCGGGACCTCGAAGGCGGGGTAGGGCCAGTTGAGCTTGGCGCGGGCGCCGGCGATCTCGTCCGGCCCCAGCGGCGCGCCGTGGGTCTTCTCGCTGCCGGCCTTGGTCGGCGCGCCGTAGCCGATCACCGTGCGGCAGGCGATCATGGTCGGCTTGTCGCTGGTTTGGGCGGCGGCAAGGGCGGTGGCGATCGCCTCGTGGTCGTGGCCGTCGACCTTGGCGACGTTCCAGCCGGCGGCGACGAAGCGGCCCGCCTGGTCCTCGCTCGAGGCGATTCCGACGGCGCCGTCGATGCAGATGCCGTTGTCGTCCCACAGCACGATCAGCTTGTTGAGGCGCCAGTGGCCGGCCATCGAGATGGCCTCCTGGCTGAGGCCCTCCATCAGGCAGCCGTCGCCGACGACGCAATAGGTGTGGTGGTCGACGATGGCCTGGCCATAGCGCGCCGCCTGCATCGCTTCGGCCAGCGCGAAGCCGACCGCGTTGGCGATGCCCTGGCCCAGCGGCCCGGTGGTGGTCTCGGCGATGGCGACGTGGCCGTATTCGGGATGGCCGGCGGTGCGGTAGCCGAACTGGCGGAAGTTGATGATCTGCTCGATGTCGACGTCGTCATAGCCGCACAGATAGGCCAGCGAATAGAGCAGCATCGAGCCGTGCCCGGCCGACAGCACGAAGCGATCGCGGTCGGGCCATCGCGGCGCCTTGGCGTCGAATTTGAGGAAGCGGGTGAACAGCACGGTCGCGACATCGGCCATGCCGAGCGGCATGCCGGGATGGCCGGATTTGGCCTTCTCTACCGCATCCATGCTGAGGAAGCGGATGGCGTTGGCCATCTCCGAAGCGGTGGCTACGGCCTTGGTCGCGGAAGCGGTCATCATCGGGTCCTTGGTCAGGGGGGCAATTTTCGGCGAGGGAAAGGGGGCGTTCAGCGGGCGTCGCGGCCCTTGAGGAAGAAGGCCACCGCCTGGGCGCGGTTGCCGACGCCCAGCTTGTCGTACAAATTCTTCAAATGGAACTTCACGGTGTTGAGCGAGATGTCCAACTGCCCGGCGATCTGCTGATTGGTCAGTCCGCTGGCCAGCGAAGCGAGCAATTCCCGTTCGCGCGGCGTCAGTCCGGCCAGCGGGTCGGAGGCTAGGCTGGTGACGTCGATGAAGGGAAACACCATCCGCCCCGAGGCCACCGCCAGGATGGTTTCGAGCAATTGGGCCGGCGGTTCGCGCTTCGAGCAGAAGCCGGCGGCGCCCAGCGTCATCGCCTGGCGCGGCACGTCGGCGCTGGGGCTGCCGGTATAGACGATGACCCGCGGCGCCTCGGCGCGGCCGCGCAGGGTCTGCAGCACGCCACGGCCGTCCAATTGCGGCATCTCCCAGCCGATGACGCCGATGTCGAAGGGCATGCGGTCGACGGTGGCGACGAATTGCTCGCCGTCATCGACCATGCCGACCAGTCGGAAGCGCGGGTCGGGCTGAAACAAAGAGGTCAGACTGCTTTGCAACAGGGGGTTCTTTTCGGCGATGACGATGTCAATCGCGCGGATGGCGGCGTCGCCCATGGATATCGGTCCCTCCCCCGGGGCAAGGCTCAACCCGGTCGAGCGACATCATAACGAAGACGCGCCGAAGAGCAATAAATAGTGTGGGTTTTTTCCTACCCGACCGCCTAGGTCAGCCGCCGCCCGGATGGTGAGTGGCTGCGCCGCCATTTTGGGCCAGTTCGGCCGGGCGGGGGCGGGGGTGGAAGCTGTAATTGGCGACCTTGACCAGGCCGGTGGTGGTCGGCCGGCTCTGCGCCCGATCGGCCCGGTTGCCACCGATGTTCTTGGCGGCAGCGTGGCGGATCGGCGTCTTGGCGCCCTGGGCCAACGCCACCGTTTCGATCGGCTGCGGTGCGCCATCGGGAACCCGGCCGTTGCTGTAGACGAAGCCCTGGGTGTTGTAGACGCGGTTGCCATAGAGGGCGGCGGGACGGTACCACACCCGCACCTGGCTCCAGTCGTTGTTGGGCGACACGTCGAGCACTGGCACGGCGCGGGCGACCTGGCCACGGCCTTCGCCGCGGGCCGGCGCCCAATTGGCGTGGTCGACCAGCACCAGGCGATTGCTGACCACTCGGGTCACCACCGAAACGTGGCCATGGCGCATGCTGCCTTGGCGGTCGAACACCAGAACGGCACCCTGGCGAGGCTGGCCGCCGCGGGGATATACCCCTTGCGCCGCCGCCCACCACTGCCAGGCGTCACCCTGGAGGTGGAGCCCCGAGGCTTCGCGGGCATAGGCGACGCACTGAATGGCGTTGGCCGGCACCAAGGGGAGGGCCGACAGCATGGCGGTGATGAGCAGGAGCAGGATTTTCCTCACGGCGCCCTCCACGATCTCCCTTGCCGGCCACATTCAGCCTATCGACAGACCCGATTGTGTCGATGAATAAACCCGATGGCAACCGGTTTAACGCATTTACCAATAAAAATGTCATCTCTTATGGCTTAGACGGCCGCTCTGACGGGGCAACCCTTTCGGATGGCGCGGCCTGCGGCTATCATCCCGCCCGTCATATCGACAGAGGGCAGGGGAGGTCCGGGTGGCTCGGTGGTTGGCGGCGATGGCGGCGGCGGTGACGGTGGCGACGATGTCGGCCGTTCCTTTGGCATCGGCGGGGGAGCGGCGCGACCTGGTTATCGCTTCCGGCGAGCCGGCCGGCTATTACTTCCCGGCGGCCGGCGCCTTGTGCCGCGTCCTCAACAAGGACAAACCGCACGGCTATGCCTGCGTGGTAGAGCCGACGTCGGGGTCGGCCGCCAACATCGCCGCCTTGCGATCGGGCGAGGCCGATTTGGCCATAGTGCAATCGCGTGCCGCCCTGCTGGCGGTCCAGGGGGGGGAGGGCTTCAAGGAGAGACCCCTGCCCGAATTGCGGGCGCTGATGAGCCTGCACGCGGAATCCACCCTGGCCTTGGTCCGGCCCGACGCGGCGGCCGACCAGCCGTCGGCGCTGAAGGGCAAGCGGGCCAATTTGGGCAAGCCGGGTTCGTTCCAGCGCACCATGGCCGATTCGGTGTTGGCCGCCGCCGGCCTGTCCGAGGGCGATTTCGCCGCCGTGGTCGAACTCGACGTCGGTGAGCAGGCCGAGGAATTGTGCAACGGCAACATCGACGTCGCCTTCTTTTCCGGCGTCCACCCGATGGCCGAAGTGGCGGCCGCCATCGAGCAATGCGGCGCCCAACCGGTGGCGCTGGTCGGCCGCAACGCCGACGCGGCGCTGAAGCGGGCGCCCTGGCTGTCGCGGACAGTGATCAAGGGCGACACCTATGACGGCATCCGCGACGACCTGCCGACGCTGGGCATGCGCGCCCTGCTGGTCGCCACCACCCGCCTTTCCAACGAGGAAGCCGCCGACCTGGTCAAGGCGCTGGATGCCAATTTCTCGGTGCTGGCCCGCCTGCACCCGGTGTTCAAGGGCGTCGCCAAGGCCGACAGCACCCGGGACGGCATCGCCATCCCACTGCATGACGGGGTCAAGGCGCTGCACGGCGAGGCGAAGTAGGGCGGCGCTGGGCGGGCCCAAGAACAGGAGGGGCCTCTCACGGCGTTGCGTGAAAGGCCCCTCGTCGCTTCGCTCTGTCGGGACGACAGTGAAAAAGCGGGCAGATCCTACTTCAGGGTCTTGAGGTAGGCGATCACTTCGGCGACATCCTCGGGCTTCTTCAGGCCGGGAAAGGTCATCTTGGTGCCGGGAACCATCTGCATCGGACCCGGCAGGTACTTGGCCAGGGTCGCCTCGTCCCAGGTGACGTTGATCTTGGTCATGGCGTCGGAATACTTGAAGCCGGGGGCGGTGGCCGACTTGCGACCGACGACGCCGAACAGGGTGGGGCCAACCTTGTTCTTGCCGGCTTCGACGGTGTGGCAGGTCGCGCAGATCTTGAACGACGCCGGAGCGTCGGCGGCGCCGGCGGCAACCGGGGCGACGAGAGCGGCGGCGATGGCAAGACCAACCAACTTCATGGAATTCATCATACTCTCCCTTGGATCAATGCTGCGTCATTGGAATGCGGCACCGACGGCGAACCGCCGTCCGGCGCATTCCGACTTAGGTCAATTCAAAACGGCGGGATAAGGGCCGAAGACGGCGGCATTATCGTCGAGGAGCGCCGGACTTTCAACCGCTCCTTACCCAGGACGACGCACCGGCTCGCCAATGGCGGCGGGCCAGGGTTTCCGCGGTGGTGGGGGGCGCTGGCGGCGGCGCCGGCCCCCCCTTATGTCTTCTGGCGCGGGCTAGGCTTTCGGCCTATTGCCCAGGTTGCGCCGGTTGGGGCTGCGCCGGCTGCTCGGGCTGGGCCGGCTCCGGTTGCTGGGGTTGCGCTTCGCTGGGCGGCGCGCTTTCGGCGGCGGGCGGCGGGATTTCCACCGCCGGGGCGATCAGCGCCTGATAGCGATCGGCCGGCATGCCCGGCAGCTGCTGCAGGAAGGCGACCACCGACCAGGCGTGCTCGTCCTCGACCAAGGGACCCCAGGCGGCCGGCATGCCGGACAGCCGGATGCCGTTCTTCACCACCCAGAACAGCTGGGCGGCGGTCCAGCCGCGGACGTCGTCGCTCAGGGCGGGCGGCATCGGCCGCAGGTTGCGGGCAAAGGGCAGGACGTCGATGGCGGGGGCGCCGTGGCAGCCCTCGCAATTGTCGTGGTAGAGGCGGGCGCCGCTCTCGACCATAGCGCTGTCGGCCAGGGGCGGCACTGCGATGTTGGCGGCGTGGACCCGCACCGACTGACGCTTGGCGGTTTCCAGCAGCCAAGTGGCGGTGCCGCTGTCGGGCCGGAACGCGGTGGCGTCAAAGCCGCCGGAATAGATCCACACCAACAGGCCCAGCGCGGCCAGGATGACCAGGACCACCGCTTCGAAGATCACGCGCATCCCGATGCCTCCCCGCGACGCCACTGGGCGTGCAGCGGCAGATGGGGAGGCGGTGGCTCAATCGCGAGAGGGCAAGCCGAATGGCCGGTCGTGGCCGAGGGAGGGGATCTTCTTGCGCGCCTCATCGACCTTGCGGGGATCGATTTCGGCCATGACCCA
>Ga0316222_1005486_pt1 | contig 10810 bp, 10 predicted proteins | sample TBH18011metaG_FD_206008 | JGI IMG/M metagenome (GOLD analysis project Ga0316222, IMG submission 206008) | Freshwater microbial communities from Trout Bog Lake, Wisconsin, USA - TBH18011 | ecosystem: Environmental > Aquatic > Freshwater > Lake > Hypolimnion/Profundal zone | place: USA: Wisconsin... | reverse complement strand
CTCCGCATTATATATAGTACCATCATACGTACACTGCTCGATCACTGCGCATCGGAACGGGCGGGGCTTCTGCCATGCCTCGGGGTCCGTCACCAACGGATTGCTGCGAATCGCCTCGCGAAGTTTCGTCTCATCCCAGGCTTCAATATCAATCGGTCCGATCAGCCCCTGCGGATTCCGGTCCGTCTCCAGAAACACCGGGATACCACCACCCAGCAGCAATGCCCCGTGATGCGCCGCCTTGTGGTTGTTGCGGTCGAACAGCACCAGATCGCCATCGGCAATCAGCGCCGAGAGCACAATCTTGTTCGAGGCCGAGGTGCCGTTGAGCACGAAATACGTCCGCTCAGCGCCGAATATCTTCGCCGCCTGCTTCTGTGCTTCCAGCGCCGGGCCTTCATGGATCAACAAATCACCGAGATCGAGCACCGAATTGTCGATGTCGTCGCGGAAGACGTTCTCGCCCATATGCTCGAAAAAGATCCGCCCAACCGGTGAGCGGCCATAGAACACGCCGCCATTATGGCCAGGGCAGGTCCAGAGCTGGTTGCCTTCTTCATTATAGTCGAGCAACGCGCCAAAGAACGGCGTGCGCAGCGTCTCGGCATATTGCCGCAGTCGGGAGGCGAGGTTCTTGGCAATAAATTCCGGCGTCTCTTCTGCCAGGAACACATAGCCATCCGCCTCGTGCAACACCTCGACCGGGATCTCTTCCAGGCGATGATGTCGCACCAGAATGATGATCGGCGTGTCCAGCCCGCGCTTGCGGATGAACTGGATCAGCGCCGCCATCTTGCCCATCGGGCCGCGCTTGCCCCAGTCGATCACCACGCAGCCAATCGCAGCATCGGTGCGGATCACCAGCTCGGCGTCGTCGGCCTTGCGGGCTTTGACGACGCCGAAGCCGATCTTCTCGATCTCGGCCACAATCTGCGCCAGCCGCTGGCCTTCCAAATCCTCGGCATCGAACACCGGCGCGCACACCAGAAACTTGAATCGGCGCTCGTATTGCATCTGTTCGGTGCCCTTTAACCCGGGATTGTTTTATGCGGCAGGCGAGGGGGCGGGTAGCGACATTTTTGTTGCAGGGCTTATCTCAGACATAACACTCCGCCATCAGCCGGGCCGTGGTCGGGCGTGCAAGCATGCGCTCGCGATGTTCAGCGATGCGCGGCAAACGTGAATGTGCATCGACCCCATCTGCCTCCAGCCACCGCGCGACGGAAAACAGATATGGGTCGCAGATCGTGTAGCGCTCACCCATCACCCACGGACCTTGCAACAACCCGTCTTCGATCAGCCGACAGACGGACTCCATCGATTCGGGTACCTTCTGCCGAATGGCGGCCAACGCCGCCTCGTCATCCACCCAACGCCGCCCACGGTTCTTATGCGCGTGCGCCACATGCACCGTGGCGCAGAGATAGGCGTTGAATTCCTGAATTTTGGCGAACAGGAATGGGTCATCCCCCGGCACCAGCGCGCTTGCTGGGAATATCTGCGCCAGATATGTCAGAATCGCCGGTGTCTCGGTCAGAATGCCGCGCTCAGTTACCAGCGCTGGCACACGTCCTTTGGGGTTGATGGCTTTGAACGTGTCGCTCTGCTGTTCGTTCTGGCCAAAATCCACCTTTACGGCGGTGTAATCGACCCCAATTTCGTCCAACACAATATGCGCCGCGAGTGCGATGGAATTGGGAGAATAATAATAGAGCAAGCTCACCTGCGCCTCCGCTCGGACGATCATCAACGGGCGAGCCTCTCAGCAACCCTTCAACTGCGCAAGGTCTGGCATCAACAAAAAAAGGCCGCCAAACCCTGGCGGCCTTTCTTCAATCATTCCAACCAATCGATTAGGTGGGAGACGGCACCTTCACAATGTCAGAGGCAGAAATCGTGGTGTTGAGGAAGGTAAACACCGAGCCATTGCCCAGCGTCACAGTCGTGGCAGCAACGCCATTGACGGTGGTCGAAGCAATCGTCTGTGTTTCATTCGTCGTTTCGGTCAGAACCAGCTTGTCCTTACCTGTGACAAAGTCGGCGATCGTCGCGAACTGGGCGGCGCCCACACCGCTGCCAACAACCGTGCTACCCGTCGAGTTTGTCGTCGCGCCGGCGGCGTTGGTGTGCAGATCAATGAAAGCACCCTCGAAGGTCACGCCATGATACAGCGTGCCAGGATTGGTTCCCGTCACCGTCGAGGTCGAAGCATAGAACGTGTCACCGAACGCCAAGCCACCGCCGGCAATCGTGCTGGCATACATCACATCAGTGCTGCTCGCGCTGGCATACAACGAGTCGTTACCCAGCGTGTTGGCACCCTGCAGCGTGGCGGCACCTGGGCCACCATACAACTTATCCATAAAGCCTTGCGCCGTCAGAACGTCGTTCGCGCCACCACCCACAAGGGTTGTGCCGCCGACAGAGGACGACTCCAACACGTTGCCGCCAGCGGTGCCGCCAACAAACGAACCCGTGCCATCGACAACAGTGAGCCGACCCGTGAAGGCAATGCCGCCAAACACAGACGACACATTCACGACGCCACCAGCCGTGCCGACGATCGTCGCATTGTGTGCGCCAGGATCGATGAAGGCCGTCGCGCCACCAGAGGACTGATAGTAAATGCCCGCCGAGCCACCCGCCACACCGATGATGGTGTCTGCCGAAGCCGTCGTGCCCAAGATGGTCGTCACCGAACCAACAGCACCCGCGACAGAAATCGCGTTGCTGCCATCACCAACAAACGCCGAGTTGGAAGACGACGCACCGAACGAAATGGTATTGCTGCCACCACCGGCAACAACCGTATCGGCCACGCCCAGATCAGTCATGTTCAACTGACCAACGCCCGCGTAAACAACCTGATCAGTCGCCAACGAATTATTCGTTATCGTGACCGGGCTTGTGTTCGTCACCCAAACCGCCCCAGTCGAAGCCGGGATAGTGGTATTGACGATGCCGCCGCTCGCAGGCGCACTGCCACCAATCAACGTGGTGTTCGCCGTCGGCGTCGAAGCAATCACATTCAGCGCATTATTTGCCGCTGTGTTGGTCGTCAGCGTCGTTACGTTCAACGAAACCGTCTGCGCGTAGCCTACACCGCCACCACCGCCAACGGTGACAGAACTCTGACCCGACCCTGATTGTCCGACTGCAGCCATGGGACACCCGCCTTCACATCTACTAACTTAACTTTTGTCTAGCGCATTATTGCAGTAGCGAGCAAGCGAAGAATGGTCGAATTTGCGTGAACTACGCACGAAAAATGCCTCAAATTCGACGCAAAATATCGTAACAAATTCATTCGCTGATGAACGTATTCGGGTGGCGCACTGGTTCGAGTTGTTTGAACGCAACCAATTGCAAAACTGGCTGTATTGGGTGCGCCCTTGCCCCCCAATGGTCGGAAATCTTATCTTAAAAGCGTTCCATTTAACATTTGAGTAACTATCGTTTCGTCATTCCATGCTCTCCAACGAATCGCTAGATCTCTTCGGCTTGCGAGAGCCGCCGGGCCATTCGCAGCAAAATTGCACGGTCATCTGCCGGGCAATTTCGGTACAGCCGCAGTATGGCCATTTCATCGCCGGTCAATCCGCTTTCGCCAAATTCCTGAGCCAAACTCTGCGCCGCGCCGCCTCGCAGCAGGTGATCAATCCCCAAGCCGAGCACGGCAGCGATTTGCGCCAAATGCCCACCAACCTGGCCAGCGCGTCCGGTTTCCCATTGGGCGACAGCACTCCGTGTTACGCCCACTTGCTGCGCCAAAGCTGCCTGCGTGAGGCCGAGACGCTCCCGCGCTGCGCGGATTCGATTTCCAATTTCAACGTTGTCAGTGAGTTGCATATTTGTATCTCCAGTCAATCGACGATATGTGAACTTATCTAACGTGTATACGATAATCATATTGACATTTATCTGTCATTCCGTCTAACAATGCGGCGCGGGCAGATGCCTGCAATCCAAAAGGAGGTGAGCATGTTTGTTGCCGCCGCACGCGACGCAGGTACGGGATTTCGCATCACCTGGACGCCGCAATCAGATCAGAGATTGGCTAAAATGCGTGAGCAAGGCATGTCCATGCGCTGCATGGCGCGCTCATTTGGCCTCAGCCGCAGCGTCATTACGGCACGCGCGCGCATTCTCGGATTAGAGATTCCGAACCGCCCCGCATTGGCACCGCAAAAGCCACCTCCATCGTCGGACGCCGGACGCGAACCGCTTCCGGCGGGCCATGCGTTAACGTGGGGATTAATCACACAGGGAACCTGCCTCGAAGGCAGCCTCTACACACCACCAAACCCGATACAGGCGAGATATCGGCATCAAGCCTCCGAAAATTCAAACCTTAACGCTGGAGAAACGTGATGGCGTTACGCCCGGATTTTCTGTCATTGCATCAGCTGGGCCCAACAGTTCAACTTTTGGTGATCTCCGGCCTCGTCACCCGCACGGATGCGCATGACATGTTGGCGCAGGCGAACCGCCAGGTGGGTCTGTCGCCTTGTCTGCGCCACACCTTCAGCCTCAATCCGACTAAGCGCACCGAAATCACCGATGCGGCGTCGTCACGCTGCGCCCGTCGGGCAGTGATTGAGGCGATTCGGTCTTCGGACAATACGCGCACACATCCCAAACGCCTCAACGCCACAGCACATCTCGCCGCGGCAGGCAGATTGGCGCGCTCGGAGGTCCAAAGCCTCATTCAAGCCGAAATTACCCGCTGCCTGGTCCAACGCCGACGCATCAACGCGCGAGCGCAACGCATGCTCGTCCATATTTAGCCTTTGGAGCCTCTGATGTCCGTAGCTCAATTCAACATCATGCCTGCCGCGTCTGAGGGCGAATCAGGTGCGCGCGCTGTCATCGCTCGCTTGGAAGAAGCTGGCACAATTCTATTATCCTTGCCGCATTCCGGCCCCAGCACCCGGCTGCGCATGTCGCGCCATGACGTCGTGCATACGGCCATCGAGGCTTATGGCTGGCAATCATTGGAAACCCGCTTGCGCCCAGCGGTGCCAAATTCGGCACAGATCAGCCGAATGGATGAGGCGATGGGCTGGATTGCGATCATCCCAGCCGACAAATACGTCCTCAAACGCATTGTCGGCGCGCGTTGCCTCGTCGGGCCGCTGACCGGCCGACATCTCTATCCATGGCGGCGACTTGCCAGCCTGCTCGGCGCCGACCACAAGGCGATCCAGCGCTGGCATGCCCAGGGGATCGATTTGATTGTCAAAGGTCTCTGCCGAAGCGTTTCAGTCCGTTAGAGCGGCTGCAACGTCACCATCGTCACGCCGGCGGTCAGGATGCCAAGCTCTTTGGCCGCCTCGCGTGAGAGATCGATAATGCGCGTGCGCGAGCCGGGGCGATCATTGATCGTCACAATCACCGAACCGCGTCCGTCGGTGCGCATCACCCGCACCTTGGTGCCAATCGGCAGCGTTGCATGCGCTGCCGTCAGCTTGTCTTGGTCGTAGCGCTCGCCTGAACTGGTGCGCTTGCCTTGCCAACGCGGGCCGCCATACCAACTCGCCATCCCGGTCTGTTGCCACGTGACATTGCTGCCTTCCTCGCGCCAGAACGTGCCGTCATCGAGCAATGCGCGATCAAACCCTTGTGCCGCAGCCCCGCCGTCAGCCTGTGCCACGCGGTGGACCTGGGTCAAAGGCAAGCCAGCAGCCATCTGCTGCAAATGCGTCGGGATTGCATGCGGCGTGACCGCGGACGTCACTTTCTTCGCCACAGGCTTGGCGGCAACTTTATTGATGTCAGGCTTGGCTGCGTGTGTGGTCGAAGGCGGCAATGCAGGCTTGCTGGAATGCGTCACAACCGCCTTCGGGTGATCCGTTTGATCAGCCGCCAGGGCAGGGGTTGCCAGCAGAAAACCGGTGACAAGCAATGGCCATAAATCTTTTTGCAAAAGCCTTTTGCCTCGCGCGCTCATCTTCTCTCCATCCCGATGACGCCGCCCTGCTAGGTGCTTTGCCTTCAGCAAAACACCCCGTCTTCCGGCAGCTCTTCTTGACGAACAGTCGATCCTAAGACTGCGTTCTGCGCCCGTTCAAACGGGCACTAACATCAGGCATAAATCCCACAGAATGGGTGAAGATCAACCCAAAACGTCAAGAAACTGCGCCCTCGTGTTGCCACATTTGCCCGGCGGACCTTGCTGAATGTGAAAATTCACGCGAACGTTCTTGTGCAATCCACTGATAAACCACCAAAATTCTTACCCGCGCTGATGGCTGGTAGCCCGCTTGGTCCGATATCGCAAAAAATTTCGAAGCTGTTTTTTGCATTTTGCGGCACCTCGCACGCCACAAATCGGGAAAAAAATCTTACAAAAAACAGGTTTTTCTTCCCAACCACCCCAAGATGGCCTATAAGCAACGCCATGATGCGGTTTTGTGGCGTCCGCGGCGATGTGATGCATCGCTTGGCTCGCCCAGCCCTTCAAATCTCCGCCATCTCGAATGATGCCAGCCAGTGAGCCGCAGCTTTCGCTGTTCCTTTGGCCTGCACGCAGTGTGCCCGGCCCGCTTTCCGACGGTTTCCGAAAGGCGAGCCTTCCCGCATGAACACACACGCTCCAGCGGACGCTTCAGTGCAGTCCACGTTGTCGCTCACCGAATGGTCGGTGGCGGCTTTGAAGTCAGACGAGCAGACCCCGGCGCGCCATCATCGCCTCATGCTCGCCAAGCTCGAAGCTTTGGCGCGCGGCGATATTGACCGTCTGATGCTCCTCATGCCGCCCGGTCACGCCAAATCAACCTATGCAACCGTGCTGTTTCCGGCCTGGTTCCTGGCCCATAACCCGCGCGCTTCTATTATCTCTGCAAGCCACACCGCCGATCTGGCCGAGCATTTCGCGCGTAAAGTGCGAGACTTGATCCGTGCGCAGGGTGATCTGCTCGGTTTGTCGCTTCAAAAAGACGACCGCGCCGCAGCCCGTTGGCGCACGTCATTGGCAAGTGACTATTTCGCCTGCGGCATTCGCGGCCCCATCACCGGAAGGCGCGCCGATCTTGTCTTGATCGACGATCCGATCAAATCCCACACCGAGGCCGACAGCCCCTCAGCCCGCAACAGCCTGTGGAACTGGTATCGCTCCGACCTTGCCACCCGGCTCAAACCCAACGGCCGAATCGTGCTGACGATGACGCGCTGGCATCCGGATGATCTCGGCGGGCGCCTGCTCGACTCCGACCCATCCTGGACCGTTCTGCGCCTGCCGGCTCTGGCCGAGGCCAATGATCCGCTCGGACGCGCGCCCGGGGAAGCGCTTTGGCCGGAATGGGAGAATGAGGAAGCCCTCGCGCGCAAGCGTCGCAGCGTCGGTGCCAAGATATGGAACGCATTGTTCCAGCAAAATCCTGCGCCCGACGCTGAGGCGCTATTTTTGACCACTCGCATCCCGATCATCGACGCGCTTCCGCCTCTTAAACGTGAAATCCGAGCCTGGGATTTGGCCGCCACCGCCGCCACCGAAGGGCGTGACCCCGATTGGACGGTCGGCCTCAAATTGGCTCTCACCGAGGCGGGCCAGCACATCATCACCGATATCGTCCGCTTCCGCTCCGGCCCCGCTGAAGTCGCCGACACCATTCGCGCCGTGGCGTCGCAGGATGGGGCAGGGGTTCTCGTCGCCTTGCCGCAAGACCCTGGGCAGGCGGGAAAGCAGCAAGTGGCTTGGCTGTCTCAACGCCTTGCTGGCTTCCGAGTTCGCGCCAGTCCGGAAACTGGTTCGAAACTCACCCGCGCCACGCTGCCGGCCGCCGCTGTCGAGGCCGGATCGCTCTCTCTGCTCCGTGCCCCCTGGAACCGCGCTTTGCTCGATGAGCTGCGCGACTTTCCGCATGGCCGCAAGGACGATCAGGTGGATTCGCTGAGCCGCGCTTTTGCACAGCTATTGGCACCTTCTGCCCCCACAACCCGCCTCAACCTGCCGCATCTGGCGCGCTGACATCCTCCAACCAAAGGCAGCATCATGCTCGACACCATTGCCGCCCTGACGCCGCCCGACCCCGATTATCCGCAGCGAACCGCCCGTCTGGCGCTGTTTAAGCGCGTGCAGGACGGCACGCTCTATGACGTGCTACCCTACGAATTCCAGGACGAACGCACCGCTGGTGGCGAATACATCCCGCTGCGTCATCGCCGCCCCTCTGTGCGCTATCCACTGGCGCGCATCGTCGTCGATGACAGTGTGAGCCTCGTCTTCGGGGATGGCCATTTCCCGCAGATCGACACCGATGACGCCACTTTGCGTGCCACTCTGGCCGACATCGCCGCCGAAACACGCCTCAACGCCACCATGCAGGAAGCCGCCCAGCGCGGGGCCGTCGGCTCGGTGGCAATTTTGCTGCGTGTGCTCAAGGGGCGGGTGTTTTTGCGGGTGATGGAAACGCTCTACCTCACCCCGCGTTGGCAGGAAGATGCGCCGGACACGCTCGATACCGTTATCGAGAAATACAAAGTCCCCGGCACCACGCTCGCTCAGATGGGCTACGCCATCGCCGAGCCGCAGGCGCAATATTGGTTTATGCGGGTATGGGACAATGTATCCGAAACCTGGTTTCAGCCCTGGCCCGTCAACAGCGGTGAGCCGCCGCGCATCGATCCTGATCGCACCACCCGCCACGGTCTTGGCTTCGTGCCCATCGTCTGGGTCCGCAATCTCCCCGGCGGCCCTGATGGTGCCGACGGAATCGACGGTGCCTGCACCTTCAAACCCGCCATCGAAACCGGCATCGAGATCGATTACCAGCTCAGCCAGGCCGGTCGCGGTCTGAAATACAGCTCTGACCCGACACTCTTGATCAAAGAGCCCGCCGGAGACGCCCAGGAATTGATCCGTGGGGGCGGCAATGCGCTCGTCGTCACCGAAGGCGGTGATGCCCGGTTGCTTGAAATTGGCGGCACGGCAGCAGCGGCGGTGATCGATTATGTCCGCTGCCTGAGAGAGATGGCATTGGAAGGCGTGCACGGAAATCGCGCCAGCGCCGACCGCCTCGCCGCCGCCCAGTCCGGTCGGGCGCTGGAGATGATGAACCAGGGGCCGATCTACCTCGCCGACAATCTGCGCGTCTCCTACGGCGATGCCATTTTGCGCCTCATGCGCATGATCATCGAAGCCAGCAACCGCTTTGCACTGCTCATCCACGCACAACCGATCGCAGCGCTCGACCGCACCGCCCGCCTGCGCCTGCAATGGCCGCGCTGGTATCCACCCGATGCCCAGGACCGGGCTGCCGACGCGGCAACTCTGGTCCGGCTGATCGACGCCCGGATCATCTCACCTGAGACCGCGCGTCGAAATGTCGCTGATCTCTACTCCATCCAAGACTTGGCCCTGGAGGGAGATCGCAGTGTTCAGGAGGCAAGCTGACCAATGACGCTCCAACCCACTCCCCTCGCAGCCCCCGTTTCTGACCCGACCTTGGCTGATCCATACACCCAGCCGACAACTCCGCTGGAAGACCCACGTGTCGCCGCTCTGGAACGCCAACTTCAGGAACAAACCCAAGCGCATCAAGTTCGGCTCACACAGGCGGAATTGAAGCTGCACGCCGTCCGTGCGGGTATGATCGACCTTGATGGACTAAAGCTCGTCGATCCCAACCGCGTCCGGCTGACCGACAAGGGCGAAATCGATGGTGCTGACCGCCTGATGGCCGATCTGCGTCGTGAAAAGCCCTGGCTGTTCCACCATGCCACCACCTCCACCCCAGGTGCGGCACCTCCCAGCACGCCACCGTCGGCAAAAAGCGCGCAACAAATGTCACATGCCGAATGGCAGGCGGCCCGCACGGCCTTGCTTAAGCGCCGCTAACCCCCGCCTCGCATCTCCCGATCTGCGCCGCCTGCCGGATTGACCTCTGGCGGCGGCGTTTTGCTTTGCCCCTCATCCTCAAGGATCTTCCCACATGGGTATTCAGAACTTTCCCACCGCCCTGCAGCCGATCATCCAGCAGGGCTTTCTGGAGCGTGAATTCGAGGCCGCTCTTAGCTCGCGCCTCGGTTATCGGATGTGCGCAGACCGCGAGGAATTCTCCGTCGGCATCGGTGAAACTCTCACCAAAACACGCGCTGGCCTGAAGCCCTCCGTCACCACCCCCCTGGTACCGGCCACCAACACCAATCTGGATAACGGTCTCACGCCGCAGACTTTCGGTGTTGAGCAATACACCATCACCATCAATCACTACGCCGCCACCACCGACCTCAACATGGTCACGTCGCGGGTGGGTATCGCCTCGCAGTTCCTGCTCAATGCCGCCATCAATGGCGAGCAGGCAGCCCGCAGTCTGGATGAAATCGCGCGCAATGCGCTGTTCAACTCCTATTTCGCCGGCAACACCCGCGTGCGCGTCACGCTCACCACGGCCGGCCCGGCGGTGGCTGTGGACGATATCCGTGGCTTCCAGACCGTCTTCGTCAACGGTGTGCAGACCCCGGTTGGCGGCTCATCCAGCATGACGGTCACGATCGGCTCCAACGCCTACACGCTGATTGGTGCTGCGGCTGATTCGGTGAACATCTCCACAGCACCCAACGGCGTCTCTGGCGTTCTCACCTTCGCCACCAGCGTGCTGGTCGCCGACGCCACCGCGTTGAATGTCGTCACCGCTTCCACCGCCTCGTCGATCATGCGACCGAATAGCCGCCTCACCACCACGGGCATCATCCCGGGCGATGTTCTGGACATGTCCACTCTGCTCAATGCGGTGGCGCAGCTGCGGCTGAACGCGGTGCCGGAAATCGATGGTGCCTATAACTGCTATCTCGATCCGGTCTCGGCACG
>Ga0316222_1005473_pt1 | contig 10832 bp, 8 predicted proteins | sample TBH18011metaG_FD_206008 | JGI IMG/M metagenome (GOLD analysis project Ga0316222, IMG submission 206008) | Freshwater microbial communities from Trout Bog Lake, Wisconsin, USA - TBH18011 | ecosystem: Environmental > Aquatic > Freshwater > Lake > Hypolimnion/Profundal zone | place: USA: Wisconsin... | reverse complement strand
GCTGCTGAACGTGCCGTTGGCGTCGGTGCTGAGCGCCGTGGCGACCGGTGCGGGGTAGGGGGTCGCCGAGCTGGACGGCGGGGTGATGATCAGGGTGACCGGCATACCCGGCACGGCGCCGGCGTCGGCCGTTTGCAAACTCCCGGATATGGTGCCGCTCTGCCCGGCGCGCAGGCCACCGGGCGGGACCGTAATAGCGAGGGTAGTGCCCGTCCTGCCGGTTTGGAGGGCGAGGGCGAAGCTGGACGACGCCGGAGCGGAAGAGCTGCTGCCGTTCGATGCACGGACCAGGAGGTTGTAGACGATCCCCTGGCGCCAGGAAACGGCGGAGGTGTTCAGGGCCCAGGATGTCGTGCCGGAGGCGGCCAGCCAGGCCGGGCTGGCCGCAAAGGTGGCGTCGCTTTGGAGGTAGTAGCTCCCGTCGTTTACCTGCACCTCGATGCTCGCCAGGCCGGTCCCGGAAGCCGTACCGGTGATCGCGCCGACCGATGCCAGGCCGTACCCTTTTGCAGGTGCCGTGATGGTCGCGTTGAGGTCGGTCCCCGGAAGCACGGTCAGGGTGACGCCGCGAACGGAGTCGGGGGGGATGCCGTTGCTGGCGGTCGCCAACAGCGGATAGCTTCCGGCGCTGCCGGAAGCAGGGGTGCCGCTCAGGATGCCGGTCGCGGGATCAAAAGAGATGCCGGCGGGGAGCGTCCCGGCCACCAGGAAGCGGGGAGCGGGCCAGCCGGAGGCGCCGATACGGAAGGTGCCGGAAGAACCTTCACTGAAATATCCGTTGGTGACACCATTGATGACGGGTACGTTGCTGCTGAGGAGGGTTTTATAGACGCCGTTGGAACCTATGTAAACCGTGCTGTTAACTTGATCTATTGCTATGGCGTTGACATTGGCCTGCATCGTACCACTGTTGGCTGCCGTCCATGACTTTCCGCCGTTGGTCGATTTGAACACCAGTCCCTGCCAGGTTCCCGCATACAGCGTTTGGCTATTGGTCGGGTCGATGGCGAGTGAGTAAATCAGGCTGTTCGGAATGCCGCTGTTGCTTGCCGACCAGGTTGCCCCGCCGTCCGTTGACTTGAGGACACCGCTTCCGGAAATCCCGGCATAGATGGTCTGGCTGTTGCCCGGGTCGATGGCGAGGCAGGAGACGCTCGTATAGGCCGGGCCGCTGTAGGAAGCGGTCCAGGAGGCACCAGCGTCGGTTGATTTGAAAATCGAACCGTAGGTCCCGGCGTAGAGCGTTTGGCTATTGGCCGGGTCGATGGCGATCGATACGACATTTAGACCGGTCAGCCCGTTATTGCTGGCACCCCACGATGCGCCGCCATCGGTTGATTTGAACAATCCCGTCGATTTGGAACCGGCATAGATGGTCTGGCCGTCGCCTGGGGAAATGGCGATAACGCCGATATCCTGATAATAAATCGTGGCGTATCCGGGAACGGTGAAGGTCAGCCCGTTGTTGACTCCGGACCATGTCGCCCCCCCGTCGGTGGACTTGAAAATGCCCCGCGCCGATACGGCTGCATAGACGGTTTGGCTCCGCCCTGGGTCGATCGCTAGAGCCGCGATGTCGGGCAGGCTTATCCCGGTATTGGCGGCAGTCCATGATGCGCCGCCGTTGACCGATTTGAACAGGCCGTTGCCGAAGGTCCCGGCGTAGAGCGTCTGGCTGTCGGCCGGGTCGAGAGCCAGGGCTGTGACGGTGGTGCCCGTCACTCCGCTGCTGGTGGCGGTCCAGGAAGCGGAGCCGTTGATCGATTTGAAAAGCCCCCTGCTGCCATTTACTGCGCCGTTGTAGCCGTTAATCCCGGCGTACACCGTCTGGCTGTTGGACGGGTCGATGGCGAGGGAAACGACGTAGGTGCCCTGGATCCCGTTGCTGGCGGCTGTCCAGGAGGCCCCGCCGTCGGTCGACTTGCACACCCCGCCGCCACCCGTCCCGGCGTAGACCGTCTGGGGGTGGTTCGGGTCGATGGCAAGGGAAGCGGCATCAACCGTCAGGCCACTCCCCGCGGTCCACGAGGCTCCGGCGTCGGTAGATTTGAACACCACGCTGCCGGCGGCATAGACCGTCTGGCTGTTGGAGGGGTCGATGGCGAGCGACCGGATGTAGCTGCCGGTGATCCCGCTGTTGGCCGCAGTCCAGGACGCGCCCCCGTCGCTTGACTTGAAGAGCCCCCCGCCGGCGGTCCCGGCGTAGAGCGCCAGGCGACTGGTCGGGTCGACGGCAAGAGCGCGCAGGTTGGTGTTGGTCATTCCGCTGCTCGCCGCGCTCCATGAGGCGCCGCCGTCGTTTGACTTGAAAACTCCGCCGCCATCCGTGCCGACGTAGACCGTCTGACTGTTGGACGGATCGATGGCAAGGGCGAAGACCTCGATATTGATGTCGGTTATGCCGGAGTTGACGGCGCTCCATGACGTGCCGCCGTTGGTCGTCTTGAAAACCCCGCCGCCGCCGTTGCTGGTCCCGGCATAGACCGTCCGGCTGTCCTTCGGGTCGATGGCGAGGGCGTTGACCGAAGCGCCGGTGATGCCGAGGTTGACGGCTGTCCAGGACGCGCCGCCGTTGGTCGATTTGAAAACCCGGCCGTCGCCTCCTGTCCCGGCGTAGACGGTCTGACCGTCGGTCGGGTCGATGGCTATCGTGTTGACGATCCCCCCGAACGGGCCGATGGATTGCCAATTGGTGCTGGAAAAGCAATCGGGAACGAGGGCGAGCGCATTGAGAAGTGTGGCGGCGAAAAGGGTTACCAACAGCTGGAGCAAGCGAGACCTCCGCTAGGTTGCAGCCCGAACCTAGGTCCAGACGGGTGGGGTGGTTGCGGAGAGAAGTGACGTCCGCTCGGTTCCTGTGACTATCATTAAATGGGTGTCAACGCGAAAATCCAGTAAAACAGCAATTTACGTTCCATCCGGCACCTTTTTTTCTGCCAGCTGAACCTGCTGGAATCATTAACACCTGGTCGGCACCCCGGATGCGTGAAGCACGGTGCGGGCCAAAGGTCCTGTTATTTGGCGGGTTGCAGGACGCTGTCTAGTTATTTGACAGGTACGGAAGGAATAGGGAGCCGGCGGCAGATTGAAGAGCCGTCCATCGGCTGCTTCGCAGCCGTGAACCGTGTCTGGATGTTTGAAGAGCGATTTGACGGATGAACCTTGCTCTACCCTTACCTATGGTCCTGGCGAGTCGGAGCCGTCAAGCCGGGTCCCAAGGGGACCGGCTCCGACGAGGCAGGGACGGATCTAAGGGGAAGGGGGGAGGGGCAGCATTCTGCCGGCACGCCCCGCCTCTGGATGAGCCTAAAGAGGGGCAGACATGACGCGCTGCAAAAAAAGGACACGGGCCGGCCTCCCATGACCCGGGGCGTGGGCGCCCGAAGGTGTCGAGAACCGTCGGGAAATTTTAGTTGAATTTCCTGCGCGGCGACGGCTGATCCCCCCACATCTTCTCTACGGCGATCCGCAGCGCGTGGTTCCACTCATAGGCCACCTCGGCAAAGGGGTTTTCTGGAAACATGGCCTGGATCCCCGTATCTGCGAGATTCCCGTTGCTATCGTCAGCAGTCAGCCGGTCATTACTTTCGTCATAGGTTTTCATGGCAACCTCGCTATACTTGGGTAAGCGGCAGTGTGGTGATCGTTTCATCAGCTTCTTTTCCAGGAGCATATGGCATGCCAAGGCGCAAATGTCCCCGGTTTCCTGGGGAGCGGGGCGGCTGCCGGTAGCTGTCAGGCTGAAAAAACCGACAACTGCTGATTATAAAATTGGCAGCAGAGCCCGAGGGGTAGGGGGCGGCACGACTCTGCCGGAAGCTTTAGGTGCCACCCCGGGAATTGCCTGTGAGCTGCGGGGAACTGCCTTATGCCCGAAAAACGTCAGAGGACGACTCCTTTGGGGTGCAAAGAGTGGCAGGTGGCCCTGCAATGGAACCAATCAATCATTCCAGGCAGAAAAATGACCACTCAAGATTTGGGTGACTGAAACCGATGAGAAGAGGGTGGTTATGTAGTCAGGAGTCCGGAGCGCGCCTGTTTGCTTCAGTACTCGGATCATGTGAACCGGCAAGCTGAATTCTCGAAGCATAGTTGATAGGAACTGTTGACGACTGGTGGGCGACCATCAAAGGGGGGCAAAATGGCAGGTAAGATGGCGGAACCGATTGTAATGGCAGGGGGAACCCCGCAGGAGATCATGGCAGGTCTGGCAAAACTGACACGTCATGACATCACCAAGGAGGAAGAGTACGTGCTCTTGAAAATCCTCTACAACCTCAGTAAATACGCTACGGTACCGGAATTCCTCGATGCCTGCGAAAATCCCTCCCGTAACGGCGTTACGCGCAAGCAGATGGACAGTATCCACTCCATCGTCAAGATCTTGAAGTCCATCGTTTGGTAAGTGCCCAAGCCCCCCGGGCCCGATGGCCCGCGGGGGCGGGTCGTTGCCGCGCCCGGGGTTCCATGGGCGCGATGCAAGCGGGCCACGATCCACATCTGCGGCGACGCCCGGGGCGAAAGTGCTAATCTTGCAGCCGTCTCCCCGAGTTCAGCTGCCTGGCTGCCAACTTCCCCTGAACTCACCCCTCCCCAGTCCCCCAGCGGTCGGTACCTTGTCAGATAAAAATTCCCACTAACAAAGCCATTTCAAAGGGGGGGACCCCGTTTGCTTTCGGTCGCGCCCCTCCTGCCCATTGCTCTACGACAGTCTGAGCCACGGCGTGTTATTGGCGGCGGGACGCGTCAACTTGCGTAGCCGTGCGTCGTTGCTGCCACATGCTGGGTATCCCCCTGGCTGAAATGTGTAAAAAATGTGAAAAATGACAATGGGGCTAAAGTTTTTCCAGGTGCCTGCCGAATAGGGAAACAGGGACATGACGTGCCGAATTTTCCGGTAGTTTTTACGGTCGCGCCGAGTCTGACACTCGCCGCACTTAACCGTCGCCACATACAGACGCTGGCTGCCTGACTTCATATAATGGAGGCGATCATGACTACGAATGCCATATCAGGGGTCCTAGCACCCCCAACCGCGATTCCTACTGTCAGTCAGCCGTTGAAGACCGCCCCTCCGAATGACGCAGCGTCGGTCAGTCAGGCTGCGTCCGCGCTTCCCGGCAGCTCGATTTCCGGCAGCAAGGCTGCCAGCGCGCCTAAAAAACCGGAGGTCGCCGGTGTTGCCGGTACCAAGGAGGCGCCCCGCGCCATGACCCACGTGGTCGAAGTCTACAATCTTCAGGGCAAACCCCGCACCAGGTTTCTCGACAGCCACAACAACCTGATTTACCAGATCCCCTCGGAGGCAAAGGCCAAGATGGAAGATCTCATGGCGAACTCCGCCTCGTCCCCCGACACCGTGGGGTGATGCGGCCTGCAGCGTCGCGGTGCTTGGGACGCGAGCATGCTGACCAACGGTTGCCGGTCTCGGATGCCTCCGTTCCCTATACCTGCCGAGCCGCCCCGACCATTCCGGGGTCCGGCGTTGTTCCCATTCGATGGCGCCGCTCAGCAGTGTCATGAGGGTCGCCCTATGCCCGGAGCCGTACTGCGGCCTGTCAAAGTTGTCGCCGGCACCTGCGGGCGCGTAGTCGAAGGCGCTGTTGCTGATCGCGGCATATTTGTTGATGAGGGCCATTATCTCCAGAATCAGCTCTCGCAGGTAGATTCCGCACTGCCGTGATTCAGGTACCCCGCCAATCGCTGCGACGAGCACGTGCAGGCGAACGTGATCATGGACGCGACGGCCCTGAACCCCGGTTGGTGCCCCGAAAGCTGAAGGTTGAGCATTCCGTCGAGCCAGGAATCTGTCTGGCGCGCAGGTAACAAGGCTTTAGCTTCGGCACCCCCATGTTCGCGGCAAAACGGATTCAGCAGAACGTCCCTCTCATTTCCCACGACATCTCTCCGCTTTTACCTGACGGCAACCACGCGCTTCGTTGCATCCCCTTGCTAAAGCCGTTCAGGGTACCGGTTCGGGTCATTTACGGTAAAGACAGTCCGCCTCTGCGCCGGGGCCGGGAACGTCCTGGCCGGGTCCGGCGGGCGTTTCGGGAGGGGCGGGACCAGGCAGGGGGGAGGTCGCCTCGCACCGGTCGGTGCCCCGTGGGTGACCGGCGCTGCGGTCGGGAACCCGGGACGCCCGCTCTTTTTGCCCGGCGCTCCTCCCGGGCGGTCGAAAATGGTTGTTTTCATGGTGAGGATTTTGTATTTTGTCTGATTACCTTGGATGGAGCAAGAGCCATCACGAACGGAGGACAACCCTGATGAAGGCAACTGCCGAGGAACTGCGCCGCAAATTCGACGGCGACGTGGAGCGTTTTTCCGATCTGGAGCGGGGGCACCTGGCGGCCATGGATTCCCCGCTCGCCATGGAACTGATCGCCTGCGCCGCGCAGGCGGTCAACCCGGGTGCGCGACGGGCGCTGGACGTCGGCTGCGGCGCCGGGAACTACGCCTTGAAGCTGCTGCAGAAATTCCCGGGACTGGACCTGACCCTGCTCGACCTGAGCGGGGCGATGCTGGAGCGGGCGCGGGAGAGGGCGCTCGCCGCCGGCGCCGGCCGGGTGGAAACGGTGCAGGGGGACGTCCGGGGTTTCCTGCCCCAGGGCGGCTACCAGATCATCGTCGCCTCCGCGGTGCTGCACCACCTGCGCGGCGAGGACGAATGGCGCCAGGTGTTCCGAAGGATGTACGACGCCCTCGAGCCGGGCGGCAGCTTCTGGATCTACGACCTGGTGGACCACGAGATCCCCGCGGTCGCCGAGCAGATGCAACGGCTGCACGGCGACTATCTGGTAGCCCAGGAGGGCGAGGCGTACCGTGAGTGGGTCTTCAACCGCATAGCCGAGGACGACACGCCGCGCAGCCTGCAGTTCCAGCTGAACCTGCTGCAGGAAAGGGGCTTTTCCCGCCTCGACGTGCTGCACAAAACGGCGCGCTTCGCAGCCTTCGGCGCTATTAAATAAATTTGAATTGACAATGTGAGCAGAAAATGCAGAGTGTTACGATTCCAATTACAACAAACGGAGCGCACAGCATGACACAGGAAGTTTTTGGACCGACACGACTCGACGCGAAACTGGTGCCGGAGGTGGCACAGAGATGGGGAACGCCGGCTTACCTGCACGACCGCGCGTTCATCGACGACAGCTGCCGGCAGTTGCTCGCGATGCCTAACCCGTTCGGGCTGCGGGTGCGCTATGCCATGAAGGCGAACTCCGATCGCACCGTCTTGCGCGTGGTCACCGGCAACGGCCTCGACCTGGACTGCTCCTCGCTCGAAGAGGCGGCCAGGGCCTGCGCGGCCGGGGTACCGTACAGCCGGATGATGCTGACGACCCAGGAGGTGCCAGCCGGCGAGGGGCGTCAGGAGCTGGAGGAGATGATCCGCTGCGGCTTGAAATACAACGTCTGCTCCATGACCCAGTTCCGGCTGATAGCCGACTTTGCCAAGGAGGCCGGGGTCGACCTCTCCATCAGGGTGCATCCGGGGGCCGAAGGCGGCGGCGAGAGCCAGACGCGGGACACCGGCAGCGAATACTCCTGCTTCGGGGTGCATCTCAACGACGTGCCGGCGCTGGTCGCCCAGGCCCGCGACCTCGGCCTGCGCTTCACCCAGGTCCACGTGCACATCGGCTCCGGGGGGGACCCCGAGAAGTGGCGCGAGAACATCGACCGGGAACTCGGTTTCGTCGACCGGTACTTCCCCGACGCCGAAGCCGTCAGCTTCGGCGGCGGCCTCAAGGTCGCCCGGATGCCGGGCGAGAAGCAGGCGGACATCGCCGCCCTGGGCGCCTATGCCGCCCAGAGGGTCGCGCAATTCCAGGAAAGGACCGGGCGGAAGCTGAAAATGGAGATCGAGCCGGGCACCTTCGTGGTGGCGAATTCCGGCTACATCATCACCACGATCATCGACAAGAAGCTGACCAACGAGATGAATTTCCTCATCGTCGACGGCGGGATGGAACTGCTGTCCCGTCCGCTGCTCTACGGCTCGGAACACCCGATTGCGGTGGTGCGCAAGGACGGCACCCTGCTCTCCAGCGAATTCGACGGCTTCCCGGCTGCCGGGACGGCGCCGTTTGGCATCGTCGGCAGGTGCTGTGAAAGTGGCGACTCGGTGCGCCTGGACGGAGCCGGGAACATCGTGCCCGTGCTGATCGCGGAACCGGAGATCGGCGACTTCGTCGTCATCGGCGGGACCGGCGCCTACTCGGAGAGCATGTCGCCGGAGAACTACAACTCGCACAGAAAGGCGCCCGCGGTCATGAGGACCCCCGCTTCCGAGCTGGTCCTGATCCGGAAGAAGCAGACCCGGGAGCAGATCGTGCAAAACGAGCTGGATGTGGAGATCTAACGCCACGCGCCGGACCGCCGCCTGCAAAGGAGCCGACAGATGATAACCACCCTGGTCCAATTCAAGCTTCCGGAGCCGATTTCCCCGGAAAAGGCACAAGAGATCTTTCTGAGCACGGCGTCAAAGTACACGGAGGTGCCCGGGCTTTTGCGCAAGCAGTACCTGATAACGGAGGACGGGGGGACGGCCGGAGGGGTGTACCTATGGAGGTCGCGGGAATACGCCGAGCGGCTCTTCACCGACGACTGGAAGAAATTCGTGGTCGACAAGTACGGCAGCGCACCTGTCATCAGCTGGTTCGTCACCCCGGTTCTCGTCGACAACGTTTCCGGAACGATTCTCACCGCCGCGCCGTGACGTGACGTGACGTGACGTGACCGGCCGCCGCTTTTGAGAGCCGACCCCTGGCGGCAAGCAGAAATACCCTGTTGCATTCTCAGAAGGTCCCCGCCGCACCGGGGACCTTCTGCCGTTTATGGGTGGGAAGGCCGCGGAATCGGGTGCTACAGCCTGAACTGTGACACCAGACGTTGCAGCTCTTCGGCCATCTTGTCCAACTGGCCGGCCGCCGCCGCCGTCTGATGCGCCCCCCTGGCAGTCGACTGGACCACATCGGTTATCTGGTGGATGTTGGAGCTGATCTCGCTCGTGGTCGCGGTTTGCTGCTCTGCGGCGGTCGCGACCTGGACGATCTGGGCCGAAACGACGTTGATCTCTTCCAGGATTTCGTGCAGCGCCATTCCGCTCTTGGCTGCCTCCGCCGTGCCCTGGTCCACCTCCCTCACCCCTTCCTCCATGGTTGCCACGGCGCTCCTGGTGTCGACCTGGATCGCCTTGATCATCTCCCCGATCTCGCGCGTCGCCTTGGTGGTCCGTTCCGCCAGGGCCCGGACCTCGTCGGCCACCACCGCGAAGCCGCGCCCCTGCTCGCCCGCACGGGCCGCCTCGATGGCGGCGTTCAGCGCCAGGAGGTTGGTCTGGTCGGCGATGTCCTGGATGGTGCCGACGATCTCCCCGATCTGGTCGCTACGCGAACCGAGGCTCCCCACGCAGGTAGCCGACTCGTTTACCCGGCTCGCAATGCGGCTCATGACCTGAACCGTGGCCTCCACGACCCGGGCGCCGTTCGACGCCTTGCTGCTGGCGCCCCGGCTCACCTCGGCCGCGGTCTGGCAGTTCTGGGCGATGTCCGCGGAGGTGGCGGACATCTCTTCCCCTGCGGTCGCCATGTTGGACGCCTGGGCCGCGACCTCCTCCGCGCCGGTGGCTATCTGCTCCGCGCTGGACATCAGCTGGCTGGAGGCGGTGACAATCTGGTTGGCCGTCGCGCTGACATGGCTGATCATCCCCCTTAGATTATCGACCATCGCACTGACATCCCCGGTGAGTTGGCCCACCTCGTCAGCGCCGGCCCGCTCGAAGCTGACGCTCAGGTCGCCGGCAGCGATCCTGCCCACGTCCTGCGACAGCCGCCGGATGGGGAGGCTTATCATGCGCGCGATGGCGAGGGAGATGACGACACCGAGCACGATGCAGGCGGCCATCAGGCCTACGACCAGCATCGTGGCGTGGCGCGCCTCGGCCAGGGAACTGGCTCCGGCCTCAAAGGACTCCTTGTTGTTGTAAGTAATCAGGGCACCCACGTTTTGCATCAGTGCGTCGAATGCATTTTTGCTGGCGCTGAATTGCTGCGCGGTCGCCTCCTGGCGCTTGCCCGACTTTATCAGGTCGAAGGTCACGGTGGCCGCGGCAAAATATCGGTCGATCAGCTGCTTGACCTCGCTCCAGTTCTTGTGTTCTTCCGGAGTCTGATCCATTTTGTCGTAGGCCGCCACGCTCTTGGCAACCACGCCTTTGTTCTCGTTGAGACGCTTGCTGTATTTCTCCACCGCTGCGGTGTCGTCCTGGTTGTAGCTCGACTGAATCTCGCCCCTGCGGACGCCGCCGATAACCAGCTCCATTTCGTTGAGGTACTTGACGCTTGGAATCTGATTGGACACCAGGTTGTCGATACTGCTGCCCAGCCCCTGCAGTTCGACGATGCTGATGATGCCGAGAACTACCGTGAAAAGAAGCACGACGCTGAATCCGCCTAGAATCTTCAGCCGCAGGGAGAGGTTTGCAAATAGTGACATTTAAAACTCCTTTGAGGTCAGGCACTTGTCCGTGGGCCGGAGCGCCCTGCAGTAGGCACTGTGCGAAATTGACCAGTACTGTATGTCGTATCGGCGCCGTGCTGTCGTTCTTGAGAAATATCTACGCCTGAGTGGGATTCGTCTGACAGGAATAGCGCCCATTACAAAGGGAGGGGGGTACACGGAGGGCTTCGAGCTGAATTTCAGCTCCAATAAGAATAGCTTATGATAGTGCGGTGTCACCAGGCTCAGTCCACGCCACCTTTCAGAATGACACGGACCTTCTGGAATTACCTCAGGTTCACCTTGTGCCGGAAGGCTCCATTCTGAGACAGCGC
>Ga0316222_1005471_pt1 | contig 10833 bp, 14 predicted proteins | sample TBH18011metaG_FD_206008 | JGI IMG/M metagenome (GOLD analysis project Ga0316222, IMG submission 206008) | Freshwater microbial communities from Trout Bog Lake, Wisconsin, USA - TBH18011 | ecosystem: Environmental > Aquatic > Freshwater > Lake > Hypolimnion/Profundal zone | place: USA: Wisconsin... | reverse complement strand
ACCGCCTATCTGCGGGTCTACGTCAACCAATTGCGGCAGAAGCTGGAGGACCAGCCCGCGCAACCCACCCTGATCGTCACCGAACCAGGCGTGGGCTATCGTCTGAAGCGCGGCGAATAAACCAAAGCAGCCGTGTTCATATCTGCAAAAGGGCCTTAATTTTGGCCTGGACATCCATTAAGACCTCAGCCGAAACCGCACCCTTCCGTACCGCCCCACGCGCCCGCCAATCTAAATTCTTGATTTGGTCGGCGAGCACGGCGCTTGGCGGATCGTCTGATATTACTACCTCAAAAACATAGCCCTTAATTTTAGATGTCAGAGGACAACAAACCATCATCCCCCGCGCGCCATTGTAATTTGAAGGCGAGATAACGAGCGCAGGGCGGTGTCCTGCCTGTTCGTGCCCAGCCTGAGGATCGAATTGCAGCCACACAATATCACCAAGATCCGGCGTATAGGCCATGATCACCAGACCTCGTGACCAATAGGGGCGCCAAAATCGACCTCGTCATGAAAGGATTCTGGCGTCATTTGGGCCAGGATGACGTCGAGCTTATAAATTTTGGCCTTGACCGGCTCAATGACAATTCGCCCCCCCTCTTCCTTTACCTCGACAGCTTGGTTGAGATGCATACCCGCAGCGGCCATAACGTTCGCAGGGATGCGAACGGAAGCACTATTGCCCCACTTTTTAACATGCACCACCATCACAACCTCCCTTGTATCAACATTTGTTTATACTAGCGCGGAGACGGCAATGTGTAAACAAATGTCGATACATGTGATTACGGTGTCAGATGCCGTAATGGGCCTTGCGCTAGGCGGTAGCCAGGCAGGCGGCTGTCCCCCAGAATGATGGTATATCAACGGGGTCCGGTTGCCCGGCCCCAAGCATCATCAGGGGACAGCCATGGACTACTATGCCGGGATTGACGTTTCATTGGAACAGAGCAGCATCTGCGTGGTGGACGCGCAGGGCAAAATTTTTCGTGAAACCAAGGTTGCGAGCGAACCGGAGGAGCTGGCAACATTTTTTCGAGGACTAAGCGTGACGCTGAAGCGTTGGGCGATGGAGATTGCCAAGCGGCGCGGCATGAAGCGCGCCATCGTTGCGCTGGCTCGTAAGCTCGCCACCGTGCTCCATCGCATGTGGATCGACGAAACCGACTTCCGCTTCGGCAAGGAGGTCGCCGCCGCGTAATCGTTATCACGTTTCGGGTTGGATCGAGAGGTCCAGCCCCCCGAAGTCCCGTCGCCGGGACGCGGAACCCGATGAAGCCGAAAGTGCACTTGTGCCTTTGAGCACGCGTCTCAGATCGGCTCTCGGGTTCCATCTGACAGCATGGTGTGGCGGTCCCGTACCGACCACGGACGGAAGCATGGTACCGGCGGCGAGATCATCATCAGGGGACTTGACTCCCAAAGGCCCATTACGGAAGTGCATTTATCGACGGACTGATTCTCCGTAATTCGTAATTCTCCGGATTACGGCGTGGGCTATCGCCTGCTGTAAAAAACCCAACAGATGGCCAAAGAGTGTCGATTTAGCTTGCGCTATGTACCATCATACGGTACATTGGGGCACATTAAATTGGTGTTATATTATTGATTTATATGGGGTTTAATATGATTGATTCGTTTAGAGATGACGAGCTTGAGCAATTTTTTAGGAACAATATCGTGGGAAAGGGGATTCCCGCATCTATTGCCGATTCATTATTTCGCAGACTTCAGATGTTGGATGACGCTCAAACGACAGCGGATTTGAAAAGTCCGCCAGGCAACCGATTTGAACCATTGCTTGGCAAGCTGGCAGGTAAGTTTTCCATTCGTGTTAACAAAAAATGGCGGCTCATTTTTGAATGGGGTGAAAAAAATGGAGCTAGCGCCGTCTACTTGGACCCGCACGATTACAAAGATTAACGGCCAAGGCTGACCTCAAGGAGCTAAAAATGATTAACACAGTTCGCAAACCGGATTCCGTTGGAGCAATTCTTCAAGAGGAATTCTTGGAACCAATGGGCATTACGCAAGATGCTTTAGCCGAGGCTGCTCACCTTCCTCGTAAACACATTAACGAGCTTTGCAACAATCGTCGTGCCGTCACAATCGATACTGCACTGATTTTGGCAAAAGCTTTAGGGACCAGCCCAGAATTTTGGATGAACACCCAGATCAGAAATGACCGTTGGAAGGCATTAAATGATCCTGAACGCGCGGCTAGGATTAACCGAGCTATTCCGGTTAAGGAGCACGTTCAGGCGTGACCTCCTGCTGAATGACAAGGTTAGAACGAGTCGTCACTCCCGGTAATCGTGGGCGATTCCCCGCCAGTCGGTGATCGTGCCGTCGACCGCGTCCCAGCAATCGGGACCAAGCGCCGACTTGCCCGCGCCTCCCGGTATGTCCAGCACGTAGGTGGGCTGCGCGATCCCCGACAACCGGCCCTTGAGGGCGCGGACCAGCGCTTGACCCTGGGCGATTTTCAAACGGAAATGTCCGGTGCCGGGCGCCAAATCGGGATGATGCAGGTAATAGGGTTTGACGCCAAGACGCACCAGGGACCGAAACAGCGCTTCGAGAATCGGGGCCTGATCGTTAACCCCGTTCAGCAGCACCGTCTGCGCCACCAGCGTCAAACCGCCCTGGCGCAACCGTCCAATGGCCTCCACCGCCGCCGCCGCAAGTTCGCGGGGATGGTTGACGTGAACGGACAGCCATGCCGCCTTGCCGGTTTCGAACGGCACCGCCAGCGCCCGGACCAGCGCCGGAGTGATCCGCTCGGGGTCGGCCACCGGAATCCTGCTGTGCCAGCGCACCACGTCCAAATGGGGAATGGACGCCAAGGCGGAACTCAGCTTGGCAATCCGCTCGGCGCCAAGCATCAGCGGATCGCCGCCGGTCAGGATCACCTCGCGCACCTGCGGAGCGTCGGCGATGTAGTCGAGCGCCGCGTCCAGAGCGTTTTCCGACAGGGTGGCGTCGGCATCGCCCACCTGTTCGCGCCGGAAACAAAACCGGCAATAGACCGGGCAGACCAGAACCGGCTTCAACAGCACCCGGTCCGGATAACGATGCACCACCCCCGGCAACGGACTGTGCGCGTCGTCGCCGATCGGATCGGTCAATTCATCGGCGGTTTGGATCAGCTCCCGTGCCGAAGGAACGAATTGCCGGGCGATGGGATCGTTGGGATCGCTAGGGTCGATCAACGCCGCCAGCATCGGCGGAATGGCGATGCCATAGCGCTCGGCCACCTTGTCCAGCCGTTCGGCCTGTTCGGGACGGACCAAACCCGCTTCGACCAGATCGGAAACGCTACGCAGCGTTTTGGCGGTGTGATAAGGGAGAGGACGGGACGACATGGATGTAGGACCTAACACCGATGCAGGATCAAGAATGGTGGTTGCCGCGAAACTTTGCGACACGTAAGGCGAATTTGGCCCTCCGGGTCAAGGCCATTGCCGCGCTGCGCGGATTTTTCGCGGCGCGGGACTATATCGAGGTGGAGACGCCGTGCCTGCAAATCTCGCCGGGCATGGAACCCCATCTGATGGCCTTCGCCACCACCTTGACCGACCCCTACGGCGGCAACGACCAATTCCTGTATCTGCATACCAGCCCGGAATTCGCCATGAAAAAGCTGCTGGCGGCGGGAATGCCCAAGATTTGGCAAATGGCCCATGTGTTCCGCAACAACGAACGGTCGGCCACCCATCACCCCGAATTCACCATGGTGGAATGGTATCAAACCCGGACGACCTTGTCCGATTGCATGGACGAAACCGCCGATCTGGTCCGCGCGCTGGCCGAAGCCATGGAACAACGCACAATGCGCCACGGCGGCAAGACCTGCGATCCGTTCGCGCCGTGGCGGCGCCTGTCGGTAGCCGAGGCCTTCGATCACTATACCGGCATCGATATTTTGGCCGTGACCGGCGACCGCGACCGTCTGGCCGCCCAAGCCGTCGCCATCGGCATCAGCGTCAGCCCGGCGGATGCGTGGGAGGACGTGTTCTTCAAAATCATGATGGACCGCATCGAGCCCCATCTGGGCGCGGACGTTCCCACCTTCCTGCATTCCTATCCGGTGGCGATGGCGGCCCTGGCCCGGCCCTCGCCCGCCGACGACCGCGTGGCGGAGCGCTTCGAGTTGTACGCCTGCGGCGTGGAACTGGCCAACGCCTTCGACGAACTGACCGATCCGGTCGAGCAGCGCCGCCGCTTCACCGCCGATATGGATCTGCGCGAACGGCTTTATCAACACCGCTACCCCGTCGACGAGGCGTTCCTGGCCGCTTTGGAACACGGTTTGCCGCAAAGCGTCGGCATCGCCCTGGGCTTCGACCGCCTGATCATGACCTTATGCGGTGCCGACAGCATCGATCAGGTGCTCTGGGCGCCGGTGGGATAAAAGCGTTTCGACTTCGGCCAACGCCGCCGTTACCCGTGCGGCGCGTCCGGCCAGGGCATCCTGTTCCAAGCCGTACAGAACCGTGGCCAAGCCCTTGTCGCCGATCATGGCGCATTTGCCGCCCATGGCGTGGGCGTGGGCGGCCAGCTCGGTCGCGGAACCTTGCGCCAGCGCCGCCAGCCTTTCCCCATCCAGTTCCATTTCCTTGGCGTATTGAGCCGCCAAATGCTCCAATCCGGGAGTGACCGTAAAACCGCTCACAAGCCCTTCTCGAAATCGGCTGGCGAACGCAAGTAGGCGTTGAACAAATCGGGCAGGCGGTTGGTCAAATCCGTCACCGGATCGTCCACGTCGAGTTTATAAGAGTGCGTCTTCTCGCAGAACATCTTGACCAATTTCTTGTTGCCGGGAACACCGAATATCTGCGCGAACTTATCCTCGCCCAACCGTTCGGACGCCACATTAAGAAAGACCGGTATCAGATTGAATTGCATGAATTTTACGATGCCGTTGATGGTTTCCGGGCCGATGATGTGCAGATGGCTGGCCATCTGTTCCAGATCCTTGGCGTTTTGTTCCTCGATGGCTTCCAGACGATCGCAATCCACGCACATTTCCCAGAAATTCTCGCCCATCTTTTCATACATGGTGGCGTGCAGGAAGTCGTAGGTTTCCTTGCCCAGAAACGCCACGCCCTTGGCCGCCAACGGTTGGGTATCCAGCATTTCGCGCATCATGCCGTCGGACAGGATTTTACGGGCTTGCTCCATGTTGTGACGGCCAATATCGGCCAATTGGGCGATGGCCTCGGGATTGCGCAACTGGGTGCAGCCGGACCCCAATTCGGTCAAAAGCTTCAAGGGGAGTTCGGCGAAATAGGGAATCAACGGCACTTGCCAATCGTAATTTAGATGCTCGTTGATGGCCTGATAGAACTTATCGGCCTGAGACGGAGCGGCCTTGGGCTGTTCGGCCTCGGTCCATTTTCCCTTGACCAGTTCACGCAGCTTGTCCAGCAATCCCCTGGCTTCGGGCTTGACCACGACCGATTTGGCGGCGCCGTCGTCGTCGGCCTTCCAACGCAGTTCGGAGTAGGCTTTGCAACCGGAGCGCACCACCATGGCGATGATCTGATCGACCGTGCGGTTGCACAGCAGCGGATAATCGTCGGTCAACACCGGTTGACCGTCCATGCCCACCACCAAATCCTGAAATTCTCCGCGTTCCTTGCGAAAGAGCTGGATGCACGCATAAAGCAAATCGGGATTGCTGACCACCGATTTAAAGGGATCGGGGTATCCGCTCAATGCCGGAATCAGTTTGACCACGCGCTCCATCACCGGGCCGCGAATGGCCCTGACGATGGCTTTGCGGTTTTCGGCGTCCTTGTCGACGGGAGGCGTTTGCGTCGCGCCTCCGGTTTTCGCTGCTGCCATCGGGAAACCTACTGGGTCACAAGAGTTGGCGGCAATTGATTCATTTTGGCCAACAAATATTCCAAATCGTCGGCCTCGAACTCGACGCCCAAATCGCCGTACTGGGTCAAGATCCGCTCGATCATTCGGCGAGAGAATCGCTCGCGGTCATGAGGTTCGCCGTCATACTCCATTTCGGCGGACACGTCGATCGCCGCGCGCATGGCCCGGTGGAAGGCCGCGGGCAGGCCGGTCTTCTGGTAAATGGCGTCGAACCCGCGTCTGCCCGCGTCATGAATAAGCGTTCGAGCGTTTTCCACCTTGACCTTGGCCAAACGGGCCATGGCGATCTCGAAGAAATTAAGATCGCCCATGCAGACCGCGCGCAGAATGATCGAAGGCGTCAGTCGGCCGTTCTTTTGGAGATGCTCGACCAGTTTACCCACATCCGTGTTGGTTTCGTTAAGCCCCAACACGGCCATTTCGCGCGCCTGCACCAACAGGGAATCCACATGCTCGGGACTGAAGTCGCGCTGCTTGATCAAAAAGTCGCGGATGTTTTCCGACACCCTGGTCATCAATTCCTCGACCACCGTAACGGGCAGATCTTGCCGTTCCGCCAGCGGTTTGCCGACCGCGTCGCTGGAACCGAATTCATCGACGACCTTGTGAAGGGTCTGTTCGGAAATCTGGGCGCCCTCGTTGGCCACCAACGTGGCGACCACCTCTTCATTGTGGGTTTCCACCAAGGCGTCGGAAACCGCCGTCGACACATGAGACCGTCTGGCGACCGCCTGGGCTTTGTGAACTTCCTGCGAATGTACGATTTCGATCAAATCCGCGTCGGATAGAACCTCGGAAAATTGCAGGATCGGAAGCGCCACGTCCTCGACGTCCCGGGCCAGGGACATCGCCACGTCATGGGGAACGAATTGATTTTCCTTCAACTGCTTGGACAGCGCGGAGCGCACGCGCACCTCGGCGTCATTGACCATGACCCGAAAGATGTCTTCGGCCATTTTGCGCTCTTTGTCGCTAAGAGCGGCATGCTGCGACGCCAGCTTCCCGGCGATCTCGGCCCGAGTATCAGTATCAGGATTTGCCAACAACCTGGCAACGTCTTGTTCGTTAAGAGATTCCGGCACGGTATGAAACCTTATATTGCCCCTGATCGAAGGTCATTATATCCGCGAAACATCGCCGGGAACAACGGTCTAAAACCCATTTACGATGACTTTCGAAAAATTGTCGGGATTTATTGGCAATCGGACTGACGGCGGGATTTAGGCACAAGCACTTCAACCCGCGTTCCGTACCCGACTTTGGTCCGCACGATCACCGCGCCGCGATGGGCCATCACCACGCCGTGGATGATCGACAGTCCGAAACCGGTGCCCTGCCCCCGCTCCTTGGTGGTGAAGAAAGGCGTGAAAATCTGCGGAAGCACATCCGCATCGATGCCGGTTCCCCAATCTTCGACGCTGAAGGAAACGCAGTCCGACGGTTCGTCGACCCCTCCCTCGATCAGCCAATGATACCCGTCCTGATCCTGCCACGTTTCGACGCCGGTTTGCAGACCCGCCTTGACCCGTTCGATGAAACGGCGGCGCACGTCTTCGGTAAGGTGAACCGTTCCGATGGTCGTCAGCACCCGCCGTCCCTGCTTCATTCTGTACGAATCGCAGGCGTTGACGATCAAATTGACCAGGACCTGCCCCATGCGCGCGCGATCGACCCTGACATAATCGGCGGCCTGTTGGACCTGTACATCGACAACGAAGGCGGACGACAGCGAGGGCGGCAGCAGAACCTGGGCGTCCTCGAACAAAACGACCGGAGAACATTCGCTGAATTCCGAATGCGTCGATTTGGCGAAGACCAGGATTTGGTCGACCAGCGCCTTGCCCCGCTCGGTGGCGGCGATCACCCGGGCAAGATGCCGTCTGACGCTTTCCCAATCATGGGCGTCTTCGATGGCGAACTCGGTAAATCCCTGGATGGACCCCAGCAGATTATTGAAGTCGTGAGCGATCCCACCCGCCAAATGCCCCAGGGATTCCAGGCGCTGCGCCTCGACCGTTCGCAAGGCCATGCGCTGACGCAGCGCCACGTTTTCCTCGATGGCCCGTTTGGCCTCGATCTCTTCCGAGACATCCCTGATCATCGTATGGAAGATGAACGAGCCGTCGGCGAACCGTTCGGGTACGAAGAAATGGACTTCCACCGGCTTCCAACCGCCCAAGTCGTTCTTGATCCGCACGATCATATGGACGGCGTCGCTGATGCGCATGGCCTGCCAAGCGGCGACGCGGTTTTGCAGGTCGTCGGGATGAAGGATGGCGTCGATGGCCTTCACGCCCTCGCTTTGGATCGTTTGGGGGGGAATGCCTAGAATTTCATAGTAAGTCACCGAGGCGAACAGGCAATGCGGCACTTCGTCCTGTTTGAACCGCCACCGGCTGATGCCGATGGGAAAGGACACATCCAGAGAACCGTACATCCCTTCGGAAGCGGCTAACGTTTCCGATGGAACACCGCCTTTCGGCTTCCTTATGGGATTGCCGTTTTTCAGCACGTTAAGCCCCCCGATTTTTTTTTAAAACTATACCCTTCGGCACTGAAATATACAGATCATTTAATCTCCCCCCAGTCCAAACCAGCGACCGCGTTCATTCCGATAATGAAGATCGGGGTCGTAGAATTCCACCGGCAGGCTCAACTCCTTCGCCGCCATGGTTCCGGCCGCCGCCCGTATCTGAAAGGAGGCCACCAATTCATCATGGCGGGCCGCCACCGCGTCGACCTTGGCGGTGAACAGTTCCAACTCGGCGTTCAAGACTTCGATGACGGTCCTGGCCCCGGCCTTGGCTTCCTCCTTGACGCCGGTCAACGCCAATTGAGCGGCGTCGATCTGACTGGCGAACGAAACGACGCGGGCATGGGCGGCCTGAGCGGACTCCCACGCTTGTGTCGCCGCCTGAACGGCATCGCGCTTGGCCCGATCAACCTCGATCAGGCGCTGGCCCCAAAACTCTTTTTGTTCCCGCGCCCTGGCGTAGGTTGCCCCGCCTTCGTACAAGGGCATGCTGACCGTTACCATGCCTTCGGTCGATCTGGCCTGCGTCTTCGACAGGAATTCGTTGACATTGCGGCCGTAGGTTCCCCTTAGAGCGACCGTCGGCAGCAATTCTCCTTCGATGGCGTCGATGCCGTCGCGGGCCGAGCGGGCCTGCCAATCCGCTGCCTTGATCACGGGATTGCCGTCCAGGGCCGTCGAAACCGCTTGATCCAGCGAAGCGGGCAAAACCGGCGGGGCGCTGGGAAAATCAGGCTGTTCGGCCGGTCGGCCGATCAAAGCCTGAAAGGCGGCGCGGCTGACCTGCAAATTGCCCTCGGCGGCCCGGCGCCCGGCATTGGCGGAAGCCAGTCTGGCTTCGGCCTGGGCCACGTCGGTACGGGTCAGTTCCCCCTGTTTGTAGCGCGCGCGGGTCATGTCCAGGTCCTTGCCCAGAACCTGTTCGTTGTTGATGTTGAGCGTGACGATGGCGCTGTCGCGCGACACGTCGAGAAAAGCGGTCGCCGCCGCCAGCAAGACCTGATTTTCGGTTCCCGCCAATTGAGCGCGCGCCGCCTGCACCGCGTTTTCCGCCTGAGACGTTTGCGCTACCGTCCGTCCTCCCGAAAACAACGGCTGGGTCAGCACCACCGAGTAGTCCATGACGTTCCGCTCGGACCAGTCGGCGATCAGCGGCGAAAAATTGTTGAAATACTGACCCCGCCCCGCATCGCCGGTCACGATGACGGTTGGACGCCATCCCGAAAGGGCCTGCGGCACACGCTCGTCGGTCGAGCGCAGCCCGGCACGGGCCGACATCAACGCCGGATTGGAATTATACGCTGTGGAAAGTACGTCTTCGAGGGTCTCGGCGCGGGCGGCGGAATGACAGGATGCGATCCCGGCGACGACAAGAAAAAAAGTTACGTTACGCGGCATGGAATCAGGCTCCGAATTTTATATCTTTAAACCAGTCCCGAACGCCCAGGCGGATGATAACGAACGCGTTCAAAAGTGCAAGCCCGGCTTTTTGTTTTGCCTCCCTTGACAGGACCATCGCCAGCGCGTAAAAGCTCGGTCCTCACGTTTACCGGCACGAAAACGCCGGTAGGTCGGATCGGCCGGGTGGCAGAGTGGTTATGCAGCGGACTGCAAATCCGTGGACGTCGGTTCGATTCCGGCCTCGGCCTCCAATCCTAGGAATCCAAACGTGATCGAATTTCGGAGACCCTTGCGGGTCACCATTCGGGAGTAGCTCAGCCGGTAGAGCAGGCGGCTGTTAACCGCCTTGTCGGGGGTTCGAGTCCCTCCTCCCGAGCCAGTACAGTCAAGGGGTTGCACGAGAAATCGGGCAGCCCCTTGATGGTTTTCGGAGGGGGAGCGAATGAAGATTTTTCATAAATTCATTATTACAATGCTGCTGTCGCCGACCGTCTTGATCCTGCTTACCCTTTCAATCGGATCGGCCGTGTGGTTCTACCTGTCTTACCAATGACGCGCGCCCCCGACCGACGAACGATGATTCTCTAATCGTTCGGTGAAATCAGCAAATCGTCCAGACCGTTCAAAACGATTTCAACCAATTCCGTGAATTGATCCACCGTCTTTACGTGAATCGGACCATGATGGCGGCGCTGCTTGTGCATCAGGTCACTCGCCATCACATTCGCCTGATGGACGTATTCGCCGATTTCGGCGTATTCTTCCAGCAACCCGTAGCGCGCCCGACCGCCCCCGTTGTACCAGGATTGGAATTGCCGCAACGGCGCGTCGACCGCCCCCCCGCCCGGATCGCCCCGGCCGGAGTGTTCCGCGAACACCAAATCCGACCATTGACGGAAATTTGATTTGCCGAACAACAGGGGGATGTCGTCGTGGCCGTGCCGCCCTTTCTTGATGCCGGTCCACATCGGACTTGGACGCCATTGTTTCGCCCACGGGACAAA
>Ga0316222_1005469_pt1 | contig 10835 bp, 9 predicted proteins | sample TBH18011metaG_FD_206008 | JGI IMG/M metagenome (GOLD analysis project Ga0316222, IMG submission 206008) | Freshwater microbial communities from Trout Bog Lake, Wisconsin, USA - TBH18011 | ecosystem: Environmental > Aquatic > Freshwater > Lake > Hypolimnion/Profundal zone | place: USA: Wisconsin... | reverse complement strand
CCGTCCATCCCGTCCACCCCGTCCATCCCGTCCACCCTGTCCATCCTGTCCATCCCGTCAAAACGCCCCGCTCCCGCCGCGCCAGCGGCCCCTGATCCCGTAGGTGACGACGTCAGGAGTCTCTAAATTAAAACCTCCTACCCCCATCCCCCGCCAGAAAAACTGAAAACCAGCCAAGTCACAACCCGGGCCGCCCATAAAACCCTTGATTCCCCCGCCCCGCCGGTTCAAGTTTGGCCATCAGACCCCATGCACCTCAGGTCACTAAACGGACCAAATGGAAAGCGCATCCCCATCATGACCACCGCCACCCCTCGCTTTCAGAAGGCTCACCTTTACACCTTCCTCGGGTTGACCGCGGCCTTCAGCGCGCTCACCTTGTGGATTGTCCTGCACCAGTCACCCGGCGATTGGAACGACTGGCGCGGCCCCCATCCCTACCGGGCCGTCATCTTCACGGTCACCGGACCCTTCACCATCGCCATCCTGCGGCCATTCGAACCCGAGAGCTGGCAACTCGCCTGGGGGCTCTTTCCGTATTGCGCGGCCTTGCTGCTGGCCGGCGGAGCATTGCAATTGCTCCCACTCCCGTTCCAACGCGGCGCCCGGGTCCTGCGCCTCACCGGCTGGATTCTCGGCTGGCTCGCCTGGTTCGCCGGCGGATTCCTCGCCCTGCTCCGCGCCATGGATTGATCCTGCCGCCCGCCGTGCCGCCCCCCTTCTGCGTATTCTGCTTATTCTGTGGTTAAAATCCCCTCCCCATCCGTGTTTCATCCGCGGCTAAAAACCTCCCCCGCTTTGAGTCTCCGTGCCATGGTGGTAAAAATCCAATCCGCCGGGCCTTCGCCTTATTCCCCGTTCGCGTTTTTTGCGTCTTTCGCGGTAAGCCATCCCCCGTTTCCCACTCGACAGCCCGGAGAATTGAATTTAGCTTCGATTTATGAGATGGGCCGAATCACGTTTTCGGACGCATCCTGTCAGGTGGGTATATTCGCTATGCCGGTAAATTTCGACATTCGGCCGATGGTGCAGCAACATAGTAAGCTGCCGGTGGATCGACTGCGCGTTGCGAACAGTTTTGAGGATGTCCGCCTCAATACAATTCATCGCGGGATTATTTTCGTGTTTGCCGCTTGGAGTGGCCCGGCCATTCTGGCATTAAAGCGGTTCACCCAGGTCTTGGCAGACTTGCCCACGGACACACTGGATATCGTCATTCTCGACACCGACTGCCTCACCGCTGATGCCACGACCCGGCTTTTCGGCACGTCGGGATTTCGTGCTGGCGGTTACGGAGAAACGATTTGGGTAAAAGATGGGGCTGTATTGGCGCGTGAGCTGGCATCATCCGCCATGGAGCAGTCCTTGCATGACCACACGAGAAAGTTACTTGATGACCATGCAACCTGACCAAGCGCCGCCGCAATTTCCTTCAACCCCCGCCCGGCACAATTGCATCCCGATGAAAACGCGCCCCTATCTCATCAGCCTTTGCCTCAGCCTGCTGATTGCCCTCGCCGGCATTTACATTTCCTGCCGGGGATTTTGGGATTCGTGGGGCACACTGGTTTATTTGGGCAAGTTCGACAAGCTCCCCGACGACTTTGATATGGCGGTGAAGAGCGCGCTCGCCCATTCCGACCACCGGTTCGCCCTGCTGCTCATCGGCTTCACGGTCATCCTCGGGTTGAACAGCTGTCTTTTATATCACCATTGCCAGCGGAAAAAATGACCGCCAAGCTCTCTCTTATCCATCGGCCAAACCCGCCGCCATCCGTCTTCCCCTTCTGCGTATTCTGCTGATTCTGTGGTTAAAATTCCCCGTCCCATCTGTGTTTCATCTGCGGCTTAAAACTCCCTTTTGCGTCTCTGTCTCTTTGTTTTGCAGTTAAAGTTTCGGCTTGCCCCGGCCTCTCTGCCGTCTACTTTTCCACCACGTTGATGGATGACGGTGACGCCATCACACTATGACATGAGACTCAAAATCCAGCTTCCACCCCTGTGGGCACAGTTTGATAATCCAAACGGTCCGGCGACCTTCTGTCGCGAGGCCAGCACAAACGCGTTTCAGGTTTCCTGGGCAGAGTATAAAGGCGGAAAACCACCTGACGTCACCACGGACAAGTTGCAGGAGTTGGCGACAGATTTTGGACCAAAGAATGGCTTTGATGAACTGCTTGAGTCATCGGTGGGGAAATGCCGATTTGGCCAATTTGGGACGGCCGTATTTCGCTCGGCTGCTTACCCGCGCGTTCAGATTTGGTTTATCAGTGATGGTCGCGACCACATCATGGCAACCCACATTTGCGATCGCGAGCCGGCGGCGAACGAGGTGGTCGAGGCAAACCAGATAGCGGACAGTCTGGCCCTCGGTCCCGATCAACCGGCGAAACCCAAGTGGAAGTTTTGGTGATTGAGCGGAAACACGCCACCAAGCCACCGAAACCGGCCGCACACATCCCTCTCCGCGTCTGCGTTGAATCCCCCCCCAAAAAAAAAGGCGCGCAGCCCTCGCTGCGCGCCTCTGCTTAAAACCCTGATTCTCAGCCGGCCGTCGGCGTCTCGGCCTCGGGCGCTTCCGGCGGCGCTTCCGTGCGCCACGGATCGATCTTGTTGATCCGCGACCGGCGCTTCGTGCCGTACAGTTCGAACTCCACCTCGTCGCCGACCTTGTGGTTCAGCAGCGCCATCGCCACCGGCGTCAGATAGCTGATGAACCCCTTGTCTGTTGCCGAAGGACAGCACAAAGACTTGGCCGACCTCCTGCGCCAGCATGGCGGCCATGAATAGACCCCGGCCGGCCACGCCTTGCCGCCACCCACCTTCCCCCTTTCGCGTATTTTGCGTATTTCGCGGTTGCCTCCCCCAGTTTCCCTCTGGACAGCCCGGAGGAATGAATTTAGTTTTCCGTCATGAAGCGGTCCCAACCACTTTTTTCGACCGCAAAATATTAGGTGGGTATGCTTGCTATGCCAGCGGATTTTGACATTCGGCCGATCGTGCAGCGGCATAGTAAGCTGCCGATGACATGTGAAGTCTCCTTTTTGGTTGTCAGTCCGCTACAGCGCGGCCTGATGGCACAACTCTTGAAGTCTGAAAGCCGGGGCGTAGCGCAACGGGCAAGCTGAAAATGGGAGGGAGCCTTCAGCAGGAACCGGGTTTCTGCTTGCGCGTACCGGCGAGGACTTCACTGTGCCACTCAGAAAGACCGCGCTGGCGAGACTGGCGACAGGGAGGCATATGACAAAACCACGGGAAACCGGCCGCGAAACCCACGCCATGCCATACCACTGCAATTCTTGCGGTTATGAAGGCAAAAGATGTGGACGAGAATCTGCGCGTTTGTACTTGGCAAAGGCTGGCGGTTCGACAGAATCCGCAAGTCCGTGGATGGATTTATTAAATCAAAGCCGTGAAAACTGAATCACAATCAAAATTATTCACGAGACAGACCGAAATCAACATCTCACACGAAAGAAAAAATGAATAAATTAAAACAGGTCGGGCTGTTCTTCGGGATTATCATTGCTTCACTCGGGCAAGGGTTTTGCCAGACGAATCTTCAATTTACTACTGTTACGCAAACAGCCGAGCAAGCGATTCAATTGTCATGGGCCAGCACAAACGGCGAAGTGTATGGCGTTCAATATGCTAATGCGCTTGCCGGTAATCCCGATGGCAGCACAGCGTGGCAAACGCTTTACGACAATTATCCATCGCAAGGAACGAACACATTTGTTGGCGACTTCGGAAATTTCGATGTCCAGCCCGCCATACCTCATCCGAAAAATTCGCCGATGCGATTTTACCAGATTGTTGATGAGGGTGCCGATACGGCTGCCGCCCCTTTCGTCACCATAGCCTCACCCGCCAGCGGCGGTGTTTTGTCTGGCCAGATTACCGTTTTGGTTGTTTCGACGAGCAGCCTACCGGTTTTATCCACGACATTATATGTGGACGGCCAGCAAATGAATGAGAGTGACGATGGCAGCAATTATGTCATCAATACGTGTGAGTGGCTAAACGGGCCACACACTCTTTTTGCGGTCGCCACTGCACGCTCAGGCATGTCCGGCCCCAGCGGTTCATATCCGATTTATACCGGTCATGCTGTTTCCTCATATATTCCGGTTACGTTTAGTAATCTGATTTCTGAGGTCGCTTTTAGCCAGCCATTTTTTGAGCCGTCTTTGGGAGAAACACAAGAGGTCACTGCCAGTTTTGCGGCAAGTTGTGACTGGACGTTACAAATCCAAGATCAGAACAGCAATGTTGTCCGCAATGCGTCCGGTAGTGGGACTTCGGTGACATTTGATTGGGATGGAACGGGCGATGGCGAGACGAATATAGCGGATGGCGTATATTATTACGTCGTTTCAGCGCTGACAAATAGCGGATCGTTTTTCGGTAGCTCAATGGTGAGCAGGGCGGGGCTTTCAAGCGCTTCGGTAGTGGATGACGCATTGCAATGGTGGGCGACACCAAGCGACGGCTCCGGTGCGGCTATTCCGCTGGCACTGTTTCCGTTTATTGACACCAACAATTTTGTGATTTTTCAGGCATCGCGGTCGGATGTGCAGCCGCAGCGCATACAATCGCAACGCATATCGTCATTCGGCGCGATGTCCGCTGATTCCAGTGATAGTAGTTCTTACGGCGGGCCTTCGGCTCAAGCCACAACTGCGCCGACACGTCCGGTAACGGCACCAGTAAAAAATGCCGCCGGCACTTATGGGGTAGCCTTTTTTAGCTGGTCAAGCTCCCAAACGGTCGCGATACCCAAGAATGGGATCACATATCCCCTACCTGGCGTCTGCCATCTGGACGGCTATACTTCTTCAGGAATAATTACTGGCCCAATTCCAGAAGCACCAGCCTTTGAGTTGAACTTTGTTCGCACCATGTCAAAAAACGGTTGGAAGATTATGTACGAAAGAGATGACTCCATTTTGCACGCCAATGATATGCGCAGAAGTGACAAGGGCTATGGCGGCGGCGAACTTTTTACGACCGCGAATATCGGTTTATTTCTGGATCACGGTGATTATGGAACGGATCCCGATTACAGCCCTGGTAGCAGCGGTTCAAAGCAGACCTATTTCCGCTGCAGCAGCGATAGCGGTGATAACGGATGGCTACGGATGTGCCAAATCGGCTTTGGCGGAAATTTAAAATGGATGGGTATTCTTGCTTGCAATTCGCTCAATACATACTCAAGCATGGTAAATGCTGGCGCGATTCCGCTCAAAACGACTCATATGGTTTGTGGTGCTTCTACCATTGTGGCGGTGGGCGAAGATCTTGGTGCATTATGGGCTAAAAAAATGTTCGGCGGAGTCTTTTCATCGCCCGAAACCGTTGTCAACGCTTGGTTTGATGCAGGAAGAACCCAGTACAGCTACGGTGCTAATTTATCGGGTTCGACCTATATTTTCCGAGTCGCTGGTTATCCGGAATGCATGAACGACACCCTGAAAAACAATACTGCGCCGTATAGCCCAAGTTCCGCACCTGGCAATCTGACGCAAATTTCACAACAGGTCTATCCATGAAGTTTGTGCTCGGGTTTTGGTTGGCGATTGGGCTCGTATTATCGGTTAGTGGCGGGATTCTCACCAAAGAAAATCCCGCCAATCTGCATAGCCTGAGCATCATCTGGGCGGTTTCGACCAACAGTTGGCCCGTGGATAAAATCTGGTCATACAGAGTCATTCCGCAGGCCTTTTCCGATGCCGTAATCTCGAATGTCATGGCCATCGGCTCATTTAAAACGGCGGACAGGAAAAAATTACCTGCTGAAGCATTGATGCTTGATAAAAAGGCCGTTTTCTTCCACAGCAACGACGACTCAAGGTGGCTGGAAATTTTGCCGACATTAGGCTACATCAAATATTATGACCAAAATGCGGAGGCAAAAACCGTCAGTGCCATCAAAGATGTTCCTGAACCGGTAGTTGGCGTCCCAAATGAATCGGAGGCGACACGGCTAGGGCTGAAATACCTGCGGTTGCTTGGCATCGACAATTCTGAAATTGCCAGAAAAGCCGGCACTTGTGACCTTGACCTCCATTGGGCAAAGCGGTCAAGACAATGGACAGATCAAAAAACAAAGAAGGATATGGATGAAATTCTCGACTATGGCGTTTTCTTCACACGCCGAATTGACGGAATTGAAGGAAGTGGTTTTGGCGATGTATTCGTTGAGTTTGGAAACAATGCCAAGGTGCATGCGTTAGAAGTAAGCTGGCGAAACCTGCAACCGTATCAATTGCTCGATCATTTTGTGACCTCTGAGCAGGTGATGAAATCGATCAAGAGCGGACAGATTGCATTGCCGCCACTTGACGGATGGCCGATTGCTGACATTAAGACGTTGACCATAACTAACGCTGCGCCGCGCTACAACCGCAGGCCGGGGGATGAGCCGATGAATTTTGTGGTCCCCACCCTGCAACTGGACGCCATTATGGACAACGGGAAAACCAATCGTGCAATCTGGTTTCAGACGGGAATTTTGGCGCCACGGTAACGGGTAATGGTCACCCGCCAAATAATTAACACTTACAGCGCGCCCAAAATTTGCTGCCGTTTGGCGTTGTATTCATCTTCTGAAATCACGTTGCGGTCGCGCAAATCTTTCAGGCTGTTTAATTTTTTTCCACGGTGCTTTCAATCGGCGGCGGTTCTGCCGGGACAGAGGCAGCGGTGATTGCTGGCGGTGTGCGCATGGAAGTAACCTGAACCAGGTGGCCATTACACCAGCGGGTAGCAAACGATATTACGATTGTTCCGGAAGGCACGGAATTTATACAGGAACGGCTTGAGTAACTGTCAGTGAAAATGCCAGCGCAAGGGCTTAAAAGCTCACCAAAATACTGGCGCGTTAAGTCAAATTAACCTTCATTTTACAGGTGTTTTTGCTATTTTTGTAGTATTCCGAGTCGGCTATACAGTCTGTGCCCATCTGTGGCTACCCCCCCCCCTTTGGTGTCTTTGTGCCTTTGTGGTGAAAAAGAAAAAGGCGCGCAGCCCTCGGCCGCGCGCCTTTCCTGATATCACTTCACCTGCGCCGGATCACTCCGCCGCCGGCGGGGTCGCCGGGGCCGGTTCGGCTTCCACGGGTTCCGGCGGCGCTTCCGTGCGCCACGGATCGATCTTGTTGATCCGCGACCGGCGCTTCGTGCCGTACAGTTCGAACTCCACCTCGTCGCCAACCTTGTGGTTCAGCAGCGCCATCGCCACCGGCGTCAGATAGCTGATGACCCCCTTGTCCGGGTCCGAATCCCACGCGCCCAGAATCGTGAACGTCTCCGCCTGGCCCGTCTGCAGATCCGTCACCTGCACAATCGTGCCCGGCCCGACCACCTCCGTCTTCACGTTCACAAAGTCCATCCCGCGCGCCCGCGTGAGCTGCGCTTCCACCTCGTCCTTGCGGCGCAGCAAAACTTTCTGCATCTCTTTCGCCGCCTTGTATTCGTGGTTCTCGCGCAAATCGCCGTAGCTGCGCGCGATTGCGATCTCCTTCGAGTTCGCCGGGATCTTCTTCTGCACCAGGTCCTGGTATTCCAGGCGCCGGCGCTCGAGGCTCTCCCACGTCACCAGCAGACCCGAGTCCTGCTTCGTCTGCTCGCCCGTGATCAGCGATTGCACCGCCGGATGCGCCTTCACCAGCCGCGCCAGCAGCGACCGCTTGTCCATGTCGTCAAACACCGGCGAGAGCTGCAGCGCGCGCGTCAGATCCTTGATGATCTCGATGTCCGCCGAGGCCGTCAGCTCGCCCAGCAATTCCTGGTCTTCCAGGATGAAATCCCGCAGGCGGTTCGAACGGCGCTCGTTGAACTGGTCCCGCTCCATCGCGCTCAGCATGGCGCGAAACACTTCCGGCCCCAGGATGTCCACGAAATCCTCATTCCGCTCCCGGCCGAACCACAGCAGCAATTCGCTGCTCGCCATGTGCTGGTTGATCAGCTTGCCCAGCGTCTCCTTCAGCAGATCCAGCTTGCCCGCCTCGATCAGCACGCTTGCGATCTCCTTCGCCAGCTTCGCCGAGACCAGGTTCAGCGCCCCGCGCACGACCTCGTGCCAGCGTTCCGGGTTCGAGGCCTGATACGATTCCAGCGCCCGGTGATGCTTCACCGCCGGGATGCTCTCCAGCAACGGTCCCAGCCGCAGGCCTTCCTGCGACCACACCTGCCTGGCCGAAACCTCGTCCGCCGCCACCGGCACCCCGGCCGCCTCGGCCAGTTCGTCCCGCGCAAAAATCGCCTCCAGCGCCAGCGACGTCTGCGTGCGCTGATGGGAAATGATCTCCGGGTTCAGCACCGCGATCACTTCCGTGGCCGCCGCCTTCTTGTCCTTCAAATCCGGCAACGCCTTCAAAATCTCCAAGACCACCGCCACGTGGGCCTTCAGCCCCTTCACCGCGCGGAATTCCGTCAGCAACCGGTCCTGCAGCGACGTCTCATCCTGCTGATAGATCACCGGCTCCGTCTTCTTCGTCGGCACAATGAAATGGCCGTTCTTCTTCATTTCCCGGCGCGCCGTGTCCCACCACTTCTTCCAGTCATCCTGGATCACGTCCGGCACCAGCGCGTTGTGGATCTGGTCCGTGGTCGCCCGGCCGCCAAAGCTGTTCAACACGATCTTGATCAGGTCGATGTGATGCGCCGCCAGGTGCCGCACCGCCGCGAGGTCCGTCGCCTTCCGCGCCAGGATGTGGTCCTTCGGCACCGGCTTCAGCGTCTCCGCCGCGAACGCCAGATCCATCGGATGCCCGGGCTTGCCCGGAAAATCGATCGAAAAGCGGGCGAACACCGTGTCCACCGCCTTGATGCGTCCAAAACCCCAGCTCCGGTGCGTGCAGCAACCGGCCTCCACGAGCTGGCTCAAGGCCGCCACGTGCTTGCCGTCCACCTTCCCCGCCGCCGCCAATTTTTCGAATTCTTCTCTCATAAATTAAATTAAACTCGCGTCCCGTCTTCGGATTCCCTTTATTAAAGGTGTTGAACGGCAAAAATCCAAGACAAATTGCAGCCCGAGTGCTCTCCCAGCGCCTCACCAGCGGTGAATTCACCGAAAATCTGCTCGAAGTGGCCCTCGCCACCGCGCGCCTGGCCCCCGCCGACCGCGGGCTCTGCCACGAGCTCGTTTGCGGCGTCGTCCGCTGGCAGGCCACGCTCGACTGCCTGATCACCCGGAAAACCACCCGGCCCCAGCCCAAATCCGCCCTCCAGAACCTCCTGCGCCTGGGCCTCTACCAGATCTTCTGGCTCGACCGCATCCCCCCGCACGCCGCCGTCCACGAAACCGTGGAACTCGCCAAACACTCCGGTTTTGCCGCCCAAGCCGGCTTCATCAACGCCGTCCTCCGCGGCTACCTCCGCGAAACCGACGAGATCCGCAAGATCCTCGCCGACCTCAAAATCTCCAAGCCCGCCCTCGGCCATTCCCACCCCGATTGGCTCGTCGAAAAATGGCTCGTCCGCTACGGCCCCGCCGACACCCAAAAGCTCCTCGCCTGGAACAACGTTCCCCCCCGGACTTTTGCCCGCCTGAACACCCTCAAAGGCACCGCCCCCCGGCTCCTCGAGCTCTGGCAAAAAGAAAATGTCGAAACCGCCCCCGCCAACCACGATTGGACCGGCGAAAACCTCGCCTACGAGCTGAAAGCCCATCCCACCCTCGCCTCCCTGCCCAGTTTTCAGGAGGGCTGGTTCTACCTCCAGGACCCCAGCACCCTGCTCGCCCCCGCCCAATTGGCCGCCCAACCCGGCGAAACCATCCTCGACCTCTGCGCCGCCCCCGGCGGCAAAACCACCCTCATCGCCCAAGGCATGAACAACCAGGGCCGCCTCATCGCCCAGGACATCGCCCCCGAACGCATCAAACTCATCCGGGACAACTGCCGCCGCCTCGGCGTCACCATCGTGGAAACCACCCTTCCCGGCGTCCACAACCCCCTCCAGCCCCCGCCGGAGGCCTTTGACCGCATCCTCGTGGACGCCCCCTGCTCGAACACCGGCGTCCTCCGCCGCCGCGTCGATCTGCGCTGGCGCATCCAGCCCGCCGAAGTCCAGCGCCTGGTCGCCACCCAGACCGAGCTCCTCGACCAAGCCGCCCCCCGGCTGCGCCCCGGCGGCACGCTCGTCTACAGCACCTGCTCCCTCGAACCCGAGGAAAACACCGGCGTGGTGAAACAATTCCTCGCCACCCACCCGAACTTCCGGCTCGTCACCGAACGCCAGCTCCTGCCCTTCGTCGACCACGTGGACGGCGCCTACATCGCCGTCCTGAAATCCGCTTAACCCCGCCGCCCCCGGAGCGCGCCCGTCCTCGGGCGCAGCAACATGGCCAACCCAAGAGGCTCTGCATTTCCACACCCGCCCGTAACGAATCCCCTCCGGAGCGCTCCCACATTTAAAACGCCCTCTCGCACCCACCGCGCGCTCCGGTTTCCCTCGCCCCCGACGTTAGGAGGGGGAGAGGGACAGGGAGAGGGGCTGCTCCGCTTCCCCACCATTGGATGTTGGGTGTTGGTTGCTCGATGTTGGATGTTGATTATTCACCCCCGGAGCGCGCCCGTCCTCGGGCGCAGCCACGTGGCCAGCCCAAGGAACTCTGCATGTCCACACCCGCCCGTAACAACTCCCCTCCGGAACGCTCACACATTTAAAACCCCCTCCCGCACCCACCGCGCGCTCCGGTTTCCCTCAAACTAAAATCAGCATTCAAAACTGCATGGCACCTCCCCCCCGTTGCAACAATGCAACGCCATTTTCTTGAAACATACCCCCCACCCCCCCCCAGCCACCCCCCCAAACCCAAAAACAGACCCC
>Ga0316222_1005463_pt1 | contig 10845 bp, 8 predicted proteins | sample TBH18011metaG_FD_206008 | JGI IMG/M metagenome (GOLD analysis project Ga0316222, IMG submission 206008) | Freshwater microbial communities from Trout Bog Lake, Wisconsin, USA - TBH18011 | ecosystem: Environmental > Aquatic > Freshwater > Lake > Hypolimnion/Profundal zone | place: USA: Wisconsin... | reverse complement strand
TGACGAGGGCGTGGGAGAGGCGTTGTTCGACGGTGCCTTTGCGCCATTCTTCCTCGACCTTTTTGTCGCTGGCGGTGGTGCCGGCGCTGGCGGCCTTGATTTTTTCGCCGTAGGTGACGAGGCGTTCGGTGGCGTCGGGGCGGCGGTTCAGCAACACATCCTCGACCAGCTCGCGGAGTTCGGGGTTGATCTCCTCGTAGACCTCGAGCATGCCGGCGTTGACGATGGCCATGTCCATGCCGGCGCGGATGGCGTGGTAGAGGAAGGCGCTGTGCATGGCCTCGCGCACGGGGTTGTTGCCGCGGAAGCCGAAGGAGACATTGGAGACGCCGCCGCTGACTTTCGCGTGCGGGAGGTGCTGCTTGATCCAGCGGGTGGCCTCGATGAAATCGACGGCGTAGTTGTTGTGTTCCTCGATGCCGGTGCCGACGGTGAGGACGTTCGGATCGAAAATGATGTCCTGGGGCGGGAAGCCGATCTCATCGACGAGCAGGCGGTAGGCGCGTTCGCAGATGCGGATCTTCTCGGCGTAGGTGGCGGCCTGGCCGTTCTCATCGAAGGCCATGACGACGACGGCGGCGCCGTAGCGGCGGATTTTTTCGGCGCATTCGCGGAACTTCGCCTCGCCTTCCTTGAGGGAGATGGAGTTGACGATGCCTTTGCCCTGAAGGCATTTCAGGCCGGCCTCGATGACCTCCCATTTGGAGGAATCGACCATGAAGGGGACCTTGGCGACCTCGGGTTCGCTGCCGAGGAGGAGGAGGAAGCGGGTCATGGCGGCGACGCCGTCGATCATGCCCTCGTCCATGCAGATGTCGATGATGTTGGCGCCGTTCTCGACCTGCTGGCGGGCGATGGCGACGGCTTCCTCGTATTTGTTCTCCTTGATGAGCTTGGCGAACTTGGGCGAGCCGGCGACGTTCGTGCGCTCGCCGATCATGATGAAATTGCCCGGCTGCTGGGTGAAGGGCTGGGAGCCGGAGAGGCGCAGCGGGAAGGCGGCGCCGGTGGAGAAAACGGTTTCGGCCCGGGGCGTGCGCGGCGGTTTGCCGTCCAGCACCTGAGCGATGGCGGCGATGTGTTCGGGCGTGTTGCCGCAGCAGCCGCCGGCGATGTTCAGGAGGCCGCTGTCGGCGAATTCGCCGAGGAACCGGCCCATGTCCGCGGGTTCGAGATCGAAGCCGGTGGGGGACAGGGGATTCGGCAGGCCGGCGTTGGGATAGCAGGAGATGGCGGCGCTGGATTTGGTCGCGAGTTCCGCGAGGAACGGGCGCATGAGGTCGGGTCCGAGCGAGCAGTTCAGGCCGATGGCGATGGGTTGGACGTGTTTGACGGCGGTCCAAAAGGCTTCAACGGTCTGGGCGGAGATCATGGTTTCGCCCCCGCGGCCGACGGCGGCGGAGATCATGATGGGCAGGCGCTTGCCGTCCTGGGCAAAAACTTCCTCGATGGCGACGAGGGCGGCCTTGGCATTCAGGGAGTCGAAGATGGTTTCGACGAGGAGGATGTCGGAGCCGCCGGCGATGAGGGCGCGGATCTGGCGGGTGTAGGCGGCTTTGACCTGGTCGAAGTTGCAGACGCGGAACCCGGCGTCGTCGGCATCGGGGGAATTGGAAAGCGAGACGGTGAGCGGTCCGATGGCGCCGGCGACGAAGCGGGGGCGGCCGGTTTTATTGGCGATGCGGTCGGCCCATTCGCGGCATTGGCGGGCGGACTGCTCGTTGATTTCCCAGGCGAGGTCGTTGAGGTAGGGATTTTCGATGACGCCCTGGTAGAAGGCGGGGTCTTTGCGGCCGCCGTGTTCGCGGGGGTCGTCCACGAAGAATTCGCTCTGGCCGATACTGGTGGCGGAGAAAGTATTGGTTTCGATGATGTCGGCGCCGGCTTCGAGGAAGCGGCGGTGGATATCGCCGATGGTGGAGGCCTGGGTGAGGGAATAGAGGTCGCCGTTGTTCTTGAGGTCTTTCTTGGAGTCCTTGAAGCGTTCGCCGCGGATCTCGGCCTCGCCCAGGCCGTAGGTGCGGATGGTGGTGCCCATGGCGCCGTCGATGATGACGATGCGCTCACGGAGGGCGCGCTGGAGGAGTTGGGCGTTGTCAGACATTCTGGGGCATGATAAAGATAGGATGGCGCGGAGGCAAGATTAAAATCAACGTATCAGGATATGATGATATGTAATATGAGCACGAGGCTTCAGGCGCGAGGCGGGAGGGGGACAAAGGCGAATGTCGCTTGCAGGTAAAGGCGGGGAGGCGTAATTTCAGGGCATGAGTTATCTGACCGTGGAAGTGGAAATCGACCATGGGCATGTCCAGGCGAAAGGCGCGGAGAAGCTGCCGGACAAGGCCTCCGGTCTGTTGACGCTTTTCCCGGCGGCGACGGTGTCGCCCGCGGCGATGTCACCGTTGCAAGCCTTGGAGTCGTTGCAACAGCATCTGCATCTGGATGGAACCAAGGCGGCGGAGTGGATGGCGACGGTACGGGAAGCCAGGCGGTAAGCAGATCGGCTGGATATGGTCCATTTCGACACCAATTTTCTGATCCAAGGTTTGGTGGCCGGTTCGGCGGCACATGTGAAATTCCGCGGCTGGACACTGGCGCAGGAGGATTGCAATGCCAGCAGTGTTGCGTGGGCGGAGTTCCTGTGCGGGCCGCTGGATGCGGCCGGCGAGGCCATGGCGCGGCAAATCTTCCCCCAGCCCGAGCCGTTTTTGGCGGCGGACGCGGCACTGGCCGCCCGGCTGTTTAACCTGACGGGGCGCCGCTCCCGCAGTCTGGCCGATTGCATGATTGCGGCGGTCGCCATCCGGTGCGGGGCGAAGCTGGCGACCGCCAACACGGCGGACTTTCAACCTTTTCTTCAGCACGGCTTGGTGCTGGCTTGAAGCATCCCGCCGGTCGCCGTCGCCGGTTTGACGGTCCGCACCCCGGTGGCTGGTAATTGTTAATTTCACGCTACTATTTGTTTTTTACCCCTTGATTCATTGACTCTGACGGCCTGTTTGATAATTTTAAGGCTCGTTTTCACAGACAAAAAACAACCACGGTCACTGAATTTATGGCAACAAAAACCACCAAATACGTATATACCTGGGGTAACAAAAAGGCGGACGGCGACGGCTCGATGAAGCCGCTCCTCGGCGGCAAGGGCGCGAATCTCGCGGAAATGACGCGCATCGGGCTGCCGGTGCCCCCCGGTTTCACCATCACGACGGAAGTTTGCACGTATTTCTACGCGCACAAGCGGACTTATCCGAAGGAACTCCAGGCGCAGATGCAGGCCGGGGTCGCCAACATGGAGAAGATCATGGGTTACAAGTTCGGCGATGCGAAGGGCTTTCCTTTGCTGGTCGCGGTGCGCTCCGGCGCGCGCGATTCCATGCCGGGCATGATGGACACGATTTTGAACCTCGGTTTGAATGACCAGACGGTCGTCTCGCTCGCGAATGCGACGAAGAACCCGCGCTTCGCGTGGGATTGCTACCGCCGCTTCATCCAGATGTACGGCGACGTCGTGCTGGGCGTGCAGAAGCGCGAGGGCGAGGACCATGAGCCGTTTGAAACGGTCATCCATGAGTTCAAGCATGAGAAGTATCACAAGGATATCGTCGACAGCGAGCTGACGGCGGAAGACCAGGCGGAACTGGTGAAGCGCTTCAAGGCGCTGGTCAAGGACCGCACGGGCAAGGTGTTCCCGAACGATCCGTGGGAACAGCTGAAGGGCGCGGCCGGCGCGGTGTTCGGCTCCTGGATGAACGACCGGGCGATCGTGTATCGCCGCAAGTACAACATCCCCACGGAATGGGGAACCGCGGTGAACGTGCAGGCGATGGTGTTCGGCAACACGGGCGACAGCTCCGGTTCCGGCGTGGCCTTCACCCGCAATCCCGCGAACGGCACGAACGAATTTTACGGCGAGTTCCTGATGAACGCGCAGGGCGAAGACGTGGTGGCCGGCGTGCGTACGCCGGAGCCCGTGCTCAAGCTTAAGACGCAGCTGCCGAAGTCCTATGCGGAGCTCCTCGAGGTCCGCAAGACCTTGGAGAAGCATTTCAAGGACGTGCAGGACATCGAATTCACGATTCAGGAAGGCAAGCTGTTCATGCTCCAGACGCGCAACGGCAAGCGTACCGCGGCCGCCGCGCTGAAGTTCTCCATCGACATGGTGAAGGAGAAGCTCATCGACGCCGAGACCGCCGTGCTGCGGAATCCGGCCGACCAGCTCGAGCAATTGCTCGCGCCGATCTTTGACCTGGCGGAAGTGAAGAAGGCCAAGGCCATCGCCACCGGTCTCCCGGCCGGCCCCGGCGCCGCCACCGGCAAGATCTACTTCAACGCCGACCGCGCGGTGATCGCCGCCGAGAAGGGCGAGAAAGTGCTGCTCGTGCGCGTGGAGACTTCCCCGGAAGACTTGCGCGGCATGATCGCGGCGGAAGGCATTCTGACCGCCCGCGGCGGCGTGAGCTCGCACGCGGCGCTCGTGGCCCGCCAGATGGGCAAGGTCTGCATCTGCGGTGCGGCCGGCGTGGACATCAACTATGACAAGAAGACGGTGACCGTGAGCGGCCAGGTCTTCAACGAAGGCGACTTCCTCTCGATCGACGGCACGAGCGGCATCGTGTATGCCGGCGAAGTGAAGACGGCCCCGTCCGAAATCATCGCCGGTCTGCTCAACGACGACAAGGCGGCGCAGGCGACGGAGAAGTTCAAGAGCTACAACCAGCTCATGAAGTGGTGCTCGCAGTTCACGCGCCTGCAGGTGCGCACGAACGCGGACACGCCGGAGCAGGCTTCCAATGCCGTCGCGTTCGGCGCCACGGGCATCGGGCTGACCCGCACGGAACACATGTTCTTCGAGGGCAACCGCATCGACGCGATGCGCGAGATGATCCTGGCGGACACGGTGAAGGCGCGCGAAGAGGCGCTGGCCAAGCTCCTCCCGTATCAGCGCGAAGACTTCCACGGCATCTTCAAGGCGTTGAAGGGCTATCCGGCCACGATCCGCTTCCTGGACCCGCCGCTGCATGAGTTCCTCCCGAACACGAAGGAATCGCAGATGGACCTGGCCCGGAAGCTGAACATCCCGGTCGAGAAGATCATCCATCGCGTGCACGAGCTGCATGAATTCAACCCCATGCTGGGCTTCCGGGGCTGCCGCCTGGGCATCAAGTATCCGGAAATCACCCGCATGCAGGCCCGCGCCGTGTTCGAAGCGGCGGCCGATGCGCAGAAGGAAGGCCTCAAGCCGAAGCCCGAGATCATGATCCCGCTGGTCGGGTTCAAGAAGGAGCTCGACCTCCAGGTGGCGATCGTCCATGAGGCGGCCAAGCTGGTGATGGCGGAGAAGAAGGTGAAGTTCGCCTACACCGTGGGCACGATGATCGAAGTTCCCCGTGGCGCGCTCACGGCGGACGAGATCGCGCAGACGGCGGAGTTCTTCAGCTTCGGCACGAACGATCTCACGCAGACGTGCCTGGGCATGAGCCGCGATGATTCCGGTAGCTTCCTCGGGGCGTACCAGGAATCCGAGATCTTCAAGAAGAACCCGTTCGCCTCGATCGATCAGACGGGCATGGGCCAGCTGATGGAGATCGCGATCGCGAAGGGCAGCAAGACGCGTCCCGGCATCAAGCTGGGCATCTGCGGCGAGCACGGCGGCGACCCGGATTCCGTGAAGTTCTGCCATCGCATCGGTCTGACCTATGTGAGCTGTTCGCCGTACCGCGTGCCGGTGGCGCGCCTCGCGGCGGCCCAGGCGGCGATCGAAGAGAAGCGCAAGGCGGCGAAGCCGGCGAAGAAGAAGTAAGCGCTTAGGAGAAGTCAAACCCCGCCTGGAGTGATCCGGGCGGGGTTTTTTGCTTGTTGCGGATTGGCGGCGGTTTGGCAGTCTCAGGCAAGTATGGTCAGAACAAAATATTCAATAGATTTTCAAAAATGAAAGAAATCATACTTTTAGGGGCTGGCGCTTCTGTAGAGGCTGGTGTTCCTGCTGCCTATGACATGACGAAAAAATTAATGGATTTATTTCCTGAGACTTCAAAACACGGTCACATAATCAGATTTGTTGTGGGTGGAATGTTGATGCAAAAAGGTGTGAAAGGTGAAAATCCGTTTGATGGCGTAAATGTTGAAGATTTGTTCAACGCGATAGAACTGCTGGCAAATCGAGAGAGTCTAGAAGCCGCTCCTTTCATTGGCTCATGGCACCGGCTTGTAGACGAATTAGATCTTATAAGCCCTTTGCCGAATCTCGCGGTTCCAGCAGAATATGAAGACCAGGGAAAATTGGCGATACAGTATTCTCGCCAATCAAGGCGGCAAAAGCTTTATGCGGCAACCGAAACACGACCGGGTGAAGGTAAAGCTTACAAAGATTTGAGTGAAGCGATGATTCGAGGGTTGGTTAAATTGATCTGGGTAAAAAGACCTCAACTGGTTGATTATTTGCAGCCGATTCTGCAAATCAAATCCCAGAGCAGTCTAACTATTGCGACTTTAAACTATGACAATACGGTTGAATTAGCTGCCAAGACGATGGGGGTAAATTTGAAAAATGGAATTTTAGAGTGGTCGAACTCGGGTTCGCTTCCAAAATTTGATGGCTGCACATGTTTGCTGAAGTTGCATGGCTCAATTGATTGGATTTTTGGACCAAAACAGACGCCTTTATCACAAGAGAGAATTTGGAAAATTCGAGAAGGTTTGCTCGAAGGGACTAGTTTTATTAAGCCGGCAATTATTTTTGGGCATCGAAATAAGCTGACTGCAAAAGGGCCATTTCTTGATTTGTTGCGTTCGTTCGAGGAGCAACTTCATAAGGCAGACAGGCTCACAATAATTGGCTATTCGTTTCGTGATGACCACATAAACGAGCAAATCAAGAAGTGGATTAATCATTCGGCCGGTAAAATCCGGATTATCAACGGTGAAAATTTTCATTTAACAGATAGCTCATTTGCCAAAGAGCTGATTAAGCTTGATAAGAGGGTCGAAGTGATAGCGTCCTTCGCAAAGGACGGTATCGCTGAATGTTTTTCCTGAGTCTGAATTTCAAGTGCTGATTTGAACAAGGCTGAGGATGTCGTCAGCCAGATGAACCTCATTGATCTAACTTCAGATTAATCAGCCACGATAGGTGAAAAACCAAGATGTGCCATCACAACTGCGTCTTGATGTAATTGTCAATGATTGTATAGAGTTCAAGAAGGCCGTGCATCATGTTCGCGTTGCCGGTTGCCCTGACTTCAGGAAAGTCCAAAGTGGGTTTTGCTGATTGGAGGGGCGGAGAGCGCTGGTGGCGGCGGGGTTCTGCGGCGGGGGCGCCGCAGTCACCCTGGGGCGACGAGGCGTCGCCCCTACCTTTCGGCGGCGGAGGCGCCGCCGCCACGGGGGACGGACTTTCTCCTTTTGCCGGGCGGATGCGTCGGGCAAGCTGGGGTACCGGCATGAAGATCGCCATCATCGGATTGGGTTATGTGGGGCTGCCGCTGTGCCTGCAATTTGCGCGCAGCGGGGTCAGTGTGCTCGGGGTGGATGTGGATGCGCGCAAGGTGGCGGCGCTTAATGCGGGGCGCAGTTATATCCGGCATATTCCTTCGGCGGGGATCAAAAAGTTCACGGGGGCGAAGCGGTTCGCGGCGACGGCGGATTTTGCGCGGCTGCGCGAGGTGGAGGCGATTTTGATCTGTGTGCCGACGCCGCTGAAGAAGAACCGCACGCCGGATCTGTCCTTTGTGCTGAACACGGGGCGGAGCATCGCGCGGCAGTTGCAGCGCGGGCAGCTGGTGGTGCTGGAGTCGACGACGTATCCGGGCACGACGGAGAATGAGTTGCGGGCGGTGCTGGAGCGGGGCTCGGGGCTGCGGGCGGGCATTGATTTTCACCTGGCGTTCTCGCCGGAGCGCGAGGACCCGGCGAATCCGCAGAGCAAGGTGGCGGACATCCCGAAGGTGGTGGGCGGGTTCACGCCGGCGTGCCTGGCGGCGGCGGAGCGGGTGTATGGCAAGGCGATCAAGCGTTTGGTGCCGGTGGCGAATTGCCGCACGGCGGAGGCGGCGAAGCTGCTGGAGAATGTGTTCCGCTCGGTGAACATCGCGCTGGTGAACGAGCTGAAGGGGGTTTACGCGGCGATGGACATCGACGTGTGGGAGGTGATCGCGGCGGCGCGGACGAAGCCGTTCGGGTTCATGCCGTTTTATCCGGGGCCGGGGCTGGGCGGGCATTGCATTCCCATCGATCCGTTTTATCTGGCGTGGAAGGCGCGGCAGGTGGGGCAGGAGACGCGCTTTGTGGAACTGGCCGGGGAGATCAATCGCGCGATGCCGGAGCGGGTGGTGGCGCGGCTGAAGTCGGCGCTGGCGTCACAGCAGAAGACGTTGCGCGGGGCGCGGGTGCTGGTGCTGGGGCTGGCGTACAAGGCGAATGTGGACGACGACCGGGAATCGCCGAGCTATCGGCTGCTGGATTTGCTGTCGGCGCGGGGCGCGACGGTGGCGTATCACGATCCGCATGTGCCGGTGATCCGGCCGACGCGGGAGCATCCGCACTGGGCGGGGGTGAAGTCGGTGCGGTGGAACCGGCGGGTGATCGGGGGCTTTGATGCGGTGCTCATCGCCACGGCGCACGCGGCGGTGGATTATCGGCAGTTGGCGGAGTGGGCGGGGCTGATTGTGGATACAAGGAATGTGATGGCGGGGGTGGGGGGGGCGGGGAAAATTTGGAAAGCGTAGTCACCGACGGACAATATGAAATATCAGACCGTCAGGTTGCACTCGGAAGGCATTACTAATTGGGACACCTTTCATTCGGTGTTCGCCGAGACGATGGGTTTTCCGGATTTTTACGGTCGGAACATGAACGCTTGGATTGATTGCATGGGGTTTGACGACGGGATGACTCGTTTCAAAATGGAACCCGGTGAGCTGTTTCACTTGGAAGTCGCCGATACCGAAGACTTCGCCCGGAGGCAGCCGGAGATTTTTCAGGCTTTGATCGAGTGCGCCGCCTTTGTGAACTGCCGTTTCGCTTTGCGGGGAGAGCCGCCGGTATTGGCACTGGTATTGATGTGAGCCAAGCCGCTCAATTTCCCGCAGTGAATGCAGGGTGCCAATGGTGAAAACCGGGGTTCACGCCGGGCGGACTTGAGGTCGGATGGGCGGGCGGTGTTTGTCGAGCAAAACAGGAAAGGCATTTTTGTGTGCTTGCTCGCCCTCACCCCGGCCCTCTCCCCCGGGGAGAGGGAGAAACGGTTGCAGCGTTTTGAGGAATCAAGGTGCTGGATTGGTCGGGGTGTTGGCAGCGAACGTAGTTTATATGGTGGCACCGTGGCTGCGAGCGAACTGTTTTGGCGGGTCAGGGAACGGTGGTTGGCAGGTGCGGCGCGCACGGAGGTCCTGGCGGACGGCCACCATTGCTGCCCATCGCGACATTATTTCTGTCAATGCTCTATCTAGTATGAGACTCCTCACGTCGTCACCTACAGGGGAACGAAGTGGACGCTGCTGGCGGGGTTCTGGCGGTGGTTGCAAAAGCACGATTGGGAACGTTGGTTGGGCTGGCGGGGCTCTTGCCGCCGGGTTGGCAGCGCCGGCTCTGCGGCTGGCAGGATGCCGGCTGCTACGGTTTATCGTGGCCGAACGGAAGGCGGGAAACGAAAAGGGGTTCAAACGGCGGCTGCCGGATGAACCCCTGCGGAAAGGTTAGAGCGTATTAAATAATATTGTAGCCGTTCGGTTAGGGAGCACTGGCGAGCGGTCTTTTTGGGTTTGGGCTTCGTTTCGGCTCAGTGACAGGGTTTTCAAACCTGCGCCTTCGCCAAAGCCTCGCCCAAACCCAAAAATCCTCGCTCCGAACGGCTACACTATTATTTAATACGCTCTAGTTTTAAAATTTGCGGATCAGGCGTTCGACTTGCGGCGGATCATGGTGCCGCCGATGAGGGCGCCCAGACCGGCGAGCGCGAAGGTGCCGGGTTCGGGGGCGGGGGTGACGGAGATGTCGCCCAGGACGCCGTCTTCGTTGTGGGTGACGTTCGAGCCGGCATCCGTGAAGGCGATCGTGGTCGAGGTGCTGTCGGCGGTGAAATTGTAACTGAAGGAACCGTAATCGGGCGCATAGGTGATGTCCGGTGCGGTCGCGGAGCCGGAAGCCAGGGTGGAGTCGCCGGTGACAGTGAAATCAACGGTTTGAACGGTGCCGGAGCCAAAGGTGCCGTAATCGAAGCTGAAGGTGTAGGCCTGGCCGATCGTGGTGGTGAGGGTCTGGGAAAGGACGGCGTTGGGGATTGTTTCGGCAGAGTTGAAGGCAACGACTTCGGTTCCAACACTCGGCGGCGTGTAGTCCGTCGTCACGATGGCATCGCCGCTGACGGTCCAGCCGGTGAAATTACCGGTGGTGAATTCGCCGTTGTTGACCAGTTCCTGGGCGGAGGCGCTCAGGGCCAGGGTGGCGAGCGGGGCGAGGAATAATGATTTCGCAATGGTTTTAAACATGGGTGCGAAGTCTGACAGCCAATTAAATATGTTCAATACATATTTTAGAAACACTAATAAATAAAGCCATAACCTGTCTGCGGGGAGCCGGTTGCGATGGCAAAATATAATTTACAAAAGACAAAATAAGACCGGTGGCCGGAGGTGGAAAGGGTGATTGGCGGGCGGGCGCGGGTGGTTGGGGGGCCGGCGGGCGTTTTTTACCACCAAGGTGCCAAGGTGCGAAGGGGGAAGCCGGCGGTTCTTTGTGTTTGGGGCGTGTTTTCAAAATCGCGCAATGGTGGCACCGGCTCGCCGGGGCCAATGACGGGAAAGGCTGATTTTGGTGTGATTGCTCGCCCTCACCCAGCCCTCT